>ERZ1673698.1099-NODE-1099-length-29953-cov-26.170078_pt1 | contig 29953 bp, 35 predicted proteins | sample MGYA00580228_ERZ1673698 | MGnify/ENA primary metagenome ERZ1673698 (study PRJEB41218, sample SAMN15661768) | gut metagenome | host: Homo sapiens | place: Canada: London | collected 2015-08-20/2019-03-30 | study: EMG produced TPA metagenomics assembly of... | reverse complement strand
GAAAAATTAAAAGCAGAAAAATTAATAGCAGAAAAATTAAAAGCAGAAAAATTAAAAGAAAAGTACAGATTTGAACTATCAGAAAACGAGAAAAAAATTATTTTAAATTTAAAATAATGTAATGTATGACCGTTCTCGAAAGACTAGATAAAATTCATCCTGACCTGATATCCTCTTTTCTGGCAGACGGCAAAAGTGCCGGTATACCTGCCGATGTGCAGCTGTTCCTGAAACAGATTCAATGGGCTGCCGAAATATTCGAATACGAACCGAATATCACACGTGCCAGCAAGAAGTTGCGTCTTCGCATCAATGCCGAGCAACATATCGCGCTTGAAGAACGTACGTGCAAGGAAAGAATATATCAGGCTATCAATTACTTCAATGTCGACAATACGGTTTCCGAAAAAATATGGGAAAACCATTATGCCGATAAATTTGAATCTATCGCTCAGCTTTGCGCGGCAAAGGGAGATTTGAAAACTATGGCCATGTGCATGGAAAAAGCAAGCGAACACCGTACACGTGCCGCTCAGATTGCCGAAGCTGCTACCAACCTTGGAATTACGTTCCTGATTGATCCATGCGTTCGTCCGGAAGATATGGGACTGGAAACCAAATCTCTCAAAGAAATTGCACGAAAGCATAATGAAGGTTTTTATCTTCAACTGATCGATGGTTTGCCGATTGATAAAAAAGAGAAAAAACGTCTGCTACGTGATGCTGACATACAAGATGCCGAACTTGTTAATGAAGAATAATATGCAGGATAATGATATAACACAAGATAAGTTCTCTCTTGAAGTAGAACGTATATACATGAACTCTATGCAGGTAATGGCTAACCTGATTGATCCGAACAAGCTTATCGTAGAAGCAGCCCGTGCTTCCGGTAAGACTTCCGAAGTCACGGTTAACCGTATCGTGCGTGTAGCAGATTCCATGCCTTCCGAACTTTCTTTCCTGGCACACCGCACTTATGTTGCCCTGTTGACTAATATATGGCCTAATATTCAGGCTGCATTTTCCCGCCAGATAACAGTCAACGGGCAAACGCGATGCATGCTGGAATATGGTATCGACTATATTGCAGGCGAAGCTAAGATTCCGGATCATTTTCGCCGTCCTCGCTACCCTATCTCGTATCCCAAACACAGTATTTTATTCAGAAACGGACATCATATTCAGCTGGTATCTTCCGATCAGCCTGATTCTGTAGCCGGACGAAGCGGAGTACATGCTTTTGTCGAAGAAATGAAGCATAACGACGGTGAGAAGTTGAAGACACGTCTGTTCCCTTCCCTTCGTGGTTCTTCAGCCGAAATACGTAAGTCGCCCTATTACCAGGGATGGACGGGTGTATCGGATACTGCCCGTGTAGATTTGAACGAAGACGACTGGTTCGAACGCTATGAAGACCAGAACAATAAGCAGTTACTATCAGAGATTGCAACTGTTGCACTGCATGTCAACAAAGCTGCTTATCAGCGCATGGAACTGCTGAACGCACAGAAGAATACAACCAACCTGGTTACACTGGAAAAAATCAGGCTGGAAGTACAGAAGTGCGACCGTACTATTGCAAAATGGTCGGGACGTCTTGCTGATATGCGAAGAAACGCTACCTTATACATCCGTGCCAGTTCGTTTGTCAACAAGGATATTCTGGGACCTAAATTTTTTAAAACCCAGCTTGAAACACTCGATACCGACGAGTTCCTGACGGCTATCTGTGCCGTACGTCATAAATCCGTAGTCAACAAGTTTTTCATTCACTACGAGAAAGAACGTCACCAGTTCCGCGACGGATATATCTACGAAAGCATCATGAAGTTCGACCTTAAAGACCATTTCCGTATTACAGCCCGATATCTCACCTACTACAATAAGAACGATGAACTGTATATCGGTTACGATCCGGGACACTTCTCCAGTCTTGTTGTAGGACAGAAAAAGAAGTACGGCCGTGAGTTCCGTATATTGAAAGAATTTTTCTGCTACTACCCTGACGAACAGCCTGAACTGGCTCGTCAGGTATGGGAGTTCTTTGGTGCTGATGCAGTAAATAAGCGAATTGTTCTCTATCCGGATAGAGCCGGAAACAAAAAGCGTGAAGAGCTGGAACGTATCACTACCGACAGCCGTGCTTTAAAACGGGAACTGGAGTCGTACGGTTTTTCCGTCCAGCTGATGAACGAAGGACTGGCTACCATCTACCACTGGCAGCAGTTCAAGCTGATGGCATTACTGTTTGGCGGACAAAGCAATGCACTGCCCAGCATACTTATCGACGAAAACGAATGTCCCAACCTTTGCAGTGCCATTCCGCTTTCTCCCCGACTCACTTCAAACGGCCGTATAGAACTCGACAAGAGTTCCGAAAAAAAGATTCCGCTGCATAAGCAGGCAGGTCTTACCACACAGTTGCCTTCTGCTATGATCTATCTGCTATACGGGCTTTATTCGGATGCCGCACAAAATGAATTAAACAGTATTCCTAACAATATTATAGACAATATGAGCGTATAAAAACAAATGTTTTTGTTTAATCTATGCTTTAAAAAATAGATTATAATATGCTGTTTGACATAATAATATATGTTACTAAGTTTTCATTCAAGCAATAGGTTTTTCGAAAAATTTTTGAGGGATTTTTCAAGCGACGATTTTTTTCACGCACCGCTGGTATTTCGATGTGCGCGGCACAAACCTCAAAATCTCGGAAATATGATTTGTCCTTTACATTCGGTAGTAATACAAGTAAATTCGTGTATGAAAAGAATAGAAGAAACAGACGATTCTTTAATCATTCCGGGCACTGAAGCCATGCAGTTAGCCAGAGAGATATCCAAGTTGCCGGACGGTTACTTTACGGTAGCTTTCTACCCGTGCAGCTTGCAGAAGAACGAAGCAAGCACCAAGCTTGTAGTGAAGACCAAATGCAAATGGCGTACTCAGTTGCCGGAAGAAAAGTTCAGTGTAGACAGCGATAATCTGTTTCTCTTTACCGATGAAGAAGAGCAGCCTCGTATGTGTTATTCTATACTTATCAGATACATGGGCTTCCCACAAGACGGATATAAATTACATAAAATAGATTGGTTACAATGAGCAGTACAAAACAACATATTCAAATGCAGGGATGCCTGGGAGTATATGTCAACGATACTGATGTTATCTCCTTCCAGCTGGGCGATGGCAGCATGCTAGATGCTTTGCAAAGAAACAGTTATGTCTATCTCGATCCGGTAGCTACCGAAGGACTGGTCAGATGGATGACTGTTAAAGGATATAACATTGCTTCTCGCGGATGGAATAACCTTAAATGCGAAGAAGTAGCCAGCGATATCAAGCATAACCGATTGCTTCCGCGTCTGATCACCAAGCAGGTTAACATGCTGTATGGCATGGGACCGGCTGTATACCGTATAGGCTTAGTCGACGGTAAGGTAAAAAGAAACTGGGAAGAAGTTCCCCGTATACAGGAATGGCTGGAAAGTTGGGAAGATAACGGTATGGAGCAGGGATATCGTGCGTTTGCCAAACAGAACATAAAGAACTATTACTATTTCCGCGATTTTTTTGTAAAGTGGCGCATGTCTGCCGGTAAGGGCATATTACGCAATACGCTGCCGGTTGCAGGACTTGAAGCCATGGAAAATAAAGACTGCCGTCTGGCTACCACGCTGACAGACGTGGCTTTCAATATGGTTTATTACAAAGACTTTACGGCTATTGCCGTAGGTAAGTTTGCTTACGGCATTAGCCCGTCTTTCCGTATTTATCCAAAATTCCGTGTACAAGATATCAACCAGTACCGTTTTGCGGCTATTTCTCACCATCGCGAAAAAAGTATTGATAACTTCTATGGCGAAAACGAAACGCATGAAGGTACTAAGGCTTATATCAAAGGATCCAACGAGAATGCTGTGTACATCAACAGCTTTTTGCGAAACTCTCTTGCTGCCAAGATTCATATTGTTATCCCGAATGCATGGGTTTCATCAAAACAAGTTCAGATAACGAACCTGTGCAATGAAAACAAAGAACGCCAGGCAAAGGGAGAAGCATTATTACTATATAACGGCATTGAAATAGGTACAGAATATAAAGAGTCAACACTTATTCAATACATCAAGTACGAACTGAACAAGCTGTCCGAATATCTTTCCGGATCAGGAAATCAGGGTAAGGCATACGCTACTTTCAGCTTTAAAGACTCCAGCGGAGAAGAAGCACGCTGGAAGATTGAAACAGTCGATTTGAAGTACAAAGAATATATTGATGCCATTATCTCGTACGACAAGCGTGCTGATGAAGTGCTTCTTTCTTCGGTCGGACTAGACAGCAGTATATCTTCCGTGTCGAAAGAAGGCGTTATCAGCAAGTCGGGAGCCGATGCCTACTATAACTATCTTATATATCTGTTACAGCTTGCTCCCGAAGATGAAATTGTTTGCGAGCCTTTTAACCAGGCAATAAGAGTCAACTTCCCCGATCTGTATGCACAAGGATACAGAATAGGATTTTACAGAGAAATTCCGGCACGCCAGGAAGACGTGTCACCTTCAAACCGTTTAAATGCACAACAGTCATGAGTATATTAGAAGAATTGTTTACCGATGTAGCTAAGTTCAGGGAATATTCTCCCTATACTGAGTCTAACGTAACTTTTGAAGAGCTTGCATCAAGCGGAATGAGTGCGGTTAAGCAAGTAAAGTCACTTCTTACTCCCGACATATACAATACTATTCTTTCGTCGGATGATGCAAAAAAGGAAGCATTACGAAGTGCGGTTGCCAATTTGACGCTTGCCAAACAGCTTGTGTTTAATATCCTTTCTCTTCGTAAGTCTGAAGTAGATGTATATAAGAACGAGCAGGAACAGATGCGGCGTGCTTACCGCGACAATTACTTCAACTCTATGGATTCGTTGCTTCAGCTGCTCGATAATGATGAAGAGTGGAAGAAAACACCGATGTACAGCGTCATGCAATCGTTGAAGATAAAGAGTGCAGCCGAGTTTGATGCAGTATATCCTATTGATAACTCATACATGTATTTTTTCCGCTGCATTCCCTTGCAGCAGGAAGCCCTTGACGATTATGTAGGAAATTATTACGACAGGCTGGAAGACAACGATAAAACAACCCGTAGAAAGCTCGACAGATGTCTTGCTAAGTTTACTGTTGCTCTTTCTTTGCGCCGGTTTGATATTCTGGAATTTCCGGTTACTATAAGAAATCTGTTTGAAGAAACTACAGCCAGCCGAAACGGTACTCAGGAACAGGAAAGAATGCTAGACCTTTCAAACGAGCTTATGTCACAGGCACAAGAGTCGTTGAAAAGCATTGATCTTATTCTTTCTTCCGACAAGGATACAAATATTGTTACCCAGACATCTTTTAATCAACCCGAAGATAAAATATACCTGATGGGATGAAAGCAGTTGAGTTTATATATCAAGGAGAGCAGTATGCTATCCCTAACGAATGGGAAAGTCTGAACACCTATCAGTTTACCGAACTGGTAAGCGACCTCTTAAGTATGTCTATCGGTAAGTTATCTCCCGGATCTGTACGTGTAAGATATGTATGCCGCTACATGGGGTGGAATATCGAAAAAATAACAGAAGACAGTATGGCTAACGTGATATATCTTGCCGAACAGATTACATTCCCGTTTGTGATTGTTTATCCCAATAACGACGAAGCCTTGTCCGAACTGGATCAGAACACATACCGCCTTTGCAAGCGAATTAATCCGGAAAGACTTACCGGCGTGACCATAGCAAGATATCTGGCTCGCCTGAACTACCGGTATGCAATCGACTTGTGTTTCTGCAAACAATTTATTGAAGCTGTTTTTCTTCCAGGAAAAAGAAAGCCATTTACGGGATATACTATCGACACTAAGTATCACATGCTGACTAGCGACCTTACCGCCCAGCAGTTCATAGAAGCCCGCGAACTGGTAGACTGTACCGATGAACGTCTTCCGCTTCTGGCTGCCATACTTTATTCTCCCAGACCGTACGACAGCAATGCCGCACACCGTCTTTCTTCTGAGTTTGAAAAGCTCGATAGAAATACGCTGGAAGCTATACGATTTAACTTTAAAGGATTTGTCAACTATCTGTTTACCCGTACCGAATTTAAACTGTTGACGGCTGCACGTCCCGGAAAAGAAAACGCTATCAGCACCGGAGCACAGGAAACATTATACTCGCTCAGTTCTGAAGGATATGGCAGCCTGAACGAAGTCATGCAGATAAACGTTATCCAGTATCTTTCCATACTGCGCAAAAAAATAATAGAGTCTGTCAAGAGCCTGCATACAGCAAAAATGGACGTTGCCCAGATAGCCAATACTACCGGATTGCCAATAAACATTATAACTCAGATACTATGATACTAGAATATTTAACCTATTTTGCTCAGTTCCCGACCAAAAAGGCCGTTAATGATTTGTTCTCAAACGGCCGGTCCAAATTGCCGGAATATGCCGAGCTTAAAAAACAGATCAAAGAACTTCCGGATTCTGTTATACCCGATATTACAGGATATGTTTTCGGACAACGCTTCGAAGACGTAAAGAAAAGAGTAGACAGTCTTACCGGAACATACTTATTCTGCGATTTTGGCGAGATATCCAGTTCGCAGAATAATATAGGCAGCATTACCGATTCTCATGTGCGCGCTGTAACTGTTGCCGCTAAGATACCCGATTCTTCCGATATGGTAGAAGTTGCCATATACAGTAACCGTACACTCTACATGTTGAATCTTATCCGTGCGCACATGATTAAGGACGCACGTACTCATTCCTGGCTTAAGCCTATTACCGAAAGACAGACAATAGTTCCTTTTGTCGCTCCCGAACTACAATCATTAGGCTGGACCATGAAGTTTACTGCATCCGCTTCCGACTGGCTGAATGTAAAAAACCTTATAAGTACAATTTAAATTGAAAAAAAATGAATGAAATTGAACAAGTCACCCAAGTTGCAAAGGGAATTAGCGAGTTTGGCATTCTCGTAATGATTGCGGCTTTCTTCTTACTCCTGTCTGCTGGAGTAATGATCTGGAACATGCGTAGCTACAAGTCTATTATCGAGCAAATCATGTCCGATTTTTCTGATAAGCTTAACTTGATACAGGAAACGGCAAATAAAAATGCTCAGACCATGATAGATATTGCTGAAGGATTGATTCCTGAAACTCAGCTTCGTATTAAGAATATTTCCGGAGTGTTTTTTGACCTCTCTGTCGAACGTGTTTGCCGGATCATTAAAAGAGTCCGTCAGGAAAACCATATTGTCGACAAAGAGGCCACACGCACAAAAATACGCACATTGCTTACCAATCTTTTCGAAGACCGTAACAGCAAGCTTGATACATTTACTTATCGCGGGAAAAAGCTATCAGAGTATTCAAACTTAGATTGGATAGAATGGGTTGCTCAGGTAGTTGAAAACGAAATATACAACGAAGCCGGAGAGAATAACGGACGCGCTTATTCCAATGTGTGTATGGTATACGAGAAAATAAAACTTGATTTTTATCACCGTTTAAATTGATTTGCCTTATGAAAAAGAAATGGATCATTTTACTTGTAGTGATAGCTGTTATTGTTGCTGTCATGGTATACAACCACTATGTACCGTTTTGGTTTAATCTTACCAGCCTTGTATTTATCGGAACAGGTATCGTACTCGATCGCTTGATTATCTGGTTGTACAACTCTTATATCAAGAAAGGAGATACAGATGAATAAAATAGACGCTATTGTTATCCATTGCTCGGCTACACGTGCCGGGCAGGATATCGGGAAAAAAGAAATTACCCAGATGCACCTTCAGCGAGGATTTATCACTATCGGCTACAATTACGTAATCAGGCTAGACGGTACGGTAGAAGTAGGCCGAAGCCTGACTATCGACGGTGCACACTGCAACTCGAAAGGCTTTTCCGGTGTTAGCTATAATAAGCATAGTATCGGTATCTGCTATGTAGGCGGACTCGATGCAAACGGAAATGCTGCCGATACCAGAACACCGGCACAAAAAGAAGCTTTAGCAAAGCTGATTAAAGAACTCTGTGCAAAATATCAGATTGTTGAAGTGCTGGGACATCGCGATACATCGCCCGATCTCGACGGCGACGGAATTGTAGAATCTCACGAATGGACTAAGATGTGTCCGTGCTTTGATGTCCGTGCAGAATATCCCTTTATTCCGGAAATCGTTGTGAAGCCATGAAGTTTATGAGCATATGTAATATTATACGATATAAGGCAAGCCGGCATATTCTGCTGGCTTCCTTTCTGTGTCTTATACTGGCATGCTCCTGCCGAAGCATTAAGTACGTTCCTGTACAAAGCCAGATAGACAGTGTAGTAGTAGAGAAGCCTGTAGAAGTACATATACCGCCAGACAGTTCTACTATCTATGCTTTGCTAGAATGTGATAAAAACGGAAAAGTCTTACTTAAGCAGCTGGATATTGTTAACAGCAAGAACGCACAGGCTCAGCTAACCATAGACTCTCTAGGAAATCTGAAGGCTCAGATGAAAACAAAACATGACACAGTATATATTCCTTCAAAAACGATTACAATAACTAAGAAAGAGCAAGTTCCATATCCAGTCGAAAAAGAACTTAGCCAGTGGCAAAAATTATGTATTAAGTTAGGAGGATGGGCATTGGCAGTCATAATCATAGGAATAATGTTTATTGTTAAAAAGTTATTGTTAGTATTCCGTGGAAAAATTTGATTTGATTTGTCTTAATCCTTATTTTTATAGATAAAAACAAGAGTTTGAACGACATGCATGTAAAGATATACTGATGATATATCATCACTTGAGATTATACAGCCTATTTTAACGCTGTATTTAAATTAAATGCTAATTTTAAATTTTAGAAAAAATGATACTTAATAATGGAGTAAAACTAACAGATGAAGCTATTGATATGCTGCGTACCATGCAGGAAGACAATAACAGTACAATAGAATCACTTATAGAAGGTGTTGAAAATATTGAAGAAATGGTTGCTAATCCGGAATCAGATCCAAACAGTGACGAACGTATTCTTATGATACAGCAGCTTCATGGAGTTAGAAAATTATTAAGACAACTTAAAGTTATACCTGGTTATGCATACGAATAATTCCGATAAAGAGAACGATTACATCGTATCTCTTATGTCAGTATATGCTCCGGCACTTTCAGAGTGCGAAGCAACACATTGGTTTACCACGCACGAAGTATTCGAAGCAATTCGTAATATTGATCCGGCTACATCCGTAACCGAGTCAGATGTATACCAGATACTTCACGATGCCGGTTTCCGTTATCAGCCTCGCCCAGGTAGTGTAGGCTGTGAGTTCCGGTGGATGATGAAACAGAAATAATTTCGTTTTTTTCAATAAATTGGACTTATAAGGAAGACATGCAGTGATGCACGTCTTCTTTTTTTATGCTGTAAAATTATATAATATAATTACTGATATTATAAAAAATGCTTATAAAGCTAATACTTAAAGAGTTTATTATATTAAATCTATTGTTTAGTCTAAAAATTATACTGATATTTGCACAAAAAAAGAAAGGATTGTATTCTCTTTATTAAATCTCAACAATGTGATGAAAACAAATTATGAAATAGATAAGATAAAAGCCGTTGTGCTTTATATCTTAAAGAAGTCTGGTGGTACATTAGACTATATCACTTTGTTCAAAAAAATGTATTTTGCACAACAGCTATTTTTAGTTCGTTATGGTAGACTTATTTTTAACGACTCTTTTCGTGCTGTAAAACTTGGTCCTGTTCCTTCATTTACGTACAAGTCATTCCGTGCTTCTTTAGAATGTGATGGTACTGAAACTGAAGATATAAAGAAGTTTGATTCATCATTTATTGTAAAAGAAGAAGACCGTGTTAAATATGTTTCTGCAAAGGATGATCCCGATATGGATGAATTGGCAGAAGCAGAAGTAGAAGTATTGAACGAAGTTATAAGTCGTACCCAAGGGATGACACCCTCTCAACTATCCGATTTATCACACGATGACGCATGGAAAGTAGCAAATAAACGGGCAAAAAATGATTCGAACGATAATTACATTTCCATAGTAAATATAGCTCGTGCCGGGGGTGCTAATAAGGCCATGTTAGACTATATTCGTCAGAATCAAACGTTTCACGATTTTTGTAGAGAATGAACGAAAGTTTAAAAGACCAACTAAAAAAGCTTTGTTCAAAAATGATGATAGGGAAACGAGTATTTCCCAAAATATCAGAGAGTGAAGTAAAGCGTGGTACAATAGTATATCTTGAAATGGATTCTTCTGACGGATTAATTATAACAGGAGGTTACGATTCTCGTTTCAAATTTATTACAATAGTAGGTGAAACGTCAGACAATTACATTGTAGGTTCACTTCTTATAAATACAAAAAACGGACATGTAAACGACTATCTTCGTAATACCCAGTATCTTCTTTCATCATCCAATTATCCTACAATATTGGACTATGACAGCTGGCTTGATTGTAGCCAGTTGTTTCATATTCCAAAAAGTAAAGTATTAAATGGAGGATATTGCGGAAAACTAGCAGAAAGCGATATGAACGCAGTATTGAAAACACTAGAAAATTCTACTTCTATATCTAAGAAAGACAAGATCCGTTATGGTATTATTGATAAGTAAAGATTAGATTAATACGAGAATGCTACTTGTGGCAAAATAATTATTTCTTTTTTATGCTGTAAAATTATATAATATAATTACTGATATTATAAAAAATGCTTATAAAGCTAATACTTAAAGAGTTTATTATATTAAATCTATTGTTTAGTCTAAAAATTATACTGATATTTGCATTATAAAAAGAGAACAAAGATTTTTTTGTGATTTTGTCACTCTATATGAGTGTGATTTTTATATGAAAAATTTAGAAATAAAATCGAATGAAAATTTAGATTCTTTCTATATGCTGAAAGAAAAAAAGAAATATAATGCATCTGTACATTGTGCCTATTATGCTGCTTATTTATTATCATTATATTCTCTTTGCTCTAAATTTGGGTATACATTAGAAAATATTACATCAAACACATCTGGAAGAGATTCTCATTATTACGTAAAAAGCGAATTATCAAATCAAGTCGGGAAAATATCAAGAAATGATAGCATTGATTTTGTAAAGTATATCAATTTATTAAAGAAAATGAGAAAAAAAGCTGATTATACAAATGAAATGATAACATCTTTTGAAGCTGATTTTGTAGAGAAAAATATTTCTAATTTAGTAAGTCTAATAACTTTAAAATATATTTGATTATGAACGTACAAGATTTTATTATATCACGCATTAATGACCTGATTAAAAATATAAAAGACGTATCTGTCAAATATGCTTATGAAGAAAGCACTAAATTTCATATTATAGAGATACAGCCCGAAAATATAAGAAGAGGAAATGATGATTATATAAATTGGGAATATTCTTTAAATCAAGAATTTAGTGAAAAATTTCCTGAGGATGATTTACTTATTTCCGAGCCATGTTTCTTTAATGACATGAGAAATGTTATTTTTCAAAAAAATATACATTCACAAGATTTTATAAATGCTTCTTCTCAAACTGTTTCTTTCTCAAATTTTATAATATCCGATAAATTTGAGAATATATTAGATGATGATTATTCTTTAGCTTCATGACTTATATATTATGGCAAAATTTAGATTTAAAGACTATAAGATAATAGATGCTTCTATACATTTAGATCCAAGTGTCGATATCAATAAAAAAATGAACGTAGAGATTACTCCTCAATCTTTTACGTTAGATGAAGATCATATTTATAAATTACAAATAGATACAAAGGTTTCAAATACAGATAATCAATTTTCTGTATTTGTAAGTATTATAGGAACTTTTGAATTTGATTCTGATTTAACAGCAGAATCAAAAGACAAGTTTTTTAGAATTAACGCACCTGCATTATTATTCCCTTATATAAGAGCCTATATATCTACTCTTACTTCTTTATCAGGAATGGTTCCAGTCATTTTACCAACAATAAATATGAGTGAAATGATGAAAAAAGTAGAAGAAAAGTAATTTTATAAAAGCATTCAGTAAAGAAAGACTTTAAAAGAAAGTTTTTTTCAAAAAGGCAAAGTACAGATTTTACATGTGCTTTGCTTTTTTAGTTTTATAATATAACCTTTTTATTAGTCTAAAAAATAGACTGGGTACATATTTTTTATAGCTTTGCAAAAAAAAATATGTATCTGTTCGCTTTTTTTCTTTTGTTTGGAGTAGCTATATATATATATTGGGCTATTAATTATTTTAACAAACCATCAAAACCTACTGTTTCATCTGATTCTGAAGAGGACTTGTATACTTCTTCTAATTTAAAAGAAATACAAAGTCAAGTTGAAAATCTTATGAAACATTCTGAGCTATCTAATTTTTCTAATAATAATGTAACTATCAACAGAAAAGAAGAAGATATATCAGAAGAAAAAGAACTGACTTTAAATGAAGATTATATTTATATTGTAGGAGGATTCTATTGTACAATGCAGGCAAAAGAGTACATTATGCAAATGAATAACAAAGATGTAGTCTATTTTTTGCCTGAACCTAATAATCCATACGATAAAAACGCCATTTTAGTTTGTTCCCCATCTGGAATGCAAATAGGATATGTAAGTCGAAAGTATAACATAAGACTCTTAAACCTTTTAAACAAAAAGCTTATTATAGGAAAACTTTCTGGTTTTCCGTTTAGCAGCTATGAATATATTGTTACGCTTGATGAGTGTACAGATATAGAATCATACGAGAATGCCATATCAATACTTAAGCAAAAAAAGATAAGTGAGTATAAATCAAAACAAAATTTTGAGAAACGAATAATAATGAATTATTCAGAAAAAATGGATAAAGCTGTATTTGCATATGAAATGAAACGGTATAATAAGGTTTATGAAATTATAAAGCCATTTTTTGAGGAAGGTATAGCAGGTTCTACTTGTTATGAATTGGCGTTATATATGCTTCACATGGAAAAGAACTATAAAGAAGAAGCAAAGCTTTTGGATGAATATCTTGCAAGCGATGATGTAAAAACACTTCCATTCTGGAAAAGAAGAAAATTTCATATACTTAGAGAAATAGGTGATATTGTAAGCAATGAGCAAATTGATAACGATAAAGTCGGAGTAGAAACGACTGTGCAAGAACTGGATGCATTTTCAGTTGTAGCAAACATACTCTCTGATATAGTAGACATAAATAGAATTGACTACAGAGATTCACGAACTTTATTCTCAATTAATTTAGATGATAATAACCGAAAACCTATATGTAAATTATATCTAAACAATCAAGAAAAACTATATATTGGATTAATTGGTGAAAATAAAGAAATTATAAAGAAAAGCATTACTTGTGTAGATGATATCAATTTATATTCCACTGAACTACGTAATACTCTTCAAACGTATTTAAATTTTCAAGAATAAAAATTAATCTATTTCTTGCACAATTCAAAATAAAAGTCCATATTTGCAATGTCGTACATTTGAATCAGGCGAGATGGCTCGCCAAATTAACTTTGCTGCGGGCATTTTTTATGTCCTAGGCATAGTATATTATACCTTATAGTTCCGTCCCGTGTGGAGTGTTAATGCACCCACTGCCTGATTCAGGTGTACGACAACGGGGAGCGGAACTTTTTTGTTTCCTCTCCGTATTTTATCAATATATTGTTTCATTTTAAAAGTCGTACAAAAATGAAAAATCAAATTGCATTGCCTGTAAGTCAGGCAAGAGAAAGCCGTATTACTTTATGGCTGGAAAGCGAGAACAGTATTATTACCTCTATCATGGAGGAATCCGTATCAAACCGCCAGACACTTATGCTGTCAAACGCTATGCTGGCGTTTTCCGTTATGACATGTTCTGTATTCCTTCACTGGGCAGCTGCCTTAATCTGCCTTATATGGTTTATCCTTTCACTTATCATGTGCCGGAAAGGAGGTTTGCGATGAAAATACAGGGAGCTAAAATAACAGATCGTGCGATAGGACTTATACGCACATTGCAGGAAAGCGACAACAGTACGATAGAATCTCTTCAGGAATCTATATACGATATCGAGGAACTTGTTTTAAATCCGGAAGCAGATGCTTCTTTTGGCGACAGGCTAGTTATGATGCAGACATTACGGGAGTTCCGTCGCCTTCTCGACGAATTGAGAGTCAGACCGAATTATAAATACTGATTGTAACAGAGAGCAAACTTCAGGCTGAAACCTGTCCTTTGCTCTCTTTTTTTATCTCTATATCTTAGCTTGAAAAAGAAAAGCTATGATTACAGACCAGATGATTAAGACACAGTTTATCAGCAGTGTTGTATCGGCAGGAATCAAGAAAATACAGACCATACAGCAAGATATTATCCGTAAAAATCTGAATGTGATATCAGGCGATTTGCTTTCTTCTGTAAAAAAAATTCCGCTGGAAATGCAAGATGCAAACAAGCAGACATTCTATATGACTGTCTTGCCCTATATGCGTTTTCTTGATATCTATTTCCGGCAGGATATGGGGCTTCGCCGAAACCTGGCATTATATAACCGCACCGTTTGGGGAGTTCTTTACGGTGAAACACAGCATATATTGAGATATGGTCTGTCTGAAGATATCAGAAAGTACATTACCGCCCAGCTACAGCAGGGAAACTATGTTGACTTAAGCAATCAGTATTCATCAATAGAAGGTTACGATTTATGGCAAAACGATTAAACGAGGACGAAATAAAGTGGATTCTCTCTGTTGAATCCGGTCAGGCACAGCAGGAAATATACAAGCTCACCAAGGCAAACAAGGAGCTGAACCGTACCAACCAGGAACGGCGTAATGTAATGCGCTCGCTCGAAGCACAAGGAAAAAAGGATACGGAATATTACCGGAACCTGGAAAAGGAAATAAAGTCTACCAACGAGGTTATTAAAAAGAACTCTACTTTAGTTGGCGAACTGGAAAAGAAACTCGATGTAACAGGTCTTACCATGGCACAGCTTCGAAAAAAGGCAAAAGACTTGCGTGCGCAGCTTGACAATACTGCTCAGGCTGCCAATCCGGACGAATATGCAAAGCTGGAAGCCGAACTGACCAAAGTAAACAACCGTATGCGTGACCTGAAGAATACAGGAGCTTATGCGAAAACTGAAATAACCGGTTTTGAAAAAACTATGAGCATGGCTAAGACTGCGGCAAAAGGTTTTGTTGCGGTTCAACTTGTATCTTATCTTAAAAATATAGGAACAAATGCCTACAACACCCGTAAAGAGTTTGCCCGCTATGAAGCGACTCTAAAGAATGTTACAGGCTCCGGCAAGGAAGCCAGCCAGATAATGCGCACATTACAGACTCTTGCCGCCGACACTCCTGCCAGTGTAGCAGAATGGACGGAAGCATACATTAAGCTGGTAAATCGTGGAATTAAGCCTACTACATCCGAACTGACGGCTTTAGGCGACATCGCTACCAGTCAGGGCAAAAGCCTTGATCAGTTTGTCGAAGCGTTTCTTGATGCCTTGACGGGCGAAAACGAACGTCTGAAAGAATTTGGTATCACGGCACAGAAGAACGGAGAAACTACCGCTTTCACTTTTAAAGGAATCACTACTGAGGTAGAAAACAACGATCAGGCGATTAAAGATTACATTATTTCTCTGGGTAAACTTCAGGGCGTACAGGGAAGCATGGCTACACAGATGAATGAGCTTGCCGGACTTGAATCCAATCTGGGCGATCAGATGGATAGCATCTACAATAAGATCGGTAAAAAGCTGGAGCCTATGATTAAGTCTTTCATGGGAACGCTGGGTAATTTGATGGGTACTCTTTCTTCTGCTCTCGATAGTGCCAATGACAGATACGAACAGCAGAAAGAAAAGGTTGTTACGCTTTATTCGGAATACTCTCCCCTGCTCGACCGTTACGACCAGCTGAAGGCTAAAACCAATCTGTCTAATGCCGAACAACAGGAATTAAATTCTATCATAAATAAAATTACTAATGCTATACCTGGCGTAGTTACAGAAGTCGGAAAGTATGGAGAAGCATTAGGTATATCTTCCGAAAAAGCCAGAGAGTTCATCGAAAATCAGAAAACCTTATTAAAGTATATGAACCGTGATGCTATATCCGAGGAAGAAAAGAGGCTTGAAGAATATAAAAAGAAATATGAAAATGCCAGACAAGCGCAACAAGCCGGAGGTGTATATGTTACTTCATCGGCAAGCATTACCGGATATTCTACTTCTTTTTTTGATAATTCTCCTCAAACTTTAAAAAGAATAGACGAAGATGTTAAAAAATATGGTGATCTGATAAAAGGTTCAGAAGCTCTTCTTGAAGATCTTCGTGGTGACAGCTTGCAAAAAGCATTAGATAACAACAACGCAAGAATTAAGATGCAGGATGAATTTAACAAGATGAACAAGCAGCAGCTTGATGCCTGGATTAATGATGAAAAAAATGCTCGATCTGAATACTTGGAAATCGCTCAGCAGATATATAACAGCCGTTTCTCCGGTACTACATCCGGCGGATCTGAAAGCGACACGCAAAAAAAAGTAAAGGAGCAGCTCGAACTTCAGGCGCAGCAATATCAGCAACAGCAGTTGGAACTGAAGAAAATTTATCTGGCAGGTAACGATGAAAAGCTTCAGACAGAATCTCAGTTTAATCGTGCCATGGAAGAACTTACTTTGCAGGATTTGAATAAACGTTTGCAAATTATAGGTCTTGAAGCCGATCAGCGGCAGCAGATAGAGGATAAGATTCTCGATATCCGTATAAAAGCCATGGAAGACTTTTATGTCAAGAAGTCTGAAATAGAACAGCAGCAAGAAGAAGAACGCCAGCAAAAGAATCAGCAGGCCATGGAAGATAACGACAAGTGGATGAAGCAGCAAATGACCAACCTGCAAGCTACACACGAGGAAAGAACCAAAATTATACAGGAAAGTCTGCAAAAACAAGTTGATTCATATAAAGATTATGGTACACAGATCGGTACATCTTTAGGGCAAGTCTTGTCAGGGCAGGAAAACATGCTTGCTGCTTTCGGAAACACCATGGTAGATATTTTGTTCAACGTTCTTGAACAGATTATTAATCAAAAAATTGCAGAAGCTACCGCTGTAGCTGTAGCCGAAGAAGCTAAAGCAGCTGCAATTTCAGCCGCACAACCTGATTCTGTCGTTACTTTTGGCGCAACAGCCGGTGCTCGTACAGCTATAATCAGTGGTCTTATCATGGCTGCTCTTGCTACCGCTAAAACAGCTTTAAAAGGTCTGCTTACCAAAGACAGCAAACAAACGGTTACAACTTCTTCAGAAGGAACAACATATTACACTCGTGTCCCTGGTAAAGAATCTGGAGGATATATTAATGTTACACGTTCTCAGGACGGGAAACAGTTTAATGCCGAATATTCTCCTTCACGGCGCGGATTTATCGACCGTCCTACTGTTATTGTCGGTGAAGGACCTGCCGGTATGTCGCGCGAATGGGTAGCCAGCAATGCAGCAGTAATGAATCCTACGGTATCTCCTATCTTGAATGTTATAGATAAGGCTCAGCAGGCAGGAACCATACGCTCTCTTAATCTTAACCGTTACATTCAGGCGCGTATGCTTGGGCGAGAATCCGGTGGTTCTATTGGATCTACTACACCTTCTGTTACTCCAGTTGTGCCAGATTACGGACTTACTAAGACAGTAGGCGAACTTAATTATATTTTGAGAGGCATTAAAGAAAAAGGCATACCGGCATATACTCTCTTGTCGGATCTGAATCGTGCTCAGGAATTGCAGAATAAATCTCGAAAAATCGGATCAAAATGAAAATAACACATATCCCTTCGGGTAAGCCTTACCAACTGGCTCCCGATACACAGCTTACGGTAGAACGTACCAATCCATTTTTTAATGACTACGGCGAACAGACTATACCGGTCAGTCTGCCGGACAGCGAGTATAACCGTTCTCTTCTGGATTATCCCGGAAGTATACAGCGCAAAGAAAAAGTAGCGATGATAGATGCTTCTATACAGGATGGAGAATACTATAATGTCTGCCGGCAAGCTATATTAAGTATTTCACCCAAAGAAGGAATAGAAACTTCATTTTACATCAATGACGGAAGTTTTTATTCTCGTCTGGACGAAACTTATCTTACCGATATATTCTCCGGAGAAACTGTAGAAAACGTATCTACGTTAGAAGAAGGAATTTCTTTCATGAAAAAGCTGTTTGAAACTGGTGGAAATAACATGTTTTCTGCTTTTCAAGTAAAAATAGTTTCCGACTCGGCTAAAGAATCTCGTTATCTTAATGGTAATGATTTTGAAACTGGAGAATTTTACAACGAAAAAGATACTTACGAAGTAGTATCTGGGAAAAACATTCATGTTCCAAAAGGTTTTTACATGACTCCTTTTCTGAAGGTAAACTATGTACTTGACAGAGTTTTTTCCCATTTTGGCTATAAGCTTAAAGAGAATTTTTTTACACGAACTGCACCTTTTCCTGACATGGTGCTTATTAATAATATTGCAGATGCTTTAGTCACTGGAGTTATACATATAGACCAGCTTGTGCCGAAGATTACTTGCAGCAGCTTTCTTGATGTTATCCGTAAAAAGTTTCATGCTGAATTTGTTGTAGATGAAATTAATAAAACAGCAGACATTATACTTTTTAATGATTTGGCAAATAGCAAACCGACTGTTTTTCTTTCTGATTCATTGGTTGACAATTTATCAGTCAAGATACCCGAATCTTATAAATGCGTTACACTTGAATCAGAAACTATATTGGATTCTGAAAATTCTATTGATTCAATTCCACTTATGGTTACAAAATATCCTACAGTTCAGTTTGATCCTAAAGTTGGTAAATTTTTCAGGAAAGGATTTGCACTTTCAAACAATCATTTACTATTAGATTATGAAGAAATCGTAGCCGGACACGGACAAAAATATTACGAAAATGGTACCTTGGAAACTGAAGAGGTAAAAATACCAGAATGTATTCCCGGACTGGACCTATATATAGGCGATGTTCAATTTCTTAACTCTTCATTAATGGTAGAAGGTGCTTCGGCCGAAAATACTGATACTACTTCAGAAACAACAGATGACGTAACAATGTATACGATGCTGGCATTTGCTTATAAAGCTTCCGGATGGAAAGCAATCTTAGGTAGTGTTACAGGATATATTTCAATATATATACCTTTTTCTGGACTTTTAGAAGTAGATTTCTCTGAATATGCTTTAATTTACAACGGAGAAAAAGGAATATTTGAAAAGTTTTATCGGTCGTATGATAACTTATTACGTAATTCGTTGCATGAAGTTTCTGCTAATTTTTTGCTTTCCGCTAAACAAAAACAAGATATATCAGCAAATTCTGTAGTTGAAATTAATGGTGCCAAAATGATCTTTAATAAGCTCTCTTATACTTTGGGCGATAAAAATAAGATATCCGAATCTGAACTTTATACGTTAAATATATATGAACCTGCTTTATACGCTAAGCATATCAATGAAATGCTTAATGATATATCTTCAGCCTATCGATGGGTGCCTAAAAATGAAATAAAAGAAATATCAGAAGATGAATACAATAATTCTCCTTATAAGGATGTAACAATAGCTCCGTTTTTTCCTGACGTGCCTAAAAAAGAATATTTAGGAAAAAAATATTTTGAGCGATATGAAGCCTACAGCGGTTCCAGTCCTCAGGGAGTGCCTAAATGGTTCTTTAACCATGTATGGTTGGAAGTAGAAGCTGTATAACGTGTCCTTTCTGCACCGGTTTCTGTTATCTAACTTAGCGTAGAATAAAAAAATACGTTATGACTTTTATACAGAAACCGGACAATCTTTGTCTTTCACGCAATATTCCTAAAGTTATTGTTTCTTCGGAAGACGCTTTTTCTTTTGAGCTGAAAAAAGGAGAAGAAGTCCTATTCTCTGCATCTTATACCCCCGACAAAAACAATCGGGCTGAAATTGATATCAGAGAAATTGTGCATACTTCTTTGTCTTTTACGCTGAAAGAACAGACTACATCTTATGTACAGAGTAATTTGGTTGCCGATTTTACCATATCGCTTAATTCTGGCGAACTGACTGCATCGTTCCGGGCTATACGCGCTGGCGTAGACCGAAGCTCTGTCGATGCTACAATTTTTTTAAAAGCCAATTTTCTTACTTGGCAACCTCAGGTTAAAAAGGTTACATATTCTACACCAGAATATCTTACCTTTTATGCAGTATCCGATTGCGTAGTACGCCTGAAAGCTTATTTCAACGAAGGTGAAGAAACTACCTCAGAAGAAATAGAACTCTATAATGCCAGTGCAGGAAGTGCTTATACGCTTCCAATGGAATATGCAGTTATAGCCGAAAAATTTGATTCCCGATTCCCTTCATTCTACGATGTATGGGTAGAAGATACAGTAGGCGCACGTCTTACTTATGTACAGCGTTACGTGGCAAGTGATATCTTGTCAGAACGCGAGCACTGGATCCTGTTCGAAAACTCCTTGGGAGGTATAGACACTATCCGCGCATACGGACAGTGTGATTTTACCGCCGATCATACGCATAACATCGCTGTTATTGATGAAATCTCTACAGAATATTCAGTAGACACGGAACGGATCTTTGAAAAGTCAACCGGATTTTTAACTCCTCAGGAAAGAACTTGGCTGCTCGATTTCTTGCCTTCTGCACAGAAGTATATTTTTGCCGGAAATGCTTTGCGCCCTATTGTCGTAACAGAAGACAATACTGCATATAGCGAAGAAGATCTTCCTTCAGAATATACATTCTCGTATAAGTACGCAGATGCAACTCCCCTGCTGAATATTACTCGTGCTGAAGAATTACCGAAAGTTTTAGACATTAAAGTTCCCGATCTTGGTTCTTTTTCTATACCCCCTCGGCTGATTGAATTTCCTTCTCTTAATCTTTCCGAGGGGGCACTATTCCCGGTTCAGCATCCTTTTTCTGAAAACTGGGCTGTAACTACTGCCGGTGAGTTGTATAATTACATTCTCTCTCGCATAGCCGCCAATCCCGAAAGCGGAACAGGTGGCACAGGACATACGCATGCTAACTATAGCCTGCTGTCGGCTTTGTCAATTTTTCAAAAGTATCTGTTAGTAAATGGAGAAAAAATAAATGCCGGAACGGCAGATCTGGCTAATGAGCTTTCGGAAGAATTACATGCTAGATTACTTCACAAAGACAAAGAAGACGGCACTAACTTCTTATTGAAATTCGGTAAGTTTCTTGACAGTATAATTTCCGGTAAGGGTGCTGGTATATATCCTGATGGTCGCGGGCAGTTCGAGAAACTGGAAGTGCGCAGCGCAATGATCGTAAAAGAACTGATATACAATCGCTGGTTTGCGCAGGAAGGTAATGCTACCTATTCCGAATCTGGCACAATCGAACGAATTGAGCAGCTCGAAGACGGCACGTATGACTTGTATCTTCGCCGCCGCTGGGACAATGATATCACAGCATTTTCCCAGCAGGACGTAAGTTATGGCTCTGTGAATAATCTTAACTTAACAGGCGAGTATTATGACAGCTGGTTTCGCGTATTGAATGTAATGCAGGCAGAGAATAAGATTAACGTAGTGCTCTATCCGGATGAAGAGGTCCCTGGAGGGAAAAACTATGAACCCGCTGTCGGCATGGTGATTACCCGTCGTGGAAATGCCGTAGACGAAGAGAGACAAGGATTCTGGTACATATCATCGTACGAAGGCTGTATCTGTATGCTGGACGGTGTAACGAAACCTATACTCGAGGAATCTAACTACAGCATCATAATCGGTAAGCTGAAACGCTTGTCCCTCTTTGACAATCTTCCGATTAATTATCTCCAGTCGTATGTATACTGTCGTGGTATTGCCATACAGGACCTCATGCGAATAGACTATCAAGGTGTAGTTGTCGTACAACTCAATGACCGTGGGTTCTGGTCGCTTGAGGTGGCCCAAGGTGACAATCCTTATACGGCCGGTAAGGAAATGGTCGATACAGTATGGCATTATGGATGTCGCTGGAAATGCCTTGTCACCGGTACGACGGATGAACCTCGCTATGCCAGCACGGGCTGGGCGATGATTGAAGGAAACCCAGCATTTTCTATTGACATTGAAAGCGAAAACGGTTGGGCTTTTGATGCTACCCAGCTTCAGGAAGGAGTAGTATTTACAACTTTATCTGTAACCGGAGAATTATACAACCGTGACGTGACAGACAACATACTTGATACGGACGTGTCCTGGACACGTGACACAGGTAACGTATCTGAGGATAATGCATGGGCGATCAAGAGAGCTGATGCGGGAAAGACTCTTACACTAACACCGGACGATTTGGGAGCTGAATTTGGAAGGACTAAAATGGTATGTTCATTCAAGGCTACGGCTTTACTTCGTGACGGTCAGCAGACAGAAATAGCAGAACAAACAATAACATTCTAAATCATTATGATATGGTGGAAAGAATTTGTAAAAATACAATAAGAACAGATGCTAACGGTAATGTTATAAGGAGCTTTTTAAATAGCTTATATCTTGTCATTTTCGAATCTAACGGAAAGGAATATGTTCGAGGTGTATCAAGTGATACCTTTTTAAATGATTCTGATATTGCCGAAAAAATTGGGAAAGTATATGGATTTTCAGAATATAATCTGATACAAATTATCGTGCTATAATATGGGAATAAAAAGTAAAACAAAAAGATTGGATGTCAACTACACACCTCTTCAGATTAGTGGAAGTATAGAGGTTGTTGGTAGTGTTCCGGCACGGCAGGTATACAGTGCGGACACTAAGGAATATACACCTGATTATTATCTTACACCTCTCGTCCTGTTTCCGCGGTGCAATGCAACCGATCCGGATTCCTATCTGAAAAGTGGTCCGGTAAATGCATCCCTTACTAACATGAAGTGGTATCAGATAGTTGGAACCCAGCGCACATTGATTAGTTCGGAAAATATCTACTACGAGATAACCACAGAAGGCGATAACAAAGGACAGATTAAGGTAAAGCGTAATCCTCCAGCTGCTTCATCTTTAGCATTTGAGTTCTACGCAGAATATGTCGATACCCGTACCAATCAGGTATATGTATTCCGCATGAGTACGGTCATTCCCGTATCGGACGCAACACTCCCGGCACCGGTTCTGAAGCTCGACAGTCCTGCAACCGTGGCATGGAATCCGTTACGCAATCCGTTGACACGTAAGATAACTGCATCCGTGTTTGCCGGTGAATCTGACATTGCATCCGACAAGCAGAAGTGTAAGTTCTTCTGGTTCCGCATGAATGAAGGCAGTCTGGAACCTATTACGGATGGAAACGGTGACAATGACTGGGAAGTTGAAGCAATAGACCATAATACTCTTACAATCAATCAGGATTACATAGGGGAGGAACAGACATACGTCTGTAAGCTGGGGTATTCGGCAGATGGCAGCTTACCTTCTGCTCCTCCTGACGATGCTCCTACTGCAACAACTACCATCCGGCGTCGTATACCGGAAGTGGAAGTCGACTGGAAAGGAGCACCCACGCAGGTTGCCGGAGGAACGGAGAAAATTACACTGGAAGCGTTCGTCACTGACGGAATGGGTGTTGTTCCTAATCCGGAAGAATGGCTAAGATTTGTCTGGAATGTGAAATCTCCCTATTCTCAGAGTTATTCCAAGCAGGCTGAGGGCATCAAACCTACGATTACGTTTATCCCAGGGATGATGCTGCAAGTTGAGGTCGAAGATCGTGGCTCGCAAGCTATACTTATTGATGACACGGACGGTTCTGTATTGCAGGACAATGACGGGAATGTACTTTTTGACAGAATTAACAATTAATCTATACGACTATGGCATGTTATATTAAAGTGACAAAACAGGTAGCAGACAAGTTGGGTGTTACATCTATCCGCAACATGACGGCAGACGGTAATGTGCTGTTGTGGCAGGCAGACCTTAATAGTATTGAAGGTGATACAATATCCGAAAGGGCAGCTCGTGTGGGAGGTGTAGTATTTACAGAGAGGCAAGCTCGCCTTGAAACTGATGGTGTTGATAATCCGGCAGAAGTAACGACTCCGGATGAATACAGAGATGACGAACCTACTATCTTGCCGGAGTTCCCGGTAGATACTCCAACTATTCTTCCGGAGATAGACGATGAAACAGCAAATGATCAGGAAGGAGGCAGCGATGAGTGAGGCAAGTGAAGTACGTCAGGTTGTGTTCCTGCGAAAGGGTAGTGTATACATGCCTTTCCTGCAATCTAATATGGGTGACTTGTATCAGGAATATCAGGGTACAGCAGGTAGCCCGACTAATATATCTCCGGATTTTACAACGATAACGCCTATGCTAAGTTATATTATTACATCTTCGCTCGTAGTAGCCGGACTGGTTGTTCCTAGGTCGGTGAAATGGTATTTCAATGACACTGAATTGACATTCGGTAGCGATAAGGTTTCAACTAATAACTTTAATGGGGAAACCGGACACTTTCAAAGTGTGCCGTATTCGGCTGGTGTACAGAATTACTTTGCTTTGAGGATTAAGAAAAATCTTGTCAAAGCATCCGGAGGTGCGGCATGCAATATAAAAGCTGAAGCCACTATTGCGGTAGGTAATACCTCCGACAAGGTGCAGGCTGTGTATAACATACCGATTACGGTGGGTGTTGGAAATAGTAAGCGTGTTACCATTATGGCAGGCGACAATAAGTTCTTTACACTCACCGATAAGGGAGATTCCTGTATTTTGAAGGCTGTTGCGTGGATAGGTAGCGACCAGTTGAACGCAGGACAGACTTACAAATGGTACACTCTCCAATCCGGTTCATGGGCTGTACTTAACGGGCAGACGCAGCAGACACTGACCGTTACAAACGACATGGTTGATACTACGGGGCAATTCAAGGTAGAAGTATATCAGGATGGAAACCTTATCGGTATGGATGTTCAGACGGTCATAGATGCAAGTGATCCGTTCGACATCCTACCGAATCCTAATCCTGAAAACGAAACCATCGAGCAGGGTTCCGGTGGAAGTGTTACTTATACGCCTATTCTTGTAAAGAGAGGCAGCACAACAAAATACAAGGACATGAAGTTCTTCTTCGTGTTCACGGATAGTGCTGGCAATATCCTTAATCCTGACACGGCTAAGGTTGCTTCATACAGCGGAACCGTGACAGAGGCTATGTGTGAGCAGGCATCCGGTAATGTTGCAGTAGTAATAACGACGGAGGAATAATTATGATAGCAGAGAAGAGGACAGAGGTTAATTATCGTGTTAAGCCAGTGACAAGATTGCCTTATCCGGCTGGTATCTATTCTGCCAGCATTAGCTATACGTGTTCGGCGAATGTGGCTCCCTACGTCGTATTCCAGCCGAATACGGCGCAGGATGCAGTCCGGTACGTGATGAACAAGGTCGGAACATGGCTGGGAACTGAGCAGGGAATGACACCGGCAGAGGATTATGCGAAGAACGGGGAAAATGCAACGTGGCTTCCGTTTGAACATTTTAATGCCATTGAGATAGAGCTTGCTCTGATTCAATTTGCTAAGATCGGACAGGCTATATTCTATGACCAGTATATGTTTAGCCAGAATGGTTTTGATGATAACGGAAATACTACGTCCAATTATAAAGACTTTACTCCATCAATGGATAAATTCATTCCGATGATTATGTTTGATTTCCTAAAAGGCACCGGACATCTTGGAGGAAAGAGCATCCGTTTTGACGAATATGGCAGAATTATTATGAAATCGGATATGGTATATGAGTGGAGGGTCGTAAATGAAGAGCTCACATCGCATGTATCAGAATATAATATTGATTTTGGGAAGGGATCATTGTTGGACGTATCTGCCGATGCTTATTTTAAAATGATTGATACAATTGTTATACCACCTACATCCGACGTTCCCGATGGATTTCAATTCCGGATTCGTGGTAGGAGTATTTCAAGAAATGATTCTCCCTCTGCAATTAAATCTACTTCTTCATTCCGTGCTAAGATTAACGACAGCTATCAAACATTTACTGAATGGGGAGTTGGACTTGGATATGTGGAGGAATATATCATATCGAAAGGGGATGACGGATTATGGTATATTGCCACTACGAGAGAAATATCAGTTTATTAATTTGAATTTAAAATTTACGATTATGATACAGAAAAAATCTTTAAAAGACGCGATACAAAATCCAGAGATAATATCAGTTGTGGGAGGACTTATAGGAAATGCAACTTTGACAAAAGGTGGACTTGCTACAAGTAATATGTTCATGGCTGCGGGTAATTGTTTTTTGACTTTTAGTGATAGATGTTTAAAAATTGAAAGGGATACAAGTGTAAATGCTCATGCATCTATTAAGATAACATCCTTTCACGGTCCATCTTGGTCTAGCGATGCTACCCCTCGAATAGTTTTATTAAATATACCATTTGACAATGGTTCTATTGCTAATATATACGCTAAGAATATATTAGACGGGGCTAATATGAAAATATATAAAGATAATTCTTTTAATTTGTATATAAAAGCTATGGATTCTTATTCGACTATATTCGTTGTTGAAATAATTCAAGGTTCAAAACTTTTCTCAAATATTTCTACACCTCTTCTTACCGAAGTTCCTGATTTAGAAAGCTATGAATTATTAACTATTCATTGATTATTTAGGAGGCTGGATTTAGCCTCCTATTGCTAACATTTTAATTAATATAAATCCATTCACCCCAACTTCCCCATAATAACCTAAATGCTATTTTTTTAGTCGTAGAAATTGCTATTTGAATACCATTATTTGTAGCAAATTTGGGACTAATACCAATTCCGACAAAATGAATTAATGTTCCATATACTATATCTTTTGGGTAGTTTAAAGTAGCACCTCCATCCTTATTTATCCCATATGTTCCATTCTCTAAATTTAGGTCGTTTACATCATAGCCAGTTATATTGTGGAATTTAAATATTCCAATAAGTTCTCCCACGAGTGATTAAATATAAATAAATATAGGCTATCCAATACTGAATAGCCTATATTACAATACAAATATATAAATTTAATTATAATTTTTGCAGCTGACGGACAAAAGCATTGTCATTAATCCGAGCATATATCATTGTCATACTTATTTGTCTATGACCTATAACTTGCTGAATTGTTGTAATAGGTATATCCCTATTGATTAATCGAGAAGCACAAGTATGTCGTGCAACGTGTGCCGTTACATGTTTTTTTAGGCTGCATTTTTTTAATGCTGTTTTTAATTTTGAATTAAAGCTGCAACGATTTGCACCAACATTAAAAAACTCAGAAAGCTTTGTTTTGTATTTGCTGTATATCTGTTCTGCACGCCCATCGAATAACGCCCACATTGGCAACCGTACTGGTGTATTAGTTTTTACTGATGTATATTCCAGCCAAAGGCGACCGTTATCTTCTTTAAAATTATCTTCAGATAGAGAAGCAAAGTCACTTATTCTAGTACCTACATAACACATAAATAAAAATTGATCTAAGACTAATTCGTGAGATTTGTCTACAATTCCTGAAGCTGCATAGTTTTCTATAATTCGTACATCATCATCGCTTAGTGCTTTCATTTTATAAGTTGATTTAAAATCTTTTGGATCATGATAAAATGAGAGAGAATCAGCCGGAACTTTATTCCCGTATAACTTCCGAGCAATATTATAGTAGGCTTTAACGACATGCATTTCTTTGCATACAGTTGAATACTTCAACTTACCTGACTCCATAAGATAATTCATAAATCCACGAAAAAACTCATCTGTTAATGCTGTTACAGGACATGTATCTCTGTATCTTTTCAATGTCCTAAGTACATTTGCGTGAATTTCAATAGTTCGAGGCTTCAATCCTCTTTCATACATAGCCTTTTCCCACATAGAATACCAATCAGCCGATGTTCCACGCCTGGAATAAATGTCGTGTAATTTTGTAAGAGTCATTTCGCCTGCATAAGTCAGTTCAATTTCCTCTAGATTATATATTAATTTTCTAATTAATAAATTAAGATTAGCCGCATTGGGACTTTGAGATATAAGCCCGCAATCTTCATTCCATTCGTCATTAAAGACTCTTACGTCTGTGTCAAGTTCAATACTTGATCCATACTGGGAACACCTCACAAAAATAGCAAGCATTCCACTGTGTGCACAATGTGCCACAACTTCAAATCTGATTTTGTTCATATATTAAGTTATTAAATGCAGTCTTAATATACGAAAAAAAAGATATCTATGCAATATTTTTATATTAAAAATGTATCTTTGTGACGATAGTTCATATGAATTATTAAATGCAACAAAGGGGGATTTAATCAAGTGTGATAATTCCCCCTTTACTTTATACTGCAAACGAGTTAAAAAACTTAACCCCTTCCTGCTTTGACTCTTCCAGGACATGCGCATATATCAGCGTTTCCCGATAATCGGAATGTCCCATGATTTCCTTTAATGTGGCCAGATCTTTTGTTTTTTGCAAAAATAAGGTAGCAAAAGTATGCCGGCCTGCTTTGCTGGATAATGGTTTATTTATACCAACTTTTCTAGCTATACGCTTAAGGTATTCGTTTATCTTCTGGTCTGATATCATTGTTGTAAATAACAATCCGTTTTTTCGCTTGCCTGAAGCTTTCCTGATTATTTTCTTCAACGGATCTGACAAAGGTATTACAATAGGATCCGGTTTACTGTTTCGTAACTTTATCCGGTAGTAAGTAAATGAACTTTTCCCAATGCCTTCTATTCTTATGTTTTTTGCGTCCCCAATATGAAGACTACTAAAGCACATAAACAAAAAGATTTGTAAAACAGACTGGTAATTTTCTGTAAGAGAATTAGATTTGTATAAGTCAACAAGTGTTGTTAGTTCTTCTTCCGTGAGATAAGTAAAATCACTTTTAGATCGTGTTTTTACCTTTATGTTTTCAAAAGGATTTTTAGTCATGTATCCTTCTTTGATAGCTGCACGACAGTATTTTTTTATGCAGCTCATATTTTTGTTTATGGTACTGTCTTTATTTTTGAGCTTTTTCTTAAGATACACTTTGTATTTTAAGATAAAATCTTCGTCCAAGCATTCCAGTCTTAAATCAGGATCATAAACTCTCATCTTATTGATTGCATCCAGATGCACATCTATCGTAGAACTCTCCAGTTCCCCGCGATGCCGGTGCATATAATCCTTGACATAATCATAAAATGTTCTGAAATCATCCGGACGATTATATTCTTTCATAAACGTTTCCTTGGTAAGAGTCTTTTTCAGCAGACGATATCTTACCATGATGTCGTTAACTCGTGCTCTGATCTTTTCGATACACAGATTATAATCCTTGTGATTCTTTTCTCGTGTAAGAACTTTTCCGGTCACATTATCGAAGTTTTCTACCGGAATTGAAAGATTTGTTGGGATCGCAATCTTTTTTCTTTCTACATAGAAAGAAACATAAACAGGGGCACACCCGTCCTTGTTTACATAGCTTGTCGCTTGATAAGTCTTAATAACAGCCATAATTTCGTTTTTTCTAAATTTTTACTACAATCTTTGTAAAAAGCTGATATAAAACCTTTTTTTTTAATAAGCATTTAACAAAGACCTGATTTCGCAAAGAACTGTTTTTCAGTAAAATACAAAAAAGAGCAAACAGTATGTAACCATTCGCTCTTCATTTGAATTTCTACTTTGAGGTTCCTGGCGGATTCGAACCGCCGTACACGGTTTTGCAGACCGCTGAC
>ERZ1673698.1090-NODE-1090-length-30408-cov-20.986097_pt1 | contig 30408 bp, 25 predicted proteins | sample MGYA00580228_ERZ1673698 | MGnify/ENA primary metagenome ERZ1673698 (study PRJEB41218, sample SAMN15661768) | gut metagenome | host: Homo sapiens | place: Canada: London | collected 2015-08-20/2019-03-30 | study: EMG produced TPA metagenomics assembly of... | reverse complement strand
GACAAGGCTTTTTCCGCATAATCTTCACCAATTTAATATTTCAATTTTGAACACCTACTTATCTCAAAACAGCTTGGCAGATGCGTGTCAATGGATGTGTTGCAGCATCCCGTGCCAGCCAGTTTCGTGAGAAAGCGGTTTACAAATGATAGCCCCAGTCGTCGAGCGCAAATTTCCAGTTCGTTTCCACGAGGTCGCGCGTGCGCTGGGCATAGTCGTATTTGTTTTTCTTGTATCCCTTCTTCGCCCCGACATATTGTTCGATGGCCGTGCGGGCCTCTTCCCATCCCGGCAGAGAAAGTGTGTCGTAGATTTTCTTCGTCATGCCGAGCGCATCGGCTTCGAAGTCTTCAAAGCGCACCTCGATGAGGTTGCCTTCGGGGATGCACGCCTTGTCGGCCTCATATTTGTGGTAGAGGCGCTCGTAGACGGTGAGGATGTTCTTCTCGATTTGCTCGTCGGAAAACTCCTCCAACTTCAGCGGTTGGATGGTGTTGGTGAAGAACGAGCGCGTGCTCTCAAACACGGTGTAGGGGTTACGCATGAGATAGATGAACTTCGCGTTGGGGAACATCTTGACCAGTTCGCGCACGCGGCCCGTGTGGGGCGGGTTCTTCGAGAGGAACTGCGTGCCGCCCGTGTTCCAAAGTGAAATCTTGATGAGCTTCGTAAACGTCTCCTCCCACACCTTCAGTTCCTCAGGCGTGATATCGTTGAAGAGCATGTATTTGTCGCAATATTCCAACTGGTATTTTGGGAAAAACCAGAAGTTGTAATACGTGTACGGGCACATGTTGGCCAGCGCGAACTCCTCTTCCTGCGGGAGATCAACGGCCAGTTCCATATTGTCGGTTGGGCGCTTGTCGGGCATGAGCCACGACATGTTTTTCTTGAAGAACGGCTGTCCGAACATCATGAGGTGTGGAAACACCGTCTGATAGGTGGTGTTGTAGCCGAAGTGCTTGTCGCACGAGAGCACGTTGTGAACGAACGTCGTTCCCGAGCGCCAGTGTCCGAGGATGAACACTGGGGCGTGCTCCAGCGGTTTGTCGGCCAAACGCTTCTGGTAGCGGCGTTCCTGGATGGGCGCCAACGTTGAGAGCAGTCGGCACACGGCCTTCGTCAGGCGGTATTTGCCGCGCCATGCGGCGTCAACTTCGCGTCCGTCGGTGAGTGCCTTGAAAGTTTTCCAGTCGGCGCCGACGAGCGTATTGATGGGGAGTTTGTTAAATTCTAATAAGCCCATTTATTCGGTGTTGTTTGGAGTTCGAAGTTCGGTAGGTAATGGCCCATTAATAGCAATGATTCCCATTACTGAAGTGGCGGGCATGGTCTGGCGGCGCAGACCATGATGATGACCAGCACGATGAAGAAAATCCAGGTGCCGATGCCCACCCATAGGGCTGCCTTTGAGAGCTTGCGTGCTTTGTCGTCAAGGCGCTGCATGACGGCGTAGTTGCCTTTCTTCCAGAAGTTGTAGGCACACACGTTGAGCACGATGGCCGTGATGCCGAGTGCCGCACCGCCGAGGAGCGCCACGTATGGGATGGGGATGGTCATGAGCACGAGGCCCGTGATGGCCGCCGTCAGGTGGCAGGGAGGAGCCGGCACGCCGTCGTTGCAGTCGGTTGCGGCAGGGGGCTCTTCGGCAGCTGGATGAATCTGCGTGGCAGGGGCTTCAAAGAAGCTTTTCAGCTCGTCGCAGTCGCCGGCGCGTTTCCAGTCGGCCATGCCTTCCCGCCAAACGAAACTTTGGTCGGTCACGCCGTGTGAAGCAAATTCATGCACGTCGATGGGGCCTTCCTGCTGGTTGGCGGTGTTGATGAAATAATATTTCATGGCAGTGTGTGTTGGAGATGTTAGAAATATCCCTCGCGCTTCTTCTGTTCCATGGAAGCATCCTGATCGAAGTCAATCACACGCGTGGTGCGTTCGCTCTTCGTGGTCGTCATCATTTCCTCCACGATTTTCTCAATCGTGTCGGCCTCACTTTCCACGGCACCCGTCAGCGGCCAGCATCCAAGCGTGCGGAAGCGGATTTTGCGCATCTGTATCTGGTCGCGATATTTTTCCGGCAGGCGGTCGTCATCGGGCATGATGAGCTGTCCGTCGATTTCCACGCAGGGGCGTTCCTTAGCAAAATAGAGCGGCACGATGGGAATGTTCTCAAGTCGGATATATTGCCAGATGTCAAGCTCCGTCCAGTTGGAGAGCGGGAACACGCGGATGCTTTCTCCCTTGTGGACACGTGCGTTATAGATGTCCCAAAGTTCTGGGCGCTGGTTTTTCGGGTCCCATTGGTGGAATTGGTCGCGGAAGGAGAAGATACGCTCCTTGGCGCGGCTCTTTTCCTCGTCGCGTCGGGCACCGCCGAAGGCCGCGTCGAAATGGTGCTTGTCAAGTCCGTGGAGCAGCGCCTGCGTCTTCATCAGGTCGGTGTGTACCTTCGAGCCGTGCGTAAACGGTCCCACGCCCGCCTTGAAAGCCTCCTCGTTGCTTTCAACGATGAGCTTCCATCCGTGTTCCTTGGCATACCAGTCGCGGAATTGCAGCATCTCCTTGAATTTCCATTTCGAGTCGATGTGCATCAAGGGGAAGGGCGGTTTTCCCGGTGCGAAAGCCTTTTCGGCCAGACGCACCATGACGCTGCTGTCTTTACCGATGCTATAGAGCATCACGGGGTTTTCAAATTCCGCAGCCACTTCGCGGATGATGTAGATGGACTCAGCCTCAAGTTCCTTGAGATGGCTCAAGCTATAGTTTTCAGACATAAGTAGATATACTTGGTTGGATAAGTGGTCGGAAACAGGTGACGCATGCGCCGCCCATTTCCGTTTTTATTGCTTTTAGACCTTCTGCCGACAGTTGCGTGCCAGACGAAAGCCCGATATGCAAAGGTACGAAAAAGTTCGGTAAACGCAGGCTTTTGTGGAGGCGAAGCATAGGGGCGCGTTGAAAATAGTGGTCGCTGGTGGTAGTTGCATGCTTGCGTAAGTCCAGTCGTCTTTTCCCTCTCAGAGGTCCGACAAACAGTTTAGCAGCATTTCCACGGACGGACGTTTGGCAGGAACTGTCACCTCCGTTTGAACATTCAGACGCTCCCGTCAGCCCGTCAGGCGTATTTCCGTGGAAAGCTGGCAACGGCCGTGTTTTTCGGCACATTTCTCTTGGTGGAACGGCTGGAATTTAATAAATTTACGAAGTGACAAAACACAGAGACAGAAGCTTCGTCAGGCAACTTCTCGGTGATGGAAAACCTCATATATCCCAACCCTATAACTTATATAACCTAAAAACCTCCTTATGAAAAAACCTTCCTTCATTTTCTGCCTCATGTTTTGGACATTTGCCGCTGGGGCATATTCGCAAGGTAAAGCTGTAAAAGCTGCGAGAGCTGGTTATGAGGCTGTGAAAGCAGCATCGAACTTTAAGCCGCCAGTGCGAGTTCCTATAGTGCCACCATCGGTTCCCAGTGTGCCGACACTGGTTATGGAATACGATACCATTGTAAAGAAGGACATCCGCGCCCATTATGACTCTGCCGCTTGCCGCACCGTGTATGACACGGTGGAGCATATAGTGGTCCTCCCGGTTGGCGTCAGGTCTGAAAAAGCAGAAGTGGGCAATGACACATCCAGCATCCCGCCCGCCATCTCGTCCGTCAATCCTCCCAAGGAAAGGAAAACCGTTTCCCTGCTCAAAAATGACATGCCGCCTTGGGGCTGGCTTTTAGTTGCCGTCATCGTTATCCTTGGCGTGTACACTTATATATGTTGTAGAAGCACCGAAGAAGAGAAGGAGGCGCAGCGCAGGCAGGAGGCGGCGCGGAAGTCCGAAGAAAAACGGGAGGACAAAAAGTCGAGCGCAGCACCGGAGACGCAGCCCCGCCGACAGCCGTCGCCGAAAGCCCCGTCTGCCGCAAAAAACGAAAAGCCCTCCGGCACATTGTATGTCGATTCGAAGGGAGTTGTACGCAAAAAGATAGAGGAGGAGTAAGGAGAGGGAAAAATAACTTGCCCAACTTATACTTTCATCCTTATCAAGGAGAATGTCAGCTAAACAAACAGCAAAGCAATCTTCGTCAGCGAATGGCGTATGAAGGCGAAGAGGAGGCCCATGCCGAGGCTGTTGAGAAGCGTGGCATACCAGGCGTATGCACCACGGACGGGCGGCAGGATGAGGCGCGGAAGAATAAGTAGGGCACCGACGGCAAGGCCTGTGGCCCACCAGGGCAGAAGGCTGGGGGAGATGCAGAACACCACCATGCCGGTGGCAAACACTTGGAAATAAACGGCCGCTTTATAGCGCCAAGGACATCTCTTGTAGATGAACGGCAGAATATCCAATAGGGCGACGAAGGCCGAGATGAGAAAGAAGGGCAGAAGATTGTTTGACATAAAGACAGGTTGGAGAAATGTTCTGAAAATACTTCGCAGGGCTCTTCGGAGAGAGCTTTGGCGATGGGTGCTGCAAAGGTAATATTTATACTTGAATAACGTTAGGGGAAATGGGTAAATGCTTATGCGGCAGGTAGTCGGAAATATAGAAGGGTAAGTAAAAAGAACAATTAGAGTATACCCGTATCTGTATAATTGTTCTTATATAAACTGATGGAACTACGCAATTCATATTGCGTAGTTCCATCAGTAATATTATTTCTTGGTCAACAGATGCCAAAGTTCGCGCACCCAAAGTACAAAAGAAGAGCCAATTATGATAATCACCCAGTCTATAAGTTTTAGCCCCTCGACATTAAAGAACTGTTGCAATCCTGGTATCTCAACCATAGCAATTTGGCCGATAAGGATTATTGCCACGATTGTCAGCAGACCATTGCAACCCTTGAAATGGAGAGCACTGCGTCCTGTCTCAAATGCACGAGCATTGAACAGATAGAAGAAGTGGGTCATGACAAATATCGTGAAGAGCAGCGTCAACTCGTAGGTGGTAACGTGTTCTTTTGCTCCGAGTTGCAGATGAAGCAAATCAGTAAGTTGCGTAATGTTAGCATGCTGGAAGATATACAGCATGCCAAGCAGTATTAGGAAGAAGAAACAGCCTACACCTATAATCTCGCGAAGCATCGGTTTGTTGAGAATAAAATCCTTGCGGTTGCGCGGCTTGTCTTTCATTACACTTTCCGAGGGCGGCAATGACGCAAGAGCCATAGCAGCAAAGGTGTCCATGATGAGATTGATCCATAGCATCTGGGTTACAGTAAGAGGGGACTCTGTTCCCATAAACGCACCACACAAAACAAGGAAACAGGCTGTGACGTTAACCGTTAACTGGAACAAGAGGAAGCGTTGGATGTTGTGATATAGAGAGCGTCCCCACATCACAGCCTTGCCGATACTGCTAAATGAGTTGTCAATGATGGTAATGTCGGAAGCCTCTTTTGCCACACTCGTACCGTCGCCCATCGACAGACCTACGTGAGCCGCACGAAGAGCAGGTGCATCATTGGTTCCATCACCAGTTACTGCCACTACTTGGTTCAATTTCTGCAATGTCTCAACCAGACGCTTCTTGTCCATCGGACGGGCTCGCGAGATAATTTTCAAATCGAGAACACGCTCCTGAAGTTCTTTATCAGACAATGCTGCAAACTCAGGTCCTGTAATGATATTACGCTCCGTATCCTTGTGATCATCCCAAAGACCTATCTGACGGGCTATTTCCTTTGCTGTGCCCGGAGTGTCGCCAGTTACAATCTTAACGCTGATACCTGCGTCAACACACTCTTTGACAGCAGCGGGAACATCAGCTCTTACTGGGTCGGCAATGGCTGCTATGCCAATAAAGCAAAGATTGTCAGCGGTGATTTTATTTCCGTCAATAGCTTTGTCGCCATCTTCCAAAACCTGATATGCAAAACCAAGAGTACGCATGGCACGGTTTTGGTATTCCGCAAGTTCTTTGTCTACATCTTCTTTGCTTACAGATGTCTTCTTGCAAAGACCGAAAACGATCTCAGGTGCCCCCTTAACGTAGAGTATTTTTTTGCCCTTCAAGGCAATGGATTCTACGACTGTAGCCATGTACTTACGCTCGGTGGAGAATGGCACTTCGCTTAAAGTTTTTATGTTTTCGCGTATGGAGCGATAGTTCGTACCCTGTTTGTTCAGCCAAAGGAGCAGGGCACCCTCTGTTGGATTGCCCAATATCTGTGGTTTGCTTTTGTCTGAAAAATCAATGGATGCAGTGGAGTTGACGGCAATTCCTTCGTAGAGTATTTCTTTCTGTGTATCGCCATATACTTTCATGTCATCCACGCTCATCAGATTCTGTGTAAGTGTGCCAGTTTTGTCTGTACAGATGACGGTTGTTGCGCCCATGGTTTCGCATGCATGCATCTTGCGCACGAGGTTATTGGTTTTGAGCATACGACGCATACTGTAAGCCAAACTCAAAGTTACAGCCATCGGCAATCCCTCGGGTACGGCAACAACCACGAGAGTCACAGCTATCATCAATGTCTGCAAGATGTAAGCAATGAACGGAGCCACTTGCTCCATTGAACCAAAGCAGTCTGTGCCATTTGTCACGAAATACATGATGATGCGGCCGATGACAATCAAGGCGGCAAAGCCATAGCTTACCTTAGTGATTATATCGCTTAATCCGTCAAGTTGCTCGTTGAGCGGTGTCCTCACGCTGTCGTCAATCTGAACAGCCTCAAATACTTTTCCTTGTTCGGTTTTGTCGCCTACAGCAAGTACACGGCAGATACCATGACCTTCCATGACCTTTGTACCTTTCATCACATGATTGGTGGGATAGGTAGCGGCCTTGTCAAAATCCTTCTTGTCTGTACTCTTTCCGCACATAGGTTCCCCCGTCAGTGTGGACTCGTCCATGTGCAAGGATATAGCCTCCAGCAACTCTGCATCTGCAGGAACTTCTTCGCCTGTATTGAGAATAATGATGTCGCCAACAACAACATCCTTGCGTGGTATCTGAGTAGTGTTGCCATTACGTATCACCTCAACAGGCTCGTCATCGTTCACCTGATTAAGAATTGTGAACTCCTTGTCTGCCTGTAACTCAAAATAGAAAGCCAATCCAGTAGCAAGAAGAATGGCAACAAAGATGCCTACAGGTTCAAAGAACACGGTTGCTCCCTGCCCAAGTCCGAAAAACTCGTAGCAAGATATGCCTATTGACAATGCACCTGCAATCATCAGAATTATGATGAGTGGGTCACCGAACTTTTCCAAGAATTGTTTCCATAGAGGATCTTTCTCTGGCGGTGTCAACACGTTGGCACCATTTTTTCTGCGGCTCTCGAGCACTTGGGCATCGGTCAAGCCTGTGTAGTGATGTTTTTGTTCCATTATAATGTTTGTATTTTTCTTATATTTATCTTTTAGGTATATAAATTTTGTTGCCACGGCTATTCGTGTAGTATTGTCCACCACGAGGGCCAGTCTTTATTATATGCCCTGAGCCATAGTTATACGACTGTGTGGAATAGTCTCTTGCACGGCTACCTGTTGTGCCGTTATATGGGTTGTAATTACCCGAGGTTGAGAAGTTGTCGTGGTTGGTTCCATTACGTCGTGTACGAGTGTAGGCGCTCACATAAGTTCCGTTGCTGCGTATGTAGCCTCTGACGGAAGTCGTGTTTGGATTGGTGCCATAGCTACCATATGTGGAAGCTATTGTACTGCGACGGCTGTTGCTGCCATAATTGTAAGACTGTGCTACAGAAATCATTGATGTAGCCAAGATTGCAACCATTGTCAAAAAGAATCTTTTCATAGCTGTTACTTTTAAAAACTTTTTTCAGTTGCAAAGGTATTATGCTTTTGACTGCGGATTACAATTTCCAAAATGTTGTAGGCAATATACTTTTTTAAGGTTTAACTTCCTTGCAAGGTTACATCCTATGGCCTGCAATTGATTTCCAGAATAAAGAAATCAATACTACTATTTCCCAAGTTTGCGTTCAAGACCAGCTTGCAGGTTGGAAAGCCTGTTTCTCTCGCAATTTTTGTCTTCTCTGTGTTATGCCCAAAGTTCTCTTCTATGCAAAAGAGAGGCCTGGCATAGACAAAGTGGATTTCGTCCTTTTCATAATGTCAGTTTTTTACAAGTTGAACAACAATTAATCTACCACCTTGCCCTTTGTCAAGAAGTATTTGTCTGCCATCAGTGAGTGGTACATATTCTCCGATGCCTATAGGCTTTTTATTCGTGACGTCATACATATCCTGCAAGCGGCGATTGATAAGAATCCATTGTCCGTTGAAGAAATGGAAATCGCCCACAGGTTTTTTGTCCTCTGCACTCGTCTTTTCGTTGCATGGCACCAGGTTATTGGAATGCCATTTATACAATGTCTGTTTGTTATATACCATCAGACGGTAATTCTCGGATATGTATTTTCCGTGTGATGGAGCATAGTAGAAATTGAGTATTGGCAGTTGTCCTTTGTACTCAGCACCGCAGAACGGACATCGCGGCTTGGTTGTGTTGTCAAACACGTACCAATGAGCCTCACACTTCGGATTTTGGCACGGCTGAACCAAGTCGCAGGTTTTTACCAAGGCCTCCTCCCATTGTAGTGCGGAGGGACGAAGTGCAGGATTATGTAAGCCATCGATGAAAGCCTTGTCAAACAAATTTTTCAAGTATGGTCCACATATTGTATAAGGCAATTTTGTTGGGTCGCCTTGTGGAAGTTGTGACTTTGCCAGTTGGTCTGCTTTCACACGATTAGTCTTGTCTGTCGGGTGCTCGATGAACAATGCTTTTGAGCCATAGCGCATGTCATCATCCTTTATCGGATCATCAACATCCCACACTTTTCCTCCATCCAACGGATGGCGGTTAAGCAGAAATGTGTAAATAAGGACAGCCAGAGCATGGCGGTCTGTCTCTATTTTAGGGAGATTCTTTTTCGGGTCGTCAACTTTAAGCGCTTTTGTTGCAAGAACTTCTGGAGCTATAAAGCCAGGAGTTCCCATAACCTCAGGTGGAAACTTGTGAGGCACAACAAGGCTGTCGCAGTCTATGATACAGGCTGTGCCGCTCAATGGGTCGACCAGCACATTGTTGTATGATAGGTCGGAGTGGGCGAGTCCTGCTGCATGAAGCCGCCGTGTGGCACGTGCCACTTTCAGACACATGTGCAATCTGTCCAAAAAAGTTCCTTTTTGATCTGTCGGTACAAATAGGTTAATTAGCTTTGCTGATGAGAACCATTTCCCGTTTTTCTCCTGACCATTCTTTATGAACGCTCCAGAGTCTGTAATGCCACTGAAGAAAAATTTCTTGTCGTAGAAGGGTATCACGATACCCGTCAAGCCTTTCCACTCAACAATCTTTGTGGGCCAAGCAAAGAAAGCACTCCAATAGTGTCCTACAGCATCATTGGTGAAAATGCGATTTCTATGGACGTTCACAATATCGTTGATTCTTGCCTTGTCGTTAGCGTTTATAGGCTTTCGGTAAAAGGCTACAACATACGTCTTATCTGTTGAGAAATACACGTCCTTGACACCACCTTGAGCTTTTATCTCATCATAAAACTCTATGGTGCTGCCATCCTGTGCTTTTAGTGTGATCTTGTTTGTCATACCCTATGCGTTTTGTTGTTCTTCGCATTGCTCTTCCACTGTGCTATCAGTTCTCTTGGGCTCGCCTTCATAAAGAATGGCTATTGTGCGGTCATCGTGATTGCCTGGCGCCCAAAAATCGAGCCAGTCAAGCAACTGGATTTTCGAAGTCTCATTGTCGTCAGTCAGTTCAACACCATTCTCTCTTAAATCATTCCATAGTGCATCCCATTTGTCTGGATTATTGAGGTTTGCATCGGTTTCAAATTTTGGGTCGCTCACTCCGTCACTCATCAAGAATAATGCCGTGAAGTCATCTGCAATATAGAATCGCAGACGCTGAAACAGAGCCGTTGCATCCTTGAAAATTTCAGGCATAGTAAGGAAGCGGGTCTGTCCTGCATACTCGCCTTCATCCGGGATGCCGAGAATCTTCGCGGTATGTGCTCCCTTGTCATATAGGCATATTGCACCATCACCTACCCAGAATGAAGCCACGAACCATCCAAAGCTAAACTTCTTGCAAATGGTAAGTAGAAGAGTCGTGGCATAATATTTTGTCGGTTGCTTTGTCAGAGCAGCTTCAGCCTGTATTGCTTTGTGGGCCTTAAAAGCTGCAGTTCCTACAATGTCATAGATCTGGTTGCCAACTTTTTTACGGGCTTCTTCTTCTGTGGCGTTTTGCAGATTACTATAGTTGCCAATGGCATCCTCAAAATTCTTGCTTTGTCCGAGTTTTGACATGCAGTGGCTAACAGCTTCATTACATGCTATGTATGAGCCTTGCCGTGAATATTTTGCAGAGCCGGCTCCGTCGGCAACAGCCATGATATACCATCCGTTATCCATGTGCTCTATACGGAAATAGTCGTCGCGTGGCTTGCCTTCCTGCGCATGGCTCCGTCCACGTTTGCTTGCTGCAACAATATTTTTCTGAGGAGTACCGTCAGGCAATGTTTCCACCTTTACATATTCCACCTGCGTGTCGTCATTCTTATATTTAGGTTCAGGCATATTATCCCAATCAACTGGCAGGTTTTTCCAGAGTTTACGTGGGTCCTGATTGATAACAAAAGGAATCTTATGCTCCAATGTTGGGCTATCTTCTGACATTTCTATGCTTCCAACGAACTTATAACTCAGCGTAAGCTCAAATGTCGATTCTGCCACTGCTCCATCCATTCGGAATGCTTCCAGAGAAGGAGTTCCAGTAATAGCAAAACTTTTGCCATCAGGAGCAACAGTGAGCTTTATACCATGTTGCTCTTCCGTTAGTCCTCTAACATCCACAAGTTCTAATTCGACGTTGGAAAACAGGTCGGAGTTAATTGTGGGCATTAACACTGTCTGATTGTATCCTATGTTTTCTTTGGCGTTTGGTATATTGAGATTCCATTTCAAATCACTATTAACCATCTTTATCTTGTCCATAATGTGTTCTTTATATTGGCCCCATAATTTGTCAGACAAGAATTTAAGGAACGATTCCGCTTTCTTGTCTTCCTGGTTTCCTATGAGAATTTGTAATGCTTTTTCTAATGTCATAATCTCATAATGCTTAGCCTCTACCTCTTGTTATGTCTATACCTCCTTCCGCAATTTCGCCGAGAGAACCTTCCATTCCACACCAAGGACAGGCTGTGGTCTGCCCATTAGAGCACATAATATTTCCACAATCACAAATCACCACACCAAGTTGTGCCCCACAGTAAGGACATGTCGGCATGCCACGGAGTGACATTGTGTTGATGTAGCGGTTTGACTTTCCATCACTCAAGCTATTATAGCTTTCTTCATCCACAGGGTAAGCATTCACCAGTTTGAAAACAGATGTCTTTATGTCTAACGATTCCAATCCTTCGATAGAAGACAGGTGCTTGGCGTATTTCACCAGATATGTTTTCTTTGTGTTTGAGCATTTGCCTAAGAGTACGGTAAATTTTTCGTCAACAATACATGGCTTGGACGTATCTACTTTATCAAGGTTGATGCCAGTTGTAGGTGCCAATGTTATGCTGTCATCCCCCATATCGGTGGCGGAAACACTTGTTGCTTGAATGGAAGCCGTCACCCATTTGAAGAATGCCTTGAAGGATAACTCATCCGTGTCGTTCAGTCGAAGCACATTGTCTGAAATTTCTCCCAGTAATTGTGTGTTGACATTATTACCGATAGAAATGGCTATGAGGTTCGCCTTGTGACGGTATTTATTGTTCCAGCGTGTAAAGGCAGACGAGGGATCGTCTGTCGGTGTACCATCGGTAAAAAGGAATATGATGGGTTTCCAGTCTCCTTTCCGCTCTTCTGTGGTCTTCACCACATTCTTGTCAATGTCATCCATTAAGAAGTCAAGTGCCACACCAAGGGATGTTCCACCACCAATAGGGAAAATGGGAGGGTAAAACTTATACAGTTCTGTTAGTGGTGACAAACTTTTTGCCTTGCCAGCAAAAGCTATAACTGAAATGAATGCTGTTTCAAGGGCGTAGGGATCTGTGCGCAGTTCTTGCACAATCTGTCTCATGCCGTTTTCAACTTGTTCTATCGGTTCTCCCACCATTGACTCTGATACGTCAATGAGGAAATATATTGGTAATCGTCTCATACTCTTATTGCTTAGAATTTATTATGGGAATAGGGCTAAGGTATACCTTCCCAGGCCCAATCAATTTCATCAAACTTAGTCCTTCACCTTTCAATACATTGCCAAACGACCATCCCGCCTGTATCTGTGAGGAAGTTTGGAAGCCTTGCAGGGCAACAATATGGTTTTCATCCACTTCTATGGTTTCGCCATTTGCCAATACCTTTTCGATAGGCGAACCAAGTGAGTCAAGAAAAACCGTGGCATTGCCATCCACCTTTTGGAATAGCCCTACACCGCCTAATAATCCTTCCCAATTGAGGTTGAGGTTAAGCTTTACCTTGTTTGTTGAGGCTACGTAGTGACCACGGCGACAAATCATATATTCGCCTTGCAGGCGTATTGGAACAAGAGAACACATCCTGCCAGACAACACCATCTTTTTGTCGGTGTTGGTAGGGTTATAGAAATGTATAATCAGTACTGACTCTCCAGACAAGGCTGAACGCAATACCCCACGAATCAGATTGCCAAGCCCATTGGCAGAGTCACCGCCATTCCATTCAGCATCACGCTGCAAAGCCTCGTCTACGTATACAATGCTGCCACGTTCTGCATAAAACGATTCCCCTGATGAAAGAGTCACTTCGAGAGTCTTATACTCATAGCCTACAATCTTGCAATTCATGTTTATATTAAATTACGACATTAACTTCAATCGGGGGTGGTGGCAGTTCTACGTTGTCGGTCACTCCCATTGTGCGTCCTCCTTGTTGCACATTGATTGTCACCCATTGGAAAAACTTCTTGAATGTGCTACTGTCCATAGTGTCAAGTGTAAAAACATTGTCTGTGAGCTTTTTTAATGGTTCTGTTTTTGCTTTGGGGCCTGCTGCACAGGCAACAATGTTTGTAAACTGATGACGCTTGACATTTTTGATGGCCTCCTCGTAAACCATCAAGTCCGAAGGCTTCCCGTCTGTAAGTATAAAAAGTAATGGCATCCAGTCGCCTTTTTGTTCATGGTTGCCCATATTAACCTCTTTATCATAGCAGTCGCATAGCATATTCAAGGCTGCGCCTGTATGTGTCGGCCCAGAATCGGGACATTCTATATCTGGCATTTGCAGATTTTCAAGTTCTATCAGAGGCAAAATCTGTTTCACTTCTTTGTCATAAGTAATGATGCTGATACATGCGGTTTCCAGTGCGTAGGGGTCAAGGCGCAACGAGGCTATCATGTCGGAAAGACCAACCTTGACAGACTCTATTGGTTCGCCCTTCATAGAACCTGACGTGTCAATCAATATATATACAGGTAATCTTCTGCTCATAAATGTGTGCTGTTATAAATATCGGGTGATGTCATAAGCGTTGACACCACCCGACAAAATTTTGTTTGGTGTATTATACCACAATGTTCACTTCTGGTGGTGGAGGGGGAAGTTCGCTCATAGTAGTGGCTTCCGCTGCTGTTTCCTCTACAGATTTGCTGCTTGTGCTAATTGAAGCAGATACCCACTTGAAGAAAGCCTTGATTGTGGCACTATCTGCTGTGTCAAGCTGAACCACATTCTCGGTGATTTGCTTTAGCGTATTGGTGTTTGCGCCTTGACCTGCAGCACAAGCTACAACCATACCACATTTACGCTTTTTGAACTCATCAAGCCCCTTGGTTATTGAGTCGGTAGGTTCACCATCTGTCATTATGAATACCAATGGCCGCCAGTCGCCCTTTACCTCAGCCGTTGTCTTGGTTATCTCTGTATCAATTTTCTGAGACAGAAGTTCCAATGCTCCTCCCAATGCAGTACAACCGCTTGCGTCAATGTTTGGCTGCTGGAATGCAGCAAGCTCTGTAAGCGGAGTGACCTGTTGTGCAGAACTGTTGAATGTTATAATACTGATGTATGCTGTTTCAAGAGCATACGGGTCGCTCCTCAAAGTGGAGATAAGCGTCTGTACACCATTCTTCACGGCCTCGATCGGCTCACCATACATGGAACCGCTGGTGTCGAGGAGCAGATATACGGGAAGTCTTCTCATATTCTAATTTTGTAAGATTATTATTTTGAGTAGTCTCTTGCTACGCGGACAATAGTCATATTTATGCCATGGTCTTCAAATGCATCACCGATGGCAGCAAACTTCCAGTCTCCATTGCGTCTATAAAGTTTACCCATAATCAAAGCTCGTTTGCCAACGCATTCCGTTTTAGTCGCAACATCGTATTGTGCGAAAACTTGTTTTGGCGGCTTCTCGGGTGTACCTTCAAACATGCGGATTGAAGCGTATGGAATGCCGGAGAAATCTCCACGGTATTCATCGTTGTTGTATATATTGAGGAAGAAAACAATAGAGTTGACATTTGTGCTCACACGGTTCAAGTCAACAGTTATAATCTCATTGTCAAGGCCATCATCCCCGTCTTGGTCGCCTGTCAGGTCGTCTCCCGTATGATGAAGTGCACGGTCGTTGGAGTCTAATTTCCCTTGTGGTAATTTGCCTCCGAAATTATACAACGGTGACCATATATGATCAACCACATTACCATTAGCGTCAAACATCAAGCAGCTAAGGTCCAAGTCAACATCCACAACAGAGGTTGAAAGACCAAAGAAAGTCTTTTTGATGATAGCTCCCCAGTTGCACCCTACACAAAAATTAGTCAACTTTGTTCCGCTCTCTTTTTCAAGATTTATGCGCTGTCCTTTTTCAAGTCTTATAGCCATATCATTAGGTTTTAAGTTAGTCTTTACTGCCAGGTGAATAGTTAAATCCCCAGCCATATATCTTGTCACAGTCACGATGACCATCATGGAAAGTGACGAGTTTTTTCACTGTAATAGAATTGTCCGTCCCAAAGTCGAGTTGGGCTATGGCGCAGAACCGTTTATTGCTACTTTGTTGCCCCATTTCCACCACAACATCTTCACTGCCAGGTACCTTAATTTTTACCACGGCATTTGTTTCAGACCATTTCGCTACGCCTTCATAAATAAATGTATATACAACTATACGCTTTATCAAGCTTGCGCCATTCGGGTTGACAAGTATTGTTTCGCCCGACGAAGTTCCTCCGCCACGATCATCTCCTTGATGCCAAATATAAGGTGTCTGGTCGTAACATCCCTGTCGTGTCGTATGGTGACGGTCACCTCCACGTCCATGTGAGAACTGCAATCCGTCTATCAGTTTCTTTTTGCCATCACGCATCTCATAGAAGCAACCAAGATCCAAGTCTACAGCTTTGCCGAATAAATTCTTAAGAAAACCTCCGTTGTTCCAGTCAAGATTGATGACAATTTCGCCTGTCAGAGGTCTTCCGCTCGGCTTCTCAAGATTAATCCGATGAGTGTCACCGCCTTTTTCAAGAATAATAGCCATAATTACATGAACTTAGATGCATACTTACGGCAAATAGGTTCCAGCCCATCTTTGTGTGCCTCGCCGACTGCTTGGAATTTCCATTCTGTGCCACGGCGGTACAAACGTCCGAACTCAACTCCCTTGTCCGTAGAGAAATCTTCATCAAGGTCGTAATGGCATATAACTTCGCCATTTATAGCGTTCTTTATCTGTATGTAGGCATCGCGAACCTGACCGAAATTGTATTTCATCCGTGGAGAGTTATGAGGGTCATTCGCGTCTGACAGACTCCAGTAGATACTGGCAGTGAAAAGGATTTCCTTGATATGAGATGATGTCTTGGTCAAGTCAACTTCTATTTCTTCATTTCCTTCGCCAGTGTCATCATCGTCATCTCCAGGGTCGTCTATAGAGCCAAGTACACTCTTGTCTACAGAAATAGGACGCATCACAGGTTTGCCGTCTTCATCGTAAAGTGGTTTGCCATTATCATCCAACGCTTGTACTTGATTGCCAGAACCATAGAAAACAAAATCATATTCGTTTTCTATCTGTCCGTCACTTCCCAACAGAAATGTTGAGGCGTCAAGGTCGTATGCAGGATCAGCGTTGGGATTCACTTTCCAACCCATCTCAACTTTCAGTTGGGTCAGCCCAGTTCCTATCTCAACTCGCTGTCCTTTTATTAGGTTAATAGCCATAAGCAACTGGTTATGCGAATTGTTTAGCGTACTTGTTTACAAGTGCCTGTAGGCCACCTTTGTTCCCGTTTCCGATAGCCTCAAATTTCCATTCGCCGTTGTGACGATACAGACGTCCAAACTCCACAGCTGTTTCTATAGAGAAATCCTCGTCCAAATCATATCGGGCAATTTCAGTATTGGTCTTGACATCATAGATGCGGATGTATGAGTTGCGTACCTGGCCGAAATTCTGACGACGCTCTTCAGCCTTGTAAATAGTTGCCGTGAAGATTATTTCCATGATTTGAGGACTTACCTTTGTCAAGTCAATATTCAGGGTTTCATCGTCTCCACCATCGCTATTGCCGCCTGTTAAATCGTCTCCTGTAGACTCTACAGAATCATCAGGCGCTTTCTGGTTACCATAGAATACGAAGAATTCCTGTTTCGGAATCTGGCCATTTTCCCCTAACATGAAAGCAGAGGCATCCAAATCAAAATCATAACCGGAACCTTCATTGGGATCCCAACCAAGGCCAACACCTACCAGTGAAAGACCTTTATCCATGCTTATACGCTGTCCTTTTTCGAGATTAATCATAGTGACTATATATAAAATTTAATATGTTTTTGATATCAATTGCAAATATCGTCATTATGCATAGTGCAATGTTTAAAATGCAAACGTTGCATCTAAAACCCTAATGTGGGTATGGTGATTTCGTTGCAAGGTTACAATGCAGATATTCTCTGCCATTCTTCAGAGTCGGCCAACTTATATATGTCATTTGTGTTTACTCCACTATAGCAGCATAGTGAAGGAGCTATATTGATACAATAATTGCCAAACATATTGCGCTGTATCATGTAGTCATCTGCATGAAATAAAATATCCCCCAGTGCTTTTATTTGTCTCTTTATAAGAGCAATCATAGGTAGTCGTATTTCTGGTATGCTGAGATCTGGCGCTTTTTGTGGTTCACCTCCAAATTTTTTGTATATCAATTTATATTTTTTCTGAATCGCAGCCATTCGTTTTGAGTATCTGGCAAGTCCATTTGGACTGGTTGGCTTTGAGAAGTTGATGCCACCACTTGCCGATTCCAACATGAATAAGGCATAAAGAGCCTTCTCTCTCCGATGAAGTTTTTCTATTTTTATATCGGCATCAGAGAAACGTATAGACTCTCTATAAACATCTATGACAACGGGACTTTTAATACCCTTGCGCAACATATAGATGTCGAATATCTGTTTGTAAAAACCAGTAAAGATGAAACGTCCTTTTTCTTCCTTCAAATAGTTCAAGCGATAAGTATGATAGTACTCAGATAGTAAGTCAAGAATATGTCTTATTGAGTTTGTCACATCCTTGTCTAATTCAACCAAAAGGAAGTTGGCAATTTCTTTTTCACTGACAAGTGAATCCCCAATTTTAATCATTAACGAAGGGTTCACGATGGCAAATTCCTTTACGCCTAATTTGCCAGCCAATTGGTCTTTACAAAATTCTGAAGTCGAAAGTTTGTATAGTTGTTTGGTGACAGTTTCCAATCTTTCATAACTTGCTTTTGGATATAGGAAACTTGCAATTTTTATAAGGTCGGTATTAGAAATTGTTCTATAATGTTCTGCTATTTTGGGAAGATACACCAAATCGAAACCTGCAAGACGTATCTCAGCTACGATTTCTCTAAAATTTTCATTGATATCCCAATTCACGTCATTGTCAAAGTTGCTTTCTACATAAAGGATTTGTGTAGGGTCTATATTTACACTTGAAGTGTCCATCGAAACAACTTTGCATGCCAAACTAATGTTAAGACTCATGCACAGGCGTAGAGCCACCAATAACAGTGCCTCTTCCCTTGCACAATAATTGTCTGACATAGCAAGTTCATTGAAAACTGCTGTCAGCTCGTGTTGTAGGCTCTTGGGGGATTCAGACAAGGTATGTATCGCATTCGCAAATGTGTAAGAAGAACCAAGTATCTCGTCTTCTTTTTTAATGGAAAATCTTTCACGGATAGAATCAAGCTTTTCTATCTCGCGCGTATCAATAATGGCATCAGCCTTTATTAAATCAGTAACAATCCGGAATATGCTGGCTCTTTCTGACTGTTTCATATCGATATATTTTGCTCTGTGCTTCCACAATGAATGATAATTCTTGTCAAAGACTTGACTTGATACACAGACACAAAAAAAGCGTGAGTCGTCCTGTTGTCCGTCCCACAGTCTGAGGCTCTAGCAATTGCCTATTGTTGTTGAACAGACAACGTTAGAGCCCACGCCGATATGATATACGCCTCCGTTAAGAGACCTCAGTAAACAGACACACTATTCCCGTACGGGTATAATATATGCTTACAAGGTCTCCACGGGATTGATGTAATCACACCCCTGGACATCTACCGTTGCTACGTCCAAGACAACAATTAACTGTTAATTTGCTAGATTACAGACTGTCTCAAACTTAGCGTTGAGTAAACGCCTTCAATATGTCTTAGACTATCTTCCCACCCAAGTCCGCATTGCATGGATTTGCCTTACGACTTTACCATACACTGCACGGCGTGAGCTATCTCATTAATGTTTTATGTGGACATGTCCTTTTATAACATATTTATAGAGATACTTATAGTCCGTCTACAAATTTATGTGCTTTTTCTTAAATGGCAAAATTAATTACTTAATAATATGCTTTCGTAGAATAATGCCATAGAATAATGGTCCTCTTTGTAAAGTCAAGCGAACGGCATGAGAGTCGGAGAAATAAAAAAGCCAAAGCGTGCAGCTTCTTGAGTTGCACGCTTTGGCTTTTATCTGTTATGGGTTTGGTCGCTCCACCTTTCTAATAGAAAGAGGGATACCCTGAAGTCCTCTCTCGCAAAAATGGTTCAGAAGGAAATGGGGAATGCTTTCCCAATGTTTGTTTCACGTCAATTATTTCACGTTGCCCACCTTGACGAGATATTCGGCAATCTGCACGGCGTTGAGGGCGGCGCCCTTGCGAATCTGGTCGCTGACAATCCAGAAAGTCAGGCCGTTGGGGTTGGCGAGGTCTTTGCGGATGCGGCCCACGTAGACATCGTCTTTTCCTGCGAGGAAGAGCGGCATGGGGTATTCCTTCTTTTCCGGTTCGTCCATAAGCACGAGGCCTTCGCCGTTTTTGACGGCTTCGCGGGCTTCTTCAACGCTGATGGGGCGCTCCGTTTCAATCCAGATGCTCTCTGAGTGTGAACGCAGAGAAGGGACGCGGACACACATGGCCGATGTCTCAACGTCGGAGTGCATGATTTTCTTGGTCTCGTTGTACATCTTCATCTCTTCCTTCGTGTATCCGTTGTCTTGGAATACGTCGATTTGAGGGATGACGTTGAAGGCCAGTTGGTAGGCGAACTTCTTCACTGTGACAGGTTCTCCAGCGAGCACCTGGCGGTATTGCTCGTAGAGTTCGTCCATGGCAGCCTGTCCAGCACCGCTGGCGGCCTGGTAGGAGCTGACGTGTACGCGCTTGATGTGGCTCAACTTTTCGAAGGCTTTCAAGGCAACCACCATCATGATGGTGGTGCAGTTGGGGTTGGCAATGATGCCGCGGGGACGCGTCAGGGCGTCTTCGGCGTTGCATTCAGGCACCACCAAGGGAACGTCTTCGTCCATGCGGAAGGCCGACGAGTTGTCGATCATGACAGCGCCAAACTTGGTGATGTCTTCGGCATATTCCTTCGATACGCCAGCACCAGCTGAGGTGAAGGCGATGTCAACGCCTTTGAAGTCGTCGCCGTGGCGGAGCAGCTGAACGGTGTATTCTTTGCCCTTGAAAGTGTATGTTTTTCCTGCGCTTCGCTGAGAACCGAAGAGCAGCAAGTTGTCGATGGGGAAATCGCGTTCGGCCAATACGCGAAGAAATTCTTGGCCTACGGCACCGCTGGCGCCAACAATTGCTACGTTCATATTATTTCCTAAATGAATGGTTTATTTGGTGCAAAATTACAAAAAACTTATTGAACGCTTGTAGTGTCGCCCGCCTTTTTCTTGCAATTTGAAAGCATGATGGCTTATTTAGCCGCAAAATGATAGGAAGGTGGCGTGGAAAGGGGTTATAGAAGGACGTATGGTTCGCGTTGCTTTCGGGGCTTTTAAAATTCCTGTGATAGGGTATTTTTACGGGACTTTCATTAAAATGTAAAACTCGCGTGTCTTTTCGCCCCGTTTTTTAGAGAAAAACATTACCTTTGCCATCTGTATGGACACTATTGAAAAATCTGGAAAAAAACAGGCGGATGTAACGGAAGACTATGAACGTCAGTTGATTCACCGCGGCATCAAGCCGACGGCAGTTCGCCTCTTGGTGGTTCGCGCCCTTGCTAATGCCGAGTGCGCCCTTTCGCTGACGGATTTGGAAGGGCGTATCGGAACGGTTGACAAGTCGAGCATCTTCCGAACGCTCGCCCTTTTCTTGCAACACCACCTCGTCCATGACGTTGAAGATGGCACGGGGCAGGTTAAATATGCCCTCTGTGCTGAACGTTGCCATTGTGGAGAGGATGTCCATGCCGGGCTGACCGACCTGCACACGCATTTTTATTGCGAGAAATGCCACCGCACCTTCTGTCTCCGCGGTCTGCCCGTTCCGCAAGTGGAGCTTCCCGAAGGCTTCCACCTCCATTCGGCCAACTATGTGCTCAAAGGCCTTTGCCCGGAGTGTATGCGGAAGACCCACCATTGTCGTTAGTGTCTATATATTATAATGTATGGGGCATGGGTAATTCGCCATCGGGGACGGCAATATTAATTCTTAAACTTCCATGAATACAGAAAATACGGACAAGGAAATCCTGCAATTGCTCAGCCATCTGCCCCCAATCACCTTGGAGGAGATGTCGTCCATCCGGCTGATGAACCGCACCGACACCAAGTTTGTGACCAACATCGCGACGTTGGAGCATCTTTTGGGCATGGCTGAAGGACAATATTACGCGCAGGAAATATGCGGCCACCGCATTAGCCCCTATAAGACGACCTATTGGGATGCCCCCGACAGCCACGAAATGTTTCGTTCGCATCAGTGTGGCCATTCGCCGCGAACGAAGGTGAGGGTGCGCACGTATGTCGACACGCAGCAGACGTTTCTTGAAATCAAGCACAAAGACAACCACGGGAAGACGCGAAAGAAGCGTGTGCCAGTGCCATCGCTCGACGCTGTCATCAAAGACGGGGCGGGGGAGGAGTTTCTCGAGGAAGTGTCGGGCTATTCCTTTGCCGACATCAAGCCCACGCTGGGCAACCGCTTCAAGCGCATCACATTGGTCAATTTCGACAAGACAGAGCGCCTGACGATTGATTTCGACCTCTCTTTCTATAATTACGAAACGGGACAGGAATCGGAAATGGACAACGCCGTCATCATCGAGCTTAAGCGCGACGGACGTGTGCCTTCGCCCATCTTGCCGATGCTACGGACGCTGCGCATCAAACCCTCTGGCTTTAGCAAATATTGCATCGGAACGGTGGTGACCAACGACACGCTGCAACGCAACCGCTTTAAGCCACGCTTGCGGAAAATCGGGAAAATCATGAACCGCCAGCCCCGTCAGCGATATTGAAAGAATACAGACTATCTACTAAGTAATGGTAAAAGAATAAGTTGAGCAATTTTGACCTGTATTTTTGTTGGTTTTGGAATTTGGAAGAGGGAGCATAGCGGGCTATGTGACCGATGACAAATTTCAAAAGCGGCAAAAAGACAGGGCATAAGAAATAAATCCTTACTCCACAAAATTGGTCAAGTTATTTTTTCACCATTACTAAACCTCAACCATCAATCTCTACACCCTAATGCACTACCTCGAAAGTTTACTACGTGAGAATTTCTGCAACCTCGACGGATTGCTCGAAATGTGTATTCGCTTTTTGTTCAACCTCGCCATCGTGTGGGCCATTGTCCATTTCTTCTATTATCCCAAGGGACGCCGCCGCGATTATTATTTCACCTTCATTCTGCTCTCCATCAGCATCTTCATGTTGATTTACCTGATGGACGGTTCCAACCTGCAAATCGGAGCGGCTTTGGGCTTGTTTGCCGTTTTCGGCATCATCCGTTATCGAACAGAGAGCGTGCCCATCCGTGAGATGACCTACCTCTTCTTCCTCGTTGCCCTTTCTGTGCTCAACGGCACGAAGGCCGACCTCAGCTTGGTGGAACGCCTTGCGGCCAACCTCCTGTTGCTGGCAACCGTTTGGGGCGCAGAGAACTATTTGCTCGTGAGTCGCGTTGGATGCAAATTCGTGCGCTACGACAATATAGACCTCATCGTTCCCGAACGTTATGAAGAACTCAAGGCCGACCTCGAGAAGCGCCTCGGACTAAAAATCGTGCGCGTGGAAGTGGGCGCTGTCGACTTCTTGACCGATATGACCATGCTTCGCGTTTATTACGACGACCCCAACAAATCCATCAAATCGGTCGACCGCATTTTCAAAATACCAGCAGATAATTACTAATCCTCCTACCATTCTATGAGCATCTTCAAGACAACCCGCCTCCTGGCCCTTGCCGCCCTGGCCTCCTTCCCGCTCTCGGGCGTGGCCGGCGACGACTTCGGTCTCTGGACCGAAATATCCGCCGAAAAGAAACTCACGCGGCAGTTTAGCATCGATGCCGGCATCGATTTTCGTGCCGAGCAGCAACTGAAAAGCATCTCGCGCTGGGCCGGTTCGCTGGGCTTTGCCTATAAGCCCGCCAAGTTCCTCAAAGCCTCTGCCGGCTATGCCTATATCTACGACCGCAATCCGCAGGAGAGCAAGAAAAACTATGGCAACAACAGTGGCAGATTCAACGGCTACAACGTTGACCACGGCTTCTGGCGCTCCAAACACCGCTTCTATGCCGACCTGACGGGAAAACTCGCCATCGGCCGTCTCACGCTGAGCCTCCGTGAGCGCTATCAAATGACACGCAGTTTGGCCACCTCCTGCAAGCGCACCCGCTTTCGCGACGTCATACAAGGGGGATATACTGGCGAAGTGTATCGCTGGGACGGCTATGAGTTTATGACCTGCGAAGTGGTTGAGAACGACAAGAAGGCCAAAACCGCCCACTATCTCCGCTCGCGCATCGAGGCCGACTATAACATCAGCCATTGCCCGCTCACGCCTTACGTCTCCTTCGAATGGAGCAACAATCTGAGCAACGACCTCGTGCTCGACAAAACGCGCTTCACGGTCGGCGGCGACTGGAAATTCTCGAAGAAGCACAAAATCTCTGCCGCTTACATCTACCAGGACGGGGCAGACGATGATGGCAACGACGATATCCACGTCATCAGCGTGGGCTATAAGTTCACGTTCTGAACAAGATGAACAAGAGGGGAGGAGGGTACATTATATATAAAGGGTACATTATATATAATACCCTTCTCCTTCTTCCCTTCTCAAAAATATGATGCTTCGCGCATACCCGAATAAAAAGGGGCAGGGGAAACCTGCCCCAGTTGATAGTTCATTACCAAATCCCAACTGATATGAAACGGTTATTAATGGGCATGTTGTTTGCTTCCGGTCTGTTCCTCACGGCCCAGGCCCAGCAATACGACTTTCTGACGCTGCGCACCGCAACGGGCAGCGAACAGAGTTTTGCCGCCAACGGATTGAAAATCACTTTCTCCGGCGGACAGGCACACTTCACCAGCCAGGGCAAGACCACCTCGTTGGCATTGGCCGACCTTGCCAGCATGCAGTTTGCCGCCACCGCCACTTCCATCGCCTCGCTCAGCGGGGAAAGCACCGTTGCTGTGATAATTGAAAACGGAAATGTCGTGGTGAAAAACAGCCGCAACGCCGCCGTCAGCGTCACGGGGCTCGACGGCCGCACCTACGGACTGACCAATCTGCCGCGTGGCATCTATCTGGTGCGCGTGGGAAGTCAAACATTTAAAGCGTGGTCGAAATGAGAAAGATTTTACTTACAGGCATCATTTTAGCCACCACCTGCGCGGCTTCTGCCCAGACACTAAAAATCCATACGGGAAACACCACCATCGCCGTCCCCGCCGCTGAGGCTGGCACGATGGATTTCATCGCTGGCAATGCGTTGAGCGTGATTGGACACACCTATGACCTGAGCACCGTTGACAGCATCACGGTCGACAATTCCGTCGTTGCCCCACAAAGCGTAGGCATCACCTACGGCACCTCGGGAGCACACCTGCTCGTTTCCGCCGATGTCTATCCCCTGCTCACCATTGCGGTGGACAAGGCCGACGTCAGCATCGTGGCTGCTCCGTCGTTAGACAAGGAAGTGAGCTACACGCTGGGCGGCACTTCGTCCGACGGTTCGTTCACGCTCATGGGTAGCTACAAATCAACGCTCACCCTCAACAATCTGGTGCTGACCAACCAGCGTGGGGCAGCCATAGATATTCAAAACGGCAAGCGCATCAACGTCATTCTCCCCGATGGCACGTCGTCAACGCTCGTCGACGGTATGGCGGGAATCCAGAAAGCCTGCTTCTTCGTCAAGGGACATCCCGAATTTTCGGGCGGCGGTTCGCTGACGCTGACGGGCAACACCAAGCACGCCTTTGCCTCCAACGAATACACGCTCTTCAAGAGCGACTTCGGCTCGTTCCATGTTACCAGCGCGAAGTCCGACGCCATGCACATCGGTCAGTATTTCAAGATGAAGGGCGGCCAGTTCACCGCCGCCAACGTTATGGGCGACGGCATTGACGTGGAAGCCACCAAGGATGCCACCGATGAACACAACGGACAGGTCTTTATCGAAGGCGGCAGCATCGCGTTCAACGTGGCGGCCGACGACGTGAAGGGCATCAAATGCGACAGCATGATGACCATCAGCGGCGGTTCGATTGACCTCACCGTTTCGGGACTCGGAACGAAGGGCATCAGTGCGGGCACCGACCTGCTCGTGCAAACGGGCACCGCTGCAGCACCCAGCATCAAGATGGCCGTGACGGGAACGACCTATATGCCGGGCGATGCCACACTGGAATCGAAATGCCGCGGCATCAAGGTGAAGGGCAACTTCACGTTCAACGGCGGAAACATCAACATCTCCGCAACGGGTAAGAAGAGTAAGGCCATCAGCGTTGACGGCATTTACACTTATAAGAGTGGCAGCATCAACTGCAAGGTGAATGCGTCCAATACGTAAGGCCATAGACATTCATAGAAAATAATTTGCGCAGGAGACAGAGGGCGAAACCTTTGTCTCCTGCGCTTTTTTTTGGGGGGGGCGGTGTCGTAACCTACATGCGAAACGAACAAAGCGCGAAAAGGAGCGCCCTGAAAGGGCAGCCAGTTTACAGCCCAGGGCAACGCCCTGGGTATCAGTGTATAAACGCCTACGCCCTGTAAGGGCAAAAGTATGGGCGAATGGTTGACTTTTACTTTTGCCCTTACAGGGCGTAGGGAATGGGGATATGGCACCCAGGGCGTTGCCCTGGGCTACGGACTTGCTGGGCTTTCAGCCCGCGCAGGGCCGCAGACAGGGCTTTTCTGCACAATCTCCACCAACCTTTAATATTCCTATTTTGCCCCCTATCTTTCAGGTCCGCATCTCCCTCCCGCCTCCCCATCCCCCCAATCCAATCCCCATGTCTTTTGGCGAATCTGGTACGTGTCGCGCCCGCATCTGCTCCCAGCGACGACCGCATCTGGGCCGAGCGACGACCGTCTCTGCTCCCAGATGCGGTCGTGCCTGGGACGGCGTTCGCCGCCAAGTCGTGAATCTGGATTTTTCCGACCCGAACAGGCGGCGGAAAAATCCATCGACACCATATATAAACAATAAGCAGGCGCTCAACATCGCGTTGAGCGCCTGCTTATTATTGTTGTGTGGGAAACACGTTCCGTCGAGACGGCTCGTCCCGGCCGAACGGGAACCCTATTATTTCTTGTGGGCTTCAACCCAACGGCGGGCGTTGACGAAGGCCTCAATCCACGGCGTTACCTCTTCTGCGCGGCGGTCGGCAGGATAGTAGGCACACTGCCAAGGATAGAAGGCACGCTCCAAGTGGGGCATCATTGCCAGGTGGCGGCCATCGGCAGAGCAGATACCAGCCACGCTGTAGTCAGAACCGTTCGGGTTGCCAGGATAGCTGTCGTAGCTGTATTTCAGCACCACGTTGTAGTCGTCTTCAGGCAACGGCAAAGAGAACTTGCCTTCGCCGTGGGCCACCCAAATGCCGAGCTTGTCGCCAGAGAGGCTACCGAACATCACGCTGCGGTTGGTCGGAACCGTTACGCCGACAAAGGCGCTCTCAAACTTGTGGCTGTCGTTGTGGAGCATGTGGGCACGCTCTTTGTGTTCTGGATTGATGAGGTTGAGTTCCACCATCAACTGGCAACCGTTGCACACGCCGAGCGAGAGCGTATCTTCGCGGGCGTAGAAGCGGTCGAGGGCTTCTTTGGCCTTCGGGTTGAAGAGGAAGGCACCAGCCCATCCCTTGGCAGATCCAAGCACGTCGGAGTTGGAGAATCCGCCGCAGAACACAATCATGTTGACGTCGTCGAGCGTTTCGCGGCCCGAAACGAGGTCGGTCATCATCACGTCCTTCACGTCGAAGCCAGCCAGATAGAGGGCGTAAGCCATTTCGCGTTCGCCGTTCGTTCCCTTTTCGCGGATGATGGCGGCGCGGATGCCGCTGGCCTCGCGGCGGTTGGCGTTGATGCCTTGCTGGGCGAAGGTGCCGTCAAATGGTTTGTCGCCGTCGTTGGCCACCGTGTGGACGATATTGTATTCCAGCGGCTGTTCCTTATAGTTCTCGTAACGCTGGCGTGCACAGCCGTTGAAGCTCTGCTTCGTGTCGAGCAGGTAAGACGTTTCATACCATACGTCGCGCAGATAGTCGATGCCAAACTGGTAAGTCTGTCCGTCGTGTTCCACCAAGATGTGGCGCTCTTCAGCAGGCTGGCCGATCTTCACGTAGCCGATGCCAGCTTCGTCGAGGATTTCTTTAAATTCCTTTTTGTCTTTGTTGCGCACTTGAACCACGATGGCGGGGTTCTCGGCAAAGAGAATCTTCACGAGGTCGGTGTGCTTGAACTTGTCGACAGAGATTTCAAGACCGCCTTCCGTGTTGGCGAAGCACATTTCGAGCAGACAGGTGATCAAACCGCCGGCAGAGATGTCGTGTCCGGCGAGGATGAGGCCCTTGTTGATGAGGCTCTGAACGGCGTTGAAGGCATCGCGGAAATATTCGGGGTTCTTGACCGTTGGCACGTCAGAGCCCACGAAGCCGCGGCTCTGTGCGAAGGCCGAACCGCCGAGACGGAGGTCGTCGAAGGAGAAGTCGATGTGATAGAGTGTTGTGTGCTTGTCGTTGACAACGACAGGAGACACCACCTTGCGGATGTCGCTCACCTCACCGCCGGCGCTGACGATGACCGTTCCCGGGGAAATGATCTTCTCGCCGTTGGGGTATTGCTGTGAGAGCGAGAGCGAGTCTTTTCCCGTCGGCACGTTCACCTTCAAGGCGCAGCAGAAATCGCTCAGTGCCTCAACGCCCTTGTAGAGGCGTGCGTCTTCACCCTTCTGTGAGCGGCAAGGCCACATCCAGTTGGCTGAGAGCGAAACGGTGTCGAGACCATTGGCCAGGGGCGCCCAAACGAGGTTGGTCAGCGATTCAGCCACAGAAAGCACACTGCCAGCGGCGGGGTCGGCCAATCCGGCCTGCGGTGCGTGGCCGATGGCCGTGGCGATGCCCTTCTTGCCGCGATAGTCGAGCGCCACCACGCCGCAGTCGGAAAGCGGCAATTGGATTTCGCCCTGCGTCTGCTGGCGGGCCACCTTGCCAGTCACGGAGCGGTCGACCTTGTTGGTCAGCCAGTCTTTGCAGGCAACGGCTTCGAGCTGGAGCACGCGGTTGATATATTCGTCGAGGTGCGACGCATCGTAGGTCACATCCTTATATTTGCGTTCAACGGTTTCATCCACCATGACCGTCTTCGGAGAGTGTCCGAACATCTGGGCCACGTCAAGGTCAAATGGGCGCTTGCCATCGCCTTGTTCGAAGGCGAAGTGGGCGTCGCCAGTGGTTTCGCCAACCACATACATCGGAGCGCGTTCGCGCTCTGCAATCTTGCGAACGTGTTCGAGGTGTTCCTCCTGAATGAGCAATCCCATGCGCTCCTGGCTCTCGTTGGCAATGATTTCCTTGGCCGAGAGCGTCTTGTCGCCGATGGGGAGCTTGGTCATGTCAATCAAGCCGCCACATTCCTCCACCAATTCGGAGAGGCAGTTGACGTGTCCGGCCGAACCGTGGTCGTGGATGCTGACAACGGGGTTGACGTCTTCTTCGCAGAGCGCACGCACGAGGTTGTTGGCACGCTTCTGCATTTCCGGGTTGGCACGCTGCACGGCGTTGAGCTCGATGCCGCTTGAATATCGACCCGTGTCGACTGAGCTGACAGAACCGCCACCGAGGCCGATGCGATAGTTGTCGCCACCGACAACCACCACCTTGTTGCCCTTGACAGGTGTGCCCTTCAGGCAGTCGCGCTTCGTGCCGTAGCCAACGCCGCCGGCGAGCATGATCACCTTGTCGTAGCCATATTTCTCACCGTTTTCCTGGTGTTCAAACGTCAGAACAGAACCCGTGATGAGCGGTTGGCCGAATTTGTTGCCGAAGTCGCTCGCACCGTTGGAAGCCTTGATGAGAATCTGCTCCGGAGTCTGGTAGAGCCACTGGCGGACGGGCAGGATGTCTTCCCATTCGCGGCCACCGTCAAGACGCGGATAGGCCGTCATGTAAACAGCCGTTCCGGCAATCGGCCAAGAGCCAACGCCGCCGCCCATACGGTCGCGGATTTCACCGCCGGTGCCTGTTGAGGCACCGTTGAAAGGTTCAACCGTTGTTGGGAAGTTGTGGGTCTCGGCCTTGAGAGAAATCACGCTCTCGATGTCCTTCACTTGGAAGTAGTCGGAAGTGGCGTGGTCTTTCGGGGCAAACTGTTCCACCACGGGGCCTTCAGCGAAAGCCACGTTGTCTTTGTAGGCCGAAATGATTTTATGCGGATTCTCCTTCGTGGTCTTCTTGATCATGGCGAAGAGCGAAGAAGGCATTTCTTTGCCGTCGATGATAAACGAGCCGCCGAAAATCTTGTGTCGGCAGTGTTCAGAGTTGATTTGGGCGAAGCCAAACACTTCAGAGTCGGTCAGTTGACGTCCCAACTGTTTCTCCACGCCGTGGAGGTATTCGATTTCAGCAGGCGAGAGTGCGAGACCTTCAGCTTCGTTGTAGCTTTCGAGGTCTTCGACATACTGGATGGCGGCCGGCTCGATGTTGACGGTGAAGATGTCCTGGTTGAGCCCGTTGTACATGCGTTGCAGCATGGGGTCGTGCTCAGCGTCTTCACCGCTCACGGGGAAGTACTCTTCAATACGCGCAATGCCGTGGAGATTCATGTTTTGTGTAATCTCTACGGCATTGGTGCTCCAAGGTGTAATCATTTCACGGCGCGGTCCGACATACCAGCCTTCCAAAGTGCTGGCATTTTCAAGCGTGGCATTGCCGAAAAGCCATGAGAGTTCATGGATTTCCTCGCTTGAGAGTTGGTGGTCCACTTGCGTGGCAATCACGCTTTTCTGGGGAGTTCTGAAAAACAATATCATATCTATTGTATGTTGATTTTTTCTTTGTGTGATGCGGGCGCTTGGGGCCTGGCGGCCTTGTCCTCCCGATTCTTTTGCAAATTTACGATTTGCTGTTTATTGGGCAAAGGGAGTTGGGGGGAATTTCACTTGTTTATTTATTGTCTGCCGCAAAGCTGTGCCTAAGGAGGGCGTTTCTGACGGGGGATTAAGAGAATGTGCGGATTTTCTCGATTTTATGCCTGTCGGCTAAGGGGGCAAAATACAGAAAGAACTTTGCATGATTTTTGACCAAATAAACGCTATAACTCACTGATATTCTGCAACAATTATATGCATAATGTATCGGAATGGAAATCCTGCACGATTTTAAAATTGCAGTTTGTTGATTTACTGTTAGTTAGACATCTATTTTTGGGATAATTTGGACATAAAAATTATGAGGATTTTGAACACCCTACCTTTCAGGGGCAAATCCCGCAACCTTCGCCGCGAGCGCCCTGAAAGGGCAGCCAGTTCGCAGCCCAGGGCAACGCCCTGGGTATCAGTGTATAAACGCCTACGCCCTGTAAGGGCAAAAGTATGGGCGAA
>ERZ1673698.1066-NODE-1066-length-30980-cov-25.540922_pt1 | contig 30980 bp, 20 predicted proteins | sample MGYA00580228_ERZ1673698 | MGnify/ENA primary metagenome ERZ1673698 (study PRJEB41218, sample SAMN15661768) | gut metagenome | host: Homo sapiens | place: Canada: London | collected 2015-08-20/2019-03-30 | study: EMG produced TPA metagenomics assembly of... | reverse complement strand
ATCCTGGAATATGAGCCCCTTTCAGGGGCAGCGGCGCAACTGCCATGTTATTTGGTTCAAAACCGCGCAGAGATATTTCTGGATTTTGAACACCCTAGCCATGAACACGTAGCGAACATAGCCAGCGCTCTGGGGCATATCTTCGTTGGATTTTTAGCTCGTGCTTGGCCGCCGCAATATTCGCCCCCCTCACTTTGCGAGCAAAGTGAGCTACAGTGCTTCGCCCCAGGCCTCCGCCGCATATCCGCCCATCGCCCCTTAAAAACGTTCAAATTGTAAAAAAACTCGGGAAATTACTTCCAAATGGTAAAAATGTGAATTTTTGTATTGCCCGTTTATAGGGTTTTGCTTAAATTTGTGATGCTGGCAAGACAGAAGGCCAGCATCACACGTTAAGGGGTGTTTCCATAGAATCTTTTCAGAACTCAACTCCTCTAAAGAAAAACCTTGGTAAGAGATAGAGATTCATCAGACCATCAAACGAGAATATACAGACACACATTTTTAATTAACTGAAAGTCTAACCCAAGCAGGTGGAAAGAATCATTTTGATGACCTGCTTATAAAAAAATCTTTATGAAATCGAAATTACTAAAGCGTTGTTTGGCCCTCATGGCATTTTGCATGTCGGCCGTCATGCCCGCCGTGGCCGACGATTTCCAATCGGCACTGGTGGTGTGGCAAGGAGATAAGGAACTATATAGTTTCTACGTGGCAAACAATCCGACGTTGAAAGTCAGCAACGGATATGCCGTTGTGCAGTCGGAAGGCAAATGGGAAGAGGAGAGTTATTTCCAGGTGAGCCAGCATGATTGTTATTTCAGTATACCCATGTCGGAATCGTCCAACTATAAGATTTCGCTGGAAAAGCGCGACTATATGGGCGTGTTCGGACACCGGGTGCCGACTTCTATTGAAGAGAAACTGACCGTTACCGCGCGTCCCGCATTTTCCATCCAAGGCGGCGTCTTGCACGTCGCTGGACTGAAGAGCGGCGAACAAGTGGCTGTTTACACGCTCGACGGCAAGACCGCCGTGCAGGTAAAGGCCGACAGCGACGGTCGCGCTTCCGCTTCTTTGCGGCAAATGTCAGGAACAGTCATTGTGAAGGCTGGCAATGTATCATTTAAAGTGTTGATAAAATGAAGAGGATAAAACATATCATCTGTCTGCTCGCCGTGGCGCTGGCAGGCAGCGGCAGCCTGAATGCCCAGGGATTGGGCTTTTATTTGGGCGGCAAGCGAGTGGAATTGGTTGAAGGCGACTCCATCAACTTCGTGAACAACGATAAGGGCCAGGTGGAGGTGAAGGTTAATAAAAATGGTAAGGTGGAAGTGTACCGCGGCGAGGAGATGACTTTCTATGGCGACATCGAGCGCTATTTGCTCGACATCAACAACGCCATGCACTATTATTTTAGTAGTGAGAGTTATCACGCCGGCTTTGGCTATGGTGGTGTCATGCACATGCGTGACGTCTTAACGGGCGACCTTTACCGTCCGGATAACGGTTACAACTGGTTTCAGAATTTGGCAGAAAATCGTATAGGTGTGAACGAAGTATCCACCGTTTACATGTGGCGTTTCTATGAGAATGCCATCACAGCCTGCAACAAACTCATCGGGGCCATTGACGAAACGAAGGCCAACCATCAGCAGAAGCAGTATCTCGGCGTTGCATACGCTTTCCGCGCCATGTATTATCTCGACATCGCCCGCATGTATGAATATTTGGATTGCTATGAAACCAAGCCTTTGTCGAACACTGGCAAGAACATCAGAAACCTGACGGTGCCCATCATCACGGAGAAGACCGCTGAAAAGGATGTGCCCCAACTGAAGCGTGCCACAAGGGAGGAGATGAAGAATTTCATCGCCAGCGACCTTGAAAAAGCTGGAAGTTTCCTTTCTGACTTCCAGCCCAAGAGCAAGCGCCTGCCCAATTTGGCTTGCGTTTACGGCCTGCAGGCACGCTTGAATATGTGGGTGGAAGACTATGAAGTGGCAGCCGCCTATGCCCGGAAAGCCATCAACCAGAGCGGTTCACAGCCGCTCACGGAAGCCCAGATGTATGACCTTGAAAATGGCTTCAACAACATGGCCCCTTCTTCATGGATGTGGGGAGCGCAGCCATCGGAAGACAGCAATACGGGACTTGTCAACTGGGGTGGATGGATGAGCAACGAAGCCGCTTTCGGCTATGCTTCATTGGTTCCCGTGTGCATTGCTCCGTCGTTGTTAAAGAGGATTGATTTAGAAGACATCCGCATCAAACTTTTCAAGAGAGATGAAAACAGCGGCGACAAAGAGCCGCATTTGTCGGATGACGTTTATAACAAGCTTCCCAGATATGCTTCGCTGAAGTTCCGTCCTTACAAAGGAAATTATACGGACATGAACATTGGCTCGCATTCGGCCTATCCTTTGATGCGTGTTGAAGAAATGTATTTCATTGAGGCTGAAGCAAAGGCACATAGCTCTGTCAGAGAAGGATTGACGTTGCTCGAAAACTTCATGAAGCAATACAGACGGCCCAACTATGCACTCTTGGTGAACAAGGACGATGTGGCTAAGGAACATGCCATCAAGAGTATTGTTGAGCAGAAGCGCATTGAACTCTGGGGCGAGGGGCAGTCTTTCTTCGACTATAAGCGACTGGATATGGGTGTCGACCGCACGAACCAGGATGACCAGGACTACATTCCATATTCACAGCAGCTTTGCTGCGCCCTTTCGCGTCCGGCATGGATGAACCTCGTGTTCCCGTCGTCGGCCAACAGAATGTACAAATGGAACCTCATCGGCCAGGAGAACCCCGACCCTTCAGGTCGTTACACCCCGGGCGGAGGCAGCTCCTACGATGCCAACAACTATTACAAAGTGCGCCTTTCCAGCGGCCTTTTCAACGAACTCTTCAACATTGGTTTGCAGTCAGAATATATCGATGTGAACGCTTGTGCATTAGAAAGCCATGAAGGCATAGTTTTGAAAGAACCGTTTGCGCAGCTCGCCGACTCCACGATGATGTATGATGGTTCCGACATCAGCATCCAGTTTGACGGCGAAGTGGCAACGCTTCCTCTTCAGCCCTTGGGATTCTATATCAACGGCCAGCAGGTGATGGTGAAATCCGTTCAAAACGGAAGTTTCGTCAACGGTGTGGTCGTGTTTCCGAAGAACAGTTTGGTTGTGACTTACGGCGATGTACAGAAAGTTGTCAACAGCAAGTCGGCCACGGAAATTCGTTTGCAGGGAAGCGTTCGTCCGTCCTTCTCCGAGCTGGTTCATTTCTCTCAAGACCAGGCAAACAAGTCCAGCGTATTGGTTGATAGCGGACAGAGCTATCTGCGTTGCAAACTTTACATGAACGATCTCGACGAAGTGCGCCTCGTGTGTGTGCCGCTTTCGCAGGCCGAAGCTGCCAAGTCTCAGCTCAAATACGATGCCAGCTACGGCGTGACAGCCAAAGACACGGGCTGGGTGAACATTCCGATGTATGAAGTTTATGGCCAGTTTGCCGTTGTCGGCATAGGATACAGTCATGGAAACGTTGCGTATGAAAGTATTCATAGTTATGACGCGTACAGATATCCTGACTACAGTGCGGAAATCAGGCGCGGCAATGCTGTGGTCAACAAGGATGGCAAATGGGAAGTGCAGACAGTGTACTCTTTCGGCCCGCACGTGGAAAAGGGCTATGTAGCCTTGGTGGAGAAATATGCAACGGAAGCCGACATCAAAAAGAAGTTGGAAACAGGCACCCTGCCTTCATGCGTGGAAGTGACCACCACTCATACGTATAAAGTAGAAGAGGTTGTGGTTCCCTATCCTCAGAAAACTGCAGAATATAAGTTAGTTGCCTTGGCTGTGGCAGGAGGCGAAGTGGTGAATGTCGAGTGCAACAAAGATCGAAACGCTAACGATGTGGTTTACGAATGTCCGTTGCGCAGTCTCTCCATCAACCTGGCCAACCATAAGAAGGAAAACAATATTGCCAAGTTGACCTATACGTATGACGCCTCTGAATTTGACGGCGCTTACATCGCGCTCCTGACAGACACCCTGCTGCAGGGCAACGTATGGGAAAATGTGGCCCTGGCGCCTTATAAGGTGAAAGTGTCGGGTAAAGACTCTGTCGCAATTGAAGTTCCGAATCCCGTGCCAGGCATTTACTACACGGTGGTCATTGCCGGATGTGACGCAGAAGGCAACATTGTGAAGGACGTCAAGGGAGCGAGATTCTGTCCTGCCGTGCTCGACAGCAAGTGGTATTCCTCAATATCAGAATGGATGGCCGACGGCCGCGATGCCAGTGAATGGCCGCTTTCGAAGAGCGACAGCACATGCGTCATGACATCCGACGGTTTGTTTGGCTTCAAAGGCCGTATGCCCATTTCCTATCGCTATTCGTCGCAAACAGGTAAGGGCCAATTCAAACTGAAGAATTTTGAGGGCGAATGCGAACTCATCATCGACTACGACCCCTTGACTTCCAAATGTCAGGTGCTAAAGCAGAAAATAACAGTTCATCCGCAATACGGAGATTTGTTTGTTTCTGATGCCGTTCATTACAGAGGAGGAAGCTATGATGAATACCCTTGTACGTATAGCAAGCAGACAGGCAAAATCTCCCTTGTTTTGGAATACTTTGTGAACGAAGGAACTTTCGGTAATGCTGAAATAATCATTCAGATCGACGGATTGGGCAACGGTGCCAGCGCTGCTCCTGCCGTCCAGACAGACACCTTGCAAGGTGCAGCAAAACTGAAGAACTTGAAGCTGATTCCCAACAACCTGTTGAAGCAGGTTGAGGCTGAATAATAAAACATAGATTATTTGGGTGTGAGGCATGCAGATGGTGTGTGCCTCACACTTTTTGTAAGTAACTGTAAATCAAAAGGAACTTTATGGTACCAAGCATAAGTGATACCATAAAGTTCCCATTGATTGGAGGAGTGTTCTCTTCCGAGATTTTATCCGATAATGTATCTTACGCTTGATTTAGCGATTAACTTCCGTTAATTCGGCTTTTGCAGTTTCAAGCGCATCAAGGCACAGTTCGTATTCACCCTCCAAAGTATCCAAAACCTTATCGGCAAGCCAAAGGGTGAGCATATCCTTTTCGTCTATATGGAAATACTTTGCCAATAGTATCACTTGGCTTCGCTTTGCCCTACGGTCGCCACGTTCTATCTTGCTGAACATTGGGGTGTCTATCTCCAAGTATGCTGCCAGTTGACGTTGCAGCACCTCATGCTTGTCTCTTAATTCCTTTATCTTGTTTCCTAATAACATATATCTTTCGCTTTTTGAATTCGATTTAATCGGACTGTTTCGCTATAAAGCCCGTCGAATTTCGACGGATTTTTATGAATTTCGACGGATTATTTCTTGTCATCCGTCGAATTTCGACGAAATAGTTGGATTTCGACGAAATTTATTTCTCAAACCAATTTCGTCCATCTGTCCATATCAAGTCCTCTTTTTTCATAGTTTTCAACAAATCTCCTAAGCTACGTAGTTTCTGCTCTTCCGTTTTATTCTGTGGAAGCACATCCTTTAGATATTCGTACATGCTATCTCGCTTGGCACCTTCCTCACCAGCGTTGCTAAGATATTGAAGAACCATCTGGCGCAATTTAGCCTTATCCAATCCTTTTGTCTTGGTGTAAGAAGGTAGTTGGTGCGTGTCTTTTGCAACGCTCAAAGAGATGTTGTAATGCGGAGCCTCACCTTCTATAAGTCCACGTTTTAGCAAGTCTTGGGCAACGTCTTCATGAATAGTCCGGCCTTTTTGCACTGCGTCAAGCGAGATGCAATCCCAAAGAGAAAGAGTGTCGTTTGTTTTTAACAAATCAGTGTACCGCTTGTTTATTTCATTGCCATAGATGCGAACAACTACTTTCTTCTTAATCTGGTCAATCTCATAGTCAGGCATAGGAAAATGTCTGCGCCATTGCTCATTGAACATTTTCTTGATACCACGGCTTACGGTATCAATCATGTTGAAGTCAACCATAGCCCTACACAGACATTCATTGCGAAAATGTGCCTGAGGTTCTTCGTTTCTCAAAGCATTCTCCAAAGTGCCTGGAATGAATGTGCCAGCATTGGAGTAATACAGATAACCAGGATTTTCAACAAAGTTGATACGTTGCTGAAGCGTGTAGTCTTGATGGGCAATACAGTTATGAAGAGCCTCACGAATGGTGTAGTCGTCATACTGCTTCATCGTGTCGGGGAAAAGTGTACCTCCTGGCATCTCACGCAATGTCAGATTCTCAATCTTTGATAGAATTTCGTCCACCGTTAATATAAAAGGTACGGTGAAGTGTTCGTAGTCAACCACTTCTTGATTCTTGTCTCGGCGTGTCCATGTAACCTGTGCAACGGCAGGACGAAGTTTGAAAGCGGATTCGTATTTGCCCAACAATATGATGGCAGCCCGAGTTATGCCTCCGTTTCTCGTCAATCCACACTTGCTTAGGAAAGTTTGGACATTCCAAGCATTCACTTCTTCCGCAGGTATGCGACTATGAACTTTCTTGAACATCATCCGAGCCTTGGCAATGGCCACCTCATCCAAATCGTCTATAGTTGTGTCTGCCACTAATTCTGCCGACCAATCCTTTGCTGCGTAGATAGGTTCTTCAAGAATAACTGCCATTCTTTCTTGTGTCAATTCCACCAAAGAGTCTTCTATCCGTTGCCATGCCTTCTTGTGGGCAAGTACGGGACGACGAGGCAAATGCTTCGGGATATGGATTATCCATACTCGCTTGTTTGTATCATCAGTTACAAATTCTTCAATACTTAGACCTTCCGATGAAAGATAAGTACATTGTTCGGTGAGTTTGAAAGTTGCAGACTGTGTATTTGCAGGTTGTCCATTAAAAGTAAGCCTTGAAATGTCAGTCCCGACAATTTCAAGCGTCTTATCCTTTACGCCAATCACAAGATGTCCCCCCTCCATGTTGGCAATCGCTGACACGTAGGATATGACATCATCCTTCTCGTCCCCACAGAACGAGTTCTTCAAGTTCTTGTATTCCTTCCACTCACAGCGAGCATTCTCTTGTGGGTACTCACGAAGAAGGTATTGTTGTAGTTCAAGTTCGAGCATAAATCAATAAAGGTCTTTGAAATTATAGTAGTTGTAGAACCTGTTATGCAAATTCTTCAGTAACTGTTTAATATTATAAGCCATTATTGATCTCGTTGAATCAGTAATGGGGATGTTTAATTGTTTCAACTGATTATCTACCAGACTAGAAATATTCTTATTGGGATTAAATGTTTCATCAAAAACGCTTTCAGCAGATAATACTTGAAAAGGAGAATACCCATTATCATCCTTCACTTCATTTTGCAAGGCAGTGAGGGCATGTGAAATATCTAGTAAATTGAAGTATTTGTCGTAAAAGGCAAGAAAGCCTCTGTATATTTCGTCAGAAGTAACCTTTCTCGTTGTACAGATAAACGCTCGGTATGGAGCACGTTTTTCTGGATTTATCGAAGAAATCATGGCTATACTTTTACACATAGCCATCACAACAAATAACAAGTGTCCCGTTTTAATATTAAGAGTTCTAATGATATTGTAGAAATCCTTCCATTTAAGAATTTCTCCATTATTGAAACCGATACCTTCGTCACAGCCGTGAGTCTCGAGTTGTAGGGTAAGAATATCCCCTTCCGACAATGATTTTTCTATGTCTAGTACTGCCAAACGAAAATCGTCTGAGGAATTGACATCATAAAAGGAAGAGAATGATTCTCTTTTATGATATTCTTTATATTGGAGAACATCGTGATACAGAATCTCTCCTGTTTTGACATCGTTGGAGGTAAGTGACTGTACTACGACTATGCCCCATCGTTTAATCTCTGTATTAGGTTTGTTCATATTTAAAAAACAAAAAAGTATTAATCTATATTCCAATAAGCCTCTGGATCACCATCGAAGATTGTATCTATATCATCGTCACTATGCCCCATTTCATCTTGGGCATAGGATCCATTATACCTGTCGTAAGTCGGCTCTTCATAGTCATGTGAGTAATCATCATAGTCATCGTCATCATATTCCTCATCATTGTATTCATCGTCATCATAAATATCACGATAGGTAGATGAATTTTTATCCCAAGTTCCCTTCTCTTCAGATACATTCAATGGAGTGCTACTAATATTTCTTTCACTATACTTAAAAATCCGGAAGTAATCACATATGAATTGTGAAATTTCAGCATTCACAAGCCATACTGATTCTCTCTCAGAAGGGTTTTGCCCCAAGGCAATAAAAAGAAAATCCGCAAAACAGAATCTTTCCCATTCCGAAGATGGTAGAAAAAAATGCGCTCTTCTTGCACATATTTTCTTCTTGCACCAATAGAAAGGAAACCTATTATTTGGATCAGAGCAACCAAAACATCCACATCTGCAGATATAAAAATCAGAATCTTCGTATTTCCTTAGATAATTGGTATAAAGTGGTTGAAAAGCATTATTCCTTGGCAAGTAACCCTGTTCTATCATTTTTTCTTTATCGCTTACCAATCCACATTTATCATCAATATGATATGCAATTACAAACTGCTTGGTAAAGAACTCCTGCGATTGTGGAATATAATATTTGCCATTTACAATCTCAACATCACAATTCCTTTTGAGAACTTGTATCGCAGTATCAACCTCCTCAGAATCTAGCCATTCTATTGTGCGTCCGAATAGATCAACAGGGGTATCATGGAAGGTTATGACATAGAACGATGTATCATCTTTGATTTCTTTTTCAAGAATGCCATTGAATGACTGATATTCAATATCCTGCTGATTCTGCGTTATTGCCAGATAACCGTTACATGGATAAAATAGTTCCTTGGAATCTTTTAGAAAATTGTATCTATGTTCTATATTCTCTCCTATGACAGTTTCCACCATAGTTGGTGTAATACTAATATTTATATTACTCATCTTTGCTTTCAGTATGAAGAGCACTCCACAAACTGCAGAACATGCTGGGGTGGATGTTTCTACAAACGCAGAATAGAGATCATCTACCACTAAAATAGATTCTTCTGAAGTCATTTGCCCAAAGATATAACGCAAAGTTCTTATCTGAGCTTCAACAGACATTTCGTAGAAATGCGACTTCACCAAATCCCAATCGATTTTGCCAGAAGGTTGCTTTTGCCACAAATACAATTTCAAGAAGCCTGTTGCTTTTTGTTGCATCAAATATTGATGGCGACTGTCGAGATTATCAGCAATGAACAATAAAACCTCTGGAGCTTTGACCTTGTCAACATCAGATAACATTGTGTCCTGAAAGCATTCATGCTTGAAGAGTTCCTTGTTTGCATATTTTTTCTTATATGCTATATCCAAACGTTTACGGATATTTACATCGCCAGGTGATTTTGCGATTTTCTCTTCAAACAAATTCCATCTTTCATCATCAGACAGAACTGAGCAGATTGCTTCCTCCGCTTTCTTTAGTACGATGTCCTTTAGGTGTCCATAATTATTCAGCCAATTAAGCAGACTTCGAATGCTGCTTATCGCATGATAGCTGTCAATTTCCACATAATTAAACGATTTAAGACTATTATATCCCAACTTCTTTATTATGTTTGAAACGACATACCATTGTATAGTCAGAGGGGAATTCTCTATTTCCCAATTTGACAATTCCTTCAAAAATTGAAATGTATTGAAGTCACTTGTCAGTTGCTTGTATCTTTTAAAATACTGTTTACTTGTGATATAGTCATATTTATAAGCAGAATTAAGATCCTCTAAATCATCAAGATTTGCGAACTTCTCATTTACAAGTTCTTTTATCTGTTGTTTCGTTGAGTATAGAATCCATCCATTAAGTTGTTCAATTCTATACCCGAGTGAAAATGGAGAAAGGTATTTACTCTTTGTTGCAAAAATCGCTGATTCATTTACGCAATTTAGAAAAGACGTCATTAATGCATCCTTATATAATTTTGGAAGTTGCTCGTAACTTTCAAAAGTTTTTTTACATACGTTATACCTAAGAAAATTATTCCTCAGAGTATAGAAATTTTCAAGGAAGAGACCAATGCTGTTAAATTCATCTGAAGTGGCTTTTTTTATTTCGTTCACCGCATTAGCATCATTGCATATTTTTGTCAATTGGGATATTACATTTTGTTTAATTACATTTTCGTATTGTAAATCCAATCGTTTCTCCAAATTATTGATGCGCCTTTTCCCCATTTGACACATTGGTGTGCCTTCACCTTCAAGATGCTTCTTTCCGCAATGGCAATATACGAATAGTCGATGTTTGAGATCTTTATATCCTGATACTGTATTGGTATTAGAAATTTTGTGGAGGCAATGTAATTTGCATATTTCAACATCAGGCATACCATAATCATCCGTTAAGAGACCTAAGTTTTTCTTGCAGAACTCTTTTGGAAGAGCAGGTTGTAGTTTTGGTGCTGAATTCAGTAAAATTTCCAAATCACTATCACTTAACTTTGCCAAAAGTAAAGCCCATTTGGAAGAGATCACATCGTTTGCTGGTTTATTGTTGATAGCGTTACCTCTTCTATCGTAATGTTTTCTCATTACGAATATATCATAAAGGAATTTCAACTCCTCTACATTCATTCCATAATATTTATCCTTAAGAATATCTTGGTCTACCCATAAAGATAAATCAAAAACATCTATTATAATGCTATCATATATTCTATGTTTGTATTTTCCAAAACAGTTAAATAGCTCGTCAATTGATTCTGGCAAGCTATCACTAGTTTCAATTAGATTTTTGATTTCATTTTCAGTTGGAATCAAGGATTTGGAATCTTCTTCTTCGAATAAGTCTAAGTCTATGTCAAAGTAGTCGTCCTCCTCTAAAATATCGTCAAGATCGTCAAGAGAGAAATTTTTTTCTGATGCTTCTTGATTTGTTTCGAGTTGCTTTCTTTTCTCCTCAGGTATAATAATAGTATTAAGGTACTCAAACGAAATCTTTGTATTATCTTTGTAAAAAGAATACTCAGATTCTTGTTGTCCGCATCTTACTATACTATTTATAAAGTCAACTTTGAAATTTGACAATGATGCACGTTCTATATTAGTAGCCGTTTTATCATCGTTAAAATCAAAAAATACAAGTTGACCTGTACTTACTTTCGACAATAAATCATTATCAGAAAAAAGGATTGGAGCGTTTTTTATTGTAGAGCCCCAACTACTTTTTACTTTCCAAACGCCAAAAACCAAAATGCCCATTCCTTCGGATGGGTTATATTTATATATGAATCCAATTTTTTTCATATTGCATAATTTCCCGTTATAAAAAACAATTGGCATAGAAAACTGAAATGTCGGTATTCCTGCTTGTTGAGACTATTGGCGACGCCTTCATTGATATCAAGTCTCTATTCACTTTTGGAAAATCTTCTTTTATTCACATTACCATATTACAAAAGTTTGTTATTAAATATATCCGGGTTTAAAGTTAGACAAATGGCTTTATGGCATTTCTTGGTATATACGCCGTTGCCACCAAGCATCCATCAAAAAGTTCTACCACCACTCTCTGTTGACCTGCAATCCTTGTCACTCTACCATGTATATCCTTAAACTCACCCTCTGTAATCACTACTTCATCCCCTAACTTGTATTTGATATTCACCGAAGTAACAGGGATGATGTGAGGATTATGGATTGAAGTTAAACGGATATAAATATTCATAGCAGTATAGGCAATGATAATAGAAGGATTCTTGGTTGGCGCATTTTCACAATGTGAAGTATGGTCGTAATAGTAACTCAACAAAGCTCTATTTTCAAAAGCCTTGATGTTCTTATCTTGCAAAATAGAGTCAACTTGCTCTGCTGATGCATGAATAAAGAGAAAGAGGGGAGAAGAGGCTCCGTTATGATTCGCTTCTTTCCTTTCTTTCTTACCTCTTTATATCGCAAAGGAACGTAACATTCGAGTCCATTAGCTTCTACCAATGCTTTTGCCTTGATAATATGCCCATACGAAACTCGAAGAACAAACCATTGCTTGTTTCGTGAAGGCACACTCTCTACCGACACCCCACCTTTGACATCGTCAGAAACGGAGGGCGTACAAGAGGTAAATCTTGCACTTGGACACGATGAGCCTGTGTCGGTAGGCTGCCCATTATACAATGAAGCGTCAGCCGTTGGAGGCTGTTTGGTGTTATCTTCCAATGTTATTGCTCAGAGGTTAGATTAAACCAATAGACTCTCTTTTGATGGAATTGTCAATTATTGACCATAAAGATAAAGAATCTTATTCAGACGAAAGAATAAATAATTGGAAATATTTACTTTTGGCGTCATATTTCTGTAAATTGAGGCGATTGGCAGTAACCAGCGCATTTGAAAACCCCTAAGTCTTTAGCTTAGCGGTAGTTCACTTCGTCAGACGAGGAAGTATGAGAATGGTCGGGCCTGGAAGTATGAGAACTTATCTACTTGCGGCCGCAAGTAGCGCAACCTTCGGCCGCGAGTAGCATTACCCTCGGCCGCGAGTAGCTCTACCAGCGGCCGCGAGTAGATAATTTGTGATTAGGGGACAGGGCACAATCATGCAATAATAGGGGAGAATTTGTCTGCCAATTTAAGGTTGCAAGGAAATGGTCGCGGTAAGTTTGAATGTATGGTAGAAGAATTTTGGATGGTTATTCTTTATTGCAAGGATATGTTTTCTTGCCGGTATCGGCAAGAAAATGGGTGTTTTTGGTATGATTTTTGTGGTTTATGCCGCAAGAAATAATTGTGGTTTACAAAAAAACAAGTCATTGATTACGGCTCTCTCATTTAACTTAGACCAAATTGATAATCTCTTGATATTAATAAAGAAATTTAGAAATATCAAATCATATTTTTATGAAGGAGCCGTGCCTCGCGCAGCAATAAATCCCAGTTTTTTAAAGAGAATGACAATAGTAGAGGTGGTTCGTGGGCACCTCTTTTGTTTATTGTTGCCATAGTGGTTCGTTCTCCCAACCTACAGGAAACCCAAGGGCTGCTTTATCAACTTCTGGATACGCCGCAAAAAGTTTGTTCATTTTGTCAAGCATGTCGTTGTTTGGAGATATGAAATCAAGAAAATACTTGATGATGCAGATTATGAAGTAAACTCTTTGAGGACTTGTCGGGTGGATAATCCAATGACGAACAATCCTTTTGGGATAAACAGGTATGATTGAACAGACCTTGTTCCACACTCTTGAATGGTGGCAACAGGCATTCCTTAATAATGTCAAAGATGTTATCCAAGATTCCAGTACGATTGGTTGCAAGCCGAAGTAATGTGAGATGCGCTTACGTATTTTGTCTGCTTTAAGGTTACGGTAAACCATATTCACATTGCCCATTGTAAGCAATTCGCCTAAAATCCATGATGGAGGGTATGAATCACAATAGCTGTTCTTGAAATGCTTGATGAACTCTTCAGTTGATTTTGTATATTCCCTGTCAATGGTGTTTTTCGTGTCTTGAAAAGTCTTTTGATTGGCAAAGTGGGCAGAATTTGTTAGCCAATAAATATCTCCTGTCATTTGCACCGGGATATTCATGATGGCACGGCGAATAGCTATCTCTACTTTTTCAATTTCATTGAGAAGAAGCATACGCAACTTTTTGTCGAAGCGATATAGATTCAAAACTTGTTGAAAGGTTGTCCCTTTCTTGTATTGATGAGCATCTTTTGGTATTTTCAAGAAAGGGTACATGTAAGCAGAAAGACGATAGTACCCTATACATTCCAGATACCGCACAGCTTGGGTTTATCAGAAATGAAAAGTCCACGATTTTTCAACAAAGCCACTAAGTCTGTCTCTGTCATATAACGCTTAGTGAAGTGTGGTAATCCTTCCATTCCATTAGTGTTTTTAAAAGTAAACGTATATATACAAAAAAGCCCCACGCATTTGAGCATCGTTGAGAGGCTTGGTGGGAACTGACGTAGCAAAGGTACAAATAAAAAATGATAATCCAAACTTTAGAAAGAATTTTTTTGACCATCCGCTTGCTTCACTTAGTTCCCTCCCCGCGCAACAATAAATCCAAGGTTTTTTTCGTTGTCTGAATTATAAAAGGTAAATTTGCAAGTGTAATACAATCAACATTTTAAAAGTTATCTATATGAAGAAAACATTACTGCTATGCTTCTTCTGCCTGCTTGCCATTTCGCAACTGTGGGCGGCAGAAAAGCCGAAGGTAAGCGTCGGCGACGACGTGACATGGTATCTCGTTCAGATGTCGAACGGGAAAGGTGTGCTCACGGCGCAGGGCGACGGCGAAGAAGTGCTTACGGGCATTCCGATGGGACGTGACGCACAATTCTGGAAAATCGAAGGGTCGGCAACGACGGGCTATACCCTCACAAGCCGTTCGGGCCTCACGCTCTATACCACTACGACTAAGCAGGAAGGTATGTTCAGGGCTGGAAAAACGCCTAACGCCAACAAATATTTCGTTTGGCAGACCACGACTAATGCCAACTATTCTGGCGATTTCGTGATTTCGCCGAAGGCTAATCTGGGCGTGTATATGAACCAGTGGGGTGGTGCCGGAACGGGTAAAAAACTCGGACTCTGGAACGACCGCTCTGATGCCAACCAGCCGCTTACCTTCGTGAGCGAGGAGGATTTTGAAAAGATGGGCAAGATGCTCTCTTTGGTGCCTTATCCTGCCAGTGTTACTAAGGGCGACGGCTCTTTGAGCCTCTCGAAAATCGACGGTATCGTGGCAACGGGCGACGCTCCTCTGCGCTATGCCAGCGAATTTGCCAGTCAGGCCAAGCGCACGCTGGGCATCGACCTTCAGGTGAACCCCGCTTCTGCAGCCTGCGCCATCTCTATGGTGGCCGACAAGACGCTCGAACACGAGGCTTACCGACTGAACATCAACGCCTCGGGCGTGGAAATCGCTTCGGCCGATAGCACTGGTTTCTTCTATGGTCTGCAAACCCTCAAGCAGTTGCTGCCAGCGGCCATCTATGGCAAGACGTTGCAGAAAAACGATGGATGGACGCTGCCTTACGTGGAAATCGTTGACAAGCCCAACCTCGGCCACCGCGGTTTCATGCTCGATGTGGCCCGCCACTTCTTCTCTAAGACTGAAGTGATGCGCGTGCTCGACGTGATGGCTTCTTACAAGATGAACCGTTTCCACTGGCACCTCACCGACGACCAAGGATGGCGCATTGAAATCCCTGAATATCCGCGTTTGACGGAGGTGGGAAGCGTGCGTGCCGGTTCGTTCTCCAATGCTGGTGGCGCTTCGAAATTCTTCGACGACACGGAATATGGTCGCGGCATGTGGTATTCGCTCAACGACTTGCGCGAAATCGTGGCCTATGCCAAGGACCGCAACATTGAAATCATTCCTGAAATCGACCTCCCGGGACACATGGTGGCTGCCGTGGCTGCTTATCCCGAACTGAGCTGCGATCCTTCGAAGTCTTACAGCGTGCGCATCGACGGCGGTATTTCGAAAGACGTGCTCAACATCGGCAAGGACGAAGTGGTTGACTTCCTCAAATGTGTGCTCGGCCACGTGGCAGAGGTGTTCCCTTATCAGTATATTCACCTCGGCGGCGACGAGTGTCCGACAGACCAGTGGGCCAACAATGCCGACTGCCTCCGCCGCGTGAAAGAAAAGGGCCTCTCGGGCGTCAACGAACTCCAGTCGTGGCTCGTTGAAGAACTGGGTCTTTATCTGAAGGAAAAATACGGCAAGGACATCGTGGTTTGGGACGAACTCCTCTCACACTGGAACGCCGACAACAAGGTGAAACCCGTCATCATGGCCTGGAACAACATCAACATGAGTTCCAAGGCTGCCGACAAGGGTTTCAAGAGCATCGTGGTGCCTTACCAGTCGCTCTATCTCGACATGATGCAGGTGCCGATGGCGCAGAGAGACATCAACGAGAAATACCAAGGCGGATGGGGCGACAATTGGGTCAACAGCGTGGAAACCGTCTACAATGTCAACCCCGTGGCTTCGCTCTCAGGACGTGAAGACTTTTGTTTGGGCGTTCAGGGAAATATGTGGACTGAAACGTGCAACGACAGTGTGGAACTCGAATACCAGCTCTTCCCGCGCCTCTTGGCGCTCTCTGAAACGGGATGGTTGCCGGCTGCCAAGAAAAACTGGGTGGGCTTCTATATGCGTCTACAGACGCAGCGCAGCGTGCTCGACGAAATGGGCGTGACGTATGCCACTCATTATTTCGAGAAACCCGAACAGACAGCGGCGCAAAAGGCCGTTGAAGAGGCTGAGAAAATCATCGCTGCCGCTGGCGATTACGTTGGTCTGCCTGCCGCCGACAAGAAAACGGCAATGACGGAGGCGCTCAGCGATTTGAAGGGCGACATGGAGAATGCCGACAAACTCGCTGCCCTGACAGCGTCTGTCGGCCAATATAAGAAGGCTGACATCACGATGCCGGAAGAGGGAAAATATTATCAGATTCTCTCTGCTTCCACTTACTACAAGGCAAAATATGAAGGTTCTTCGCTCTATGCCAGCGACAACAACGTGCGCTTCCACTATACGAAGCAATATGAACCAGAAGAAATCTGGCAGTTTGAAGCCGTGACGGGTGGCTATAAGGTGAAGAACGTCATCACGGGTAAGGCTTTGACCATGCCGGCGGGCAATGCCGAAAACATGACGCTGACGGCAAACGGCAGTGTGATGAAAATTGCGCTCGCCACGAAGGCCAGCGGACAGTACACTTACATTCCTGCCGTGCTCAACATTTCCTCTGGCGGCAAATACCTCACGGCCGACTGCACAGGCTATGCCAAGAGCGGCGCTGACGCTGCGCTCTGCTATCAGGGCACGTGGCGCATTGTTGAAGTGAAAGACTTCACCTTCATGCTCAAGCATCTCGTTGAGAAATGTGAAGCCGTTTTGCACAACGCAAAACCGGGCGAGATGGGCGAACCGACAGAAGCGGCCCTCAGCTTGCTCAGCGATGAAATCATCGCGCCGGCCAAGGCGCTGATTGGTAAGGGCGCTGTTTCGCGCAGCGAATACGACAAATTCCTCGCGCTCTACGCACAGTTTGTGGCCATGCCACGCACCTCTGTGCTCGACGCGCTGGATGAAGGTTACTACTATAACCTGCGTAACGCCTATTTCACCAACTATCTGGCCATGGCTTCCACTTCCAACACGGTGCAGCCTCGCACGATGAGCAACAACACCGATGCCTATCAATGGCGCATCCGCAAGAATGCCGATGGCACGGTGAGCATCTTCAGCAAGGTGGGTGACAAACCAGCCTATCCAGCTTCCGATGCCGAGACCAAGAACATCCTCTTGGGCAAGGAATATTCATGGAAACTCGATCAGCACACTTGCGACGAGGGTAAGACGGGCATCCGCATCATTTCAGCTTCTGGTGCTTACAGTTGGTATGTAAATGCCAGCAGCTGGGCCAACAACGTCATCCTCAAGCCCATTGCATGGGGTGCCAGCATCTGGACATTTGAGAAACTCAACATATCAACGTCCATCAACAATGTCAACACTTCTTCTGCCGCTTCTTCCAACGTCTATTACGACCTTCAAGGAAGACAGTTGCACCAGCCCGTGCAGCATGGCGTTTACATCAACGGAAACGGAGAAAAGGTGATTCGCTAAATGATATGTAATGGCGTTCTTGAAATCCTTTCAGTACGCCTAAAATAAAAACATGGAGACCAAACAGCCCTGAGCGTTTGGCCTCCATGTTTTCGTTGTGGGGAAAGGCTGTCTAAAAAAGTTTTTGTGGAAATTTTATTTTGTGGTTTCAATATTTGTATATAGCTTTGCAAGTATAAACTTCATTATATTGAATGTTATATGGGAGAATAAGCCGTAAATATCATTATAATGATAATAAAAATGTGTGCAAATGGCAGACTTTTATGAATATTCAACACCAGAACTTGTGCGCTTGCTTGGAACGCGCTTCAAGGAGTATAGGATGCGCTGCAACCTCACTCAAAGAGAAGTTGCCGAACAATCGGGTGTAGGTCTGACGACAATACATAAATTCGAGAACGGAACAGCTGGCAATGTCTCATTGTCTACATTCATTCTCTTGCTGAAAGTTGTGGGCCAGATTGATGCACTGGATGAAGTGCTTCCCGAATTGCCAGAGTCACCCTATCTGGTGCGTAAGGACGAAAAGAAAGCACAACGTATTCGCCACTCTAAATAACCCATGAATATAGGCAACTACCACCTGTATGCTGATATTGACGACGTGGAGCGTAAATTTGTAATTGGTAAGAAAAAAAAAATTCGTATATTAAGCAGACTGGCGTTGCGAATATTTCAAATGGCGAGCTGACCAAAATGGCTGAGAAATATTTTAAACTTTAGAAGTTTTACCGGAGCAATAATATTGAATATTATGTGTCAGACATACCGTCCTATTGGGTAGGGTTTTCAAAATCCAGAAAAAACTCTGCGCGTTTTTAAGCCAAATAGCGTAGCGACATAGCAACAAGAGGCGCTGCGCGAACATTCGGCAAAGGTCTGAGGCGCAGCACTGTAGCTCACTTTGCTCGCAAAGTGAGGGCAACGAATATTATGGCGGCCAAACACAGCTAAAATCCAACAAAGTCATGGCCCAGAGCGCTGGTCATATTTGCTACGTGTTCGTGGCCCTCACTTTGCAAGCAAAGTGAGCTACAATGCTGGCGCCTCAACAGACGATTATGCAGGCCAGCGCAAATCTCCGCAGCGAGGGCGCTGCTGCCTCTTTACCAACCTTGATTTTTTTGAATTTTGAACACCCTACCTTTCTGCCCAGTCGCTGCGGTCAAGATTTCTGTATCCGATGGCTTCAGCGATGTGTTGCGGCAGAATTGTTTCGCTGGCGTCGAGGTCGGCGATGGTGCGGGCCACTTTCAGGATGCGGCCGTAGGCACGGGCAGAGAGGTTGAGCGACTTCATGGCGAAGGCCAGACGGCGGGCGCCTTCGGCATCGGGCGTGGCGAAGGTTTCGAGTTGCGAAGCAGTCATTTGTGCGTTGCAGTGGATACCTGGAATGTTTCGGAAGCGTTCGGTCTGTATGTCACGCGCTTTGATGACGCGCTGGCGGATGGTCTCACTCGTTTCGCCGCGCGGCGCCGTGGCCAGTTCTTCAACGGCCACAGGCATCACTTCCACCTGAATGTCAATGCGGTCGAGCAACGGACCAGAGATTTTGTTGAGGTAACGGTGGATTTGTCCTGGCGAGCAGACACATTCGTGGTGGGGATGATTATAGTAGCCACAGGGACAAGGGTTCATTGAAGCCACGAGCATGAAAGAGCAGGGGAGCGTGGCGGTGTATTTTGCGCGTGAGATGGTGATTTCGCGGTCTTCAAGCGGTCCGCGCAACGTTTCGAGGGCAGAGCGGTTGAATTCTGGAAGTTCGTCAAGAAAGAGTACGCCGTTGTGTGCCAGTGATATTTCGCCCGGTTGCAGGTTGGCACCGCCGCCGATGAGTGCCACGTCGGAGATGGTGTGGTGGGGACTGCGGAAGGGACGCTGCGAGATGAGCGACGTGTTGCCGTCAATTTTTCCGGCAATGGAGTGAATCTGCGTCGTTTCGAGGCTTTCCGCCAGTGTGAGCTGCGGCAGAATTGAGGGAATGCGCTTCGCCATCATGCTCTTGCCGCATCCCGGACTTCCCACGAGAATCAGGTTGTGGCCGCCTGCCGCTGCCACCTCACAGGCACGTTTCACCTGCTCCTGTCCCTTCACGTCGGCAAAGTCGTAGGGCGACTGGCTTTGGGCAGCGTAAAATTCGGCACGCGTGTCATATTCCACTGGTTGGATTGTGGGGTGTCCGTTCAGCAGGTCAACCACCTCCAGCAGATGGTTGGCACCATAGACTTTTATGCGGTTGACCACCGCTGCCTCGTGTACGTTTTGCTGTGGCACGACCAGAAAATCGTAGCCCATCTCGCGGGCTTTGATGGCGATTGGGAGGGCACCGCGGATGGGGCGTAGCGAACCATCGAGGCCCAATTCGCCAACGAGACAGCATTTGTCGAGCAGGGTGGAGGTGATGTATTGGTTGCTGGCCAGAATGCCGACCGCCAACGGGAGATCATAGCCCGTTCCTTCCTTGCGCACGTCGGCCGGTGCGAAGTTTGCCACAAATGCGCTGGAGCTTAGCCTGAGTTTGGAATTGAAGATGGCGTTTATCACGCGCGTTCGGCTCTCGCGCACGGCGTTGTCGGGGAGTCCGACCATGATGGAGGTATCGCCATTGTATGTGTTGACTTCAATGCTCACGGGTAAAGCCGTCAGACCATTGAGGGCTATGGTTTGTGTCTTGACGAGTGCATTCATGTGTTTGTGGCTTTGAGGAAATATAGATGTGGGAAGACCTAAGTTAATGGTAGACAATTGACCACCTACTTACTAAAAATAGTTGATGAGATGGTTCTCTTTGTTGAAGCGGGCTTCGAAACAGGCGATGCCGAAGTCGTGGAGGTCAAAGGAGACGCGCACGGCAGTGTCTTCCGTGAGGCGTTGCCAGGCAGCGAAATCATTTTTGGAGCGGTGGATGCCGCGCACCACGAAGAAAGCTTTCTCTCCGCGTTTAGACAGCACCGCCTTCCATGCCGAAGGCCAGAGTTCCAAAGGAGCGTCGAGATAAAGGAAGTCAACTTTGACGGGATGTATCTTTAGGGCATTGCCTTTCGAAGTACGGAGGTCGGAAGTGGTAATTTCGCGGAAGAGGCAGGAGGGACGTCCGGCGCGGAGATAGGCTGTTTGCATTTGCAGGCCATCGCCGATCACAAGGGCTTCTTTGGCCATCGATGCGTTGATGAGGCGGAGAAGCAGGCGGTCGTCGCGCTCGCGCAGTTTTGAAGGGACGGTCTTCCGTAGGTTTCTCAGGTCGTCGTAGGCGTAATAGGCTCCGCGCTCATAGATGACGCCCGTCACCAGATTGAAGGCAAAGGGCGAATGGATGTTATAGCCACGGCGGTGGCGAAAGCGTCGCATCCATCGCAGGCATCTGCGGGAGTTATCGGTAAAGGACATGGTCAGTGAAGGTGAAAAGGGGATTTCAGTGGTGTTTTTACGGTAGCCGTAAGGAAAAAACTGAAATCCCCTCTGTTTTGTTTGGTACGTTATGTCATAATTTTTTACTTACCACGCTACCGTTCGGAACGTTGAGGCCGGCAGACCAGCAGCGTTGACGAGATTGGCGCGGGTGAAGGGCTGCCAGCCATAGCGGGCCGCAGCGGGTTGTTTCACTTCTTTGCTGCGCACGATGACGGTGTTGTTCTTGATGGTGGCTTCGGCAGGATGATAGATGCCATCGGCACCAGCCACTTCAAAACCGATGAGGCGCGTTCCCTGTGCGGCGTGCATTCCTTCGGCATCGGCAAAGCGGAGGACGATGGCGTTGCCGTCAATCTTCATCGACTGATAGCGCGGACCGTTGGGCGTCACTTTATGGCCGTAGGTGCGGTTGAGCACAGAGAAGGCAAGGCGTTCGCCCACTTCGCGCTTGTGGCGAGGATGAACGTCGAGCGAGTCGCCGAGGTCGGAGCATACAGTCATATAGGTGTTGGGGAGCGTTTCCGCCATGCGGCGCTGGCTGTCGCGGAAATGCGGCCAGGATGGGCGCGTGCCGATGGAAGAGAGCTGCACGAAATGGAAGGGCAGATTGGGTTGGTTGAAGAACTCGCGCCAACTGCGCTCAAGCATTGGGAAGAGGCGTTCGTGGACTTCGATATTGTCGGCGTTGGATTCCCCTTGATACCAGAGCACACCGCGCACGTCGTAGCCCTTAAGCGGCTGGATGGCGCTCTCGAAGAGATAGGCCGGTTCGTAGGGGTGGCGTTGGCGTTGCGAAGTGGCCTTCTGCGTGTTATAGGCGGCGCGTTCGCGGGCCCAGCGCATGATGAAATCGTTGTGTTTCCAGTTGCGGAGAATGGCTGGAAATTCCTTTTCGAGCGTTGCGCGGTCAATCCAGTTTTCCGTGCAAGAACCGCCCACTGCGTTGGAAATCAGTCCGACGTGGCAGCCCAGACTGTCGGCAAGCATGCGTCCGAAGTTGAAGGCAATGGCCGAGAAATGGGCTGCGGCTTTGGAGTTGGCGCGTTGCCAGTTGCCAGGGAGCACATATTGCAGATGGTTGATGGAATCGAGGCGTGCCGAATCCCACACCATAGCGTAGGTGGGCACGATGGAGGGCATGTCATAGAAATGCAGGCGCGAGCAGGTGTCGGCAGCGGCGATGTCTTCCTTGCCAGTCAGCACTTGCGATAGTTTCAGTTCCATGTTCGACTGTCCGGAGCAAAGCCACACTTCGCCCACCCATACGTCGCTCAGCGTTTTTTCTCCGCTACGGGCCTTCACTTGCAGTTTGTAGGGGCCGCCAGCTTCTTCAGCGGGGAAGGAAACGCTCCACTGGCCGAAGTTGTCGGTGACGGCATCTGCCTTGCGTCCGTGGAAATTCACACTTACTTTCTCGCCAGCGTTGGCAGTGCCTTGAATGCGGATGGGGCGCTGGCGTTGCAGCACCATGCTGTTTCCGTAAGTGGCCGGCAACTGAAGACCGCCATAGTTGCCCGTCAGTCCGCTAAACACCGTTTTCGCCAAAATCAGCGCCCCTTCTGGATTGGGGTGCAGGGCATCGGGGAAGAGGTCGGGATGGCTGTGGAGCGGCGTATAAAGGTCAATAAGCCCCACGTTGTCCGTGGCGGCAATCTGACGGATACGTTGCTGAATGAGTCCGTGCCAGAGTCGCGTGCCGCTGTCGAAGCGCGGATGGTCGTGGAAAATAGGCGTCATGAGGCAAATCCATATTCTCGCCTTCGGGTTGGCCACGCGGAAGGAATCGATGAGGGCACGGTAGTTGGGGATGAACTCGTCGGCGTGGTGCGGCCAGTTTCTCGGGTCGGTGTCGTTGAGGCCGAGGTGTATCACAACGAGGTCGGCCTTAAAGTCGAGCGCGGCGCGAAATTCCGGCAGTTTCACGTAGGGGTTGTGTCCCTGAGTGAGGAGCGTGGCACCGCTGTGTCCGAAGTTGCGCACTTCATATTTGTCGCCGAGCATGGCTTGCAGGCGCACCGGATAGGCATCGTGTGCCCGGTCTTTAAGTCCGTAGCCGTAGGTAACACTGTTGCCAACGCAGGCTACCTTGATTCTGTCGCGTCCAGCCATGGGAAGGCAGAGGGCGAGGCAGAAGAGAGAAAGGAGAACGTGTTTCATTGGTTATAGTTTGTGTTGTTGTCTTGTGTGTGGTTTGTAGGGGAGGAGTGGGCGTCAGAAATCCTTTTCAGGAATCCGCACCATGTTCAAATTTACGATTTAATCTTCGTATCTCAGACATCTTGGCAGAATTTTCTGTAGCAAACCCAAAAAGAGCCGGCAAACACAGGCGTTTGTCGGCTCTTTGAGTAAGTAATTATGAAAAAATTATCCGCGCGGGCTGGCGTGGTGCCAGAGTCGCAGGATGAAGTAGATGAAATGGGCGAAGCCGATGAGGATGGCCAAGACGAGCATCGTCTTGTCTGTGGCCCATCCTGCCGTTTGCTGATGCCAGAATCCCGTGATGACACAGAGCACGGAAAGCGCCAGTCCGAGAGCGTTGAGCACCGTGACGCCGCGGCGTTCCGCGCCGTTTTCGCCTGTCGGTTCCAGATGGCTGTGGCGTATGCCATAATGGCTGTAGATGTCAAGGCCGATGAGCATCCAGAGCACGAGACGTATCCAAGTGTCGGCAGGCAGGAATATCATGAGACAGAGACATGTGATGATGCCAGCCACAGGCACGAAGGGCACAAAAGGCGTGCGGAAAGTGCGTGGCACGTGGGGCATGGTTTTTCGCACGATCAGTACGCCGGCACATACCAGCGTAAAAGCCAGGAGCGTGCCGATGCTCGTCATTTCGCCAGCCATGCCAGCAGGGACGAAGGCGGCGAGGGAGGCCACGGCCGTCATGCAGATGAGGTTGTTGACGGCCGGCGTTCGAAAGCGGCGGTGTATCTTCGAGAAGACGGGCGGCAGGAGTCCGTCGTGGCTCATGGACATAAACACGCGGCTTTGCGCCATGAGCAATACGAGAATCACGGAACAATAGCCGATGAGGATGGCCAGCACCACAGCTTTGTTAAGCCAAGGATAAGCCGGAATGATGGTGCCATCGGCGCCTGCTGTTCCCATGTGGTCGATGGCGATGGCCACGGGGGCGATGCCCTCTTGTCCGGCAAAGTCAGTATAGTGTGCCACGCCAGTCATGACGTGGCCGAAGCCCATGTAGAGCACAGTGCAGATGAGCAGAGAGAGAAGAATGCCGAGCGGCATGTTTCGCTTCGGATTGCGCGTCTCTTGTGCGGCGGTGCTGACGGCGTCGAAGCCGAGGAAGGCGAAAAACACGATGGCGGCACCGCGGAACACGCCGCTCCAGCCAAATTCGCCCAGTGTGCCAGTGTTTTGCGGGAGATAAGGACTATAGTTGTCGCTATTGATGTATTGCCAGCCGATCACCACAAACACCACGATGACCGCCACTTTCAAGAACACGATGATGTTGTTGAGCAACGAACTCTCGCGCGTGCCGCGGATGAGGAAGAGACTCATAACCACCACGATGGCGGCAGCCGGGAGGTTGACGATGCCGCCGTCCCACGGACACGCCGTCAGTTCATGCGGCAGGTTGATGCCAACGGAGGAGAGAAAATGCGTGAAATATTGGCTCCACGAGATGCTCACCGTGATGGCCGCCACGGTGTATTCCAACACGAGGTCCCATCCGATAATCCAGGCGATGAGCTCGCCCATAGTGGCGTAGGAATAAGTGTAGGCACTTCCTGCCACGGGAATCATCGAGGCAAATTCGGCATAGCAGAGTCCGGCAAAGGCGCATCCGATGGCGGCGATGACGAACGAAAGCGTGATGGCTGGACCCGTGTAGCTTGCCGCTACGGTTCCGGTGATGGAGAAGAGTCCGGCGCCGATGATGACACCGACTCCGAAGGCCACGAGGCCGATGGGGCCGAGCACGCGGCGAAGCGTGCCCTGTCCGCTGGCGCTGGCTTCTGCCTGAAGCAGGCTGAATGGTTTTCTGATAAATAAGCCCATTGGCTGACAGTTGGTTGAGTAATGGTATTAGGGTGGTTCTAAAAATTCCACCCAGTGCTAATAGTTTGGTATGGCTTCACCCCAATAAAAAAGCGGGATATGAAAATCAATCAACGGGGAAGCAGAGTCGTGCTCCACTTCCCCGTTGTAAGGTTATTTTTCTTGCCATCTATAGACGTTCGTTTCCCTCAGAACGAAGCCTTCGCTGCGGTAGAGCGCGTTGGCCGCTTCGCGTTTGGGTTGCGACGTGAGATTGAGCGATTTCGCGCCGAGACGTTGGCTTTCAGCAATGAGGAAGCGGATGATGGCGCGTCCGTAGCCGCGTCGGCGGCAATCGGGCATCACGGCCACATCTTCAATCCATGCTTTGCATCCCGTTGGCGAGCAGCAAAGAACGAGGGTGGCGCCAGCTTGCACCTTCCCCGACTCGTCGCGTCCCAGATAGATACGTGTGAGTCCGGTGGAGAGCATGCGTGCCACGTCGGCCGCTTTGAGTGCCGTGTAATCCTCTGTGAGCGAAGGTATGAGGCGGTTGAGCGCCGTGGCAGCCTCTTCACATTCCTCCGGCGAGTTGCCCACCGGCCTGATGCGCAGGGCGCTGAGATTCTTCAGCAGTTGGCTAACCGTTGGGCCGCCCTTCGCCAGAACCAGTTCGGGGGCAATTTCATGCAGCGGTTCCAACACGAAACGTCGCTCCGTCATGCGTGGATGTGGCAATGTGATTTCAGGCGTACACACGGCCGTATTTTCCAGCCATAGCAAGTCGATGTCAATAGTGCGGTCGCAATAGACCCCATTGATGCTCTTGCGTTTTCGTCCCAGTTTCTTCTCGATGTCTTGCGTCACCAGCAGGAGCTGTTCTGGGGAGAGCGTCGTGTCGAATTCAGCCACCGCATTGAGAAAGCGGTTGGGCGAAGAAAAGCCCACCGGCGCTGTCTCATAGAGCGAAGAACAGGCCTTCACCGGTCCGATGCGTTCTCCGAGCTGGCGTATGGCCTCATAGATAGTGGCTGCGCGTTGGCCGATATTGGCTCCAAATCCGATGTATAGTTTCATGCCGCGGATTGTCTGAGATTAGTCGATGATGAGCATCACGTCGCCGTAAGGGCCAAACTTATAGTCTTCCTTGAGCGCTACGTTATAGGCGTGCATGGTGTAGTCATAGTCGCCAAAAGCGGCAGTGAGCATCAGCATGGTAGAGTAGGGGAGATGGAAGTTCGACAGCATGGCATCTGCCACGGTGAAGTTGTAGGGCGGGAAGATAAACTTGTTGGTCCATCCTTCGAAAGCCTTGATGCGTGCATTCGTTCCCACGCAGGCTTCCAGGGCGCGTTGCACGGTTGTGCCGACGGCCACCACCTTGTGTTCCTCCTCCTTCGTCTTGTTGACGATGTCGCAGCATTCCTGTTCCACAAACATCTGCTCAGAGTCCATCTTGTGCTTCGTGAGGTCTTCCACGTCAGTTTCGCGGAAGCATCCCATGCCGCAGTGGAGCGTGATGTAGGCAAAGTTGATGCCCTTGATTTCCATGCGCTTCATGAGTTCGCGTGAGAAGTGCAGACCCGTTGCCGGCGCAGTGACCGCACCTTCGTTTTTGGCGAAGATACACTGGAAGCGCTCGAGGTCTTCAGGTTCCGACGGACGGCCAATAAAGCGAGGGATAGGCGCTTCGCCGAGGGCATAGAGCTGTTTTTTAAATTCGTCGTGGTCGCCGTCGTAGAGGAAGCGCAGCGTGCGTCCGCGACTGGTGGTGTTGTCAATCACCTCGGCCACGATGGAATTGTCTTCTCCAAAATAAAGTTTGTTTCCGATACGGATTTTGCGTGCAGGGTCAACCAGCACGTCCCAGAGGCGCAATTCCTGGTTGAGTTCGCGCAACAGGAACACCTCGATGCAGGCGCCAGTTTTTTCCTTGTTGCCGTAGAGGCGGGCAGGAAACACCTTGGTGTCATTGAAGACGAAAAGGTCATTCTCATCGAAATAGGTGAGCAGGTCCTTAAACATTCTGTGTTCAATTTCACCCGTTTTGCGGTGAAGCACCATCATACGGCACTCGTCGCGGTGCGGCGCAGGATATTGTGCAATTTTATCCTGTGGAAGTTTAAACTTAAATTGGGATAACTTCATATCGTTGTATTGTTTTTATAGTCTCTGATAATGCCAGCGGGAAGTGAGATCTGCTCCTTTCCAGCCAGAAGGTTATACGTTTTCTTTAGGAGGCAGGCAGTTCCGTTTCCACGTCCTGCTGAGCCAACCATTCCTCAAACGATTCCAGCGTGAAGCAGTCCTTTTCGCCGTATTCACCCACGCGTGTTCTTCTGAGCGCCGTGAGGTGCGCACCGCTGTTGAGGGCTTCGCCGATGTCGCGTGCCAAGGCACGGATGTAGGTGCCTTTTGAACATACCACGCGGATGGTGATGCTGGGTGTCTCTCCCCCGAGGTCAGCTTCGAGGAGTTCGATTTCGTCAATGCGCAGCGGTTTGGCTTTAAGCTGCACCTCTTCTGCTTTCTGTCCCATGCGAGCCAGATCGTAGGCGCGTTTGCCTTCCACTTTGCAGGCCGAGAACACAGGTGGCACCTGCATGATTTCGCCCACGAAAGAGCTGAGTGCGCGTTCCACGTCCTCACGCGTGATGTGTTCCGTGGGGTAAGTCTGGTCAATCTCGTGCTCGAGGTCGAAGCTGGGCGTTGTGGCGCCCAGACGCAGTGTGGCGATGTATTCTTTCACGCCGCTCTGCAGCGCTTCGATGCGCTTCGTGGCGCGTCCCGTGCAGAGAATGAGCACACCAGTGGCCAGAGGGTCGAGCGTGCCAGCGTGTCCCACTTTTATTTTCTTGCCGCCCATGGCCTGCGAAATCAGCCAACGCACTTTCGCCACGAGCTGAAACGACGTCATGTTGAGCGGCTTGTCGAAGGGCAGAGTTTGTCCGGTTAAGAAATTCATTTGCCTAAGATGAGTGGGAGAACAATGGTGAGGACACCTGCGATGACACAATAATAGGCGAAATAAATGAGCTTACCTTTGCTCACGATGTTGATCATCCATTTGCAGGCTGCCATGCCAGAGATGAAGGCGGCGAGGAAACCGACAATCATGGCGCTCATGGAGAGACCATTGAAAGCTTCGCTTACGCCCTTTTCAAGTGCCTCTTTGAGGTCGAGAAGGGCTTCGCCGAGGATGGGCGGGATGACCATGAGGAAAGAAAATTGCGCCATGCTGCTTTTCTTGTTGCCGAGAATCAGACCGGTGGCGATGGTGCTGCCAGAGCGGCTCAGGCCAGGCAACACGGCAAATGCTTGCGAGATACCGATGATGAAGGCATCGCGCAGCGAGATGGTTTCCTTTTGGCGTGGACGTGCATAATAGGAGAAAGCGAGCAGGGCCGCCGTCAGGAGCAGACAACAGCCAACGATGAGCAGACCGTTGCCGAAGATGGCTTCCACCTGCTCTTTAAAGAAGAGGCCAACGATGCCGATGGGAATCATCGAAACGACGATGTTGAGCACGTAGCGCTGGTCTTCATTGAAATAAGCCAGGCCTTGGCCGCCTGCGGGGGCAGAGAACATGCCTTTGATGATTTTCCAAATCTGGCCGCCGAGCACAACGAGGGTGCTCAACACGGTGGCAACGTGAACAAGCACGGTGAACATCATGTTTTTGTCGGGGTCAACGTCAAAGATGGCCGAGCCGATGGCGAGGTGGCCGCTGCTGCTCACGGGAAGATATTCCGTGAGACCCTGGATGAGTCCGAGGACAAGGGCTTCAAGTGTATCCATTTTTTGTTCTGAGTATAAAGTAAGGTGTAGCGACACACACATTCTTTCGTGTGTCGTGGTCCTTCCTTAGGGGTGATTATGCTTCTTTCGTCTCGTCGTTTTCAATCTGCTTGTCCTTGGGCTTGAACACGATGGCAAAGATCATGAAGAGATAGCCGAAGAGGCAGACGATGGGTGCTACCTTGATGCGGCGGGCATCAAAAATGGAGGGGTCGAACTGCGTTTCGTCCGAACCATTTCCCGACATCAGGATGAAGCCGAGAATCACAATGGCCATACCGATGGTGAGGAGGATGAAATTGGTGCGGCCGAAAGCAAATACTTTCTTGTTGTTCATATTGTTGATAGATATTTGTTTGCAGTGGATAATGGGCGGGGTGTATATAAGCCGCTTATTCTTTCACCATTACTAATAAGCCTATTTTATTTGGTGAAAAGTTTGTCGTCGGACATGCGCAAGTGGCGGTTGACCGATACGAACGTGCAGAAAAGCGTGAGCAGGAGTGAGGCGGCTCCCACGCTGCCCAGCGTGAGCCACATCACTGTCGGGGTGACGATTTCAAACTGGCTGTTGTCGTTAAACTGCACCAACATTTGCATGGCTCCCATCAGGGCGCCTCCCGCCACGAGGGCCGAAACAATGGCGATGCGCAGGCCGCGCAGCATGAACGGACGGCGGATGAAACTCCATTTGGCCCCCACGAGTTTCATGGTGCGGATGGAGAAGCGCCGTGTGTGGATGAGCAGTCCCATCGTGTTGCTGATGAGCACAAACGACACGAAGATGAAGAGGCCAGCCACGATAAGTAGGGCGGTCGACGTCACGCGGATGGTGTGGGTCATCGTGTTCATCAGGTCAACGGGATAGACCACTTCCTTCACGCATTTCTTTTTCTCCAATGCTGGCATGAAGCGGGCGAGGCTATCGGGGTTGGTGTAGTCGGCTTTGAGGAATACCTCATATTCTGCTGGAATCGGACTTGCGCCGAGCATCTCTTCGGGCGAGCTGCCAAGGTCGGCCATCATTTCTTTCGTGCCCTGCTCCTTGGAGATGTAATTCACCTGCTTGGTATAGGGCATGCGCTGAAGTTCCGCTTTCAGCTGGGCCAGTTCTTGGTTGGAGATACTGTCGTCGAGCAACACTTCCACCGTGAAATTCTCACGCACCGACTGACTGAAATTTCTTGCCATCGTGACAAACATCACGACGGTGCCGAGCAAAATGAGCACCATTGTCAAACTGATGCAGGCGGAGATGGTGCCAAGCAGTCCGCTGCGTTTCCTGATATTCTTTGCCATGTTGTTGATTATGTGGTGCTTCTTTCCTTCCGTTCCCCTCCTTTTCCGCGTTCGCGAGAAAGGGCAGGCTTCAAAAGGGCAGAATACGCCTTAAATTCGTACAAAATTACAACATTTGTATTGTTTAACGCCCCAAATAATTAGGGTTTAACGAATATTATTGGTTGCACAGGGCTGCTTGTGGCAGGGGTGGGTGGTTTCGCCATAACAAATAAGGATAAGCAGTTTTAAAAAGTCCTTAAAAGTGGGATTCTATAGCTTTTTGCTATGTTTGAAGGAGGGTGTTGCGGAAAAAACTGCAACGCGGCCTCGGTTGGTAGGAAGGCGAAGTGGCGCTTTCAGGTAGGGTGTTCAAAATCTTGATAAATATCTGCATGGTATTTGACCAAATAGCATGACGATTGCGATGCCGCCTCTTCATCTGTATCTTCCCGAAACCGCAGATGTCGGTAGCAGAAGCGTGTTTCTCGCTTCAGTCCCTATACTTTTTAGCGAACGCCCTCCTGCGTTCAATCGCGTCTCGCCCCGCGTTCGATTGCGTCTCGTCCCGCGTTCGGTCGTGCCTCGTCCCGCGTTCGCTAAAAAGTAGTAAGATTGCAGGCCGACGCATTATTTTAGGGTGTTCAAAATAATTCTGACCACCTACTTAGTATATAAATATTGTCAACTACGCCCTCGCTGCGGAGATTTGCGCTGGCCCTGTAATACGTAATTTTGTACCGCATAATCGTCTGTTGCGGCGCCAGCATTGTAGCTCACTTTGCTCGCAAAGTG
>ERZ1673698.1065-NODE-1065-length-30981-cov-5.707172_pt1 | contig 30981 bp, 33 predicted proteins | sample MGYA00580228_ERZ1673698 | MGnify/ENA primary metagenome ERZ1673698 (study PRJEB41218, sample SAMN15661768) | gut metagenome | host: Homo sapiens | place: Canada: London | collected 2015-08-20/2019-03-30 | study: EMG produced TPA metagenomics assembly of... | reverse complement strand
AGCTGCACTGGAAGATATTTCAACATCCTCAAACATTTTTTCAGAGTTTTTAATGGCTTCAATATCTATATCCTTATCATCATGATAAGTTTTAGTTTTAAAATCTTCATCATTTAATAATTCTAATTTATTTGCAAGATACCATAAATTAGTTTTATCGATTTTAACCCAGGAAGCATCATTTTCCACTTTACTGTCAGTAACCTCACCAACAGTTCCAGTATCTACATATCTTACATGTGATCCAAGATCTATTTCCCTATTTCTTGCATCAACAATCATTTTTAAAAACCCCTTTTTAAGAATACTTATTTATTCTTCTTTTTCTACTTCAACTTTTTGAGCTTCAACTTCTTCTTCAGCTTCTTCAGGTTTAGGTAATTCTTTAGCTAAAATAACATATCCACCAATGGTTTCAATGTGTTCGAAAGGTACTTCAAGTTATTATTTAGAAAATACTCCTTTTTTTAAAGAAACAATCATGGAATTGATAGTTCCTTCTTTTTGATCAATATCAAAATCACTTACAGTTCCAACTTCATATGCGTTTTTATCTAAAACTTTAGAGTTTAAAACTTCTTTAATATTCATAGTTATCACCTTATTTTTAGATATTTTAAAGAAAATATCTTCTATAAAACAGTAAATATTATAATTATATCAATATAAATAATTAACTATTAAATTTATAAAAGGTTAGAATAATATGGAAAATGCTTGTCGCATAATAATTGAGGACATTTTAAAAAACAAGATAAACACCAGAAAAGAGCTGGAAGTCAAAAAAAGACAGTTATGTCGTGACTTAAAGCTATCCAGATTTATGAGCAATGCAGATATTTTGGAATATGCAACTCCCCAAGAAAAAGAAATTGTTTCAAACATCTTAAAGAAAAAACCTACCCGAACAATGTCCGGTGTTGCAATAGTTGCTGTAATGTGCCATCCTCATGAATGCCCTCACGGAAGGTGTTTTTACTGTCCAAAAAATAACAATGCACCACCAAGTTATACCGGTGAAGAACCTGCAGCCCTAAGAGGTAGAATGTATGAATTTCATCCATATATACAATGTTTTAACCGTTTGAAACAGCTTAAAAAAATAGGACACCCAATTGATAAAGTGGAACTCATCATAATGGGCGGAACATTCCCTTCCAGAGACTTATGTTATCAGGAATGGTTTGTATCACAATGTCTAAAGGCAATGGTTGATTTTGGATTGATACTTAAAAACAAACCTGAAGACAACGAATACAATTTAGATCCTGCAGAAATAAAATGCTTTGAAAAAGATATTCTTAAAAGTTATGAACCAAGCAATTATGTACTTATTGATGATGTTCAAAAAGCCAATGAAAATTCCAAAGTAAGATGTGTCGGAATGACATTTGAAACACGTCCTGACTACTGTAAAAAAGAACACATAAATAGAATGCTTGATTTTGGAGTTACAAGAGTTGAATTAGGTGTTCAAACTTTATCTGACGAATTATACACTAAAATTAAAAGAGGCCATACAATAGCTGATGTAATAGAATCAAATACACTTCTTCGTGACAGTGCCGTAAAAGTAGCAATGCATATGATGCCTGGATTGTTTGTAAGTCCTGATGAAGATTTAAATATGTTCAAAAAGCTATTTAGCGATGATAATTTTAAACCGGACATGCTTAAGATTTACCCGTGTCTTGTTACCAAAGGCAGCGAGTTATATGACCTGTGGAAAGAAGGAAAATATAATCCGTATACTGATGAAGAAGCTGTTGATTTAATTGTTAAAATTAAACAGATTCTTCCAAAATGGGTTAGAACCATGAGAATTCAAAGAGACATTCCATCAACATTAATTGAAGCAGGAGTTCAAAAATCCAACCTTGGAGAACTGGTTTACAACAAATTAAAAGAACATGACATTAACTGCCAATGTATCCGCTGCCGCGAAATAGGTCATAAAAAAACAAGTCAGGAATATAGTTTAGATGATTTTAAATTATTTAAAGAATCATACAATGCATGCGGCGGTGAAGAAACCTTTTTATCAATTGAAGATAAAAACGAAGAAAGTATCGCAGGATTTTTAAGATTCAGAATTCCTTCACCAAATCACTACAGACCTGAAATCAGCGATGAAACTGCACTTATACGTGAATTGCACGTCTATGGAAATATGATTAAAATAGGTGGTAAAAATCCAAAAATAGGTCAACACACAGGATTTGGAGAAAAACTATTAAAAGAAGCTGAAAAATTAGCTATCAAGAAAGGAAAAGATGAAATAGCTATAATTAGCGGAATCGGAACCAGAAATTATTATCGTAAATTTGGATATGAAAGAAAAGGTCCATATATGGCTAAAAAATTAATCTGAAAAAATCAAGACAAAAGTATTATATAGATTATTCGTAATATTACTAATTAAATTACTTATATAGGAGTGTTATATAATGTATAAAATAAAAAACTCAAAAGAGTTAGCAAGCCTTATCAATTGTATAAACTTAAATAACATGATAAGTGAAGAAGAAATGGAAGAATATTTAGATAAAGTGGGAGAACTAAACTTTAATTCCATTACAATAAGTCCGACATATGTATCATTAGCTAAAGAAAAATTAGCTGACAGTACTACAAAAATAAGTACTGTTGTCGGATTTCCTTTAGGTTTTGAAACAACAGAAGGTAAAGTAGCACAAGCAGCTAAAGCTCTTGAAGACGGAGCAGATGAAATTGAAGCAGTAATCAATTTAAACCACCTAAAAGATCATAAATATAACTTAATCCATGAAGAACTCAGCCAGTTAAGAGAACTTTTAGGAGATAAAACCTTAAAAGTCATTGTTGAAATGCAGGCAATAGAAGACAGTGAAAAAGCAAGTATTGCAAAAGTACTGGAAGAAAATAAAGTGGATTTCATCAAAACATCCACAGGATTCATTGCCCCAGACAATATTTATTCAAAAGTTAATGATATTAACATAATCCAAAAATATGCACCACAACTTAAAATTGAAATTTATGGTGGCGTAGATACATATAAATTAGCTAATCAGCTTTTAACAGGTGGGGCTGATTTAATCGGCAGTGACAACGGATACGAAATTGTAGATAAATACCGTACTTTAAGAGAAAACACTCAAGTAACACCAAAACCAATAAGATTCGATTAGAATCTTAATCCATCACTTTTTTTAAATTTAAATAAAAAATAACTTTTTTTAATAAATAACAATATTTTAAAAAAATAGTCAGTTCAAATAAAGATAATAAATATTTTAAAAGTAGTTAATGCCATGGGCCGGACTTGAACCAGCGACATCCAGATCTTCAGTCTGGCGTTCTCCCAACTGAACTACCATGGCATATGGACCGAACGAGATTCGAACTCGTGATCTCCTCCATGTCAAGGAGGAATCATACCCCTAGACCACCGGTCCTATGCAACATTACTTATTTTATTTAACATAGTATATAAAGTTATCTGTTACAATAAAAACCGATGAAAAATAAAAATATAAAAAATTGACCAAGAAAATGGCCAATAGATTTAATAAATTGTTAAAAAGCCTATTTGATAGCTAATTTGATATCTTCAGCTTTTACAGTTTTTCTACCAGCGTGGCGTGCGAAATTTACAGCTTTTTGTGCAATTGCGTCACCTTTTTCTTCTAATGCTTCAGCTAATGCAATTTTTGCATCATCACTAATTCTTTGTGCGCCAGCATTTTTTAAGATACGACCGACTGGTGCGATTGGTAATTCACTCATAATGACACCTCCAATTAAAACATAGTACCATATAGTATATAAATGTATCGGCAATAATGGCTATTTACCCTTTATACAATAACCATAAACATAATAGTATATCATTTTCCAAATTGGAAAATTTAAAAAACAAAGTTAATAATTGAAGAACAAAAATAAGCAATGATAGAAAAATAAACCATAACAGAAAAATAAAAAATTATTTTGACACAACATCACCCTTAAGGTAAGTAGCTGTTGCATCAGTGATTTTAACCTTAATAAAGTCTCCTAAATTAACACCGTCAACAATTACTGGAATATAAGAATCTGTTTTAGCTATAAATCCACCTTTAGAACCTACTTCCACAACAACGGCATTTTGAACAGAACCAACTAATTCTTTGTTTTCTTCTTCAGTAATTTCAGTTTTGATTCTAGACAAATTCCTAGACCTTTTTTTCATGACTTCATGGGGAATTTCCTTAAGAGAAGATGAAACTGCACCTTTCCTATGCTGATATTTTGACAAATGAATCAAACTTGGTTTTATATTTCTAAGTAAATCAACAGTTAACTGGAAATCTTCATCACTTTCAGTTGGATATCCGACAATAATATCTACCGCCAAGGTCAAATCCGGAATTTCACTTTTAAATTTTGAAACAATATCCAGATACTGATCCAGTGTATGGCCTCTTCTCATTTCAGATAAAACTTTATTGCTTCCTGTTTGTACAGGCAAATGAATGAAATTATATACCTTCGGATGTTTAATTGCATCAATTATTTCATCAACATTATTTAAAATGTTTTTAGGATGCATCATTCCAACACGAACACGAAATTCTCCATCCAAATTAGCCACTTCTTTAATTAAATCAGACAGTTTTTCGCCACTATCATATCCGAAAGCGGCAGTGTCCTGAGCAGTAAGCTGAATTTCAACAGCACCATCATCAATAGCTTTTTTAGCTTCGGCAACTATATCCTTAATCGGATAACTGTTTAATGGTCCTCTTGCAAAACGAGTACAGCAAAAAGTACATGCTCCCAAACAGCCCTCAGCTATTTGAATTATGTGAATTAAAGAACCATCAGAAACTTTAGGAACCCCAACTTTACTGTCTTTTGAAAATCCGCACTCACGAATAACCCTGCCACAATAAGTTCCGTTAACTACATCTGCTGTTTTATTAAGTTGATGAGGTCCTATCCAGCTGCAGTCAGGAGCTACTTTTTCTAATTTTTCAGGATCAATTTCAACCATGCACCCGCTTACGATAACTTTTTTATCTGGAAATTTTTCCTGCAACTGCTGAATTTTATAAACTACCTTATTTTCAGTCGGGAGCTTTACATAACATGTATTTACAATTATAACATCTGCCAGTTCAGGAGAATCAACCAAATCAATATGATTTTCTTTTAAAACTCCTCCCATTATCTGAGCATCGGCTTTATTGAATGTACAGCCATATGTGTCAATATATACTTTCATGAAACTTACTCGCTTAATGTTTTCTTAACAATATATTTGGTTAAATCATAATCGAAATTATTGAATTTAACAGGTTTTCCATAAACTCTTTTAATTACTTCAGCTCTTGCAAATCCGGAAGTAATTTTACGTTCCTGTGTTTTAATAACATGTATTCTAACAATGTGCTTATCAATTTTAACAATATCTTCTGTAGATATCTGGAAATCCCTGTCCAAATCCAATTTATATGAATCGACTTCACCATGCAAATCAACAGAAAATCCTATACGTGCAGGAATTTCAACTGAATTGGCCCATATTGTAACAATATCTTCAACTAAAGATTTTTTAACACGTTTATTTTCAGTTTCAATACTTGTTATTTCAACCTGACCTTCTTCAGTAAGCAAACTATCTCCAACAATCAATTCATCATTAGGAGATAATTCTATGAATGTTTTTATAGATTCACCCTGCTTTGAAATAATAACCCTATACAATTGAGGTTTTTTAGATGAAACAACATTTTTAAAAACATGACCGCAATCTACACATTTTAATAAATATTCTTCCGTAATCTTCTTTTTAGATGATTTCTGCTTTGAATTTAAAATATCAAAATCATCAGAACCGCAAATTGGACACTCCATTATTAATGCCTCCAAAAAATAAAAATTATTGTTTTTCTTTTAGATAATGATTAACAAGACCATTATCTTCTAAAATATCTAACATAAACTCTTTAAAAGGTTCAAAAGTAACTGATTCACCAGTAGTTTCATTAGTTAATATTCCTTTTGACAAATCAATGTTTATAATATCTCCGTCTTTTGCCTGAATATCACAAACAATTACTGGCAATCCAATGTTAATTGCATTTCTGTAAAAAATTCTGGCGAAAGATTTAGCCACAATAGCATCTACACCTGCAGTTTTAATAGCTACTGGAGCCTGCTCTCTTGATGAACCGCAACCAAAATTTTCATCAGCTACTATTATGTCTCCTTTTTTAACATTCTTTGTAAAATCTGAACGTTCTCCTTCAAGTACATGATCAGCCAAATCTTGAGGATTAAAGGTTCTCAAATATCTTCCGGGAATAATAACATCCGTATCAATATTTTCACCAAAAGTCCATGTTTTTCCTTTAATTATATCCATATATACCACTTATTTTTGGATTTCATGACCATAATTTTGTGCTTTAGTTGTAAGAACTATGCCTCTGTTTCCGACATACTCTTTAATCTCTTCAACTATGTGTTTATTATTTTTATCAAATACTGAATAAACTGTAGGTCCAAAAGAGCTCATACCTACACCATAAGCTCCAATTTCCCTTAATTTATCCATCAAATCCCTGATTTGTTGAGACTGAAGCGAAACTTCCACATTTTTAAATCCTCTTTTTTGAATTTCATCAATTGAATGGCCAAATGCTGGCAAATCCCTTTCAAGTAAAAAAGGAATCATATTCATAAATATAATATGGGAAGTTTGTTCCACTTCATTTTTAGGAACAGGACAGTAATCCTGAAATATGTTTACTTCCTTTTGACCGTTTACTGTATTTTTGGAATCAAGAATAACCAGTAAAATCTCCCAATCATCAGGAAAATCATAGTGAGCCAATAATTGAGGAGGTTTAGCTTGTGAAGCAGATGATGGTAAAAATGATGATTTTGATTTTAAGCTATGTCCACCATCTACAATAAATCCCCCAAAATCAAATGAAAACACACCAATTCCGGAAGTTCCTCCACGTCCGATAATTTCTCCTAAAGAATATCCGTTTGAATAAGCACCAATATGTTCAGCAATAAGCTTTCCGGTTGATAAACCCATTTGAGTTCCAGAACCTAAACCAGAATGGGGAAGATAAGCTTTATCCACTCTAAAATAAAATCCTTCGTCAATATCAAAATGGTCAATTACTTTTTGTGCTGCAGAAGTTATTTTAGATACACATTCATTACGAATCACATCGTTAAATTGAGTATTATCCTTGAAATCAATAGTGATTCCTTTTTCTGCTGGTTCTCCATATAAGACAAAGTTAGGGTCTTTAATTGTAAGACCTATACCTCCATCTATCCTTCCATAAGACCCATTCATATCAATTAAAGTTAAATGAAGTCTTGAAGGTGACTTAATAATCATGTATTTAAACCCTCAGTTCTTATCTTCTTTTAACTGTGTTGAGAATTCTTCTTCTACACTTTCACGATACATGGAATTCATAGTACAGAACGGGATAATTCTACCGTCTGGAGTTGCATAATGGATAATACATTTTTTAACCCTATCTTCATCAAAATTAAATGGATCCATAAAGTGCATACAGGAAATAAGCATAGCATCTTTTGAAAATTCTCCTAAAGCATCATAAGATCTTTTAGTAAATACATTTAACAATATTTTCTTAATATCCAAACCTTCAGGTACTTCATTAGTATTAATCAATTTGGGAAGGTTTTTCACAGCACTAGCTTCAACCCTTTTCTTAATTCCAAATCCACCTTTTTCAAGTTTGTCGGAATATTTGTCCAATAATTCAAATAAACCTTCAACATCAATGAATTTAGTAATAGGAATCAAATTGTTTAATGTATTTTTCCCTTCAGTTTCTTCCATGAAAACATAAGTAGCTATTCCACAGTGCTGATTACAGTTTAAAGTAACACTAGGACTTTCCCCTTCAAGAGCACCGATAAAACGTGCAAATGGTTCTACAGAAGATGGAGGATAGAAATCATCAACCTTTACATCGCCATGAGTTTGTTTAGCAATCTCATTAACAAAATCAGGAATAGTTATCCTTTGTTCTTCAACCTGACTTGCAGGAGTTCTTCCTGAAAATGAAACCGGCTGGAAATTGACTCCATAAACATTTTCCCTATGATCAAATGCAAATTTAATAATTTCACCGATTTGCTGATCATTGACACCTTTAATTAATGTTGGAACAAGAACTACACCAAGACCTGCTTTTCTACAATTTTCAATAGCCTGAATCTTTTGAGGAAGTAAATTTTTACCTCTGTTATTGATATATGGTTCAGGAGTTACACCATCAAAAGCCAAGTATACTGTGTTTAAACCAGCATCTTTTAATTCTTTTGCAAAATTTTCTTTTCTAGCTAATCTTAAACCATTAGTAGCTATTTGAACATGAGTAAAACCTTCTTCTTTAGCCATAGCTACAAGTTCGACCAAATCCTTCCTAACAGTCGGTTCACCACCCGCATATTGAATAGCTGGAGTTGGATGAGGTTTTAAATTCCTCAGGTTCCTTAACATTTCCCTAATTTCATCCTGTGTAGGTTCATACAAACGTCCGGAAACAGCCGCATTTGCAAAACAAACAGGACATCTTAAATTACATCTATTTGTAACATCAATTAAACCTAACACAGTGGAGGTTTCATGGTCTTCACAAAGCCCACAATTATTAGGACAATCTCCGAATTTCTCTACAGAAGGGTTTTCAACTGAAGTTATTGTAGGTTCAAATTGTTTAACCCTATTATAAAGCTTATCATCACTCCAATATGTATTTACAAACTCACCATGTTCATCACAGGTTTTTTTAATCAAGATTTTACCGTCTTCATCAAAAACCTCTGCATCAAGTGGTTTGAAACAAATTGGACACAAACTTTTTGTCATTTTTATTCTCACAAAATCACCCTTTGCTAATAATTAATAAACTATTAACCATTCATTACATAATATAAATATATTAACTCAATTTAATATTTAAAGTTAATTAATGTTTTAACATTAAATATAAAAGATAACACATACAAAGATAAAACTTAATAAAAAAATGAGGAACATACATGGTTGATAATACCCAAATTTTTATAATGGCTTGTATTACTATCCTATACTTTATATTACCTGCTTATGTGTCAAACGGTTCTGCATTAGTCTTTGGAGGAGGCCTTCCTTTAGATTTCAAAAAAACAGACAAAAATGGCAACCGATGGATAGGTAACGGAGTTACATGGAGAGGATTAATCGGTGGGACAATTATGGGAACCCTTATGGGAGCAATTCAGGGATTGCTTGGGCCAATAATACTTGAAAACTTTGGAGAATTTATTTATACTCCCATCTGTACAAATTTAGTAGAAGGAATACTAGTAGGATTTTTACTTGGATTCGGTGCAATGGTTGGGGACGCAATAGGAAGTTTTTTAAAAAGAAGAGTGGGAATTGGACAGGGAAAACCTGCCCCCATTTTAGACCAGATTGATTTTCTTATTGTTGCTTTAATATTCAGTTCAGTAATGGTAAGCTTTTCCATAACAATTATTGCAATAGCTGTTGTATTAACATTGATTATACATTTAGTGGCCAATACCGGAGCTTACTTAATAGGAATAAAAGATGTATGGTATTAAACCACACATTTAAACTTTTTTTAATTTAAAAATTTGTTCATCATCACTGCAGGACCAACTGCCGGTGCAACAACACATTCTTCATCAGTTAAAATGGTATCCATAGATTTAACTTCAAGACCTAAGAATTCTGCAGCTTTTTTATCTAAAATATCTTTTCCAAGACCAGTAGTTACAATCAAATCCAAATTCTGTTTTTCAGATACCTGTTTCAAAGCATCTGCAATTTGTTCAACCTGCTTTTGATGAGTGAATTTAGCTAATTCAACAACATCATCTTCACTTAATGAATCCAAATCAGCACACAATACTCTTGCTATTCTTTTCATACAACTTTTTTTAGACTTGTTTTCACCATCAAAAGTATCGCAAACATAATCATCTAAAGTTATTAAATCCAAAACAGTATAAACATCTGCAGTTTGTGCAAATAACTCGGAAGCCACCCTGTATTCTTTTCCATGTAACTGAACCTTATCCAAGAAGCTGGCCAAATTGGTTCTTAATGTTCCTGTATATACCAGTTCGCCGGTAGTCAGTCTTTCAAAATCGGATCTTCCAATTGCACATTCTTTTCCATCTTTAATTGGGATAATATCCGTCGTTGTACTTCCGGTATCTATGAAAATACAATTATCACTTATTAATGTAGCTATTTGGGCAGTAGCTATCCAGTTAGCAGCTGCTGCCTTTAAAGGAGTTTTTTCAATTTCTTCTTTTGATAACATCCCATCAATTCCAACATAAGCTGTCGGACACTCAAAAGTTTCCTCACATTTTTTAACAACATCTAAAACTCCGTCTTTTTTTGTATCATATGCATCCACCAATTCTGCAGTCATAGATATTCCTACAGCATCAATTTCATCAATCGGACAAATATTTTCAATCAATTCAGTTAAAACTTTAGGTAATGCTTCATTATTGCTCCACATCGGAAGATAAGCAAAATCCACTTCAATATTTTTTACTTCATTATTTTCAAAATCAACAACTGCCAAGTCAGTGTTTGCACCGCCAATATCAAAACCTGCTACTTTCATTCTTAAATACTCCTAATTACTAAATTATCCCCTGATTTTTTAAATTCAATTTTTCCATTTAAATCTATTTTTTCATTTAAATCTTTAATATCTACATTTTTATCAATCAAATCAATGATAGATGAACCAATATTAATATTGGCTATTTTTTTAAGACCTGCGTAAGGAGTGGTGAATCTGGAATTAATTTCAAGGACATAAACATCCTCAATGTCTTTTTCATCATTGCTGATTACCAAATCCACACCAACAAATCCTTTTAAGCCATCAATTGATTCAACTGCTTTAATGGCTGTTTTAAAAGCCAAATCTTTAAATTTGCTTTCAAATGGGATTTGTCCCCCTAAATAAGTTCCCTTATCACCAGTTAAATCTATAATCTGTTTATTTAAACTTATTGGAATAGCTGTACTGCCGTCACAAAGCAAACTAACACTAATATCTGTTCCTTCGATAAATTCCTGAACTATTACTCTGGAACCTGGAAGAAATATTTTTTCCAAACTATAATCCAAATCATCAATGCCATTTATTATTTTAATATTTTCACAATCCACACCAACAAGAGGTTTGATTATAAGTTTTAAATCATCCAATGGTTTTTCAGCATGCCATTTTTTATAAAGGTTTTCCAATGCTCTTTTCCAATATCCCACTTTGTCTATTTTTAATTTAAAAGTTCTAGGCTGTGGAACAATATTGTATAACAATTCATAAGAAACAAATTTGTCAGAGGAATTGTAACATGCTTCAGAAGAGGAATTATAAATTTTTACATTATTCTCTTCTAAAATTTTTGTAATATTGTATAGGCTATTATTATTTTCTGCAGCTATGAAAATAGCTTTTTTAAAACTAGCTGCATTTTTTTCAAGCCAGGAAATTATATCTTCATTAATAAATATTGGTGTAACATTATCATAATCCTCTATAATCTCCTTGTAAGATTCATTAAGAACAACTGTTACATTATAATCTTTTAAATCATCTAAAAGTGAAAATATTAAAGCTTCTGCTTCTGAAATAATACATTTATCTTTTTCACCGGAAGCTGTAAAATATTCGAACAGTAAAATTGAATCATCATTGATAGACATCATAAGTAATCATCATACCTTTTAAATTTAAATTATTCAATGGGAAAATCATTTTTTCACCATCAAAAACCATATGCACTAATGCATTTTCATTTTCTTCAAATTCCTTAACAGAAACATCTTCATTAATTTTTATCATTTTACGGTCAAATGATGACATTATATTTTCAGGGGCTTTAATATCCAATAAACCATTATTATATGCTTCTTCGATTGCATCAATAGTTTTAATAGCTGCATCCCCTTTTCCATAAGGATTTTTAGCATTTTTCATTTTATTTGCAAATTCTTCATCATTGAGAATCTTTTCAGCGTTTTCTAAAATATTATTTTTATTAGCTCCCACCAAAATATTTCCCCCTGCACTGACTGTTTCAGGCCTTTCAGTATTATACCTTAAAGTTAAAACAGGGACATCCAAAGTAATTGCTTCTTCCTGAAGACCTCCGGAATCTGTTAAAATTAAAGTAGAATGTGAAGTTAAAATTAAAAAGTCCAAATATCCCAACGGTTTAATAATATGGACATTGTCCAATTCATTTAATTCATCAAATAAATTAAAGTTCTCCAAAGTCTTTTTAGTTCTTGGATGAATCGGAAAAATAATATTCATGTCTTTAAGTTCTTTTAAAGAAGAAATAATATTTATTAACCTTTCCTTATCATCAACATTTTCTGCCCTATGCATAGTCAAAGTTAAAATATTATCCATATTTTCAATGTCCAAGTTAGCCAAAGACTCTTCCTGAATTCCCGCTTTGTTTGCTATTTCCAAATGCCTGAAACAGGCATCAACTACAGTATTTCCTGTAATAAAAAGTTTTTTTCTTGAAATTCCTTCAGCTAAAAGATTAATTGCAGATTCTTCAGTCGGAATAAAATACATCAAAGAACAGGCATCTGCAGCCATCCTATTTAATTCTTCAGGCATCGTAATATCAAATGATCTGAGTCCCGCTTCAACATGTCCAACAGCAATATGTAATTTAGAAGCCACCAATGCTCCTGCAAGAACTGCATTTGTATCTCCCTGAACAAGAACTATATCCGGTTTTTCATCAAGCAAAACTTCTTCGATACCCTGCATCATCAAACCAGTTTGTTTTCCATGGGAACCAGAACCAACATGAATATTATAATCTAGAGATTTGATTTCCAAGTCTTTAAAGAAATTATCCGACATTTCTTTATCATAATGTTGGCCAGTATGAATAAGACAGGAAGTTATACCTCGCTTTTCAATTTCATCAATAATTGGAGCCATTTTAATAATTTCCGGCCTGGTTCCAAGTATAATAGCTATTTTCATTTTATCGACCTATATAAAATTAGTTAATCATGAATAATAAATGTTGGTTATTTAAATAGTATAAACTTCTACTAATACACATTGGGGTGATTATTATGACCGACCTTGATAAAGAAATTGAAGAAAAAATATACGATATATTAAAAAAATATCACAAAGACGAAGACTACAATTTAAATTATCTTATTACAGATGATATTGTAACCTTCTTTTTAAGTATAAATGAAGGTAATTTAGTTACCATGGAAGATTTATACAAAATTTCAGGGATTTTGAATGCTAAAATCAAAGACATGGTTCTTGTAAATCAAGAATACAGATTTTCATTTGAAATGGAAAAATAGAATTTGGGACATCTTATTTCCCGAATTCTTCTTTTTTATCAAAACTTATTTTTAATGCAGAATTTTTTCATAATAAACTCAAGTAACAATAAAAATTACCTGTTTTTTTGTTTATCCGTTCAGATCTTCCAAACTTTTTATCATGGATTCCCTTATAGCATATTTTCTTTGCAAATCGCCTAGTAAATCAACTAAATTTCTTTTAAAGCGTTCACAGGCATAATCATCATAAACAAATTTAACCCCATCATATTTAATATCCATTAAAATAAGATAATCCGGATCCAAAACTTTAATATTGGCTCTAGGGTCATTTTCTGCAGGATTTAATAATTCTTCAACTTTTTCCAAAGATAACTTCCCAATAGCTACATCAACAAAAACACGCATCATTTTACGAACCATGTTCCATAAGAAGCTTTCCCCATAAATATCTACAAAAACAGGTGAAAGTGTGTCATGCAAATTTGGAAATTCCTTTTTATGATAATCATTGAGATTTGCTTTGGTGATTTTAATATCATCAATTGTTCTGGTTGTTGTTTTTTGGAATCGTTTAGTAAAATTAGTAAAATTATGAGTTCCTTTAAAAATTTCAGCTACTTCATTCAGTTTATACAAATCCAAATCAGACCTGAATAAAACATAACGATACTGTCTCATTTCAGCATACCTCGGTTTAAAACCAAATCTTACCGGAGCTTTAGCCAGTATCTGAATATCATCAGGCAAACTGTTATTGATTTCATTAACTCTAACTTCTTTTTCAGACTGGAAACTGATTACATTACCTAAACTATGAACTCCTGCATCAGTTCTGCCGGCTATTCTAAATCTGGACTTTTTTAAATCATCAATATAACCTAGTTTACGTAAATGGTAAATCAGCTCTTCTTCAACAGTTCTTAAATCAGGTTGTCTTTGAAAACCATGAAAATTAGTTCCGATATAGCCAATTTTTAAAGCTGTCCTCTTCATAATAATATATTATTATAAATATTAATTAAAATAAATTTTGCAAAAATAAAAAAAAAGTAAAAGGTTATTCAACACCTTTTAATGATTCAACCATATTTAATTTTCTAATTTTTCCTGAAAACATTAAGTTAACCACTATGGATAATGAAAATGTTATTATAAAACTTAACATTAAGTTTCCAGGACTTAAGGTTATAGGAAATTGGAATGAAGGTCCTGCAGAATCCGTCATTGATTTCATTAAGAGATAACCGAATGGAATTCCCAAAACAAAACCCATTGAAGTAAACCATAAATTTTGCGTCAATAATAACTTTCTCAAATTATTTGTTTCAAATCCTATAACTTTTAAGGTAGCTATTTCCCGCTCAATTTCTGTAAATGACAACAATCCCAAATTATAAAGGACAATAACAGCCAATAATGCTGCAAAGAATATTAAAATAGATACCATTGAAAGCATTGATTCAGATATCTCATTCCAATTTGAAACAGCTGTATCTAAAGTATTTACTGCTTTGATTCCATTATAATCTGAAGTTACATTCTGAGATGTAACAATACTTGTTGGAGTATAATTCAATCCCAAATCTTCAAAATAATCCGGAGTCATTATTAATCCCTGAGATATAGGGTCTGCATGAATAGAGCTTACTTTGGTAGATACCCATTTGTCATTTCCTACAATATGCCATTTGATTGTGTCTCCTTTTTCAACACCCAAATTATCAGCCATCTTCATGGAAATGGAAACACCGTCATCAGGAATTTCTGTCGGATTTCTATGTTTATCTGTTGGAGTTACCAAACTGCTTTTATTTAAAACCAGCAGCGAACCTGAATCCCTATGGTCATTAACATCAAATTCTATTCTGCCTTCCATTAATTGAGTACCGTTAACCTCATCAGTTATACTGTTGATTTGACTAATTGATGCATCATTATCAACAATTAATTTAGAGGAATAATGATTAATGTCTTCATATTCCCAGTCACGCAAGTCATTCATTCCGTCATACATTCCAAATGCTGAAACAAGCAGTGCAGTACATCCTGCAACACCTACAATTGTCATTAGTGACCTTGTTCTATTTCTTTTTGCATCCCTATAATTCCAGCGTGCATTAAAGCTGAATTTTTTCCATATCTTTGACTTTTCCAGCAATCCTGAAACTGCAACTTTAGGAGATTTTGGCCTGATTGAATTTGCAGGATTTTCTTTAGAAATACTTCTTGTTGCCCAGTAAGAAGCTATTAATGATACACCAACCATTAATGCTGCAACTATGACAAAACTAATACTGTATCCAACACTCCATCCAGGTAATGTATAAACAGCCTGCATTGATTCTAAAAACAATTTTGGAATAGTCAATGGCCCCAATATTAATCCCAAAATACTTCCTGCCAAAACTAGCCAGAAACCGTACGAAATATAGTGGAGCATTATAGTTCTGTCTTTAAAACCTACCGCTTTTAAAACACCAATCTGAGTTCTCTGATGATTAATTATCCTTGCCATTGTAGTTAACAGAGTTAAAACAGCAATCAATATGAAAACAACCGGGAAAATATCACCCATCATTTTATGCTGATCCAGTTCCTCATTAAATTGAGAAACACTTTGATGATCTGCCTGTTTTACAAATGAACTGTAATTTCCACCAATAACTGAATCCAAATCAGCTACATAATCATTCGGATTTCCATTAAAATCAACAAGCAATACATTATACTGTATTTGTGCTGGAAATGCCTTATAAGACAGGTAAGCATAACCTGTTTTATTGAAATCTGTAATAATTGAAGTATCTGAAGGAGTATAAACATTTTCAGGAGAATAACCAAGACCTTTAATTTCTTTATTAATGGTTAATCCGTTAACTGAAAATGAAATGTTATCCCCAACATTTAAATGTTTAGCATCAGCAAAACGTTTATCTAACCACACACCATCTTCATCATCAATATCAACATCTTTTCCTTCAACAAGATAAAATTTAGAAATATCATTATTTTCTACAAAGTGCAGCGTCACATCAGGGCCATTATCAAAATCACCTACCGAATTAATAACCAGCTGTCTTTCACTGGCTGTAGTTGCACTTAGATTATCAACTTTATCTACAGTAGAATTATCCAGATGACTGCTATAAATCCATCCATCCGCTAAATTTGTAGCATCATAATAATCATTTACACTTTGCTCAAAACCAGTGTATTCCCCACCGATTCCTGCAAATACAAATACTCCTAAAAAAGCCATTAAAAAGATTGAAAGAAATTGAGATTTATGATTTTTAATATCCCTAATCATCTTTTTAGACAACATAAAATCACCATTCCAAATCAGTTACTTTTTTAGGGTTTTCATTAATTGTTATGCTTTCAATTTTACCATTTTTAATTCTTATAACCTTGTCTGCAGCTTCAGCAAGAATTGCATTATGTGTAACAATAACTACAGTGGAATTGTTGTTAACACTCATATTCTGAAGTAAATTCAAAATTGAAACACCTGTTTTAGAATCCAGTGCTCCAGTAGGTTCATCACATAAAAGCATAGACGGTTTTTTAGCAACAGCCCTAGCTATTGAAACTCTTTGTTGTTCTCCACCTGACAACTGTGAAGGAAACTGATTAGCATGCCTGTTCAATCCGACAGATGCCAGAACTTTCATTCCATCAATATCAACATCTACAATATCCTTCATAAGTTCAACATTTTCAAGAGCAGTCAAATTGGGAATTAAGTTATAAAATTGAAATATGAAACCAATGTTTTTAGCTCGGTACTTAGTCAGCTGATTGTCATTGAAGCTTTCAATATTGTTTCCATCTACAATAATTTTACCACTGGTGACAGTGTCTAAACCTCCTAAAAGGTTTAAAAGAGTTGATTTTCCAGCTCCCGAAGGACCTAAAATAACAACAAATTCACCTTCTTCAATAGTAAAATCGATATGATCAATAGCTGTTAAAATATGCTCTCCGGATTTATACTCCTTGACCACATTTTCAAATTTTACAATATCACTCATAATAAATCACTTAATAAGATTATTAATTAAAATATTATATAAAAATATTATATAAATATTTAGTCATACCTAAATTTATTATTGGTAATATTATATAGATTTTTTCCAAAAAAGATTTGCATTTAACAGTAACTATTAAACCATATTAATTATAAAAATATTATAAACCAAAAAATTTAGTAATGGAGTTATAAATGTCATTTAAAAAAGATGAAATGTTAATAATGCCGGCAGTTGATATTAAAAATGGCAAATGTGTACAGCTAGTCCAGGGACAACCCGGAAGTGAAATGATAGCTATTGAAAACCCTGAAAATGTTGCAAAACACTGGGAAGATTTGGGGGCTGAAAATTTACATATTATTGATTTGGACGGCACGATTGACGGAAAAACCAGCCTTGATGTAATTAAAAAAATATTAAAGGAAGTTAGTGTACCTATACAATTAGGCGGAGGTATAAGAAGCATTGATTATGCCAAAAGACTTCTCGATTTAGACATAGAAAGATTAATTATCGGAACTATGGGCATTGAACATCCTGAAACCATAACCAAACTGTCTGATGAATACGGATCAGAGCGAATAATGATTTCACTTGACAGTAAAGACAACCAGGTTGTAATTAAAGGATGGCAGGAAAAGATTGATAAAAGTCCTGCAGAACTTTCAAATGAATTTAAAGAACATGGAGCAGGAAGTATTCTTTTTACCAATGTTGATGTTGAAGGTTTATTAGGAGGATTTTATACTGAGCCGGTTATTGAGCTTAAAAACTCTGTTGACTTGCCGATTGTTTATTCCGGAGGAATAACCAGTATTTCCGATGTTAAACAATTAAATGAAAGTGGTGTTGAAGGTATTGTAATTGGTTCTGCACTTTACAAAGATAAAATCGATTTAAAAGAAGCTTTAAAATACCAAAACAGGTAGTGAAATTATGAAAAAAGTAATGGCAACAGGTACATTCGATTTATTGCATCCGGGACATGGAATTTACCTTAACGAAGCTAAAAAACTTGGAGGCGAAGACGCTAAACTTTATGTAGTAATTGCTCGTGATTCAACTGTTGAAAAAAGAAAAAGATACCCCATAGTTGGAGAACAACAACGTTTAGAGTTAATAAAGATGATAAAAGGAGTGGATGAAGCTTATCTTGGTAATGAAAATGGAGACTTCCTTAAAATTGTAGAAGAAATTAATCCTGACATAATAGCTATTGGTGCTGATCAAAGACATGACATTACTAAATTACAAAAAGCTATTAACAAAAGAGGATTAAAAGCTAAAGTGGAACGTGTGAAAGCATACCACAATGCAGAATTAGACAGCAGCTGTAAAATTATTAAAAAAATAAAAAAAATGGATTTCAAAGGAAAAATAAACGATAATTGTGATTAGTGAGGTAAATAAATATGTATAATGTAGCAATAGTAGGAGCAAGCGGATATACTGGTGGAGAACTTCTCAGAATGTTATTAAATCATAGCGAAGTAGAAGTAAATGACATTACTTCAAGAAAATATGACGGAACACCTGCACATAAAATACACCCGCACATAAGAGATTCCGGATTAGTTTTCAAAAATAAACAGCCAAGTGAATTGGATGCAGATATAATATTTACAGCCACCCCTCACGGAGCATCAATGAAAATAGTTCCGGACTTGCTTGAAACCGGAGCTAAAGTTATTGACTTAAGCGGAGATTACAGATACCGTGACACCAAAGTTTATGAAAAATGGTACGGATTAGAACATACCAGTGACATTAAAGGTGTTTATGGTCTTCCGGAAATTTACAGAGATGAAATTAAAAAAGCTGATTTGGTAGGAAATCCTGGATGTTTCCCAACAGGAGCAATATTATCCTCTTACCCTTTAGTAGATAATGATTTGGTTGACAGAATAGTCATTGATTCAAAAACAGGAGTTAGTGGAGCCGGAGTAAATCCTTCAAGTACCACACATTACCCAAATATTGCAGATAATGTCAATCCCTACAAAATTTCTTCACACAGACATGTTTCTGAAATTCAGCAGGAATTACATGGGTTTGAAGATGTTAAAGTTTCATTTACCCCACATTTAGTTCCAGTTATTCGAGGAATCCAAACAACAAGCCATAGCTTCTTAAAAGAAGAGCATTCAGACATTACTCCTGATGAATTAAGAAAATTCTATGAAAAAACATACGGTAAAGAATACTTCATTAAATTAATGGATGATGGAGAAATTCCTCATTTAAGTTCTGTTAGAGGATCCAATTTTGTTCATATTGGAGGATTTGAAATTGATGATACCGGAAGAATTGTAATGCTGTCCTGTATCGATAATCTTGTTAGAGGTGCATCAGGTCAAGCTATACAAAATATGAACATAATGCTTGGATTAGATGAAACAACAGGATTAAACCATTTTGGACTTAATCCATAAAATATATAACACCCTAAAACAAACAAATAAAATCAAAGAGAGGGAGATAATATGAAAACTTTAATAATTTATTATTCCCAACACGGAAGTACAGAAGTTGTAGCTAGAACACTTGCAAAAGAGTTAAAAACTGATATACTCGAGGTTACTGATTTAAAAAATAGAAGTGGATTTAAAAATAAACTAACTTCCTGTATTGACTCAATTAAAGAAACAAAAACTGAAATAGCTCCTTCTGAAGTGGATTTAACAGAATATAATTCAATCTACATAGGAACTCCAACTTGGGCAGGAAAACCAACACCTGCAATTATAACATTAATTGACAGATGCAATTTAAGAGGAAAAGACCTATACCTCTTTGCAACAATGACCGGCAGAGGGGGACAGGCTACAGTAGACAGAATGGCTGAAAAAGTAAAAGCACGCGGAGCCAGAGTTATTGAGACATTTACATTAAACACAAAGGATAAAGATATTGAAACTTTAATCAATGATACTGAAGTAATTATTGACATATTAGACTTAAAAATGTACAGTGGGTAAATTATGAGTGTTGATAAAAAATCTGAATTAAAAATTAGAGCTATTGAAAATGGTACAGTAATTGACCATATTACTGCAAACAAGTCATTACATATCCTTAAAATACTAGGGCTTCCAGACAGTGAAACTAAAAATGTTACAGTAGCTATGAATGTTTCATCAAAAGAAATTGGTAGAAAGGACATAGTTAAAATTGAAAACAGAGAATTAAACCACGAAGAACTTGACCAAATTGCATTAATTGCACCTAAAGCCAGTGTTAACATTATCAGAGACTACAAACCAGTGAAAAAAGATAAAATTATACTGCCTAATACAATTACTGGAATTATCAAATGTACCAACTCAAAATGCATAACCAATTATGCAAATGAACCTATAGCTCCTAAATTTAATGTTATAAACAACCATCCACAGGTTGTCAGATGCCATTACTGTGAAAAATTAATTAAAACAGAAGATATCGAAAAACAATTCGAATAATCTTCCACTTATTTTTTTATAAAAAAAATCAGCCAATTAAATAATCAGCCAATCTTTTAGATAATGCCAGAATAGTTAAAATCGGAGGTTTTCCCGGAGAAATTGGTAACACACTTGCATCATCAACAAACAAACCTTTAATTTCAGTTTCCAGGTTGCTGTCTACAAATTTTCCAATAGCTGCACTGCCGCCGGGATGTGCTCCCCTGTAAACTGTAGAAGCTATTGTAGCTGGATTAACACCTGCTTTTTCCAGAATAAAACCTGCAGCAGCTACACCTTCAGCCAAATACCTGATATCATCAATAGTGTTTATTTTAACAACATCCCCGTCATCAGTTATGTATCCTTTGCATTCATCAGATGTTTTAACCATGATACTCAATATATCTTTAGGTTCAGCATCCCCCCCTATTTTAGACGGAATGAATGATGAGTAATGAGGTGACAGAACAAAGTTTTTGCCAACAACAAGACCTGCCATCTGAACTTCAGTGTTGAAGTTAATGTCTTTTATAACTCCTCCTACTGAAACAAAGGGATCAAAGAACAGTTCTCTTCCGGCATCAATCCCTATTTTTCTTAAAATTAAAGCAGAACCAATAGCTCCGGCAGACAATACCACTGTATCAGAGTGCAATATTTCCTCTTTTCCATTTTTAATAAATTTGACTCCTTTTATCCGATTATCTTCAGTTATCAAGCCAGTGATTTCAGCTTCATCAATGAATTCTGCACCATTTTCAATAGCTATGTCAACAAAGTGTTTTCCTGTCCATTTTGCATCAACAGGACATCCAAATGCACACTGACCGCACTGAATACATTTTTCCTCATAAATAGCTTTCGGCATTTTAATCGGATTTAAACCCAGCTCTTCAGCTGCATCCAAAAATAATTGTGTTCCTTTGCCTATATGAGTGTCATCCAAACCATGAACCTTAATCAGATTTTCAACATAATCATATTCTTCTGAAAGATTAATTCCATAATCATATAACTCCTCATCTAATGCCCTAACCATGTTAGCCATTGAAACCATTGTTGAACCTCCAACACATGTAGCTGTAAGCAAATCAACACTTCCATTGTATTTATCATAATAATTAAAAGCATCTTTAGAGTCAATATATTTTCCTTTTTCGATTATGGTTACTGGCACATTAGATTTAGCTAATTCCATTGCTAATATTGCTCCTCCTGCTCCAGAACCTACAATTATTACCATTTAATCACCTTATAACTTTTAAAAAAAATCTATAACATGAGTTATATTTTTTATTGTATTTAAACACAAAGGATATATTTGGAAAAAGAAATAAAAAAAGAATTCCCTTTATTACAACACATATATTAAACTTAAACTCTAAAAATAGATAATAATATATTATCATGGATATGAAACAATGAATGAAAATCTTGATTTATTTGAAAAAGTCATTAACAAAACCATTCCCAAAGTAGATTATGTGGATATCAGAGGCGGAAACGGAAATAACACCTCCATAATCATGAAAGACGGAGAAGTACAGGAAATCAACACAGGAAACTCTTTAGGTATAAGAATAAGAGTTTTAAATAATGGTGCATGGGGATTTGCTTATACAAATGATTTATCAAAATTAGATGAAATAGCACAAACTTCTATAAAGATATCAAACTCCCTTAAAGGAGATGAATCATTGTCTAAAGCAGATATAATTCAGGATAAAGTATCTACTGATGTTAAAATACCTTTCAGTGATGTTTCAATAGAAGAAAAAAAAGAAATAATGTCTGAAGCCAGCAAAGCTGCCAGTTTAAAAGAAGTAACCAGCACTACTGTTTCCTATTCCGATTCACAAAGCCAGGAAGTTATCTTAAGCAGTGAAGGTACAAGCATTGAAATGAACACAAATAGGGTTGCAATGTTTTTAAATGCTGCTGCAAGTGATGGAACCATGATGCAAATCGGACACAACAGTATTGGTGGAGTAAAAGGCTTTGAAGCTATAAGTGACGAAGACATTGAAGCTTTTGGAAGAAAAATAGGTGAAAAGGCTGTAAGATTATTGAAAGCTGAAAGTGCACCTTCAGGAAGATTCCCAATTATTGCTGACCCTAATTTAACCGGAGTATTTGTTCATGAAGCATTAGGTCATGCAGTAGAAGGGGATCTGATTTTGCAAAATGATTCAATTCTTAAAGATAAATTAGGAAGCAAAATAGGTTCAGACATAGTCAATATCTACGATGATGCAAGTTTAAAAGACGGATTCGGATATTATCCTTATGATGTGGAAGGAGTTAAAACCAAACCTAATCATCTAGTAAAAGACGGTAAATTAATATCTCTTTTAAATTCAAGAGAAACCGCATCAAAATTAAATATGAAATCTTCAGGAAATGCAAGATCAATAATAGCCGACAAACCAATTGTAAGAATGAGTAACACTTACTTAAAACCTGGAGAGATGTCTTTTGAAGAGCTGATAGAAGATATTCCTGACGGAATTTATCTTAAAGGCTCAAGAGGCGGACAAGTTGATACCGGAAAAGGAATATTCCAGTTCAATGCTGCAGAAGGATTTAAAATAGAAAACGGAGAAATAACCACTCCGTTAAGAGATGTTTCATTATCCGGAAATATATTAGAAACCCTAAAAAATGTTGACGCTATAGGCAATGACTTTGAACTAAGTGTTGGATTCTGTGGAAAAGACGGTCAGACTGCACCGGTAGGTGACGGCGGACCACATACAAGAATTTTAAATGCTTTAGTTGGCGGAAGTAGCTAATAAAGAGGTGTAATAAAAATGATAAGCCAAGAACATGGAGAATATTTGTTAAATATAGCTAAAAAAGCGGTAAAAACTTATCTTGAAACCGGCGAACAAATTCTTGTTCCTGAAGACTGTCCTGAAGAACTTAAAGAAAAATTAGGTGTTTTTGTAACTTTAAACAAAAATAACCAGTTAAGAGGATGTATCGGATATCCTGAACCTATTGAAAGTGCAATTCAGGCAACAATCAGTGTAGCAATTGCAGCGGCATCTGAAGACCCAAGATTTCCGCAGGTAATTCCTGAAGAATACGATAATCTGGAATTTGAGGTTACAGTTTTAACAAAACCCCAATTAATGGAAATTGCACATCCAAGTGAATATCTAAACAAAATCAAAATCGGCGAAGACGGATTAATGATTAAAAAAGGATATTCAAAAGGATTGCTGCTTCCTCAAGTAGCAACTGAAAATAACTTTGATGTAGAAACTTTTTTAGAACATACCTGTATGAAAGCAGGAATTAGTGCAGACAGCTATTTAGACGAAAGCTGCGATGTATACACATTCCAAGGACAAATATTTAAATAGTGATAACAATGATGATCCACCACTATTACTTCAAATAGCTAATTGTTATGAAATGGCAAAATCAAAAGGAAAAAGCTCTTGACGTTTTAAAAGAATATAATGAACTCATTCCAGATAATCAGGACATTAAGAAAAAAATTGAAAATTTAAAAAGAGAGAGTGATGAACCTGATTCTGATGAAATTTATAATAATAAATGTCTTGCTTTAATTAATTTAAATAGATTTAATGAAGGTATTGAACGCTACGATAAAGCATTAAAAATCAATCCAAACTTTATTTCCTCATTGAACAATAAAGCTTTTTCTTTACATGAATTAAATAGATCAGATGAGGCTATTGAATGCTATGATAAAGCATTAAAAATCAATCCAAACGATTTTAAACTATGGGCTAATAAGGGATTTACATTAAAGAATTTAGATAGAATAGATGAGGCTGTTGAATGTTATAATAAGGCTTTAGAAATATCTCCGAATCATCAGGATATGTTAAATAGACTATCAGTTATTAAAGCACAAAAGAATGTTTCTGTCAATTCACTCGAAGATGCATTAAATCAAGCAGACACATATTGGAAAGAGAAAGAGTATGAAAAGGTAATTGAGGTTTATGATTTAATTAGTGATTCTATGCCTAAACAACCTCTTGTATGGAACAGAAAAGGAGATGCATATTATCAGTTAGGAAGATATGAAGAAGCAATTGAATGCTTTGATAAAGCATTTGAATACAATCCCCACTTTCCTTTCCCATTATATTATAAAACATTGAGTTATATAGGTCTGGAAGATTATGAGAATGCAGAGGATGTGATAGTTCAAGCTTTAATGTTTTTCCCGAATAATACATGATTTTTAAACAATTATTGTGTTATTTTGAATAAATTAGAAAGATATGAAGAAGCAATTGATATTGCTGATAAAGCATTGAGTATTGACCCAGATTCTGTTGAAGCCTATACTAATAAAGCTCATGCATTAGAGAAAGTAGGCACGATAGATGAAACACTTGAATACTATGATAAAGCTTTAGAAATCGATCCAAACATTATTGACATATGGCTTAGTAAAGCTAATGCTTTAAAGGATTATGAAAGGTTTGATGAAGCACTTGAATGTTATAAAAAAGCTTTAACACACTTCCCACACAATCCAGATATTTTATACTATATGTCTACACTTTATCTAATTAAGGGCGATACGGAGAATTCATTTAAATATCTTAATGAATCACATAAATACTCTGATCTTTAAAAAGTCTAAGGATAATTTTTAAGTTCTGTTGAAATCATATTCTTTAAAGACTTTAATTTATAGAATCATGATTTCAATAACTAAGTTTTTAGATTTGATTTAATTAATTGACATTAACATTAACGGCAGCGTTTTCACATATGAAATCAAGTTTCAAATTCAGATATATATGAACCGTTTCAAGAATAGGAAATTTGAATATTTATTGGAGGATAATGTTAATATTAAATTAAGTCATGATATTTTTATTCTGGATGATATCCCCATATCCTTAATGGTCTATCATATTCCTCTAAAATTTCATCAAAACTCATATTTGTTGTTTTTATTATTTTTTCAGGATTTTTAATTATTTTAAAATCTTCACCATGATTTTAAAAAATAATTATTATTTAGGTTAATTAGCCTATATTTTAATAAAGGGATTAAATCTAGCCATATCTCAGATACTGTTCCGCTAGACATTCCTCCATGAGCGAACTCCTTAATATAAGCTCTTTCCCCGACTTTTTTACCATCACTAAGTCTATGATATTTAAATCTGATGATATCATCAAGTTCGTCTACATCCATTGGAATGGAAGTGCTTATAAATAACTCTTCCAACTACATCCAAAAATATGAATCTCCTCTTAAACCCCCAACTGCTTGACGATTTTGAAAAAATTAAAGCTACATTATTTTCATAGTTTGATGTACAAGGCTTTAATAAATCTTTAAACTCAGGATATTCATCAGTAAATTCTTTTAATTTTAAAAGAGGATAGTATTCATCTTTTTTTGAGGAATAGTATAATGTGTATCAAGCAATTGTGTTATTTTTTCTCTATCAACATAATCTTGCATAATGCAGGATATGAATATTCTTGGAAAGTCAAATCCTGTTTTAATAATTCCTTCATAATTTTTTCTCCAGAATTCAAAATTAATGTATCTTCGAAAATGCTCTGACTGATATTCCATTCTACCACCCATTTAATTAATCACTTAAAATTTAATAAAAACCTTAATTCATCCCTATTTTCAATATAACAATAATTGCCTGGTTCTTTAAAATTATATATTTTAATTGGATTGTCAAAAATTCTTAAATCATTAATTTTGATAGCCCAACCCCATCCTTCACGTTCAAAATAATCAAATAGTTCTTTTTCCGTTAAACCTGATTTTTCAGAAAAGTTTTTCCAGAAATATAATGGAGTATTTGCAAATATTTCATTGCCTTTAAAACAACCTATAATTTCTTTAGATTCTTTTGAATAAATAAATATATTATCAACTTCCTCTGAAAAGTTATATCTTTTAAATTCATATAATTTTTCGCCAGTTTTTATTTTTTCAATTTTATTTTTGTCCATTACTAATAAAACATTCTTCTTATTGCAATTAATTCTTTTTAAAAGCAGTTTATCTAATCTGACTCTGTTTTCTATTGATTTTGTGACACCAGAATATCCTGGGAACAAATATTCTTCAGAATAACCTTCAAGATACAATTCATTCAATATTTCAGGTTTTACATCTTCAGGAATTATAAATTTATAAAAAGCTTTCTCCCCATTAATCACATCAAATTCATCAGCTCTAGATAAAATTTCGGCCACAAATTTATCGAAAGGTTCTTTAGATATATGTGTTAAATCATTCATAACAAATGTAAACAATCCTTTTTGAGCATTTAAATTTGGATTTGAATTATATTCTGGACGATAATGTTTAATGGCAAAAGGATTATTTTTAGATAGTAAACAATCAATTTCAATAGATTTGTAATTAAAAGCCCACAGCACTGCATTAGTTGGTTTTTCATTACATAAATAATCATTATTTAAAATATTTTTTACAGCAAAATACAATGCAACTTTATAATCATATGTCCAATCTAAAGCGCGTGTTGGAACGCCATAATGTTGGGCTAGTGAAATTAATTCAAAATAATTAGGATTTGGCCAATAAAATCTGTATTTATCTTCAAGTTTGTCATCATGATCCAATAATTTTCGAATATCCTGATTAGTAGGAATTTTCAAGCCTACTTTATCCCCTCTATCAAAAAAATTCATTAAAACGCGTATTTCTTTATAATATTGAAATTCTTCTACAGTTGAAGCATAAGGATAATGTCCATCGATTGTATTTCCTTCTTTGTCTACAGAAATAAATGAAAATCCTCCAGGCATATCTTTATTTTCATCAAAAAGAAGTCCATTTTCTACTGCATGATTATAGCTAACTTGTAATGTTTTTTTAAAATCTTCATCCACGAAATTATTAAGATTATTATCATCTCTTAATGCAGAAGGAATCAATTTGAAATTTTCATTCTCTACTCCTCGAAAAATAAATTTATCCCTAAGGTCTTCACAGCAATCTGTTTTTCCTTGAATAATCTTGACTAATTCATCATAACTATTAATCTCAATTTTTTCAATATTGTCATTATTTAACAAAAAATCACCTAATGATTAATAAAAAATAATTGAATCTTATTTACATTTATAATTAAAAACATATTTATAATAACTGATTTAATGGATATGATTTTAAATAATTACCCAAATCAAATAAATGATTAAATGTATTATTGAATTTGAACAAAACTAATATATAGGTAATATGTTAAAAGAATTTGAAGATATAATAAATGAAATGGACTCAGAATTAAGTGAATACTCACAAAAAATAACTTATGAACAAAAATTGTCCAATTTAAAAGAAAAATATAAAAATGAAACCAATTTAATCAATGAGATTACTTATGAAATAGACTCATTAAATTTTTTTATTGAACAGGGAAAATTAATACCTTTATTTGGATATGGCAACCATTGCTACCCCGACATTAATAAGTTTGACGATGGTTATAAAAATTATCTTAAACAAAGATTCCAAGATACATCAAATTCCATTTTAAAGAACATGTATTTAATAATCATTTTAAATTTGAAATTAAAACAAGAGATGAATTTTTTCATAGACCAATCATTAAATTTACTTAATTATTATTTAGCAACAGAAATAGAAATTGAATTGGGTAATGATTTACTCATGACCACATTTGATAAATGCATGTCTTATAGATATAAAAAAGATGACATTAAGTTATTAATTGTTAAATATGTTAAAGCCGAATTTAATACTATTTTTAATAGAAAACATTTAATTGAATTAATGCTTTTAAAAAAGAAAGTGTTTAAAAATGATGATTTTGAAGGCATAGAAGATATCTGTTGGGAATGTGCTCAAAAATCAGCAAGCAGAACAAAGATTGAATTTTTATTATTGGGTCAAAAAATATCTCAAAAATTACAAAACAATGAGGATATATGGTTTGATGAGATAGGAAAAACTTATGAGAATTTAGCTGATGAAAGACACGATTCAAAAATGGTGCAAATAATGCATTTGAGTGATGCAATAGAATATTATAAGAAAGGTAAACATCCTCAAAAAGTTGAAGAAACATCAATAAAACTAAAAAGCATACAAAAAAAATTTGAACCTGCAAGTATTCCGTTTAAATTTAATGTAGATAGTGAAATAAATATAATTTTGACTGAGATATATGAAAAAATACCCTTGGATTCAAATAGCTTCTTGGAATTTTTAATACATGATAAAAATGAGTTTTTAATTCCTAAATTAGAAAAGGATGATAAAAATTACAATAATTTTATGGATGCTGCACCTCTTTTATCTAGGATTAATCAATTAAAATTAGACAATAATCGCAATATAATCCAAACTTTAAACATTGACAATGAAGAAGAACGAATAATGGATAGTAATTATGGGCAATATCATTTATCACTCATATTTCAAAAAATATTTTTAAATGAAATATTTGTTTATGCGAGTAATCTTAAAATATTTACTTATGATTCAGTAATTACTTATTTGTCTAATTGTCAAAAATTTTTAAATATTTCAAACAACGAAAAACCTTTATTATATTATTTTAAACCAGTTATAAAAGAATATTTCAAACAATTTGAATTATATTTATCAAATGAAGAATATAATTTTGTATTGTTTATAGATTCACTAGTTTCAAAATTAGAATTTTTAGTTAGAAAACTTTGTGAAATATATAATATTAGCATGTTAAAACCTCAAGGAAACGGAACTACATCGGAAAAACTACTTCATGATTTCTTTAATGATTCAAATTTTAAAGAAGTACTATTAGAGAATGATTATGATTTTTTAAAATTCATTTTATTAAAACCGGGATTGAATTTAAGAAACAAATCTGCTCATGGTTTCGATTTAGAAATTTATACTGTTAATAATGCTAATTTATTGTTATTGTGCTTTTTTAGATTATTAAAATACTTTATAATTATTGATGATGATTATTTCCAAGAATTGGAATTCTTTAAACATCAAAATTTTGATAAAATATCAGACATTAAACGATTTGAAATAAGTGACATTACTTCTTACAAACATGAAGAGATGTAATTTTAAAATAAAAAAGGGGTAGTTGTGAGTTTAACTACTGTATAAATCTGTAAATATCACTTGGATCATATGCTATTAAATAACCCTCTTCACACCAGATTGCTCTGACATTACCTGAATTTGTATCTGCCACTGCAGCAGAATCTCTATTAATCCAGTTGCCTCCAGTATGTTTCTTATATTTTAATCTCAATCTGATGTGGCCTGTTCCTGATACTCTGCATTTGACATGGACAAATTGTACATCATATCCTAAGGATTTGGCTATACGATAATATACCTGTCCCCCAGTCGACACAATTTGAACCCTTGCCCTTGTTGGCATCATTGATTGTTTTCTTATCGGTCTTTTGAGAATTAAAGTATTTGCTGTACAATTTCTTCTTTGCTATAATAGCTAAAGCCCCATCAATGGTGTTTCCTTTATAGTTGAATGTCTTGATAAACAGCTTCATTGTTGAGTCATTGTAATCTGGAAGCTTTGACATTCTGTAAAGAATTGCAGGAAGTCTTCCGTTTGCCTTGATGTATGCTTCTGTCCTTATGGCCATATCCACATATTCTGCCTTGTCTATTTTTGTTCCGTTCTTTAACATAACATAGTTTGGAAGGAAATCCAAAGAACTGTTATCCTTAATCACAGCCATTGTATACATTGCAACCAGCTTGTCAGAACCTAATTTCTTGGCTTTCTTTTCTATATCACTGCAGCTGCCTTTCAAGGTTAATATTTGGTAGTAATCACGCTTATTATACTTCTTTTTGTTCTGGATTAACCAGAATGCTATTGAGTTCATTGCCTGGCAAAAACTTGTCCAGCTGATATTATCTTCTGTCATATATTATGACTCTTTCAAAAACTTTGTTGATTTTTAAAATCGTCTTTTCGATTTTGATTCCAAATCAGATCTCTGCGATATATTCGTTTTAAAACTCCTCGTTTGGTCTTGAATGTTCGTTTTCTGGATTTTGGCATTGTTTTTTGAAATGCAT
>ERZ1673698.1047-NODE-1047-length-31417-cov-26.452682_pt1 | contig 31417 bp, 20 predicted proteins | sample MGYA00580228_ERZ1673698 | MGnify/ENA primary metagenome ERZ1673698 (study PRJEB41218, sample SAMN15661768) | gut metagenome | host: Homo sapiens | place: Canada: London | collected 2015-08-20/2019-03-30 | study: EMG produced TPA metagenomics assembly of... | reverse complement strand
TCGGTCTCGCCAATCTGGCCGCAGGCATTGCCTGCGTGGTCCTGCTTATCGATCGAGGCGCCCTCGACCTGCAGGAAGAAGCCGTTCTTCTGGCCGTTCGGGTTGTCGTTCAGCAAATCGAGCGCCTTCTTGGTCATGTCCTTGAGCGAGGAGCCCTGGTTGCCGAGCCAATTGGCGTTCGGCGTGCACACGGTCGGGTTGGCGTCCTTGGCCGGATCCTTGGCGGTGGCCTTGGACGGGTCGAACTTGGTCGGCATGTTGCCGTCGCTCATCAGAGCGAGCACCGGCTGGCCGTCCTTGTACTGCAGGGCGTTCATCGCGGCCGGATCGTTCTCGACGGTCTGGAAGCCCATTTCCTTGGCCTGTTCCCACACGGTCTTGCCCTTGTATTCACCACCCTGCACGGTCTGACGGAAGTACTTGGAACCACCGCCGATGGTTACGTCAGCGCGGGTGTCGAGCAGCTGCTCGGAGATGGAGCCGATGCCGCCGTTTTCCTTAAGCTGGTTGATGAGGCACTGCTTGGAGGCATTGTTGGACGTGCCGTCGGTCTTGCCCTGTGGGCCGTAGCAGGCACGTTCGGACGAATGCGATTCCAGCACGGCCGGGGTAGCATCCTGGATTTCGGCGGTGGTCACATTGCCGGTGGCTTTGCCGGCCGCCTTGGCCAGCTCGAAGAGGTTCAGCTGCGGATTGCCGTAAATATCAACGTCAACGGCGTTGTTGTAGGTCTTGGTGCCGGTGGCCCATGCGGAACCGGATGCGGAGGAATCGGTTACGGGGGTAAGCTTGCCCGGATTGGGGTTGGCGACCAGCTTGCCGTCGTCATCCTTGCCGACGGCGCTGTCCTTGCTGCCGTTGCCGACCGAGAAGGTGGTGTACTGGCCAGTACCAGCCTGCACGTCACCAAGCGCGCTCGGCTGGCCGACCGCGTCGAGGCCCTCGAAGTGGCCGTTGGCACCCTTGAGATAGTCACGGGCGACGGTGATTTCGGAATCGCCCATGCCGTCGCCGAGGAACAGCACCACATTCTTGGCTTTTTTGTTGCCGATAGCTGCGATGCGTTGCGCGCCGCCGTGCTGCGCCAGTTCCGCAACGGACTTGCCGTTGGGGCTGTACGTGGTGTCAGCTGCGAGCGCCGGCGCGGCAAGCGCACCGAGCGTTGCGACGGAGGCGAGGGCCGCGATTGCGCCCGTGAGAGCCTTGTGCTTGCTCATGTTTCCTCTTTCTTCCATGCAGTTTCGTCTGTGCCGTCCGGTTTCGTCGATTCGTTGCGATCGAGGCGGTTTCCCGATTCGGTTTCCCGATTTCGGAGTCCCGTTTTCGGCTATACCTTCCAGCTATGCGGAACCTTTCCGCAACTGCATTTGCTTGGATCTTTCGATTCCACTGCTCACGCTATGTGCCGCAAGCCAACGCACACCGCACTACAGAAGAACGACAGATGAACACTCATCGCCATATGATGACCGCAACATATCCACCGCATGAACAGGGGGAATACGGCCAATAAAATCGCCATATTCCGTCAAACAACACCCCCACCGCACCCCACAAGCCAAAATCCCCCACTGGCTGGATAAATCCAACCTCTCAGACCCCACTCACACGCCAAAAATCCCAGTGACTGGATAAAAACCACCTCTGACGCACCACTCACGCGACTAAATCATCCAGCCACTGGGAAAAATGCCCGCGCCACTCAGCACCGCGCAACCCGCGCCGCGCGCGTGGCCTTTACGGCCACGAACACGGACCGCACCAGCAGCACGCACAGATAGCAGGCGAACATAATCGCCCCAACTCGTGGCGAAACCTCCCCCGCAATCCACGTGCCGAGCGGCGCGGTCACGGCCGCGGTCACACCAATAATCAGCGCGGTCCGCACGTGCGCCAACCTGCGTTTGAGGTTCGCCGCACTGGTCGTAATCGAATTCGGGAACATGGCCAGCAACGACGTGCCGCGCGCAACCAGGTCGGACGCGCCGAACAGCATCGACAGCGACGGCACCGCAAGCGCACCACCCCCGATGCCCAGCAGTCCCGCCAGCGTGCCGATGATCACGCCCAGCAACGCCAAGCCAATGCCGGTCACCACCGTCATGGCGATCTGGTGGTCGCGCGACGGAACGAAACTCACCTGATTGATCACCACAAACACGAGAAACGCTACGAAAATCCACCGCAGCGCCAATTCCGGCAGCCGTGACAGCAGCCAACTGCCGATCTGCCCGCCGACAAACATGCCGCAGAACAGCAGAGCTGCGGCGAGCCAGTCGACGTGCCCGCCGGTCGCGTACGAAATGACGCCGGAAATGGAGGTCGGCACGATCGCCAGCGTGGACGTGGCGGCCGCGTTGCGTTGCGACAGGCCGAGCCAGACGAGCGCGGGCACGATCACCGTGCCGCCGCCGATGCCGAACATGCCTGACAGCACCCCCACCAACATGCCGACCACAATCAGCACGATGATGCTGCGCGCCGACCCATCAAGCGCCGTCTCCCCCGCTCGCGATTCCATCTTTTGCGATTCCGTTCGTACGGCATCCGCCCGATCCGCAGTTTCCCCTTCATCACACATGGCAGCTCCTTCCACGTCTTCCGCGCCCGATACTACCCACCTGCCGCGCGCAGCAATCAGCCGATTCCATAATTTTGCGATTTCGCCGCCGCAGCGCCCGGTTCACGCGCTTTCTCGCTTATAGATGGCGGATTCGCGGGATCGACGGATGGTATCTCGCTTATAGATGGCGGCCCCTTGCGGAAACAAGACATCTAGGGGGCATGCATGCTACCCCCTAACGACCTATTGCCCAAACCGACCCGCCACCTATAAGCGAGATACCACCGGACACCCGGCCGAATCCGCCATCTATAAGCCAGACACCCAGCCAAAACCACGACCGCACGCCTACACCCACGCCTACACCGGCACACCCGCACGCCCACACCCACGCAAGACCCATTGCACACACCCCCGTACGCACACGACCGCGCGCGGACCGGCAAAATCGCAAGTCATGAGCGAAAAGGGGCATCAAAAGCACCCAAAACAGCCCGAATCACACCCCCATCCGCTCACAACCGCGCCAAAACCGTCAAAACCGCAAGTCATGAGCAAAAGGGGCATCAAAAGCGTCCGAAACAGGCCGAATAATACCCCCATCCGCTCACAACCCATGCTTCAGCACGATTCAGGCCATATGCGCACCGCAACAACACCCCTGCGCAACATCAGACATGCACACGCACGCAAACACAAGTACACACACTGAAACGCAACACGTACCACAAGCACACAAACACCACGCACCACATACCGAGCACGACCAGACGCACACCCCCGCACACCGGAGAAGCGATGTCACCGGCCTGCGGCGGCGCTAGGCTAGACACTACCCCCGAACACCAGACGAATGGCGCGCGCCGGCCCCGGCGCACAACCCGTGCCGCACAATCCAGGAGCGTCGCCATAGCCGCGCGAGCCCCACAAAAGCGCAGCCAGCCACAAACACGAGCAGTCCGATCACCGCAGCCGCCACGGCTGTCATTTCGCCCGGCTCGTCGTATTGCGTCTTGTCTGGCACTTTCGGATTCGGAATCCGGTGCCCGCGCACGAGCAGCCTGTGCGAGTTGACACCGTACGGCGTGCACGTGATCAGCGTCGCGTAATCGGCCCCGGACTCAATATTCAGCTTGCTGATTTCGCTCGGCAGCACCACTGAGATCTGGTCCACTTGGTACGTGTAGGTTTCGTCGAGCACGTGGAATGCGAACGTGTCGCCTTTTTTCAGTTCGTCGAGGCCGGTCAGCAACCGGGCGGACGGCAGGCCGGTGTGCCCGGAGACCACCGCGTGCGTGGTCGCCCCGCCTACGGGCAGCGATGTGCCGGCCAAATGTCCGGCGGCGATCTGCAGTACGCCGTCGCTGGTGCCGTGGTAGACGGGCAGTTTCACTTTGATGCGCGGGATGGTCACATATCCCATGATGCCGGTGCCGGTCACGTCGAGCGTTTCGTTGTATTCGCGCTTCTGTGCGTCGGTCATGTGCCACCGATCGCCGTTCGCGGCGAGCCGTTCATTGTATTCGTGCGCCGCTTTCAGCATGGCCTTGCGTTCGGCGCCGGACATGTCTTTGGTCTGTTCCACGTAGCCTGCCACGGCGTATGACTGGTGCATGCGGTTCCACCAGTCGCTGAATGTCGGATACGCGATGAGGCCCAGCGCACCGATCATGGCGATTGCGGAAATGGCAATCATCACATTGAGCAGCGCATTCGATTTCTTATGCTTGGCAGCCGGTTTAACCTGCGCACCCGGTTTAACCTGCGCATCCAATTCGACTTGCGCAGCTGGCTTGGCGTCCGATTCATCCGTCACGTTACTTATGCTACGCCCGCTTCCGCAAAGCCGTCTTGGCAACGATCAGCAGCACCAAACCCGCGCCCAAGATGGCCACGGCAATCCAAGCGGCCTGCTGCACGTCGGCGCCGGTGTGCGGCTGGTCCGGCGTGGTGGGTGGCGTGTGCGTGTTGGTGATTTCAGTGGAGTCGCCTTCCACATCGGAGATGGTGGTGTAGCCGTCGGGCACCGCCGCTTCGACCACGGTCCATTCGTGGTCCGCGTCGAGCGCTGTCCACGAATGCGTCCACTTGTTGGACTCGTCCAGTTTCACGTTTTCCACGGGCTCGCCGTCGCGCAGGAGTTTCACGGTGATGGATTCGGGGCGCTTGCCGTCGGAATTGTTCCGGTCATTCCAGATTTTGCGCACGGTGCGTTCCACGGTTTTCGGCGGTTGCGCCACACATTCGGTTTTCGGTTCGATACTCAGCACACGCGACCCGCCGGAGACGCCGTCTTCGGGCACTGCGACGAGCATGCTGCCGGAAGAGCACGTCCATGTCTGGTTCTTTCCGACAGCGTTGGCGACCTTCACGTCAACGCTGTCGGACACGGCCAAGTACAGGCCGTCGGACAGTCCGGTGAAGGTCAGATGCCCGGAGGTGTTGGTGACGCCGGTTGCCGTGGCGTCGGGCTTGTTCACCGCGATGAGTCCGGCGAGCGTGTTGGCCATGTCTCGCCACACCTGCGCGTCCTTGCCGGTCATCTTCGACCAGTCGACGGGGTAGGCGGTGGAGTCGGTGAACGGTGCGACGGGTTCGAAGGTGGCGCCGCCGCTGGCTGGAATCTGTCCGACTTTGTAGAGGTTGAAGCTGGCGTCCGAAATGGCGAAGTCCGCGGAATCGTCGCCAGTTTCGGAATCCGAGCTCTTATGGTGGTACGAAATGGCGATGCTGCCGCTGGCAGAGTCTGTTGTTGGCGCCGCGACGGCATCGCGAGTAGTGAATGCACAGGCTGCCGCGGCGAATGTGGCGGCGATTGCGCAGCATGCGGCGATGACGCGGCTTGCGATCGTGCGTTCCTTCATTGCCGACCCCTCTTCTGTGGATTGGAAAGTAAGCATGTTTGATTCGCCCCCAACGGCAAACCGGAAAATATATGGAGCCAGGCTGGATACTCAAGAAAATTAGGCAGTGTACAAGGGATTGAGGTGGTCCAGCCCAGCATATGTGGGTTCAGTTATTATTTAATTTTTAGTTTTTAAATTATGTATTGCGATTCCCGTAAGCCGCTGCTGACTTGCGTCAACGCGGCTCACGGGTTTCGTATGGTTACTTCAGATTCTTATGGAATCCGGAGGATCAGGCATTGCGACGACGCAGAGCCATCACCAGGGTCGCGCCAGCAAGCACGAACACGGCGATACCAGCCACGTACAGCAGCACGGTGCCCATGCCACCGGTGGACGGCAGGTTGGAGCCCTTCTGGTTCACAACATCGGCGGTAACCGTACCGGTAGTGGTATTGCCGGCAGTGGTGTTGATCTTGAGCACCGTAAGCCGCGGGTTGTCAGACTCGGCATCATGGTCAGCGGTGATTTCGAAGAGCGTGTCGGCGGCGGTGTTGAAGCCTGCCGGAGTCTTGGTTTCCACGAGCTTGTACCTGCCGTCATCAACGCGCTTGAAGGAAGCGGTGTACTTGTCGTCCTCGGTCTTGGTGATGGTCACCTCGCCACGGTCAATGGTGTAATCGTTCGTGGCGCTATCGAACTTGTAGAGCTTGAACTTCGGCAGATCGTTCTCAGCCGGGGTGCCACCGTTGAAGGTCTTGTTGATGTCCAGCTGGTAGGTGAACACAATGACCTTGTCGGTCGGGGTCTTGCCGGTTTCGCCTTCGCCGCCAACATTCGGGTTGTTGGAGAACTCAAGGGAAGCCTCATTCGGGTTGCCCGTAGAGCCGATCACAGCGTTCTCGTTCAGCGTGGACGTGTATTCGACGGTGAACTTGCCACCGGCAGCAACGGTGATTGCGCTGCCTTCAGCATCCTTGACGGCCTTCGCGTCAGCGATGGTGATGTCGAAGGTGTCCTTATCTTCGGGATTCTCAGTGACAGTGTAGGAGTCAGCGCCAAGAGTCTTGTCGCCGTACTTGACGACCACGGACTTCTCATTGAAGGTCAGGCCAGCGGACTGCTGATCGTGGAAGACCAGCTTGTAGGTCTTGTAGGCTGCGAAGTCCGTGTCGTTCGTCGGCAGGGTGGCGGTCAACTGGAACGGCACCTCGTCGTTCACATCGTAATCGGCGGAATCCTGCCAGTCGCTCTTATCACCAGTGGAGTCGTTGACATCCTTGACCTTCTTTTCGAAGGTCGGCTTGTCGGCCTTACGGTTCACGGTCACCGGGCCGTTGACCTGGACGATGAACAGCGTTGCCGCGTCGTCGCCAGTCACAGCGTCCTTATCCTTAAGCAGGTAGTAGCCAGCAGGAGCGGACAAAGCCATATTGGCGGAAACCTCGCCAAAGGCAGTACCAGTCAAATCAACGTACGGAGTGATGGCTGCCAGCTTTTCCGTGTTGTTAGCATAAGTACCCTGAGCAATCTCAGCAGCAGCATCGGCAGCGGACTTGCTCGCCGTATTGTTCTTGTTGAAGTTTTGGCCGGCCTTGATATTGCTCAGCGTACCATTGCTCAGGTCGCCAGTGAAGACCTGATACACGGAGTAGGTGTGCGTATCGGTCGACGGCACGGTGATGTCGTAGTTGGTGCCAGCCGCAGTGGCGCTGGCTGCGCCGGCGAAACCGGCGATGGCCATGGCCGCGGTGGAGACCACGGCAACAAGGCCCTTGAGTACCTTATTCATTCTTTTTCCTTTACTTTGTTGGTTATATCTTCCCTGATATTAAGTTTTCAGCCCTTTGGAGAGGGCGTTCATAGAACAGCTACGGGCCGCCCTCCCCTCTCACAGAGTCGATAATCATGATTGCCGTCTCCTAAGGCTCAAGGCCAGACCGGCCACGGCAATCGCCACTGCGAGGAATCCCGCAGTGTACATCTTGTTCAGCCCTTCGCCGCCCGTGCCAGGCAGGACGACACCAGGGGTGTTGGTAATGGATCCACCGTCAACGGTGAATGCCGTATTCGCGTTGTATGCGTCGGTGCTATCCGTCTTGAAACCGCTGGACGTGTACCATTCGCCGGTCACATCGGAGTCTTCGGCGGGGCCAATGCGGAACGTGTGCGGGGTGCTGTCGAGGTTGAATCCGTCAGGAGCCTTGGTTTCGACGAGCTGATACTCACCCCATTCCAAGCCTCGAAGCTCGAACTTGCCCTTCTCACCATTCAGGTCAACGTATTGGCCAGACTGGGCGGAGCAGTTAGGGATGTCACTTTCGCCATTCACGCAATCCTTGATGGTTTGCGGGGTCAGGTCTGTGACCGTCGTGTACTTGGCGGTACCGTTGTCCCATGAGAAGCTCTTCGTCTTGGTCAGCTTCCATTCGGAACCACTTAGCATCTCGTCGTTATACTCGGAGCTCACCTTGTTCCACTTGACCGTACCGGTCTTGCGGGTGTTCGGCAGCTTGTAACCATCCGACGCGGGGTTCCACGTTGCAACACCATTCGCGATGGTGATGGTGTACACCGTATCGGACACTTCGTAACCGTTCGGCGAGGTCTTCTCCTGCAGGCGGTACGTACCGTCTGCGAGATCGGAGACCTTAAACTTGCCGGCCTTGGTATCTTCATCCTTCTTGCTGGAAACAGTGCTGTTTTCCACCACGTTCACCACATTGCTTTGGGTCCGCAACACGGAGGCGACCGCGCGATGTTCGCCGCTGCGGGCGGCAACACGACGGCTCCGATAAGCCGAGGCGGATGTGACTGCGCAACCCGAAGGGACGGTGGTCGAGTACGACGGGCCCGCGGAAATCACTACAACTTCGGGGAGTTCGTTTCCGTTGGTGAACTTGAAGTTGTCACCATCCTTCGGAACATTTCCCTTGCCTGCACCATACCAACCGTTTCCATTGATGTATTTGAATCCGAACTGGCTGGTCGAGTCAATCGCATTGTTGCCGGTCAACGGAATATTCGCATATGCATAACCATTGCAAGAGCCATCCATTTGCGTCATGTTGATATCCGTCCAAACAGCGTCGTTCGTGGTCTGGTAATGCACCTTGACATTATTCGCTGGCCAGTTGTTCTGTGCTTGAAAGTAGAGCGTGAGGTACTGCTTGGCGGTCACGTTCACCCTCAGGGTGAACGTCTTGTTGGCGTGAGTCTCCGTGGCCGTGATGGTAACGGGGCTTGAGGTCACACGGTTCGCGGTCAACGTGACGAATGTGCCAGCAGAGGCGCTCAGCGAGACGTCACCCGCGCTGGAGGTGTACCATTTAACCTTGTTGCCTTCAGGAGCCACGGAAGCAGTCAGCTTGAGGGTCTTGCCCTTCTCAAGACTGATTTCCTGACCATCGGTATAGCCGTTAATCGATACGGAAGTCTCTACGGTCACGCCGGAAACATTGACAGTGAACGATGCGGTGACCTTACCATCAGCCGACTTCACGGTAATAGTGGTATTGCCGTTGCCAGTCGGAGTGACCAAACCGTTTTCGCTCACTGCAGCCACGGCGCTGTCGGCAGACAACCACGTCAACTTCGCATTGTCAATGGGCGTACCGTTCTGGTCATAGGCCACCGCGTGGAATTGCTGCGCAGTGCTGTTCGTAAACGACGCGGAAACCACTTCGTTATTATTCGCATCAAAGATCTTGACGGACTTGACCTCTGTGCCGGACTGGTCATCAGTAATGTTCCAAGACTGCTCAGTAGTATTGCCGTTCATCTTGGAGAGCGTCCACGTTGAACCGGCCAGCAACGTGCTGTTGTCGGTGCCATCGACCTTCTGCCATTCGATCGCCGAACCGGTCTTCTTATTGATGATCTTGCCGTCGGTCAACAGTTTGTCTGCATCCGTGCTGATTGCACCACCGGCACTGTCGAAAACGTTGGAGATGTTTGTCGCAGCCTCGGTAGTGCTGCTACCAGTATTGATCTGGTAAATGTTGGTGTTCTGCGCATAACCTTCAGCCGTACCCGATTCCTTTAGGAAATAGGTGCCGTTCTTGGCGAGGTTGCCCAGCTGGAACGAACCTTCCGCATCGGCATCATCGTTCCAACCGCCATCGGCGATGGTGGCGAGAGCGTTCGTGCCGTGTACCGCATCTTCCTTCTTGCCGTACACAGTCCAGCTGGTTCCGCCGAGAGCATTGTGCCCAGCGGTGTCATCCACCTTGTTCCACGCGATCGCGGCGCAGGAGGTGGAGTACGAGCCGTTCCATGGCAGATTATGACGCTCCTGGTCCATATCCACTGCAGAGGTGGAATATTTACCTTCGGAGTTGACAAAATTACCGTTGCCTGTGGTAACAACATCCTTGTTGTACATTTCGAAATCGCCGGTAGTCCACACACGACCGTTGGTGGAGACATGCGACTGGAAGTTACCTGCAGCACCGGAATCGTTGCCCGTTACCATAACGGAACCCATCCATGCGGCAGACGGATCATCGGTTACGTTGACGTTGTACCAGTCTTCCTTATCACCACGGTTCTGGTTCTTGTACCAGCCGGTATTGATATGCCCCGACCCCTTACCGCCAAGGATGGTAAGGGAGTTGGTGTTATAGAAGTTCCACATCAGCCGGCTTGCACGCTTGACGTATTCCTGCCCATGCGTATTGTTGTAACGGTTTGTGCCCGTCGAATTCATCATGACGTAGCCGTCGGAGATATCAACGTCGTTCCATTTAAACTGCCAGCCATTACGGAACTTCACATTATTGCCATTACCATTGATATTGACGGCAACCGAAGCATTGTCGGAAATGTTCTTGAAGTTGAACACCACGCCGGCATCACCAATGCTATTCAGCATTGATGCATCCAGATTGAACACCTGCAACTCGTCTTTGCCGTTGCCAGTCAACGTGATTTCCGTCTGTCGGGAATTGTTCTGAATATCGAACCGATAGACGTTGTGTTCGTAGGTGTTGTAGCTGTACGAGTAACGAGGACCTGTGTAATTATCCTCATTGCCTTTCGTAACAGTGTTGCTGGAAGAAATCTTCGCGAGCTTGCCGGACAGCGTAGCCACATAATTCTTATAGTCGGAATACGTGTAATCCGAACCCGTCGAGGGATTCTTCACTCCGGAAATAACGTTGTTGTTTTGATTCCAGTTGACTTCGCCGTTGCCGCCCATGGCGTACACGGAATACTGTTCACCGTTCTTCCAAGTGTTGCGGCTTTGCACTGTGGTCTGATTACCAGCAATGTTCGCGCTAAAGTTATGGTCATTCGTCTCGCCGGTAGCGCCATTCCCCGCTCCGGTTCCAAGCCAGCTGGATCCCTGATTAGCGTCATTCGTCCAGCCCTGAGCACCACCGAACCAATTCAACTCGGAATTGGTGCTATTGCCACCGACCGAAAGCACGGTCGAGCCGTCCTTTGGACGGAACTGCGAACCAAAACCGACGATGCCCCAACGAAAACCACGCGAACGATTGAATGAGCCATCCTTATTCCAGATGTTCCAAGCCTGCTTCATTGGATGAAGCAAAAGCTTTCCGTTCACAGCGGTCAAGCCTTCGGCCTCAACAGCGTAAGAACCCTCAGGCGCATTGTTGTTATTGGCAGAAGTAATGCCCGACTTCTTGCCACCTACATACATGTCACCGCCAACGAAAGTAGCGATACCTTCATCGTTACCGCTGCCGGAGGTCTGATCGCCTAACGGTTCTGTGGTAGGCGTGCAGATTGCGCCGTCATTGTGACTTTCGTCAGCTTTGGCATTGTAGGTGGGGAGGAGGGAAGTTACTGCTACGGTGGCCATCATGGCTACCGCTATGGCGGCGGCGGTCAGGGAGCGGGTACGCGAAAGCGCGCGACCGGATGCCGATCGCGTTCCTGCATAGTGTCGTGGTGCGTTGCCGGCACCATTACGCCATTGCCTCATCTTGTCCCCTATCCGCAAAGTGTTCACCCTTCTGAGCCCCTCAACTCGAGGGTTGATATCCTTTGCATAATGCCGTTATCACTTCTGTTTTACGTATAGCTTCTGCGCTGTTCCCATCTCCGGCAACACAGCCGGAAACCTCTGTTTTCCCTTTTTCTCTGACCTACGGTTTACTATGATAACCTTTGCAGTTATGAAAACAAAATGAAACAGAAAGAACCCACACCCCCTCCCCCGATACGTTTTTTCGTCCCCTCTCACGGGGACAACGCTTTAAAGCCTGATATTCAAAGGTTTGTCAACGATTGCAAAATCAAAAAACACATGCTGATCATTGAATGAAATTCATCATTCATCAGCCCCCGATTGGCGTGTCATGAAACACATCACTGCAAATTGTTTCATTTTTTTCCTGAAAACGTATGCCACACACCGTGACTACAGTGGGGGTATCCCTTATCAATCCACCCCAGGCCATCACAATCAGCCCGTCGGCATTGACGGGCTGCGGAAGGGTAATGAGACTCGGCTCTCAGCGGCCAGTGCCGTACACGGAATCGGTGCCGCGTAGTACGAGCTGGGCGCGCACAATCTCATGCGCGTTCTCAAGCGGCTTGCCTTCGATAAGCTTCATGGCCTTTTGTGCGGCCGCGCGACCCATCGCATACGGATCCTGGCGCATGGTGGTCAGGTTCACAGTGTCGGCGTACGGCGAATCGTCGAAGCCGATAATCGAATAGTCACTCGGCGTGTGGTGGCCGTAACGTTCCAAACGCAACACCAGCGGAATCGCCATCATATCCATCTGGCAGCAAATCGCGTCCGGGAACTCGTCCAACGCAAGCAGCGCGGTCAACGCCGAGTCGGCGAAGGTCTTGCCACGCGGCACAGAGACGACGCGCCACTTGAAGTCATGGGAGGCCTCCATCGTCTTGCAGGCGCGGATGAAGCCCTGTCCTCGCGCATCGATGGAGGAATTAATGGAATCGACCGCATCGGAGCACACGTACACGATATTCTTGTGCCCCAGATTGATCAGATGCTGGGCGGCGGTGAACATGCCGTCCTCATCGTCGATGGAGATGGTGGCGTCGAAGCCGTTTTGCGTCGGCGTATTGATGCCGATGATCGGCACGTGGATGCGCTTGAGCTGCTGGATTTCCTTCGGATCCACGCCGAACGACGTTACGAATACGGCGTCCACGTTGCGGCGGACGGGCAGATTCGTGAAGAATTCCTTGCGATTTTCGGCGGTGTCGACATGCTGGAACAGCGATACGTCATACCCGGCATTATGCATGACGGATTCGATTCCAGCGAACACTTCCGTATTGAACCAGCTAGTGATCTCTTCATTCATCAGCATCGCCACACGGTACGATTGGCCGGATTTCAGCGACGTGGCGGAACGGGAGATGTTGAAATCAAGCTTGTCCGCCGTTTCCAGCACCTTGCGGCGCGTACGTTCGGACACCAGTTCCGGCCGCGTGAACGCGCGCGATACCGTGGAAATCGACACACCCGCGGCCTTGGCCACCTCGCGAATGCCTGCTCTATCCATCTCTCAACCCCTTTGCGGTTTCTGCATCATAATCACAAACGTTCCCAGCCTTGGAAACACTCGCTTGAGCGGCGATGCTCTCCCATATTGCTACTATTATACTGCGAACGTTGTCAAAAATCACGCTAATGTTGCACCAATAGCACAAAATATCAAAATAACTGGATAAGCCGCGTAAAAAGCCCACTTCGTCCACTGCCGCTTATAACCCAACTCGCCGTTGTAATAATGCACGAATGCAACGCCAATGCCAGGCATAATCATCATCACCGCGCCAAACAGGCCGGCAGTGAACATCATCGAATTCTCATGCTGGCGCATCAACGTGAAAATCAGCACGAAACCAAGCGTCACCGCGCCGACGCTCATCATATGCTGGCGCAGGCCGACGCGCAGCAGCAGATCCCACAACAGTCCGATCAACACCAGACCGACCGACAACACAATCTTCATTGACTTCTGGTAGCGCGCCGCCACCCAATCCAACACGACAAGCACAACGAACGCGATGAACAGACCGAAAACAGGGTTCTGCGAGCCAAAATCGAAAGCCTTATGCGACGTGCAGAGGTCGTACGGCACCTCACACACCACGGCGAGGATGAACAGCCGTAGACCATACGCGACGCGACTATGTGTTTCACGGAAACCCTGCACCAGCAGCCACGCGTAGATCGGAATGGCGAACCAAGATATGACCTCGCTTAAGACCATCGCCGTGAGCGACGTCATATTATTGACGTCGGAACCGAAAAACAGCGGCACAATGGTGGTGCTACCAGCTGACAGAGCCAACGCCACAGCGCCGATGACCTTGAGCTGGAACACCGTCAGTCCGCGGTGCTTCTTCTTGGTACGGCGAGCGCCGCCGAATCCGATCTGTTCAATCGAATCAGCTCCAGCACCCTGCTCGGCATAGCTTTCCATATGTCCTCCTCAGTTCCGCATACGGCCTTTCGTGCGCCCAAGACGCCCAGTACGCCCAAGACGCAACCTACGCGCGTTTCACGCGTTCAGCACGAATTTCAGCAGACCGTCGTAGTCGGCACCGGTAAACGAACATACCGCATGCTCCGACTTGGGCGGGTCGCTCATCGGCGAAATTTCCGTACGGAAGTATGCTGCGTCGAGACCGGCGGAATTGGCTCCGATAATATCGTTTGCTTCATCGTTGCCCACCATGAGCGCGTTTTTTGCGATTACGAACTCGCGGTCGAGAGCCAGCATGTACAAGTCGCGGGCAGGCTTGCGGATTTTCTCTTCGCTGGAGATAATCACGTCGTCCAGTACGTTCGCCAAGCCGGTCATTTCCAGTTCGGGGCGAGTATAGCAGGCTTGTGCGTTGCTTAGCAGCGCCACGACGACGCCGGCCTCCTGCAATGCTTCGATCATGTCGAGTGCGCCCGGATACAGGCGGATCATGCTGGTGCTGCCCTGCCGGAACGCCCATGCGGCTTTCAGCGCGGCTTGCGGCAGTGCCAGTTTCTTTTCAGCCTCCTCACTACGGTTCATCAGCAGCGACCGGTAGACCGGCAGGATATCGAATTCATCCCATCCGTTACGGACGATTGCACGATCGGCTTGATGGACCATTTCGCGGGCCTCAAGTTTTTCGAAGCGTTCGCGCATTTCGTCGACCGATTCGTAGTCGGCACCCAGTTCGCAAACGCAGTCATATAGCGCCTGCCAGGCGGTTTCGCTCTGTTCGTCTGTACGAATGTCGATCAACGTCCCGTAGAGGTCGAAAAATACCACTTCATATCGTGGATTATGAGCTCCGGCTCCCACTTCTCGTATCCTTTCTGGTTTTCCGGCCCCATTGCCGTATCGGTTACGGCGACCGCAGCTTTGCGGTCGCCGTTTTGTAGCTTCCCTACTGAGAGTATTACTGCAACCGCCAGATTGCAAACGTATGCGGTGGAACAATCAAATAATCGCCATCACCTGCGCTCACATTGCCTTCCACCGGACTGACGGACGAGCCGAGACCACACCAGTATCTCCGTATTCCGCCAATCGGTTCCAAACCCGTTACGGCCACGTCAATAACGCCGACGTGTCTGCCTGGATTGGCGGCCATCAGATAATCGCCGACGCGGAACACGAGTTCGTCGCCTTCCGTATCGACGATATTGCGATTGCCGTCGAACCACTGTGGATCAGACTTGCGCAATGCAATCAACTTCGCGTAATACTCAATCAAATCGCGCTTCTGCCATGCACGGTTCCAATCGAGCCAGTTAAGCTCTTTGGCGGAATCGTAAGAATCAGAGCTGCCGAATTTGGTACGTGCGAACTCCTCGCCGGACAGCATGAACGGGATGCCAGCGGAGGTAAGCGTGATACCCACAGCCAGCTTGTTGGCGTCCATCACGTCGGTCAGCGCGGCCGCAATCTGCGGACCGACACCGGCCAGCCCTTCCGCCGAGAAATCGGCGTCATACATGACTTTTGGCACATCCACGGTATTTTCGTTAACACCTTCGGCCACGGTGCTGCCCAACGAACCAGCCGCAAAGCTCGCGCACAACTTGTCCCACAGCGTGAGGTCGTCGTGCGCGGACACGTATTGAATGACCTGGCCTGCCACTCCTTCCGAATGTTTGCCGCGACGCCACGCGTCCACGGCCTCACGCGCAGCCGCTACGTTCTCGTGCATGCCACCGTTCACATAACCCGGGCGGTCCGAGAAGAACACATGGCCCTTGATGGTGTCTCGCGTGGTGTCGCAGAAGTGGCCGATGCGACTGTCAAGCTTCGACAGGCCTGACTTGTCAGCCAGCACGGTGTCGCTGGGCAGCGGCGCGGTGGCGCCCGCGGACCACGGTTCGCCGTACATGAGAATGTCGCGTCCACGGCCGGGAATCTCGTCCAGCGCGGCGCGCACGGCGTTCATGGTGTCCACGTCAATCAGACCCATCAGGTCGAAACGGAAGCCGTCCATGTGGTATTCGCGCGCCCAGAACGTCACGGATTCCACGATGAACCGGCGGAACATCTTGCGTTCGGTGGCCATATCGCAGCCGCAGCCGGATCCGTTGGCCAGCGCGCCGTTGGGCTTACGGCGCAGGAAATAGTCCGGCACCGACCGCTCAAACCAATTATCGGGCGAGAACATGTGGTTGTAGACCACGTCCATGATCACTTTGATGCCGGCGTTGTGCAGCGCCTGCACCATCTGCTTCACTTCGCGGATGCGCACCGACCCGTCGAACGGATTGGTGGAATACGAGCCTTCCGGCACGTTGTAATTGACCGGATCGTACCCCCAGTTGTAGCGATCGCAGGTCTCTTCGTCCACGGAACCGAAATCGTAAATCGGCATGAGCTGCACCGCGGTGACGCCAAGTTTCTTGAGATATGCGATGCCCGTGGGAAAGTCGGGATGCCCGTCCAGAGACGTACCGTCGTCGGTGAACGCCAGATACTTGCCCCGATGCGATTCGGGGAAACCGCCGGCGGGATCATTGCTGAAATCGCCCACATGGGTTTCCCAGACCACCGTCTGCGCAAGCGGCACGTCCGGCATATGGTCGCGGTACCAACCATCCGGATTGGTGCGGCTGAAGTCCACGACCATGCTGCGCCGGCCGTTCACACCGGCCCCGCGCGCCCACGGGTCGGCGATGCGGTCGACGGAACCGCAATCGCGTTCGATCAAAAAGTCGTAATACACGCCGTGCATGTTGTCGGCGAAATCGTACGTCCAGGAACCATCGGATTCCGGACGCATCGTGTACTGTCCAATCAGAGCGTCGCCGCTTTCCCCCATGGAGCCACGCGAGAACAGTCTCAGGGTCACCTTCTGTGCGGAAGGAGCCCAGAGAGCGAACTGGGTGCCGGTTTCAGTAACAACGGCACCCAGCGGCCGTTCCAGACACAGCGGGAACGGTTCGGCGACGCTCGTGTTCGGCTGTGCGAAGCTGTCTACGAGCGTCATTATTGCGTTACCTTTCCGTCAGCCCTTCACGGAGCCCGACATGGACTCCTGATAGAAGCGCTGCATCACAATGAACAGGATGGCGATCGGAACGGAGATCACGACCGCGGCCGCGGCGAAGCGGGCAAACCAGTTCTGGATATATTCCTTCTGCAGCATGAGCCACAGGCCCAATGCCACGGTGTAGTTGGATTGCGTACGGCAGATCACCTTGGCCATGACAAAGTCGAGCCACGGGGTCAGGAAGCCGATGATGGCCTGGTAGACGATCATGGGCTTGCAGATCGGGATGATGATCTTATGGAACACCTGGAAACGGGTGCAACCGTCGAGCAGGGCGGCTTCGTCCAGCGAGGTCGGAATGGTGTCCATATAGCCCTTCATCACGTAGAAGCCAGCGCCGGAACCGGCGGAGTACACGAGAATCAACGCCACGGTAGTCATGGTGCCGCTTGACAGGCCCAAGGCCTTCAAGATGAAGTAGATGGCGGTGACGGCCATGATACCCGGGAACATGCCAAGAATCAGCACAACGTTCATGAAAGTCTTGCGCACACGGAAACGCATACGGCTCATGCAGTATGCCACGGAGAGCACGAAGATCAGAGAAATCGCACAGGTGAAGCAGGCGATGATGAACGTGGTGCCGAACATCTTCGGGAAGTCCAACACGTTGCGGTCGGTGAACAGCACCCTATAGTTGTCCAGAGTCCACTCCTTCGGGAAGAAGGAGCTGGTGTACGGGGCGGTGTTCTTATTGAACGACTCCGCGAACACCCATACGATTGGGACGAGCCAGATGACGGCCAGAATGGCCAGGAACAAGTGGGCGAACACGTCGCCGGTGATACGGCGGATCTTCTGGTCGTGCAGAAGGCCGTGGCTTTCCACTTTGGTTGCGGAATGCTTGTTGCTCATCGGAATGCCTCCTCATTCTTATAGGAGCCGGAATTGCGGTAGGTGATCAGCGAAACGATGGCCAACACGACGAAGGTCATGATGCCGATCACGGCACCGAGATTGTAATCCTGCTTGTCCACGGTCAGCTTGTACAGCCAGGTGATAAGCAAATCAGTGGAGCCTGCGGAATCGCCCAATGGCGTAGGATCGCCGCCGGACAGCAGGTAAATGACGTTGAAGTTGTTCACATTGCCCGTGAAGGTGGTGATCAGATACGGGGTGAGCACGAAGATAATGTACGGCATGGTGATCTTAGTAAAGATCTGCCACCAGTTGGCACCGTCGATCTTCGCCGCCTCATACTGATCGGCCGGAATGTTCTGCAGAATACCAGTGATCTGCATGATGGTGTACGGAATACCGACCCACAGGTTGATGACGATCACGGTGACACGGGCCCAAGTGGCGTCGGTGAAGAACGGCAGCGGGCCGTCAATCCAACCCCACGTCTGCAGCATGCGGTTCACCGCACCCTGCGGCTGGAGCATGGTGTGCATGACCAGCAGGGACACGAACTGCGGAACGGCGATGGACATGGAGAAGCAGGCACGCCAGAAACCCTTGAAATGGGTGGTCTTGCGGTTGATGATCATGGCCACGAACATGCCGAAGAAGAAGTTCAGGAAGGTGGCGAAGAAGGCCCAGACCAAGGTCCACACCAGCACGCGTCCGAACAGTGCGGCGTTAACGGTGCCGCCGCTGTTGGAGAAGACCTTGGCGAAGTTCTCAAAGCCGACCCAGTGGAACAGCACGAGGTGCTTGTGGTCATAGCTGGTGAATGCCATGGAAATCATGAAGATCAACGGAAGCACAGTGAACACGGCAATGCCCAGCGTGGGCAGGAACATCAGCAGGACGTGAGCCTTGGCATCGAGCAGCTCGCGGACATCGTCCATGAAGCTCGGAGCCTTGCCGTTCTCCTCGAGCAGCACCTGGGACTTGTATGCAGAGCGCACGGACATGACCCACAGGCCGATGAAGGCAGCGGTGATAACCAGAGTGGCGACACCGTACAACAGGATGACCACGGAACGGTCAGGTTCGGTGTAGACCCAGAAGCCGTCGACCAGCTTCTTGCCGCCTGCATTGGTGCCCAAGGTCGGCAACTTGGAAAGATAGTCCACACCATTGATTGCCATGAACACGAAGTATGCGATTTCCAGCGCCAGCATGGCAATGCCCTTGACATACTGCTTGCGCACGATATCGCCAAGACCAAACACCACTGCGGAAAGCTTAGTGAACAGGTCACCACGCCGGAACGCCGCCCTTACCGTGTAAGGCGACGGAGAAACATAATCAGCACCCTGCTTCCGAAGGCGCTTCATCTCCCGCGGGGAAAGAGTTGTTGCTGTCATTTCGACTGCCCTCTCATATGGATATTGAAAGATAAAAAAAGCTTTGCTCCCGGACAAGGGGAAGGAGAATTTAAAAACCTTGCCCGGGAATGCAAAGCTCGGAGGAGGAGTGAGCCACTATGCAAAGTGGAGAGAGACACCGCGACTCGAAGCGTCTCTCAAAGCTGCAGGATGGCTGGGGGGATTTGGCAGTGCCAACCACCTGCATTCTTCAGTTATTGGATTTTTAGAATTACTGATTTCACTCAGCGATCTTGCCACCGGCCTGCTTGACCCAATCCTGGTACTTGGCGGCAGCGTTGTCCTTGGTGATTTCCTTGTTGACCAGGGCCTTGCCGAAGGTTTCGGCCGGAGTCCACCAATCGTTCATGCCAGACAGACCGGACTGCAGGAGGGCGGTGTTGGCCATGGTGTCGGCCTGGGCCTTGGCTGCGACGTCGTCGGTGGTCAGATCAGACAGGGACTTGTCGGTCGGCGGGATGGCGCGCATCTCGTAGTGCAGCTTCTGAGCTTCGGTGGAGCCGAGGTAAGCCGCGAACTGAGCGGCGGCCTTCGGGTTCTTGGCGTTCGGGTTGTAAGCAGCGGCCTTGGTGGCGGCGAAGGACTTCATCTGCTTCTTCTGGCCGTTCACGGTGAAGGTCGGCAGAGAGGTGGCGGCGTAGTTGTCACCCAGGGCCTCCTTCACGTCCTTAGCGGACCAGGTACCGGAGAACAGCACGTCGGCGGAGCCATCCTTGATGGCTGCGAGGCCGGAAGCGCCATCGTCGTTGGAGAAGTTCGGGTTGGCGACCACATCAACCAGATAAGAGGTGATATCGGCGCCGTCCTTCGGGAAGACCATGCCTGCGTCAGCATCATTGCCCTTCTCGCCGAACAGGCTCAGGCCATCATAGAAGCCGTTGATGTACCAAGAATTCTGCAGGGAGAACGCGACCTTGGCCTTGGAAAGGATGGTATCGAAGTCCTTGGCCTCATCCTCGGTGATCTTGGACTTGTTGTAGTACATGAACCACGTGTTGTCGGTGTACGGCACGCCATAGAGCTTGCCATCGGTGCCGGTGACGGAGTTGACTTCGAGGTCGCCGTTCTGTTCCTTCACCTGCTTCTCAGCGTCGGTGCCCAGCTGGCCAATGGCCTTGGCGTCCATTAGAACACCCAACTGATCGGAAGCGAACATATAGACATCGGCCGCCGCGGACGGATCAGTGCTGACCTGCTTGGAAGCATCGCCTTCGGAGACCACGTCATTCTTCCACGTGATATTGTATTCCGGATGCGCCTTGGCGAAGTTCTCTTCGACCTTGCCCAGCCAGTTGGTGTCCTTGGCCTGGTCTTCCTGCGGGGCCCACACGCTCAGCGTGACGGCCTCGGTGGAGCCGGAAGCGTTCTTATCGCCACCGTCGGAGGAGCCACCGCACGCAGCGAGCGGAACCAGCATAGAAACGGCAGCAGTAAGTCCGATTGCCTTCTTCCAATCGATCTTCATTGATCTTCCTTTCCTCACATAACCTTGTGTTCCTCAACATCTCCGGTTAAATGGTACGGACCAAAACCCTGCATACGTTCACATCATCGTTCTTGGATGATTACCAACAACACTGGGGCCACCAAAAATGTATCAGTGATTGTTAGTGTAGCACGTTTCTGCCAACGTTTGCAATTCAGCGTTATGATTGTTTCAAAGAAACACCGCAAACCGCGAAATATCAAGGAGACACACCCTCATGCTTCCCCCCGCGAAACACCCCCACCCCAAATGGCTTGCCGACGCAATTTTTTATGAAATCTATCCACAGTCCTTCGTCGACTCCAATGGCGACGGCATCGGAGACATCCCCGGAATCACTTTAAAACTGGACTACATCAAGGATCTCGGATGCAACGCGATCTGGCTCAATCCCTGTTTCGACTCGCCATTCAAAGACGCCGGCTACGACGTGCGCGACTACAAAAAGGTGGCATCACGCTACGGCACCAACGACGATCTCATTGCGTTGTTCGACGCCGCCCACCGGCGCGACATGCACGTGATCCTCGATCTCGTGCCAGGCCACACCAGCGAGGAACACGAGTGGTTCCACCGCAGTTGCAAGGTCGAGCGAAACAATTATTCCGACCGCTACATCTGGACAGACTCATGGATCTCCGGTGGCGACGGACTGCCATTCATCGGCGGCGAATCGCCCCGCAACGGTACCTACATCTTGAACTTCTTCAAATGCCAGCCGGCGCTCAACTACGGTTTCGCGCACCCCGAACGTAGCTGGCAGAAGCCAGCCCTTGGTCCGGACGCGAAGGCCACTTGCGACGCGATGGTGGACGTCATGCGGTTCTGGCTTTCCCGTGGCGCAGACGGCTTCCGCGTGGATATGGCCGACAGCCTCGTCAAAAAGGACGATGAGGGCAAGCCTTACACCATCCGCACCTGGCAGTACATGTTCGCCCGGATCCGCCCGGCCTTCCCCGAAGCCGCGTTCGTTTCGGAATGGGGACGGCCAGAGGAGTCGATGGCCGCCGGCTTCGACATGGATTTCTATCTCGATTGGCGTTGGGACGGCGTTCCCAACGGCTACAACATGCTGTTGCGCAACGTGGACGACCCGTTGAGCCGCAAGGGCGACAAGAGCTATTTCAACGCCGATTCCGGCACGCCGATCAGCGAATTCCTGGACGAGTACGAGCCGCGTCTGCGCGAAGCGGAAACGGCCGACGGAAATTTTAATTTCATCACCTGCAACCACGACACCGCACGCGTGGCGCCGCGACTGTCGCAGCGCGAAATCGCCCTGGCATACTGCACGCTGTTCGCGATGCCGGGCGTGCCGTTCCTGTATTACGGCGACGAAATCGGCATGCGATACCGCGCACTGCCCGGCAAAGAAGGCGGCTACGTGCGCACCGGTTCGCGCACACCGATGCAGTGGGGTGCGAACGACGCATCCGGAGCACTTCACGTGTCCGATTCTGCAGAATCGGACACTCGGGCTGGCGATGTGACCGGTGGCAGCTACCTGCCCGCCGACCCGTCCGCCGACGCCCCGACCGTCGCCGCACAGCAGGCCGACGCCGAATCACTGTGGCATACGGTGCGCTCCATACTCCACGTCAAGGGGGAATGCGACGCCTTGCGGTCGGGGGCTACGTTCCATGCAATCGAACGCGATAGAGTGTTCGTTTTCGAGCGTTCCACCCACCTGCAGAAGCTGATCATAGCCGTCAATCCAAGCCGCGATTGCAAAGCTTTGCAGTTACCAGATGGTAGTTATCGGACGATTTTCAGCATCGGCGAAAACGAAATTAGCGGCACTTCGCTGCGTCTAGGTCTGCAAAGCTTTGCAATTCTCGAAGCCGAGTAGCAGACGAGCAATGCCCCGTTGGAATAATCGTTTGCAATGCGGAGCGCTGCGCCTTCGTATTGCAAACGATAGTCAATATGGAAAAACAATTCCGGTTATCTATATTCCTGAAATTAGAGCAAAATCGCAATATAGCAACACTCTCTTACCGCAAAACACGCTTTGAAAACGATATCATACCGTGATATAGTTATCTTTGGTGCGAATGCCACCAGCATCGAAGCTGCGGCAATCGCAAGCAATGTAGCATGTCAGCCGTCACAAACGGCGCGGAAAGAAGGGACCTATGACACAGACCCAGCAGACCGAAAGCGCAGAACGCATCGCACGGCCTCTTATCCAGCTCGCCAAGCTCAATGGCATTTCCACGTCGTATATCGACCAGCTCGGCACCTATGTGGAAATCCGCGACGAAGTGCTCGTCTCCGTATTGGCCGCACTCGGCGTGGACGCATCCAGCGACGAAGCGATCACCGCCTCCTATGCGGCGACCCAGCAGCGCATCGCAGACACACTTGTTGAGCCGACCGTCGTGAAGTTCATCGGCAAGGAAGCCGTCACGCCAATCCGCGCGAAAGGAAACGACGTGGCGCTGAAGCTGACGTTGGAAGACGGCACGGAATATGCGGGCGATCTGACCGCGTATCTGACGGGCTCGAACGCAGATGACGGCTCGCTGCAACTGACGCTGCCGGACGATATTCCCGCCGGCTACCACACGCTGGCCGTCGATGCCGGCCCGCTGCACGCCGAAGCCGCGCTGATCTGCGCACCGGCACGCATCGAACTGCCGCCAGCAGTAGCGGAAAAGCAACGTTGGGGCTGGATGGCACAGATGTATTCCATCCGTTCCGCTGAATCCTGGGGCGTGGGCGACTATGGCGATCTGAAGCTGCTGCTGTCCGACGCGGCAACGAAATCGCATGCCGATTTCATGCTTATCAACCCGATTCACGCCACCGCGCCGGTGCCGCCGCTGGAGCCGTCGCCGTATCTTCCCGAATCGCGTCGTTTTCTCAATGTGACGTACATCCGTCCGCAGGATATCGCTGAATATGCGGAACTCAACGAGGCGGACCAGGCCGAAGTGGCGCGTCTGCACGCGGAAGCCTCGCCAGCCAACGACAGTATCGAGCCGCTCGACATCAATTCCGCTTGGTGGCACAAGCGCCAGGCGCTGCAGCTTGTGTACAACGTGCCGCGTTCCGTCGAGCGTCAGGCCGCGTTCGACGCGTTCAAGGAGGCCGCGGGTCCGGATCTGCGCGCGTTCGCCGCATGGTCGGTGGCGTTCCAGGTGTGGGGCGCGCCGTGGGAAGGCACGTGGTTCAAGGACACGAACCGCGATTCGCCTGAAGTGGTGGAGCTCATGCGCGAGCACGCCGATATGGTCGATTTCGAATGCTGGCTGCAGTGGATCGCCGACGAGCAGGTGACAGCCGCGCAGAACGCCGCCCGTGACAGCGGTATGGCACTCGGCCTCATGCAGGATATGGCCGTGGGCGTGCACTCGCTCGGCGCGGACGTGTGGTGGAATCCGGAACGTTTCGCAGTAGGCAGCGTAACCGTGGGCTGCCCACCGGACTTCTACAACCAGCAGGGTCAGGATTGGGGCCAGCCGCCGTTCAATCCGAATTATCTGGCCAAAACTGGTTATGGCGTGTACCGCGAGATGGTGCACAACATGTTCTCGCACGCGGGCGCGGTGCGCATCGACCATGTACTCGGCCTATTCCGTCTGTGGTGGATTCCGCAGGGCGAAGGCGCGCGCGGTGGCGCGTACGTTACGTACGACTATGAGGCGATGATCGCGATCCTGACCATTGAAGCGTCCCGCGTGAACGGTTTGGTGGTCGGCGAGGATCTGGGCACCGTGCCTGATTACGTACGCACGGTACTCGGCGAGCACGGCCTGCTGGGCTGCATGGTGGAATGGTTCGCCCGCGTGGACGACTCCCCCAACGCCGGCGACCCGTACGCCGATCCGTCCACGTACCGCAAGTACGCGCTGGCTTCCGTCACCACGCACGACCTGCCGCCGACCGCCGGCTACCTGCAGTTCGAGCACGTCAAGCTGCGCGAACAGCTGCACCTGCTGTCCGGCCCGGTCGAGGAGTTCCAGGCTTCCGCCACCGCCGAACGCGACGCGATGATGGACCGTCTCGTGGAGTCCGGCCTGATCACGCCGGAAGTGGCGGGCGATGTGGAAGGCCACATCCAGGAAATCGTCGAGGCGATGCACAAGATGCTACTCAAGTCGCCGTCCGTGCTGCTGCAGGCCGCGCTGGTGGATGGCGTGGGCGAGACGCGCACGCAGAACCAGCCGGGCACGTCCAGTGAATACTCCAACTGGCGTGTGCCGCTGGCAGGCCCGGACCTCAAGGTGGTGCACACCGATGAGGTGTTCGATCTGCCGCGCGTGCAATCGCTTGCCGCCATCATGAACGGCGAGAAGTAGCGTTTAGACTTACCATTCCCCTTTCCTTACAAACCAAAATTCCGGTCCTCCTTGTGGAGGGCCGGAATTTTTCATATACGCAAGGCGATTTGGGAGCGGCCAGGTTCAGCGGTCGATCAGCCCAGCAGCAGCCAGACTGAGGCGTCGCTGTCCAGCTTGCCGTCATCCGTCAACGGCACGGAATTTGCGATGGCGACCGCATCGTCCGGCAGGGCGATCGGCTCGTCGCCGAAATTGGTGACGGACAGGAATCGACGGCCTTCCGTGGCCGGACGCGAGTAGGCGACCACCGTATCGCCCATGTCCAGCAGGTCGGCGGACGTGTCTCCGGTTGCCGTCAGCACCGTCTGTCGCAACTGCAACAGCTTGCGGTACAAGTGCAGCATGGAACCGTTGTCATCGGCCTCGACGTCGGCCGCGAAATCCTTGAACCAGGCCGGCTGCGGCAAGTGCGCGTCGGCGGAATCGCCCTGCTCCGGGCCGAAACCGAACGTGCCGCCGGTGATGAAGTCCGGGCTCCACGAAGCCGGTTCGCCGCAATCGGCAGCCTTCCACGGCATCGGTGCACGGCAGCCGTCACGACCCTTGTCGGTGAAGTTGCGACGGGTGTTGAACGGCGTCGGATCCTCAAGACGATCCCACGGAATGTTCGCCACTTCGAACAGGCCCAGTTCCTCGCCCTGATACACGTAGGCGGAACCCGGCAGGCCCAGTTCCATCAGCGCGGCTGCGCGGGCGCGACGGGTGCCGAGCTCACGATTCTCGCGGTAGGTCTCTCCGTCACGCAACAGCCAATCGTGCGCCAGCTGGTGGTACGGAGCGTCCTTCACCTGCGGCAGACCGAAACGCGACGGACTGCGCGGCACATCGTGGTTGTTCATAACCCACGTCGTGGTGGAACCGTGCGTTTCCTCGGCGGCGCGCAAGCCGTCAGCAATGGCCGTACGGAACTCGTCGGCGAACCAGTTGGCTTCGGCGAACTCGAAATTGAACACCTGGCCAAGCTCGTCGGTGGACGCGTACAGATGCTGCGATTCGGCCTTCACCCACGCCTCGCCGACGGCGAAACGCGGCGGATTGTACTCGTTGAACACCTGACGCCATTCGCGGTAGATGTCGTGCACTTCCGGACGGTCCCACAGCGGGCTGAACGCGCCGTCCGCCGGCAGCACATGCTGCACCGCGGCCGGATCCATGTCGGCCAGCGGCACGGAATCGAGGTCCTTGGCCAAGCCGTGCGCCACGTCGATGCGGAAGCCGTCGGTGCCGTGGTCGGACCAGAATCTCAACGTTTTCTTGAATTCCTCGTGCACGTCCGGATTCTTCCAATTCAGATCCGGCTGCTCCTTGGCGAACATGTGCAGGTACCACTGTCCGTCATCGACCTGCTGCCACGCCGGGCCGCCGAACAGCGACTGCCAGTCGTTCGGCGGCAGCTCGCCGTGCTCGCCGCGGCCTTCGCGGAAGATGTAGCGGTCGCGTGCGGCCGAACCTCGGCCGGCAGCGAGCGCCTCGATGAACATCTTGTGCTTGTTGGACGTGTGGTTCGGCACGATGTCGACGATCACCTTGATGCCGGCTTCATGCGCGGCGGCGGCCATCGCGTCGAAATCGGCCATGGTGCCGAGGCGCGGGTCCACGTTGCGGTAGTCGATCACGTCGTAGCCGCCATCGGCCAGGTCGGACGGGTAGAACGGGCTCAGCCAAATCGCGTCGATGCCGAGATTCTTCAGGTAATCCATTTTCTCGGTGACACCGGCGATGTCTCCCAACCCGTCGCCGTTCACGTCTTTGAAGCTGCGCGGGTAGATCTGGTAGACGACGGCTTGCTTCCACCAATCGTCACGCATGTTGTTCGCGGTCATTATGCCCCTTTCGTCTGTGCCTGCAACCGTTGTACCGCTGACAACGATAGCATTGCAGGGCGTCTGCTGCGGGGGCGCGCGGGCAATCGCGTTTCCGTTTGCGCAGACCGGCCGGCGGTGCGATCGTTCGTGCCGTCGTTCGCGCTGCGCAAACCATCAGATCGTGTCGCCGACCGCACGACCGACCGCGCCACACAAACCGGTCAGCCGCATCGCCGTTCGTACAGCCGAACGCGCCGCACAAACCGACCGACCACACGATCGACCGCACGGCGCAAACCGGCCAATCGCAAGATGGCGTGCGTCGAGTAGAATCGCAAGAAGATCCGACTTGCATACGTTGCTATACGGATGCCATACGAAAGGCGATTATGAAGTTCCTCTCCCCCGATTCCGGCTTTATGCGCGGCCTGAGCGACGCCGTCGACGCGATCTGGATCAACATTCTGATGCTCGTCACCAGTATTCCGATCATTACGATCGGCGCGGCGCTGACCGCCGGCCACGACGCCACCCGCCGCACGCTGTCCGGCGAAGGCACGGCGACGCGCAACTATTTCGCCGCCTTCCGCTCGAATTTCGCGAAATCGACCGGCTACTGGCTGATTTTCAGCACGACCGGCGCGCTGTGCGTCTACTCGTGGATCGTGCTGCAGATCACGCCGCTGCTGATTCCGAAATTCGCGCTGACGATCGTATGGCTGATCGGTTTCGAATGGGTGTGGGCGTTGCAGGCGCGGTTCGAGAACTCGTTTTGGCGCACGCTCGGCAACGCTTTTGTGTTCGGCGTGAGCAACATCGGGCATACGTTGGCATTGATTGCGATTGACGCGGTGTACGTCGCGCTGCTCGTGGCCAGCTGGTTCTACATGCCGCAGGGCCTGTTCCTGCTGCTCGTGCTCGGCTACGGCACCATGCTGATGCTGCATTCGCCGATTCTCGAGCATGTCTTCCGCAAGTACATCAGCAAGTAATTAGGCACGAAAAAAGGGACTGATTCGCATCAGTCCCTTAAATTTTTCTGGGTGAAAATCAGCCCTTCACCGCGCCGCCTTCGGCCCTGCAATTAAGGACCGCGCTACGCGCGGGCTCAACGTTACCCTCGCGGCATAGCCGCTCGGGCTGGAGCCTGGGAACAGCGCACTGCGCTGTTCCCTAAGGGCTGATCGAAGATCAGCCCTTAACGGCTCCAGCCATAACACCCTTGACGATGTACTTCTGGCAGATCAGGTAGAAGATGATGATCGGGATGATGGCCATGACCAGGCATGCCATCATGGCGCCCATATCCACGGAACCATAACCGCCCTTCAGATACTGCACCGCCACGGAAATGGTCTTGTACTTGCCCAGGTCGAGCGTCAGGTACGGCAGCAGGTAGTCGTTCCAGATCCACATGGCCTGCAGAATAGCCACGGACACAATGGACGGCTTCATGATCGGCACAACGATCTGGAAGAAGATACGCGGCACGGAAGCACCATCGATCATGGCGGATTCTTCCAGCGATTCCGGAATGCCCTTAACCACACCGGTGAAGATGAACACGGCCAGACCAGCGCCGAAGCCCAGATACACGAAGCACAGACCCCACGGGGTGTTGAGCTTGAGCATATCGGCCAGCTTGGAGAGGGTGAACATGACCATCTGGAACGGTACAATCATGTTGAACAGGAACAACGTGTACAGCAGCTTTGCAGCCCAGTTGTTCACGCGGACGATCCACCATGCGCACATCGAAGTGCACACCAGAATCAGCGCCACGGAACCGACAGTGATGAGCAGGGTCCAGCCGAAACTGGCGAAGAAGTTCGTGGTATCGAGGCCACGCGTATAGTTTTCAAGTCCAACGAACGCCTTACCGGTCGGCAGGGAGAACGCGTTACGAGAAATATACGCCTTCTGCTTGAAAGAGTTGATGATCACCAGCACGATCGGGAAGATCCACGCCAGCGAAACCACCGCGAACAGTACGGACCACAGTGCGCCGTGCTTGACTTTTTCTCCGGAGTTCATGCCTCCACCTCCTTGCTCGTGGTGAGCTTGTTCTGGATGAGCGCCACGATGGCCACCAGAATGAAGAACAGCACTGCCTTCGCTTGGCCGACGCCTTCCCAGCCCATACGGCCGTAGAACGTGCGGGTAATGTTCATTGCCAGACCTTCAGACATGTTCGACGGAGCGCCGTTGGTCAATGCAAGGTTCTGATCGTACAGCTTGAAGCCGTTGGTGACGCACAGGAACGAGCATACGGTGATAGACGGCATCATCAGCGGAATGATGATCTTGAACATGGTCTGGGTGCCGTTTGCGCCGTCCACGGAAGCCGCTTCGAGCACGTCGGTCGGCAGCGACTGCATACCAGCGATGTAGATAATCATCATATAGCCGATCTGCTGCCAGCAAACCAAGATGACCAAGCCCCAGAAGCCGTAGGTTGCGCTATACGTCAACGCGCGGCCCCAGTGAGCGAGAATGCCGTTGAGCAGCAGCATCCAGATGTAGCCCAGGATAATGCCACCGATGAGGTTCGGCATGAAGAACACCGAACGGAAGATGTTGGATCCCTTGATGGCCTTGGTCAGCATGTATGCGATGGCGAACGCGACTACGTTGATCACGATCGTCGTGATGATGGTCAGTGCCGTCGAGAAGCCCAGCGCGTGCAGGAACTCCTTATCGGCAAAAGCCCTCTTGTAGTTTTTCAGACCGACGAATTCGGCGTCGGTGACGGTGGTGAACTTGCAGAAGCTCAGATACACACCCATGATGAACGGGATCACAAACCCGATGATGAACGCGGCGAACGTTGGCAGCGCGAAGAGCGCCCACCACTTTCGTATCGCCTTGCCAGCCATGCTGATCATAGCCTGCCTGCTTTCTTTCCTTCTCCATTCCGCGTACCGCGTCAACGCGGGCGGGAATTCCATTCCCCAGAGGAACCATCCACAGCATTGTTTCCTGTTTCTCCAGTGCTTACATCAGTCATGATAAACGGCATGACTGCAAATGTCAAACGTTGTCATTTTCGCATGTCACGCACGGCAAAATATGAAACGTTGTCACCAAAACCATCTCTAGAGAACGCTTATATTCCACGCAATGCCCAACTACCACCACTTTATGAAAACGTTTGTAATGAATAAGTTGCAAATTGGACAAGAACACGGTCTTAATGGTGAGGGGAGGTAGCATTACATTATTCAAGCAATCACTGTACAGGGGACTCGATGAAAAGCAGTAGCATTCAGGATGTTGCGCAACTCGCGCACGTGTCCATTTCCACCGTCTCTCGTTCCTTCACGCGCCCTGACCTGGTGTCGAAAGCCACCAGAGACAAGGTGATGAAGGCCGCGGACGAGCTGAATTTCTCCATCTCGCGTTCTGCCGCGGCCTTGAAAACCGGCCGTGCGCTGCGTATCGCGGTACTCGTCTCAGGCCGGCTCAACCTATGGTTCAGCTCCTCCATCATCGAAGGTCTGAACGAGGTCTTCCACGATGAGGGCTACGACATCTCCATCTACCAGATGTCCAGCACCGAGGAACGCAGCGAGTTCTTCGACATGCTGCCGGTGCGCCGCAACGTCGACGCCGTGATCGTCATTTCCTTCGACATCGCCAGCAACGAAATCAGGCAACTCAGGTCCGTCGATGTGCCAATCATCGGCATCAATTCGAGCTTGCCGGAAGAGCGCGGCTTCAACGCCGCCGTCCGCATCGACGACAAGCAGGGTTCGGAACTCGCCGCACGCCATCTGATGATGCTTGGCCACCGCGACATCGTCTACATCCGTTCCGACCGCGAAGTGACGCTGCACTTCAGCGTGCAGGGCCGTTACGAATCGTTCATGGCATGCTGCCAGGCCAACGGCGTCGAACCGCGCGTGCTTGTCACCGACGCTGGCAGGAACAGGATCAGCAAGGTCGTGACGCAGCTGCTCAGCCTCGACCACATGCCGACGGCCATCGCCTGCCAGGAGGATGGCATCGCGGTGCCGCTGCTGTTCCAGCTGGAACGCAACGGTTTCACCGTGCCGAACGACATCTCCATCATCGGTTACGACGACAGCGTCTACGCGCGCGACCTCGGCCTGACCACCATCCGTCAGACCCCTGTCGAGATGGCCCGCGAAGCGGCCCGCATGACACTCGCGCTAATCGAGAAGCAGCCGCTCGACGAACCGTTCAAGACGTTCCCCGCGCAGCTGATCGTCCGTTCGACCACCGCTCGTCTGCATAGCTGATTTTCCGGCAACATACAGCGAACGTAGCGACATACACGAAGGGCCGTCATCGCAAGTAATTACGATGACGGCCCTTCGTGTATGTCGTCACAACCAACTGCGGCCGAGAGAAGGAAAGGAAAAACTCTCGGCCGCAGTTGTTCTATTCAGTTATTGGTTTGATCAAGCGGTGATCAGTGAACAGCGTCGTACTCGGTCTTCCAACCGTCCACGAACGCCTTCTTGACTGCGTTCCAGTCGCCGGTGCCCTGAGCGTACTCAAGGAGGGCGGAACCAAGCTTGTTCTTCCACTCTTCGGACGGCATCATGGTGAAGT
>ERZ1673698.1041-NODE-1041-length-31572-cov-17.214234_pt1 | contig 31572 bp, 46 predicted proteins | sample MGYA00580228_ERZ1673698 | MGnify/ENA primary metagenome ERZ1673698 (study PRJEB41218, sample SAMN15661768) | gut metagenome | host: Homo sapiens | place: Canada: London | collected 2015-08-20/2019-03-30 | study: EMG produced TPA metagenomics assembly of... | reverse complement strand
ATACGCCAATCCAGACGGTCATGATCTGATCCGACCGGACAGCAGATGCCACGCCCGCGGGGTTCGCCGGGTCGAACATGCCCTGCGGATCGGGGTAGGTCAGGGTGCATTCGCCGGTGGGGATGGATTGGTTGGTGGGATCGGATTCGGAGATCAGGTTGCAGCTGTACAAGCTATCCCCGGTGGCCTCGAATAACACGCCGTTTGCGATCTCGCGGATGCGTGCCCGGTGGAAGGGGTGGCTCCACTTGCTGACCGTGACCGTAACAGTATCATAGGCGGCACGGATACCGGTGATGTGCACGATGGGCTGGTCATTGTTGCGGATGTGCCATTCTTGATGATAGGTCTCTGTGGACGACGCGCCGTCGATTGTGACGTCAAAGTCTACGGCGTATTCATTGGCTGCGGGATCAAAGCAGATGGTCAAAACGCTGATCGCACCGCCATTGCGGGTGCAGCTGAGCTTGACAGTGTCCTTCATAAACAAGCCGTCCTGATCGGACAGGGCGTTGGAGAGATAGCCGTAGACCTGCCCGGCCCAGCCGTTGACGAGGGCACGGCCGTCGAGGGGTGTGCGGTTGTACTCTCCCGTGGCATAAAGACGGTGCGGCGGGGATTTGTCCCACTGGATGGGCATACAAAGGCTGTGCGCGGTGCCGTGGGCGTTGATGCCCGTCGGCCAGCTTAATGGATCGAGCCGGACAATGAGGTCTGTTCGGCGCTCAGGGGCGCGCGAATAATCGTGGAATTCCTGGGGGACGGTGAGCATAGGGGCCTCCTTTCTATCGTTCAATAAACGGCCACGATATATTTTTGTAGTGCGCCGGCTTCCCGCTCGCATCTGTCGGCCCTGGTTCATACGTCATCGTGCCGCTGTAAAATTGTTTTTCACGGACCGTGTCCGTATCTTCGTCATAATATTTTAGACGGACAAAGTTCTTTCCGGTACGCATCCGCTTGATGCGAAGAAATTGGTCGCGCGCAAGGAGTGTCCACTTGCAATTGATCGTCAGTTTCTCCGCCAGAAGTTCTTTCGTCATCTGAGCGCCAGGGCCAACGGTGCGCTGGGCCCCAGTCACAACCTGATCGCTTGATACGGACATGTAAACGTCCGGCTGGACGGGGAAAGCTACGCCGTCCACTGCGTAAACCATCTATCTCATCTCCTTAAATTTTCTGTGGCTTGAGCCTGCCCATACGGACGAACTCATCCCATACCGCCTGTGCGATGATCCGCGCAAACTTGCGCCCATCAATGTTGACATCGCCCTCCAACCGGATCTGGCTGCCAAACTTGCTATCGTTAAGCGCGTTAAGCATGGCGGTGTATATTTCACTGGCAGTCAGGCCGGTACCGCCATCCGCTACGGCCTGCTTGATCATGCCGTAGAGCTCATGCAGGGGAGCGATTGCTTCGGCGCTTTGGCGGTTGTCGCCGACCATAGCGAGGGTGGGCTGTGAGACGATGCCGCCGGATGCAAAGCTGGGGAGCTGCGGCGCCTTAATCGTCGGGATCGTCGGCAGTTTGAAGCTTATGTTTTTGCCGCCGATGACCGGCACCCAGTCGGGAACATCAATGTCAAACTGGTTTAGCTTTCCAATGAGTGTATTAAGACCTTCGATTACACCGTTGGCCAAGGCGACCATGATGTCGATACCAAGCTGAGCCCAATTTGTTTCGGTGAAGTACTTCCACAAAGCTTGAACAAGCTTCCAAGCTCCTTCAAGTAATATCGGTATTGCTTCAATAAGTCCCTTAACAAGCGTTTCAATCATTTGTGGCGCCATCTCCATGATGACGTCCGAAGCTCCAAGAAACCCGTCGACCAAAGCCAGGAGTAAATTAACACCCATTTGAATGATTTGCGGTAGGTTATCAATGATGGCCCGACCGATGGACCAGCATACCAGAGTCACGGTTGGAATCAGCTCGGGCAAAATTTCTATAATTCCGTCGATCAAAGCCAATAGAATCTCCATTCCAGACTGCAGAATCTGCGGCAGGTTATCCGTCAGTGACTTCACGATCATTCGGATTGCATCCTGTGCCATTGGGATCAGCTCTGGCATCTTGTCGGCCAGTCCGGCTAACAACCCCGTGATCAAAGCAATACCAGCAGAAATCAACCTGGGAGCATAGGTCAGAAACGCCTGAACCAGCAGCGTGATAACGTTCACACCGAAAGGCACCAGCTCCGGAATCAGCTGATCAAGGCCATCCATGAATGCAGTGATGATACCGAGAACTGCACTTGAAATCATCGGGAAATTTGCATTGATGCCCCGGATAAAAGAGGTCAGCACAGTGACCGCGCCCTGTACAAACTTCGGTGCAAACTGTGCGATTTTGACCAGTGCTTGTGTCAAAAAACCGGCAATGATAGGGCCGAGGTCAGAAAACTCTTTGACAAGATTCGCGCCGGCGTTTGGGTCGACGGACAGCGCATCTAGATTTGTACCGCTATCTTCTGCTGATTCTGACTTCTCGATATTGTTTAGCTGGTCGAATCCGGCGACCGCGCCCGCGGCCTTTTTGGCTTCCTTTGACGTGCTTTTCAGCCGTTTGGTAGCCGCGACAGACTGGGCGTATGTTTTCCCAAATACACTCGACGTAAACGCGGCAATCTTTTGTGCGGCAAGGGCGAGTCCAGACATGAGTGCATTGACCGCTGGCATAATTACCTGCAAGATCGGCGTGAAGGCAACCTGTAAATTTCCTTTCAAAGCATTCAGAGATGCTGCAAACTGCTCGTTTGACGTTAGTGCGCCGCCGATCAGGTCGCGAAATGCGCGGAAGGCTGCGTACAAGCCCGCCATCAGGACGGCCGACTTAAACGCGCTCTTGATACTTCGCCCAAGGCCGCTGACTTTATGCCCCACATCCTTAACGGATTTTGAGGCGTTTTGCTTCATGCTGGAAAAGGCTTTCCCGAGGCCGTTTCTGACACTCTTTCCACCCTTGGAGGCCGCAGCTTTCAGGGTTGACTTGATCTGTTCACCGAGGGATGCAACGGCTTCCTTGGGCTTTTCCGTCGCCTGCGCTGCTCCCGACATTGCTTTGTCATACTTTGCCTGTGTCTGGAGCAAGGTTTGCTGTAAGGAGATCAGGCGGCCTTCGGCTGCAGTGATTTTTTGAGCGAGTTTGTCGCCCTCCTTGCCTCCTTCATCGCCCAGCTTTGCATAAGCGTTCTCCAGCTTCAGCAGTTCCTCACGCTGATCGGTGATCTGCGCTGTGAGATTTTCGAGCTTTTGCTTTAGCAGTTCTGCAGGCTTCTCGGCAGCCCGAAAGATATCCGACATAGGAATGGCAGATTCTTTCGCCTGCTTGCCGTAATTCGCAATAAATTCCGCCGGATCAGGCCCGGCAAGCGCGGACTTGGGCGGCCCGCGTGGAGCACCTGGTTCTGTCTCTACTCGCGTTACCTTGGCTTTCACTTCAAAATTGCGGGGCTTCAAGGCGCGTTCCACCATTGCGTCGAGTGATTCGCCTGTGGCGGTGATGCACTCTTCGACCGTCTTCTGGACTTTGTCCGTAACTTTTTCGACGGTCTTATTCATTTTTTCGACTGGCCGTTGCATCGCTTCAGAGGCGGCTTTTCCGACATTCTCAAAGCTGCTCTTCGCCTGGCCCTGTGCCTTGCTCGCGATGCTCTCCAGCTGCGATTTCAGATCAGCCAGAATATCCAGTTCTAAAAAGATTTTGCCGACGCTCGTCCCTTCGCTCATTTCTTCCCACCTTCAAACATGCTGGCAAGCATCTTCTCCAGCGCGGCCATCTGCTTTTTAGCCTCAACTTCATCAACCTGCGGGCGGTTCGAGGCGGCACGGAAGGCGGTCCAGTCTGCGCGGATTTGCTTCTGCCATTTGTTCATGTGCCGGATCATTTCCCGGTCTTTTTCTGACCGGACGGCTACGACACGCCCCAGCGGGGTATCATCCATCAGGCCGGATACCATCTTGGCCCAGTCGCTGTATTTGAGCGCGCCCTGCTCGGAGGGCAGCACACCGTACTGCTTGGCGATGCTCTGTTCAATCAAGACATGGTCAAATTCGAGATCATACCACGTTTCTTCGTCATTTTGCTGCTTCTTTGGCTTCCTGAAATCGGGCGCTCACCGCTTCTGGTTCTTCCCCGGTCATGGCCGCGATGATAATCTCCAGCAGCTGCTGGTAGGCGGCAAAGGGCAGGTTCATCTCCTCCACCTCTTTGGCAGCCTTTTGACCGAGGGCAAGTTCCAGGATTTTGGAGACGTTTTCCACGTTGGCGGTGTCCAGCTTTGTTGCTTTCATGACTGTTTTCGTCCGGTCGTCGATCGGATAGATTTTCTCTCCAATCCGGATTTCCGGTGTGTTGGTAAGCAACTTCTGATCGAGTGTGTAGAGCTTTCCCATAATTTGATTCCTCCAAATATAATTTTTATATAACAAAAGCGCCTACCTCGTGTGAGATAGACGCTTTCGCTGTTTGGTTGTATAGCATAAAGCAAAGTAAAGCGAAGAAAATAATAGCTAATTAGCTATTGATATTTGATAGCGAATACGCTATAATATAATTAAAGGAGATGAGCAGATGCCGGAGTTATGCAGGTTTTACAACATCATCATTAAAATGATCTATTCCGATAACGGGCAGCACAGCAAGCCGCATTTTCATGTTTACTATGCAGAATATGAAGCTTCCGTCGGCGTGGATGGCGAGCTGCTCGCCGGGTCTCTTCCGATGAAGCAGTTGAAGCTTGTGCAGGCCTGGGCCGCAATCCATGAAGAAGAGCTTTACAGAGCCTGGAACATGGCTGTTAGAAATGAGCCGTTTGGGAAAATCGAACCGCTTAGATAAAAGGAGGAGTAGAGCAATGTATATAGTAGATGGTATTGCTTATGCCGGAGAACCTTCTCCGGCGATCAAGGTCTGCGGCGTTCGTCCGCTCGATGATTTTAAGCTGTGGGTACGGTTCAATACGGGAGAGGCAAAAATATTCGACTTTAAGCCGTTTTTAGATTATCCTGCCTTTGCTCCGCTGGCGGACAAGGACGTATTCCGCGCAGTCTATATCGACTACGGCGTGACCGTATGGAACGATGGCAATATCGATATCGCCCCGGAGACGCTGTATCGGGAGGGAACGGCGGCGGGAGGTGCGGTAAGTGCCTGAACAGTGCGCCCGGCTCATTGACGAGTTGATCGAGCTGCGAAAGGCCAGAGGCTGGACACAACAGGACTTAGCAAAAGCCTGCGGCCTGACGCAATCCGTCGTTGCCAGAATTGAGAGCAAGAAAAGCGTTCCCACACTGGTAACGCTGCAAAAGATCGTTTCGGCATTGGATGCAACCCTGTCTGTCAATAAGGCTGGATAAAGTTATAATTGATGCCCGCACCTGATCGCAAGTGCGGGCGATATCTATGCTTACGCGATCTTTGCGCCGCGCTGCACGGCCATTTCCTTCACGACCGCGAGATAAATTTCGATGAGCTTTTTGTCGTCCGCGATCACATCCACTTTGTTGAGCTTGTCGCGCTTGGATTTGCAAACGCCTTCATCTGCCATGCGGCGGCGCTTGTTGGTGAGGCGGGTTGCAAGGCTGACACCGGCCCGCTCGTCCACCAGTGCAAAGATTTCGGCCTGCACATCGCGGATAAATTCATTCCCGCCCATCGACTGGGCGATCCTGACGATCAGCTTGCGAGCCTCCTCGCGCCATGACCGTGGGTTCAGGGCAACAACATCCTTGATATCGTCCACACGTTGATTGACCTCTGCAATGGCCCTGTCCTGCTCCTTCTGGCGCATTTCAAGGTTGATGAGGAGGCGGAGCTCCGGGGAAAGCTCCTGCACCCGCGTTTCGAGGGATATGAGCTTGTCGCGGATTTCCTTGCCCTGCGGGGTGCGCTGGATCATGGCGATATGCTTTGCCATGTCAAGGGCGAGGATGTGATTGACGGGAGGACGACCACCCTTACTTTCGCTCAAAAATGAGCTAAAGTCTTTAGGCTCTGAAAAGCCATACTCGCACATCCGAGGGAACCAGTCCTTGTAATCGGTTGCAATTTTAAGCCTCTCATGCAGCTCGCGACCAATGACGACCTTTTCTCCTGCGTCGGTGGTGTATACCGGGATGATATCGTTGTTGAATACGGTAAGATTATTCATGCTACATTCTCCTTTTTCTTGTTTTGCGTTCCGTCTCCGTTCAGCCAGACCGCTTGCACCCAACGATAGGCCCTTTCAAGCTGTGCCTCAGACATACTGGCGCAAAGGTCGGCGATACAGCGGAGGTAATATTCTGCGCTTGTCATGCTACTTTTTCCTCCTTTGTATCTGCATTTTTGAGGCCGTTTAATTCCTCTACGATCTGGCACATCTTAAACATGAGATCGTCAGCAATCTCCGCGAAGACTCCAACGCGATTGAAATCCCAAAGTATTGACGTACGATCTCCTTCCACTTCGTTACTTAATTTTTGAAAATAGCCGTTCGTAACCTCCTGCATAACAACGCGAGCCTTTTCAATCGCTATGCTGAGATCAAAGATTTCATCCGAGAGGACGTTTGCCGCCTCGGCTTTGGTAATGTTTTTGGACATAAAAATACCTCCTTCAATTTACTTGAAGTGGCACCCTACCTATGATATAATAGATTTCACAGGTAGAGATACCTCGTACAATAGAGACAGTCCGTAACTTTTCCAGGGTGGCGGGCTGTTTCTATTTTTTTTGCGCCAACAACAGATGAATTCCCCGGCGTATGGCTTCGCCTCGTTTAATGCCGCTTTCCTTGCAATACTCTCTTAGCTTTGATTCTGTATCGGCATCCAAGCGAATTGTAACACTGACCGCCTTAGGGTTTTCTGCTTTTGGGCGACCTGTTCGTGGGCTCAAATCATCACCTCACTTTTTGCACTACATTTATTCTAATTTATGCATTGCAAAAAGTCAAGAGGTTTTTCAAAAAACTTTACATTTATTTCTTCACGTGCTATTCTATGAGGCGACGGGAGGGGTAAATATGAGGAATTTTGTCAAAAAATATTTAGATCGTTGGTCTATCGGTGCTATATTTGCTGTTATATATGCAATTTGGGCTGCGTTTTCTGGAAATATCCCGGGACAGGGATTTACGCGATTTTTTAATTGGCTCATCGGATCGTGCATTTTTGCCGGTGTTATATTTTTAGTAATATACATCTTTTCTCGTTTCTTCCCGCAAAAAAAGCCGTCTAGCTTTACTCTGATTGCTTTGGGCATTCAACTGGCTATTTTATCCCACAAGATGAATAAATCCCAGAAAGATATTGACGAGATCGAAGTAAAATTAAGAGAAATGGGGCGTGCTGGCAAGGATACAGGTTCTCTTCCGGACAATGCATCCGCTGAGCCTCCTGACCAACCAGTATATTGGATTGATCTTATAGATCAAATGCAAGGTCCAAAATTTGAGTTGTTTTTTATAAAGCTGTTGCAAAATTCCGGATATGAAAACGTGCAATCCACCGGAGGCTCTGGAGATCAAGGTGTTGACGTTTTGGCCGAGAAAGATGGGATTCGTTATGCCATTCAATGCAAGCGCTACTCACATGCTTTAGGAAACACCCCAGTCCAAGAAGTAAATGCAGGTCGACAACACTACGGGTGCCATGTTGGTGTTGTCGTCACCAACAACTATTTCACAGCAGGTGCAAAAGAATTGGCATCATCTTGCAAAGTGCTTTTGTGGGATAGAGAGAAATTAATAGAAATGCTTAAAGCCAACGATTGGGAAACCGTTTATCGTTAAGAACGCCAATTAGTGCGTGGCCCCCCTCAAAATTGAGGAGGGCCTCTTTTCGTTTATCCCGCCGCCGACGCCGGCGTAAACGAGGGCCGTCCGTGCGACATCACGTCGAACTCCAGCGGGGCCACATCCGTGCTTTCTCCGCCGCCGATCGCGGTCACGCTGATCACTGCGTCGAACTCAAGCTTCGCGCCGGAAGGAAATTCCCACTCGAATTTCGTATCACAGTCCGTGCCGGATTTCCACGCGAGGCCTGCGACATAATCGTTGCCGGGATCACCAGGGCACAGCTTGCCGGAGAGGGATACCGTCAGCGCCTTGCCGGTCGTCATGCGCTTCATCCAGCCCTCCGCATCCATCGGTGTCCACTCCTGCACGCTGCCGTCGATCGAGACGGAGAAGCTAGTCATTTCCGCGATAGGCACCATTTCCTCTGTGGTGCTGGACCGCCCGGATTTGCCGATCTTAAATTTATTGTCAAATACCGGAAAAACACCTGTTTTCGGCATCAAACATCATTCCTTTCTGTAGCATATCTTTAGGTTGATCACATACTCATACACTTTTTTCACATCCCGTCCGACTGGAACCGGGGCGGCGCCGGGATCGACGGAAACCACCTGTACGCCGCCCATCTCGATATAAGACAGGCCATAGAGCTTTTCATACAGCTCTATGGCTTTCTTTTCGGCTGTGACAGGATTTGTTGTCCAGTGCACGAGCAGTGTCACATATTTGTAAGCGTACCGGGTGCAGGCCGCACCCCCGATGCAGATGCGCTGGCCGCCGGACGCGCGGTTGTCGTTATACACGCCTACACATCGGTCATAGTTTGCGTCGATCGCGCCGACGGTCACGCGGCCTTCTAGATCTGCGTCCTTCTGGAGCAGCCATCCGGCGACCTGTTCAAGGGTCAAGGTCACAGCTTTGCCTCCTCTTTGTACAATTCAGCAAATTTATCCCGCGCAAAGGTCTCACGCCTGCCGCCGGGTTGCCACGGCTCCAGCCAGAGGCCGCCAGCGTTGGGGTTGTTGACGGTCTGGAAGTTGTACTCTGGATGATAGTACAGGCGGCGGGCCTGCGGGGCGTCTGTTGTGAGCAGGGACACGATTTTGCCATCGGAACGAAAGGTTTCAGCGAAAGTAGAGTTGTTTTGCATGTCTCCGATGTCATAAGGCATGACCTGCTCTTTGACAACATCTGACCTCAATTCATCCACCGTTCCTTCCGCCGCCCGCAAGACTGCCTTCTCCAGCTGCTCAATCGCCGCATAGTCAAGTTCGATCCGGATTCCGTTCATCAGATCAGCTCCAGCTGTGTAAAATTTACTGTGCCGTCCGGGTTCCGCGCGCGGGATGCGCTGTAAATGATCCGGACGGTCTCCGCACCGGCACCGTGGACGGCCACTTCACCAGAGATATCCCGGCCCGGCGCGATATCGCCGGGGATCAACGCGCGGGCATTGAGCTGGATGAGCTGCCGTTCGGCGTTCACGACCTGCCGGGATCTCTCGGAGTAATTGCATTTACCCTCATAAATTGTTTCGCGCTTTGGCGTGCCGTCGAGATTCAGGCCCGTTTGAAGTCGCACAGTGATCGACGTGCAGCAGGCCTGCGGCGGCACGAGCTGCGGCCATTTCAAGCGCGTCACCCCCAATCCAGCCCACGGTAGGTGAGCCCTGACTGCTGCAGGAGCGCATAAATGCTACGCAGAGTATTGACGCCATCCTGCTGTACCAGCATGGATTTATCCCACGACATGGATACACCGTTGATCGCATAGGAGGAGAGCGGATTGTTGAGCAGTTCGCCATATTCGCGCAAAAAATCCGCCTGTAGGCAGACAGCCCGCGTCACAAGCTCCCTCTGCCGCTCTGCCAGCCGATCAAAACCCCGGCTGGTAATCCGGTTGAAGGTCAGGCTATCAATGTCATACTCGGCGGATTCCAGATTTTGCTGCGTTGCGTCTCCTTCCGGGCAGATACGCATGTAGTCATCTATCGTAACATAACGCATCCTTACATCATTCCTTCTGCTCTTTTGCCTTTTTCAGAGCCTCCTGTGCAGTTTTGAGCTGCTTTTTTAGGGCGGCATTCTCGTTGGCCACCGTTTGGTATTTCTCGTAAGGCACGGTTTTGCCCGCGCCCTGCTTCACAAGCTTGCCATTGTCGTCAAGGATGTCAAAGCCCTCCTTGACATAGTGCTCCTGCTGCGACTGGTCAATCGTATAGACTTTGTTTTCCTTCGTTGCTGTCATTCCAATCCCTCCTTACGCACTTGCGGTTTCCGCGTTCATGGCGACGCCAGAGACCTTGTTCTCGATCAAGAACAGATCGCCGTAGTTGCGGTTCTGATAGAGGTAGCCGTCCGCTGTGCGGCTATCCGTCCCGGGTGTAAAGAGCTTGATGTAGCTGTATTTATCCCGGCAAATAACCGCAGACGGGTGCAGGAGGATAAAATTGATTTGCTTTGCGTCGGACGCGGGGACGCATCCGGTCGTGAAATCATACTTTGTCTTCATGCGGGCCGCAGGAACCATCTTGATCTGCACGTCATCCAGGCTGTGCACCTGGCGGTTGATCCCGCCAGCAGAGGATACACTCATCACACGCTGGATGCCCTCGGCCTCCTTGATGATCTTGCGCACAGTAGGCGTTGCGTAAATGATGCGGCCCTCTGTCGGCACGCCGGCCTCATCCATCTTCGCCATATATTCATCGAACATCTCAAGGATATTCTGTGTAGTAATTTCGGTAGAATCCGGCGTTACGCTGTAAGTAGTCAGTTCTGCGTGCAGCTTCGAGAAGCGGTAGGAATCCTTTTCTGGGATTGCCTGTTCCTCTTCGAAAGTCGTCTGGATGTTGGCGACGGACATGACGAGGTTCGTCTCATCGATATCCATCGGGTCGATGTAAAACTCCACGTCGCGGTCGTGGGTGAGCTTTTTCGGCTCCCAGTCGTTTGACATGGTGCCAGCGTTAAAACCGGGCGTGCGGATATGGTCCTTGTAGCCGCTCAGGGACATGCGAGGCAATTTGATTGTCTGTGCATTAATAAACTGCACGCCAGGATTGCTTTTGGTAAGCGCATCGGAGCACAGCTCCCGCGCATACTTCTGCGCGAGCTGGCGCGCAAAGGTTTCGGCGTAATCGTATACAGCCATTGGTCATCATCCTTCCTATTTTAAGTTGTTGCCAAAGATCGCAGCGAGCGCATCGTCATCGGTCTTTGGATGATTTTTGTTCCCTCCAGCTCCTACCCGGAATCCGCCGGAATTGTTCTTCTGGTCGTCCTGCTTTTTCCATTCGGGATGGCGCTTGAGGACTTCCTTCAACGCTTCTGCAACGGCGTCCTCGTCGAGTTCATCCCCCGATTTTTCGACAGCATGCATGGCAAGCAGCACTGCGTCCTCCACTGCTTCGGGTTTTATACCCTCCTTGTATGCGGCAAGCTGCGCGCGGGTTTCGACAATCTCCCGATGGAGGGCAGCGCTGTTGTCCTCGGCAGGCTCACCCTCGCCCTCTGCGTGAGAAGCTGACGGAGGGGCAGCGGGTGGCTGCTGGGCCTGCTTCTGCTTTTTGAGCCAGTCCTTTTCTGCGCGTTTTAGACGCGTGTTGATCAGAGCGTCAAGCTCCTCCTGTGTTTTTGGCAGATTGGGCTCTGTCCCTCCACCGGGAGGATCGGCCGGGGGCGGAATCTGGTTGTTCGGGTTTTTGTCGGGATTCACTTGGGGAGCCGGTTCCGCAAACAACTGGAGCTGCGGCCTCAAAAAGGTTTTGCTGTTCTGTACGGTGGTTCTCAACATTGCATATCGCTCCTTTTATAGCCTGTCGGCTGTTATCCTTGCAAAGTTTTACGCCTTGCAGCACGTTTTGGGCATAAAAATGACCCGCATTTCTGCGGGCAAATTTAGCAGGGCTTCCGCCCGCCTCCCTTGCGCTTTGGCATTGTCCTCACCTCCTTCAAATGGACATGAAAAAGCGCCTGCCGGATGGCAAGCGATTTGATATTTTAACATATAAAGGCATAAAGCAAGGGAAGTCCGCTTTTAGCAGGCTTCCCTCGTGAAATGGCAATTGGCGGGTGTGCCCCTTCCCGCATTTCTTTTGACTCAGAGGGTGCGTAGCAGCACAATCTCTACTTCAATTGCCTGATTTCAGCATGTTTTAATCGTCTCTATGGTTCGGACACTTGGAACATATCTTCTCATAGTCATCAGGAGTAAAGGCCTCCTGCGGAGCTGTCCACTGCGGCGCGCCGTCATCCACTACCATACAGATATCAAAGCAGATGGCAACGTCTATTTCTTCGCCCATCAGCGGGCAAAACACCTTATCTTCCATACCGCTTTAACGCCTCCAATATCTTTTTCACCTTATCGTCAAATTCCTCTGGCCCAAACGCCGTGCGTATCGATTGCTTTTCCCGATCGACATATATAACGCCCTGATCGGAATAATATCGCTCAAACCGGCCATTCCAAACGGTGACGGAAGCCTTTGCATTTTTGATCATTTCCTGCGCCTGTTCCTGCGTAATATTGTGCTTCCGCTGTAAATTGATATGTTTATCGTCAAATTGCAACGCTTCGATCTCTAGCGGCTCCGGATCTAAGTGGAGCACGCCGCGGATGCCAGATTCACGTTTGATCTCTGCATTCAGTATAGCATCTTTTTGGGAATCTTCCAACGGTATTCCGTATGTTTTTTCACGCCAGTAGTCCCTACGCAGCACATCCTTATGTTCCCCGATAAATTCCCGGACGTTTTTTTGTGCATCCCGCGCCTTTTGCTGACACGCTTTCTTCTGGACTTCGTCGAGCGTGCCTTCAGCCATACGCTTCCACTTGCGCACCTCGCGTTCCAGTCCGCGCTGTTGCTGCTCCAAGGCGGCGGTTTTTCGGATTTTATCCCCATCCATATCCATTGGCGGCGGGATCGGGTCGCCGCGCCTCCATGTCATCAGCGTATGCCGACAGTTTGGGTGGAACAGCCCTTTATTGACCGCAACGGAGAGCAGCATATACCAATGGCCGTCATTGCTCAAACCCCGGTCGCCGCTACGCTCTCCTGCCCACGCGCCCCAAACATCATCAATGTATACCTTGCCCTGCCAGGGCAGGCACGTTTCTGAGCAGGCGCCGTACTGGCTGACCAGTACCGTATCCACGCCGAATTCAGCCCGGCGCTGCGCTTCGCCCAACAGCATAGACCGGGTTGCAGCGGTGCGCAGGGCCATCTGCGCATAGTCGGCAATGTTGACCCGCCGCCCGTCTTTATACTCCACACAGTAAATCCCCTGCGCTAAAAAGCCCTTCACCGCCATATCGATTGCCTGCGGCAGGGTAATAGCCCCTGCTGACATAGACAATTCCACGCGAGAAATCGTTTGCCGGTAAGCATCCTCCATCGTGCGTAGGGCGGCGCGTTCCACACGGGATTCCGTCGTCTGGATTTCATCAATAAGGGAGTTCAGGCGACGGTGATTCACTCCAAAGAAATGATCGTCTTGGATGGACTGCTCCGCGCGTTCCGGATCAATCTCAATCAGTTCCTGCTGCGTTTGCTCCCAACCCTCATCAAACTGTTCACGGAGCATCTGCTCTGTAGCTTCGTCGATTACGGGTCGGTATTCTTCCATTAGGGCCTTGTTTTGCTTGCGGTACTGCTCCAGATTGCGGATTTTGAGTGCCTGCCAAGCAGGCCAGCGAAACTTTTCATTTTGTTCCCACTCCTTGTGCCCGGCAAGATTGCGAGCGAGAGATGCAATCAGCCGCAATTCCATTTCCTCAAACAACCGGGCGATCTGCTGCCACGTCATACCACCACAGCCTCAGTGGGCAACTTATCCCGCAACCCTCCGCCGATAGACGGTTCTGAAAGTTCTTCGATTCCACGCAGCGCTTTGATACGGGCAACCTCGGCGGCTTTCCATTCTGCGTCTTTGCTGTTACCCCACATCTGATCAACCTGCGTTTCGATGCTCATGGTGGCGGCCGCAGCGGCTTGATTAACCGTCTCAACGCGGGCGTCAAACGACGGCGCGCCGTACTCTCCAAACCCGACAGACGGATTATAAACGCCAGGGGCCTCCCCTCGCATGAGATCATAAGTCGTCAGGATTACACGGATGAGCTGCGGCAGTACCTTTTCGAGCACGCCCGTTATCGTATTGCGCGTATAGCCTGTGACGTCCTTTTTTTCCCGCTGTGCCTCTGCGCTGCTCCTTTTTCCCACATCGATGCCCAAGGTGGCCGGTGAGACAATACCCTGGAGGCACATATCAAGAGCGGCAAGATAGGAGGACAAAAACGCTTCATACCGAATTTCCGGCTGGACCATTTCGATTTTGCTTGTGTCATTTTCGCCGGACGCAGATTCCGTCACAATATATTCGCTTCCGAAATCATTCATCCGCATTATCTTGCCAGTTTTAGGGTCGGTGGGAACAAGATCTCTTGGAATGTATTTCTTGACACGGCCCGCACGGATCGCATCCCACCATTGGCTGATAACCTCATCAAGCGCGTCGAAATCGTCAAGCTTGCTCTCATAGATCGCCTTGCCCCGCCCGGAAAACTTGGGGCTATCATAGAACTTCAGCGGTACGGCCATTATGAAGCCGCCATCAAATTCGACCGGTTTCAACCCTGCGAGTTCTGGAACACAGTCGAGCGATACCTCGTGTTCGCCCTCGAATAGCGCATAGCTGACACTGCCTTTGCGGTAGGTTTCACAGAGCCGGTATTCCCGGTGTTTTTCCCGGTAAGTCGTCCAAAAGCGTATTCCTGTGATCCGGCCGTTTTTGTGAATGTATTCCACACGGTCGGCTTCGTAAAACTCCACGTGGGGGTAAGGGGAAGCTTCCGGATCCTTCGGATCGTCGATCATGATTTTCCAGGCCCCGTCTCCCGATTTCAGCGCGCCGGCAATGCCTTTACCCACCGCATCCTGAAAATCCAGCTCCTGCGTGATATCCTCCCATGCTTGCTTACCTGCGTCCCGATTAAACTCAACGTCGTCCATATCCGATTTAACGAGATAGGCAAGCGTATCCACAAGGATTGCAGGAAGACCACTGTGAATTTTTCGCAGCTTCAGGTTGTTGCTTGGAACTGCTGCCCAAAACCGCGCTGCGTTCGTGCCGTCCTGTGCGCCGAGCTGCTTATATAACTGCTCCAGCTCTGCGGCCTCTCCGCGATACCAGATTTGATTGCGAATCACCGAAGCCTGATGGCTCAGCGGTTCCTGAAGAACAATGCTATTTTGCGCCGCGGGCTGAATTTGCAGCCAATTGCGAAGCATACTTTTCACCTTCTCCCCAAATTTACTCATTGATGCGTTCCTCCTCGCCCGATCCGGTTTTTGTAGGGCAGCCACGAATACTGATCGGCGTTAATCGCATGATCGTGGCCGTCCTCCGGCTCGTTATCCCTGTCTTCCTTCCAACTGTAGGTGTTCAGTTCGTCAATCTCAGGCTTACAGTAGTCCTCCACCAGTAGAAAATACCCACTCGCCATCCATCCGGATTGCAGATTGATACGGTCAATAATCTTCGTCTTTTTCCACGCGGGCACAAAGTCATAGATGCTTCCGTGCAGCCGCTTGTATTTCTGGCATTCGATGATTGTGGCCTCGTCCGCAGAATCAATAAAGACGTTACGTGCGAACAGTCCGAAGAGCGCCCGGTATTTTTCGAGAAATGCGATCAACAGCGGCGGAATATCGCTAGGTGCCAATGCCGTTACGCGATCCCGATTGTTATGTATCTCCGCAGCCAAGGTAATCTTCTGACGATTGGCCGTGATCCCGGAGAAAACAAACGCAAATGCATCTGCGGATTGCTGGGAATACGACGTATCTACACCAGCGGAAGCTTGAATAAATTTGATTTTATCTGCCTGCATCTGTTCTAACAGCCATTTTGCTGTGATCAGATTATGCGGCTGCAAGTTGAAAACAAGCCCTGTCGCCCGGCCCCGCAGACCTTCGATTTTGTTCTTGTAGAGCTTTGTTCCTTTGGGGACGCTGTTTATAATCTGCTGCACCTTATCTGGCGGTAGGCCTAAATTGTGAGCAAAAGAAAAGAACCAATGCACCCAACCGGGCTTTGGTTCTTCTTTGAGCATTTCTAAAATTTCTTTTGGAGTTTCTTCCTCCCACTCCGGAAGCGGTCTGGAATGGTTGATGTATTCCTCGTATACCGGCAGGCCAGGGTCATCCGGGTTCAGCGTGGCGAGCAGGTAATCACAGCGCATCGACGCTTCGCGTACAAACTCCATGTCCGCAATATTGATCTCGTCAATATACAGGCATCCGTACTGGCCGCCCAGCGCCTTTTTCCAGCGGGCTTTGTTGTCATAACCGAGAACATATATCACCTTATCGCCAGATGATGGGTGGAATAGCAGATGGGGGAGGGAGTTTTTGCCCTTACCGCCGGCATTGTATTCGACCAAGCTCCCAAAGTCATCAAGGATGCCAAGGTCTTTGTTGATAATGTTTTTTTCAATCGTCCCTAGGTCAAGACCGGCCAAGATGTGGATCTTCTTCGGGCTCTCGGCCACGCGCAGCATAAACTTGAACAGGCCGACAGTCGTCTTTCCTGCTGCCGTTGTGCCTTCAAGAAATTCAACTGGCGCATTGCAACGCAGAAATGACTGGTACTTATCCGACAAGATCAGCCGGTCATCCACCGCCATTCCCCCGAAGCTGGCTCAAAATGTCGTCAAGCTTCTTCTGGCCAGTGTCGAGTTGGCCTTTCACCTCAACCCGATCGGTAAACATCCCGATGTGCTTGCCCAGCAGTTCCAACGCCTTCAACTTGTCGGCCAGCCGGATTTCTCGCTCTACGATTTCTCCGTCATCCGTCGGAATGTTTTTGACCTTAACGCTGGAAATGGCCGCAGTATCGTCGGCACATGCTCCATCGATGACCGTCGCTTTGTTCATATCAATCACATCAGAGGCGTTTACAAAAGCAACTCTGGCCAACTCGCGGACGACGCGGTCAGCATTTACACCGGTGCGCTTTGACCGTTCCGCCATCGCTTTGTCTATGCGCGCGCGTATTTCAGGTTTTTTCAGGTTTTCACTTCCCACCGATCCCGCACTCTCGGGTTTGTATCCTGCACGAATTGCAGCCTGCGTCGCATTTAAATCAATGAGGTATTCTTCGCAAAAGAGTTGCTGTTTCTTGGTCATTCGCCACCTCACCACCTCATTTATAATTTATATCGGTACAAAAATAGCGAACCGCCTGGGGAAAGGCAGTCCGCTGGTATTGGTTTAGTTGCCGGAATACTGGCCTCCGGCGGAGCCTCGCGTTGCTCTTCCCCGCGCAAGTCAGCCTTTCGGCAATCAAGGTTTTTGGTGGGGCTCCGGGATTCGAACCCGGTCTCGACCTGTTGCCCCACGATAGTCCCCGGTATTACCGCCCCGGGGAGGCGGTGAAAAGAGAGAAAGGCATGAATGAGACTTGAACACATCTCATCAACTGTATGATATCACATATCGATGCGACATTTGCGACAATATTAATTTCTCTCTAGGTATCTATAGCAAATTTTGCTTACGCTTTTATCCGTATGGTTTCCACCCACGCTATCCGCAACCTGCTGCCAGCTGAGGCCATTGACGTACCGTAAGGACAATATCTGCCGTGTAAGGCTGTCCTCCACGCCATCTATGTACGCATTCAGCCGGTTCATCTCATCCCAGCAGCGAGCCTTGCGGTTGTCGATCATTGACCGCAGGTCAGCGATCCGCACGGCAAAGCGTCCGACCTTATCCGACGTTCCGCTGCCGTGGGGCATGCCGGTGATCACCTGCGTGGTGCTCTCGGCCAGACATTCCAGCTCTTCAAGTTGCCGCTCCAACTGCACAATCTCCCGATTCAGGTAATACAGTTGGGACATTTCCTTGACGGTCAAAGCTCACCCCTCCCTCTGATTGTCCGCCCTGAATAGCCTTTTGTTGCAGACTGCGCAATAAGCATAGGCACCATTGCGATAACTGAGCAGGTTGTACATGCCGCTGTTGTCCGCTTCGCTGCCATCAAATCGATAGAAGTATCTAATCATCCCACGAGCATAATCCTTGGTGTAGTACCCAACATCTGACCCGCAATAAGGGCAGAAAGATATGTTCTCGGCATCTTTGACGGTCACTTTTTCACCTGCTTTCGGGGCAACTTTTTAAGATATTCAAAGCTGGCGTTCATCGTATCGCCTGTACGGCGCAGATAGTTGAACAAGCCGTTACCGGTATCATCCGCCAAAACCCTGTGAAATTTAACTTGCGCCACTCCACGTGGATCGTCCAATACCTTTACGACTTCCACCACGGCTTTGGATTTGTTTTCTTTGCCAAATGCGTACAAGCAAAAGTCCCCAGGTTCAAAGCTGGCAGAGCTATTACTCTCTCTAGTCATGCCCGTTCTACCTCCCCAAATAAACGTTCATACGTTTCGATTTCTTCTGTTTCAATTTGTGCGCTTATTTTCCCCAAGAGACTTTCCTTCGTGGAAAACCAATTTCCTGCCTTCGTGTGATAAATTGCAAGATTTTCCGGCAGTTCGAACATAAATCCATAACCACGTGAAGCGAATACCTTCTCAGCTTGCTCGGTATCATAGACTTTTCCGTCCATAAAAAATTTCGCCATCTCTACCCCTTCACCTCCTTGATTCCCAAAAGTGCCTCTCGGCCATAATATCACTCCCTTATCTCCGTTTCTGTTGGCGATGCTGGAATGTATATTCCGTATTTTGCCAATGCATCGCGTGCTCGCTCATAAATTCCCGCTCGCTGCAAACAGCGATATTTGCATGTAGGGCACCATTTGTAATGTAACGGCCAGTATTCCGGCTTTGCAATGGCCTTGATTGCCAGGAATCTTAACCGACACAACACATTGGCGTGGATACGGGCAGTATATATGGCGCTATACGCCATGTAGCGGATTTTCCGTTTCATCATTGTGCCTCCTCATAAGCAATCCTCTGCCCGCACTCCGGGCAGGTATATACGACCGTGTGATATAACGTGTATTGCTTAATCGCCTGTTCCGGCGGTTTGCTTTTCCTGACCTTTCGCATCGGGTTGCCTCCGTTCGTTGATCTTCTGCTCAATGAGCCCATAACTGACCATTTCGCCCCGCAGTAGACACAGGCATTTTATCGAGGAGAGAAGGAGGTTGGACAGGTCTGCCGTATCGGCCGTTTGAATAATCTGTGTCAGGACACAACCGGAAGCTTTCACCGCCTCCAGCTGCCCACGCATGGCCTCCAGCCGCTTTTGCTCCCTGCCTTGCGCCTCCCGGTAAGACCGGCAGTATTGCTTCTTCTCCCGCTGTGCCTGCTCCTTTGGGATCCGCTTGCTGTAATAGTCCTGGTACAGCCTGCGCAGGCAGAGATATGCATACTGCTCCGGCTGCCCAAGGCCGTCAGGCAGAGGCTCGTTGTGCATCGCGCACCGCTCAATTTCCTGCAACTCCATGACACACCTCACAGTATCTCCTCAAAATCATCCCGGCTACCTGGGGCGGTTTTCTCTTTCAGCCAGCCGTATTCCTTTACACCGCTTTCAAAGCCTTTTTTGCTCGTAATCCGTTTTGATTTCCGGCTGAAGTACAACTCGACTTCCTGCCCCTTGCGGGTGATCCGCCCGGTCAGGCGGTTTTTCAGGACGGACAGTTTGCTGTCGCAATCCTCCGGGTTATCCTCATGCTTGTCTGCGTTGCTGGAATACGTCAGCACCACATCCGCCCGGTTCGTGATATCTGAACTGCCGGATACATCATCGTTCTCCAGCTGCTCCCGTGTCTTCTTCGGGTGGGCGACCAGCAGGATCACCACATCATGCCGCACCGCGATCTGCTTTAGTTTCTTAACAAATGCGGATTGTGCCCGGTACAGGTCCTCCTTTACCTCTACGTCCATTGCTGTCATCAGGTTATCGATGCAGATAAATTTCACCCCGTACCGTCGGATCGTATGTTCAATCGTCTCTGTCAGACTTTCCAATTCCTCGCCGTCCACAGCATTGTTGTCGTAGAGATATGCCCGGTCCTGATACCAGAGGCCAATCCGTTCCGACATGCCTGGAGCCAGAGAGTAAACAGGTTCATCGAACATATTGCGGCTTTCGACGATATGATCGGGTCCCGCCAATTGCAGATCGATCCACCGGCGAAAATGGTAGTCCGGCAGCTCGCCGCTGTAGGCCAGGGCGGAATAACCCTGGTCAAGCGCCTCTGCCATCAGCTGCCCCATGAAGGTGGACTTGCCCTCGCCGCGCCGGCCGGTGAGCAGGATGAGCTGGCCGAAGTAGAAGCCGCCGATAATGCGGTCAAGCTCCGGAATCCCGGAGAAGATTCGCGGCAGGCTGTAGATATCCACGCTCTCCACGTCGGACAGGCGCTTGACGTTGCTCACCGGCGGCACTTCCGCATTCTCCACGGCGGTAAGGATTGCCTGCTTCCCATACTTACAAAAAATATCGTTTGCATCCTTCTCGCCGAGATAGTCCTCCATGCGGACCGCCTTGACGACGTTCGGCAGCCGCCGTTGCAAGGTATCCAGAAGCGTAATCTTCCCATGCTCGCAGTCGCCGAAAACGACAATCTCTTTGAACTGCACGATCCAGTCCCACACGTTTTCCAGGAACGTGAAGCCATTGCAGCCGTTCGGGACGGATACCGCATTGGGAACCCCGCACTCCGCAAGCGTCAGGCTGTCGATTTGGCCTTCGGTGATGACCAGATGGTCAAACCCTTCGCACTGTGCCATGCCGAAGAGGATCGGCTTTGCGTCCTTCTCGCACCACTCCTTGTTGCCCTTGCCGTTGAATCTCGTGTTGCGGTATTTGACATAGGCCAGAACGTTGTTCTCGTCGTAAAACGGAAAGACTAGGATGTCCGGCCGGTCCTTCCGGGTGGTGATACGGTATCGCTCCACGATTGCCCGGCCAATGCCGCGGGACTGAAGATATGTAACCGCGCCCTCCCGGATGGGGATCGGGCGCTGAGGCAGTTCCCGGTACACCTTCGGGTGGGGGGCATTGTCGAAATCCAGCTGGTAGTGAAAATCCCGGGCCAGCTCCACGAAGTGCCCGGCCTTCCCGCATCCGCTGCGGAAGCATTTGAAGGCCCCGCTGGTGAGGTTGACGGAGAAAGTGTTCTTATCCCTGCTTTCCCCACCTCGGCAGTATGGGCAGTAGGTGAAGAAAAGCTCCCCGCCTTTTTCGTGGACGTCGGCGTCCAGGACGCGGGCCAGGTCATACACGTCCGATGGTTTCAGCTCGTAGCCCATCACTCCCGCATCCTTTCAAAAATCGATTTTTCCCCGGCCGGGCGCTCCGGCGTTTTTGCGCCGGACGCGCGCGCGCCTTCTTCTTCATTCTTTATATATTCTTTATTATTCTTGTTTGTTTTCGACCGTGTCACGACCGTGTTACGCTCGTGTTCCGATCCTGTTTTTTTGCTGTCTCGCTGACCTTGATATTTCCCATAGTTTACAAGGGTTAAGACTGTTTTTTTGGTGTCACGTTTTTGGACGATCATTCCATCCTGCTCTAAAAGGTCTAAAAAACGAGAAACTTTGCTTACAGACCAGCCCCAGCGATCAGAAAGCCTGCGCAAGCTGGTTACCTTGTCTCCGCGTTCAACAGTAATCAGGTCCCCATCCAAGAAAAGTTTTTCCGCTCGATGGTTGGCTGTCAGGATGAGGTCGATCCACGCCTGACCATAGGAGAAAGGCTTTTCCTCCCACAGCCAGCTCGTTTGAATTTGTCTGTCCAGCTTGACCCACCCAGCCGCCATCACAGTTCGCCCCTCTCCAGAATCGTTTTGAGTTCATAGCGCAGGATCCTGCCGATCAGTTCCCCGGAGGTCTCACTCCGGCAAAAGACAGGAACAAGGTTATACCGACCGCTCCAGGCCAGCAGGGACGCGGTAAGCGCGGCAGGGTTCAGCCGGCTGCGGTAGGCGCCGCTGAGCGCCTTTTCCCAGTTCGCGTTTTCTACTAGCAGGTAGACCTTGGCCCCATCCTCTCTGGCCCGGATGAATTCCCGCTCAAACCGGGCTCGACTGCGTGTAAAGCAGGCACAGAGCTCGTCAAGGTTCATCTTGCGCTCAATACAGATTTTGCCTGCCGCGCTAATGGGCTCTCCCGCTGGGCTTACAAACCGGCAGGAGTAGTCCCCATAGTCAAGCTTGCAGCGCTCATACGGATACTGTATTGCCTTCAGGCGGCGCCGCAGGGCAGGGGTATCCTGCTCCCGCGTATCCACCAGCACCACCATGCTCTCCAGCATCCGTTCAATCTCAAAATGGTTGTATTCCGCCATCGCGCTCAGAACGGGAGGTCGTCATCATCGTCCAGCGCCTCGAAATCCTTAGGGCCGGTTGTTTCAAAAGGCGTTGACGCCGGTCTGTCCTGACGCGGCTTATCCTTCGGCGTTTTAAACTTTCCACTGCGGATATCATCCGCCGGAATAAGCGAGCAGCATTTTGTGGTCCAGCCAGTCCGTCCGTTCATCTCCCACTCCTCGTTGCGGAACAACGCGCCTACCAACAGACCTTTGAGCTTGTTCTCGTCCCAGTCAAAGCGGAAACCCTTATTGCTGTCTTCAAAGGCAAACATAGCGTTGTTAAAGGCGTTTTTCGCCCATGCGTCCTTATCGCTGCCATCGTCTGCGGGGATGCGCAGGCGGTAGGTTCCCCGCCATTTCTTGTCTTCATACGTCTGGCCCCTGTAGTCGTCTCGGAAGAAGCCTTTTTTGTCGCCCTCTTCCACATCGAAGCTCAGGAGCAGAATGTCACCCCAGTCGTTATGCACGAGCTTTACGTCCATGATTTTGACCACATAGCCGCCCGCGGGCAGCTGCTCCCTGACATAGCTCCGTTTCGGCTCGTATCCATTGAATGCTTTCATCGTATGTACTCCTCCTGTTATTTTTCAGTATTTAAACCCCAATATTCCCGGATGGCACCGTCCACCATCTTCAGGTCGTTGTCGATTTCCAGAAGATTGAACATATCTTTAGGAGATTTCGCCGTTGTATACCCATCGGTTTGGGTTTCAAAGTGATATCGATGCCCGTCTGACCTGCAATACAGGACGACGGAGAACAGGCCCTCAACGGTGAGTTGGTTATCGAGCATTTTACCTACAGTCTTGGCCTTGATTTTACCGCTGTCTGTGATCTCGCTGTGGTGCAGCAGGTAGACGATCGTATCGTCCGGCAGATCCCGGGAAATGTAGTCGATCATGGAACGGAAGCGCACGGCGATATCCGTAAACTTCCCATAGCCAGTTTCCTTCGCGCGGTCAAAGAGTTCAAAGGCCATCAGATACTGGCTGTCGTCGATAGCATACCGCTTGTATTGCTTCTGCTTGAGTGCGGCGCCGATGGATCCATAGGTCGCGTTTTTGACAGTATTGAGTTTTTTGCGGAATGGCAGGGGCTTGTTGGCCACGCTGAAGACCAGGATTTCCCCCGGTTCAAAATTGCGCAGGCCGGTTGTTTTCCCGCTGCCGGATTCCCCGAGGATCAGGACAGGGATTCCCATTATGTATCCACCTCCTGAATAGCCAGCGGGCAGTCGTCGCCCCGCCGGGTTTCATAAATCTCATTGAGCGGTTCATAGGTCTTGACGCAGATAACGCGGGTATTTCCGCGGAAGGTTTTCCGCTTGCAAAAGGGGCACCACTGGCAAGCGAGATCCCCATTGGGGAAATGGACTTCCACGATTTCCGTACCGGTTATGTAAAAGTCAACTCCGCGGTCAGGAATCATGCGGATCACCCTCCCTCCGGATCCAGTTGCCCGAGAAATACCAATCCACAAGGGCTGTCAGGAACTCCGGCGTTTCCGGGGTATCCTGCATCCGGCCGATCCCGCAACGTACCATTGCATAAGCCGGCGCGTCTTCGCCGGAGACGCGCTTTCCGCGCTCCGGGCCAATCCCTTCGTAATACATGGTTTTCTCCCTCCTTCCAGAGCTCCATCGCGAGTTCGTCCCGTTCGGCAAAGGTCATATTTTATATGCCTCCTTGACTTCCAGCGCCCCCAATGCTACACTGTAGCTGTAAGGACCGCCTTTTTGATTCGGGTTTTCTTACGTGCCGCTTCTGACAATTGCCGTGTCGGGAGCGGCGGTTTTTGTGTTTTGGGCAAGCAACCGTCTAGCTGACGCCCAAAATGTTTGCGGCTTGATCAACTCGGTTGCCTGCAATTGACATAGCTTTAACTCAGCAAACATGGGTTCCAGTAGGGACAAGGGTGTGCCTTTCAGGATGGTATATCCGATTTTTTGTTCCGCCCATTTGGCCTTGTCCCATATATCAGGACGCAGACAGTAGACACAGTACCAATGTTGCCGCCCAGCTTTTAAGCATCCAATGCAATTTGCATGTCTGTACGTTTTATATGTATCTGGCCTACGGATGCCGATATCTTCGATGTTGCGTAATTCTATTTGGGACGTTAACGGGTAGACACATCGGTATCCTTGCTCCCCCATAATCCGTGTTCGCCGTGCGATACGCTTTTGCTCAGTTTCGTCAAACCCATACACAAGTTCGAGGCTGCTGCTATCTTGGCCAGATAGCCAGCGCGCGAACGGCTCCGTTTTAAGTTTGCGTGTGCAGATCGCAGATGATTGCATCCCGTACTTAAACGCCTTTTGTTCGACGCACACGTCAAAATGATCTTTTTGGCTCACGTCCGCCATATTGGCGTATGTGATTAGCAGGCCAAGGTACTCCGCAACTTCCCGCTTAAACCGCTTGATATCCGCATCCTCTGTGCGCGGATTAATATCGTGATTCAGCAATATCACGTTTTCCGGGCCGTACTGTCTGACGGTTTCTATGGCAGCCAATGCGGAACTGTGGCCGCCACTATACAAGACAACGTGTTTCACCATTATCCTCCTTCCTCTTCAATTAATTCGATTTCCCCAGCCACGACTTCAAATTCTGGCAGCGTCTTCGCCTCATACCTTGTGTGCCTGATGACACGTATCCGGACATCTCCATCCGGGTTGAGATCAGTTACAACGGCCTCCAGCAGTTCGCCGGGCTGCGTGTAGTATCCTTGGCTGCCTGCGGTCCCACGGACGTGGTCGCCTATCTTGAAATCCATTGTCTGCAACTCCTTTGGAAACGCTTTTGCAATTGTTTTGCCCACGGGATCAGGTGTTTATCCTCCCATGCGATCAACCGCTTTTCATTCCAGCAAGCCCATATGAAAAAGATTGTCGCCAGCGTCCCGAATACAGCCTCTAATATTGCAATGGTCATGTTCTTCTCCCGCTCTCGGTCTGTGATCCAAAGAACCGATCAAAGCGGTCCCGCCCGACATACTCCCTGAACTGAACCGGATTAATATAGTAGATAAACTTGCGCCCGGTTCCTGGCACGGCATTTCCAAAAGGTAAAATGCCGCGCTGCAAGCCGATCCGGATGAACTGCTCAGACTTGCCTATGCATCGCGCCGCCGTCCTTGTACCGATCCTATCCACTGATACGCGGGGAAGCATGGGCGGCACGTCCTTGCCCATCAGGAAATCCGGAGATGCTTTCAAGGCTTCTGCCATCAGAAAAATCTTGTCTTCTCTCGGTTGATTCTTTCCGGAAAGATATTGGCTGATAGATGCTTTTGTGATGCCCGTTTTGCTTGACAGTTCGGATTGGCTCATGTGGGCCTCGTTCATAGCGTGTTTTAATCTCTCTGCAAATGTGGTTGTCATAACTAGTTCCTCCCTATAAATTGAATGATTCTCTTGCCACTATCCCAATCATGGGACTTTGCCTCTTGATTCCAAAATCAAACAGTTCAGTAATTCGTTCAGGCGTGATAAAATAAAGATGCAGTTTTCATCTCATTCCTAAAATTCTTGCCAATGCCTGTTTAACTGTTTGTTCTGCATTTTTAGGCGAGCGATGCCCATTCAGAATCGCACTGAGATATTTAGGATGCCAACCGATTTCATTTGCCAATTCCGATGCAGTAATTTTGTTTTTGTGCATTTCTCCAATTACATCACCGATCCACTGTGCAAGCATACGAAGTTTACCTCCTTCAACATTTTTGGTTGACCTTTGTAATCAATTGTGATACTATTAACGCGTCAACATCAGTAAGCAACAATTATTACATTGGTAATCATCTGCTCTTATGATAGCATACGTCGGTAATCAAGTCAACCCTATTTTGGTTACCTTTGTAATAATGTCATGTTGCACAAAATAGGAGTGTATTTTTTGTGTTTTATGACTTGTTCAAAAAGTTATGTGATGATAGGAACATTTCAGTCAGCAAAGCTTGTATTGAAATAGGACTAAGCCGTTCTATAGCAGCTAAGTGGAAAAATACGAAAACCAATCCCAGTGCGGATGTTTTACCAAAAATTGCAAAGTATTTTGGCGTATCAGTCGATTATCTCTTAGGAGCAGAAGAAAAAATGCCCGCCCTTACTTCGAAGGACGAGCGCGATATTTCTAAAAAACTTGAAGAAGCATTATCCCAACTAGAAAGCAGCCAAGAGGGCTTGATGTTTCAGGGGGAACCGCTTGATGACGCTACAAAGGAGTTGATCGCAATCAGTTTAAGAAATAGTCTGGAAATGGGTAAAAAGCTTGCAAAGCAAAAATTCACTCCAAAGAAATACAAAGGGGAACAATAATTGAATGAATACGAAAGAGCTTGTTCACGCTTTGTGTGAAGAGTATCACACAAACGATCCGTTTGAACTGGCCGATTCGATTGGAATTACAGTAACATATGAAAAATTAGGATCAGTTCAAGGATTTTATAACCAGTGCTTTCGACATAAGTTCATACATATCAATCAAGACAGCAGTGAGGAAAAGCAAAGGTTCACGTGCGCCCATGAATTAGGACATGCTATTTTGCATCCAGAAGCAAACTCGCCTTTCTTACGGGAAAACACGCTATTCTCCATTGACAAAATGGAGGTTCAGGCAAACCGGTTCGCCGTTGATCTCCTGTTCAGCGACTATGAATTACAAGATTATATTGCAAGGCCCATCACCGATGCGGCGCGGCGCATGGGGGTGACAATCCCGCTCGCGGAATATCGGATGAAATCAGTCGAGCCTGCACTATTTCATACATACTAAAAATGACATCTTGATAATGTCAGAAGGAGAATCAGTATGACTGACGAAGATATTTTACTTTAACCATCAAATCAAAAACCGCCCCCGGCGTTGGCGCGCCGAAGGCGGTTCAGGTGAAATCATACCCATGAAGATATGCTTCCCCTTACAAGAAGCATTATATCACATTGGGTTTGGTTTTGCACACCCAATTTTACCAAAAGAAAGGTGATATAATGCGAAATCCAAACCGGTATGGATCAGTGATAAAACTTTCAGGTAATCGGCGAAGGCCTTTCATGGTCAGAAGCGGCGTGTATGGTTATGATGATCGAGGCCACCCACGCTTTGATATTATAGGTTATACAGCAACGCGTGAAGAAGGCAATATCATGCTAGCGGAGTATAACCGTGATCCGTGGGATGTGGATAAGGCCAAGATCACGCTTCAGGGGCTGTTTGACTTATGGAAAGAAAAAAAGGCACCCAAGTTGGGAAGATCGAATCAAGCGTGTTTGTGTTCGGCGTTCAAGCATTGTTCAAAGCTGCTGAACATACCCTATAAAAAAATTCGATCTTACCAAATGCAGGAAACCATTGATGGGTGTGGGAAATCTTATGCCACCCAAGGGGCAATTAAAAACCTTTGGGGACATCTTGACCGGTTTGCCCTTGAACTGGATATAATAACCCGCTGCTATTCCGACTTATTAACTACCGACCCAATCCCGGAAACCTCCCGTAACCGGTTCAGCGATGATGAAATTAATTGCCTTTGGAATCATCAAAATGAACCGTGGGTAGATAGCGTTTTGATTTTAATTTATTCTGGGTGGCGGATTTCAGAACTTTTAAATTTGAAAACGGCTGATATTGATCTTCAACTTGGGACTATGACCGGCGGCACAAAGACAAAAGCCGGTAAAGGCCGCATTGTTCCAATTCATTCTCTAATTCGCCTTTTTGTAGAGCGGCGCATGGACGAAGGTGGGGAATACTTGTTTAATTATAATGGGAAGAAGTGTTCGGAAACGAAATACCGGAAATTTTGGAAAAACATCATGGATTCTTTGGGAATTGAAAAAAGTCCCCATGAGTGCCGTCATACTTTTGAATCCTTATTGGACAGCGCCAAAGCCAACCGGAAATGTATTGATTTGATGATGGGTCACAAGTCCAAGGATACAGGAAACCGAATATATAACCACAAAACGTTGGATGAATTGAAGGAAGCCATTGAATTAATTACAAGAACTATTGATGGCACTGTGAACACTGAACTTATAACAAAATAGTAACAAATAAGGCGGGAAACCTTGAAAGATCAAGGTTTCCCGCCTATTTCACGGCTATCATACCATAAATTTAGAATTCAATGAAAAGATGCACAGGAAGGGGGCACTGCCTCTGCCATAGAACACGTCCAGGAGGAGACGCATCCCCTCTTGTTTAAATCAGGGCAATAAGAAGCAAGTGCACGGGATAAAAAAAATAAAAAAACCATTTACCGATTGCTCCCTTTAAAAAACGCCCCTTTTCCCCATTATAAAACAAAATAAGAACGAGTGCCAAGAAAACTCCCAGCATATATAAACATGAAAACAGGCTGGGAGCAAAGCCACGCCCTTGCCCCAGCGCTGTAAGAAAATTTGAGCAGAAATAGAAAACCGACACAGCGGAGAAGGCGGTCGCCATCTTCCTCCGATCCTCCCGGAAGATCCATAAAGCGAGGGTGTAGAGCACTGCCGTGATGCCCCAGTCGCACCACCAGGTGGCCATGATACAGCCGAAAACCGCAACCCAACGGGATATTATATTTTGAATGTTATCATAAAACAAAATGCCTAAAAAGCAAAAAAACAACGTGAACATCACATTGAACTCTAAATTATACCAGTGGATTCCTTGAAACATGGTATATGGGAGCTGGGAAAGCAGAGCAAACAAAAGCATCCGCAGGCCGTATCTTTTTTTGCTGCGCGTATAAAAATAGCCTTCTGTAAGAAACAGGCACATGATTGGTAGCGTAATGCGGCCAAGCACATGGAAAACCTGCGCCTTCAGGTTTATAAACGGATAAAAACGCCAACCGATATGATCAATCAGCATTGCCGCAGCAGCTATAATTTTCAATGTATCTCGATTGAGGATCTGCAAACTTTGGTTTTTATCCATCATGCGCTTCCCCGTTTTAACCTTTTCTGCTTTTGATCTTCTCCCAATATGCCTTTGCAGCCTGTTCTGTTTTATTTTCCCCATATTCATAGTAGCGGGTTCCATTCAGCGCGTCGGGCAAATACTGCTGCGGGAGCCAATGGTTTGGATATTCGTGGGGGTATTCATAGAACTGGCCCTTATTTGGATTATCCGCGCCGTCGTAATGCACGTTTTGCAGCGTGCGGGGGATCGGGCCGCTTTTGCCGCGCTGCACGTCATCCATCGCGCGGTTGATGCCGTCATAGGCGCTGTTGGATTTCGGCGCCGTCGCCACAAGCACAACCGCATCCGCCAAGGGAATCCGCGCTTCCGGTAGGCCGACCTGTAAGGCCGCGTCCACCGCTGCCTTGACAATTGGAATAATCATTGGGTAGGCAAGGCCCACATCCTCACAGGCGCACACCATTAGCCTTCGCGTGGCGCTGGGCAAATCACCCGCCTCCAGCAGGCGCGCCAGATAATGCAGCGCCGCATCCGGATCGGAGCCGCGCATGGATTTTTGAAAGGCAGAGAGGATATCGTAGTGCTCATCCCCCGCTCGGTCATAACGCAGCGCGCTGCGCTGGGAAAGCTCTTTCGCGTGCGCTAGCGTTATCACACGAGCTTCACCCGGCGCGGGCATTGGGGAGGCAAGCACACAGAGCTCTACCGCGTTGATTGATTTGCGCACATCGCCCCCACAGGCCTGTGCAATATAGGGAATCACGCCCTCTTCCGGCACGATCCGCTCGCCGCGCTCCTCCTCCAAATAAATGAAAGCCCGCTGTACGGCGCGCTCAATCTCCGCCGGTTCAACCACCTTAAATTCAAATACTGTGGACCGGCTGAGGATCGCGTTGTAAATATAAAAATACGGATTTTCCGTTGTGGAGGCAATCAGAGTAATTTTCCCGTTTTCAATATATTCCAGCAGGGATTGTTGCTGCTTCTTATTGAAATACTGGATCTCATCCAGATATAAAAGGATTCCATTGGGCGCAGCAAACGTATCCAGCTCCGCAACAACATCCCGGATATCCGCCGTGGAGGCGGTTGTGCCGTTGAGCCGGTGCAGGCGGCGGTTCGTCGTTCGGGCGATGATACCTGCAAGCGTTGTTTTCCCAACGCCGGAGGGGCCATAGAAAACGAGGTTGGGCAGCTCTCCTGAAAGGATAATATTGCGCAGCGGCTTCCCCTCCCCCAAAAGATGCTTTTGGCCTACGATCTCATCAAGAGCCTGCGGACGCAGGCGGTCAGCAAGCGGTGCAGACATGGCGATTCCTCCTCAATCGGGATTTGTTTCTTCAGTATACGAGATTCTGGCCCACAATGCAAGTTGGCACATTTTCTCATTTTTTTACATACGAATTTCATAAAAATAAGAGAGTTTGAATCGCTTCTTCGTGAAATCTTTTTTCTTTTAGATAATTGACGGCTTGCAGTTTTTAGCGTATGCTGACTACAGCCTATTGAAAGGGGTCACATCATATGAAAACGAAGCTTACAAAACTCTTCTCCCTGCTTATGGCAGGCGCCTTGGTGCTCTCTTTGGCCGCCTGTAGTGGTGCGGGGGATGATGCAAATACCACCGGCGCAGAGGAATCCAACCAAGCGCCGAATGCCAGCGAAACGTTTCCACCCGCAAGCGATGAATCCAAAAATCCGTCGGATAGCACCGCAGAGCCCGGTGTATCAGATGCATCTGATACCGGCAGCAACGCCTCCACACAGAAGACGAGCGACGCGGGCACCACCAAACCTGCGGACAACCAGCAGAAGCCGGATAACAATGCATCGAAAGCGCCTAACGGCGTAAATGAAATCGTCAGCTATTATAATACGGCGGTTAAGAAGATTGCAAAAGTATCAGGTACCTATTCACGCAAAATTACGAGCGGAAGCGTAACGGGCGGCGTTAATTTGAATTTGGTAGAGCAAAAATATGCAACAGTTATCAACCGCAATAACACGGCATTGACTGGCACAGAAGCAACGCTGAAGGGTCTGTCCGCTTCGGATGTTGCCAGTGCATCTTGCAAAGAAAACGGAAATAATTATGTGTTTACAATATCCCTGAAAAACAAATCTGGAAAGGATTCTTCAATCAAACATGGAGCCGGCGGATATCTGTATTTTGCTGAATTAAGCGAAATAGAGAAAGCAGTTTACGATATTGGGGTGGTTCTCGGCGTAAAGGGAATCAAGGTATCTACTGCTAATTTGACGCTTTCAAACGGTAAGCTAACGGTAACCAGCGATAAAACCAGCGGTAAAATCAGCAAGGCCACTTTGACCCTTACTGAAGATGTGGATGCAACTGCCTCATATCTGTTTTTGAAACCAGCGGCAAAACTGAGTGTTAATTTTACTGTGAATTATACGGTCTCATAAAATTCTTCGAATAAAAAATCCCGGGTATGATTGACCTGCACCCCAATTGTTAGACAGTATGGTATACTGGATAACAAGTGGGGTGC
>ERZ1673698.1034-NODE-1034-length-31778-cov-30.561107_pt1 | contig 31778 bp, 26 predicted proteins | sample MGYA00580228_ERZ1673698 | MGnify/ENA primary metagenome ERZ1673698 (study PRJEB41218, sample SAMN15661768) | gut metagenome | host: Homo sapiens | place: Canada: London | collected 2015-08-20/2019-03-30 | study: EMG produced TPA metagenomics assembly of... | reverse complement strand
ATTTAAACAAATTATTAATCAGAATTCTGTTGCATTTGCAAGTTGAATTCAGCAAGTATTTGTATACCGCTCCGGCCTTGCCTATCCTGTGGACGTAGAAATCGGACTTCGTACAGAGTCGGAAGTACAGATTGTACGCGGACTGGCTGCCGGAGATACCATTCTTACCTCAGGAACCTTGCAACTCCGTACCGGTATGTCTGTTATTCTTGACCATATTAACTAATACCTGCTTGCCTTATGAACATATCCGAACTTAGTATCCGCAGGCCGGTATTGGCAACCGTGCTCACCATCATCATCCTTCTTTTCGGATTGATTGGCTACACTACGTTGGGGGTACGTGAATACCCCTCGGTAGATAATCCCATCATCTCCGTAACATGCAGTTACTCTGGCGCAAATGCTGATATTATCGAGAGTCAGATCACCGAACCGCTGGAACAGAACATCAACGGTATTCCCGGTATACGCTCGCTTTCGAGTGTGAGCCAGCAGGGACAATGCCGCATCACCGTAGAATTTGAATTGTCTGTTGATTTGGAAACAGCAGCCAACGACGTACGCGACAAGGTTTCACGTGCACAGCGCTACCTGCCCGACGACTGCGACCCGCCTACGGTTTCGAAAGCCGATGCCGATGCCAGCCCGATTCTGATGGTTGCCATCCAGAGCAATACCCGTTCGCTGCTTGAACTGAGCGAAATAGCCGACCTGACCGTCAAAGAACAATTACAGACCATATCCGATGTCAGCAGCGTATCCATTTGGGGAGAAAAACGTTACTCCATGCGCCTGTGGCTCGATCCCACCAAAATGGCCGGTTACGGAATCACTCCCGTCGACATCAAGAAGGCCATGGATAACGAAAACGTGGAACTGCCTTCCGGTAGTATAGAAGGTAATACCATGGAACTCACCCTGCGTACCATGGGACAGATGCACACCGCCGACGAATTCAACAACGTCGTCATAAAGGAAGTCGACGGACAAGTAATCCGTCTGAGCGATATCGGTTATGCCGAACTGGGAGCAGCCGACCTGAAGAGCTACATGAAAATGAACGGCGTTCCCATGGTAGGTGTGGTAGTGATTCCACAACCGGGAGCCAACCACATCGAAATAGCCGATGCCGTATACGAACGCATGGAGCAGATGAAAAAAGACTTGCCCGAAGATGTAAGCTTCTCTTACGGATTCGACAACACCAAATTCATACGTGCCTCCATAGCCGAAGTAGAAAGTACTGTATACGAAGCCTTCATTCTCGTAATCATCATCATCTTCCTCTTCCTGCGCGACTGGCGTGTTACGTTGATTCCCTGTATCGTGATTCCGGTATCACTCATCGGTGCCTTCTTCGTGATGTATGTAGCAGGCTTTTCCATCAACGTATTGACCATGCTTGCCGTCGTCCTTTCGGTAGGACTGGTGGTGGATGATGCCATCGTAATGACGGAAAATATCTACATCCGTATCGAGAAAGGCATGAAACCGTTCGAAGCAGGTATAGAAGGAGCCAAAGAAATATTCTTTGCCGTTATTTCTACCACCATCACTTTGGTAGCGGTATTCCTTCCCATCGTCTTCATGGAAGGTACCAGCGGACGACTCTTCCGGGAGTTCAGTTTCGTGGTTGCCGGTTCGGTGCTCATTTCTGCCTTTGCAGCCCTGACCTTCACTCCGATGCTTGCCACCAAGATGCTGGTCCGCCGTGAAAAGCAAAGCTGGTTTTACCGAAAAACAGAGCCCTTTTTCGAAGGGATGAACCGACTTTACAGCCGGGCACTCAATGCCTTTCTGAAAAAACGCTTCATCGCCATTCCATTCTCTATCATCACACTGATACTCATCGGCATATTGTGGAATGTGATACCGGCAGAAATGGCACCGCTGGAAGACCGATCCAAGATTACAATCAACACCAAGGCTGCCGAAGGTGCCAGTTATGAATACATACGCGACTACACGGAAGACATCAACGACCTGGTAGATTCCATCGTGCCCGATGCAGAAGCAGTGACTGCCCGTGTGTCGAGCGGTAGCGGAAACATCCAGATAACGTTGAAAAACATCAAAGACCGCAATTACTCCCAGATGGAGGTAGCCGAAAAAATATCGCAGGCTATCAAGAGCAAAACCAAGGCAAGAGCTTTCGTACAGCAGCAGTCTTCGTTCGGCGGAAGAAAGAGCAGCATGCCCGTGCAGTATGTATTGCAGGCAACCAGCATCGAAAAGTTGGAAAAGGTATTGCCCCAATTCCTGAACAAGGTGTACGATAATCCGACCTTTCAGATGGCGGACGTGGACTTGAAGTTCAGTAGTCCCGAAGTACGTGTCAACATCAACCGCGACAAGGCAGCCACCATGGGAGTCAGCGTGCGCGATGTTGCCGAAACTCTCCAGTACGGACTGAGCGGCCAGCGTATGGGATATTTTTACATGAACGGCAAACAATATGAGATTCTGGGGCAGATCAACCGCCAGCAACGAAATCAGCCGGCAAACATCAAGTCGATTTATATCCGGAACGAGGACGGAGAAATGATTCAGCTCGACAATTTGGTAGAGTTTGTTGAGTCCATCGCACCACCCAAGCTGTATCATTACAACCGATTCATCTCGGCTACAATTTCTGCCGGACTTGCCGAAGGAAAAACCATCGGACAAGGACTGGAGGAAATGGACAAGATTGCTGCCGAAACACTTGACGAAACTTTCCGTACAGCCCTCTCGGGCGACTCGAAAGACTATCGTGAAAGTTCATCCAGCCTGATGTTCGCTTTCATCCTTGCCCTCGTGCTGATTTATCTTATCTTAGCAGCCCAGTTCGAGAGCTTCAAAGATCCGTTCATCATCATGCTGACCGTACCGCTCGCCATTGCCGGTGCCCTGATATTCATGTACTTTGGCAACATCACCATGAACATCTTCAGTCAGATAGGTATCATCATGCTTATCGGACTGGTAGCCAAGAACGGTATCTTGATCGTAGAGTTTGCCAACCAAAAACAGGAGGCAGGAGAAGACAAGATGCTTGCCATCCGCGATGCAGCTCTGCAACGTCTGCGTCCGATCCTGATGACGAGCGCCTCGACTGTTCTCGGTCTGATTCCGCTCGCCTTTGCTACGGGCGAAGGAGCCAACCAGCGTATCGCCATGGGAACAGCCGTTGTGGGAGGAATGTTGATCTCTACCTTCCTTACAATGTTCATCGTGCCTGCCATTTATACTTACATTTCTACTAACCGAATCAAGAAGGAGAAACAAGCATGAAATATTTTGCCTACATTCTATTAGCCTTGTGTACTGCAATACTTCCTGCACATGCACAATATGAATACACGCTGAAACAATGTCTGGAAGAAGGATTGCAAAACAATTATTCGCTCCGTATTTCACGCAACGAAGAGCAGATCAGCAAGAATAACGCCACACTGGGAAATGCCGGTTATCTTCCCACGGTAGACCTGACCGCCGGTTACAACGGCAGCCAGAGCAACAGTAACTCTACACAGCGAAGTGATGGAAGTGTCAACAAGGAACGAAACGTGTTTGATCATACCCTCGATGCGGGAGTTGACCTGAACTGGACCATCTTCGACGGATTCAATATCAGTACGACGTACAAGGAACTGAAAGAACTGGAACGTCAGGGAGCTACCAATACCCGCATTGCCATAGAGGATTTCATCGCCACCCTTACGGCCGAATACTACAATTATATCCAGCAGGAAATTCGCCTGAAGAACTTCCGCTATGCCGTTTCGCTTTCGAAGGAACGTCTCCGCATCGTAGAAGAGCGGTACCATATCGGAAATTTCTCACGACTGGATTATCAGCAGGCGAAAGTGGACTTCAATGCCGACAGTGCCCAGTACATGAAACAGCAGGAACTGGTGCATACCTCCCGCATCAACCTGAATGAACTGATGGCAAACAAGGATGTGGACCGCCCTATCAAAGTGAAAGATTCCATTATCGAGCTGAAGCATTCCCTAAATTTCCAAGAGCTATGGGAGGAAACCCTGAATACCAATGCTAGTCTGCTGAAAGCCGACCAGAACTCAACCTTGGCACAACTGGATTACAAAAAGGTGCTTTCACGCAATTATCCGTACCTGAAGCTGAACGCCGGATATGGCTATACCCTGAACAAATATGATATCAACTCCATCAAGCAGCGAAGCAACTGGGGATTTAATGGTGGATTGACTATCGGATTCAATATCTTCGACGGCAACCGCAAACGGGAAAAGCGAAATGCCAGCCTTGCCATCCGCAATGCACAGCTGGAACGCGAGCAACTGGAACAAAGTCTGCGTGCCGACCTCAGCAACTTGTGGCAGGCTTACCGCAACAACATCCGGCTGCTGAATCTGGAACGTCAGAACCTGATTGCCGCGAAAGAAAACCATGAGATTGCCAAAGAGCGCTACCTGCTGGGCGACTTGTCGGGTATTGAGATGCGTGAAGCACAGAAAAGCCTGCTCGATGCTGAAGAGCGCATTCTTTCGGCCGAATACGATACAAAAATGTGCGAGATATCATTGTTGCAGATCAGCGGAAAAGTCACTTTATACCTGAAATAAAACGAAACGGTCTGTCCGCAGGTTTATTTTATTTTTTGTACAAATAATTTTTTCTTTTGTACAAAAAATAAAAAAACGTCGAGATGTTTTTGGAAAAATATCCGCATAATTCTCCAAAACATCTCGACGTTTTTCTGTATATATCAACAAGATACACAAAAAAGAGTTATACATTCAGAATTAATGTTATCTTTGCACCCTATATAAATATGTGAAGCAAATACATCGAGATGGGATTGTTTATCAGAAAAAGCATTGAAATGCTGCAAGCAGAGGCACAGCAGTCGGGCAGCAAGACACTGAAACGAGTGCTGGGACCTGTCAGTCTGGTGGCACTGGGCGTAGGCGTCATCATCGGAGCCGGACTATTCTCCATTACGGGAACCGTTGCGTCGGAGTATACGGGGCCGGCCATTACGCTGTCCTTTATAGTCGCAGCTATCGGATGCTGCTTTGCCGGACTATGCTACGCCGAATTTGCTTCCATGATTCCTGTAGCAGGAAGCGCGTATACATACTCGTATGCTACCATGGGCGAGCTGATTGCCTGGATTATCGGCTGGGATTTGGTTCTGGAATATACCGTCGCGGCAACTACCGTAAGCATCAGCTGGAGCCGTTATCTGGTAGTGTTCCTGCAAGGCATTGGCATCGAGCTGCCTCATGCGTTCAGTGCCTGTCCGTGGGACGGAGGCATTGTCAATATCCCCGCCATGCTGATTGTTGTCCTTATGAGCCTGATACTGATGCGAGGTACCGCAGGCAGCTCTTTCTTCAACGGCCTGATTGTTTTCCTGAAAATCGGTGTCATCCTGATCTTTGTCTTTTTGGGATGGAAATTCATACAGGCAGACAACTATGTGCCTTACATTCCCGAAAACACCGGAAAGCTGGGTGAGTTCGGCATTTCAGGCATCTTACGTGGAGCCGCTATCGTATTTTTTGCTTTTCTGGGATTCGATGCAGTCAGTACGGCTGCTCAGGAAACGAGAAATCCGCAGCGGAACATGCCCATCGGTATACTTGTTTCCCTGCTGGTCTGCACCATTTTGTACATTCTGTTCGCACACGTCATGACGGGTGTGGCACACTATACCGAATTCGAAGGACAGGAAGGTATTGCTCCCGTAGCCGTAGCTATCGAACACATGGGATATGCGAACAGCGCCGGAGTCATCGAACCAGTCTACCCGTGGCTGAACAAAGCCATCATCCTTGCAATCCTGTTCGGATATTGCTCGGTCATCATGGTGACATTACTCGGCCAGAGTCGTGTATTCCTCAGCATGAGCCACGACGGACTGCTGCCTCCGTTCTTTTCACGCATCAACGAACGATTCCGTACACCGGTACACAGCAACTGCCTGTTCATGATTGTCGTGAGTCTGCTGGCGGGATTTGTTCCAGCACAAGTAGCTGGCGAAATGACCAGTATCGGAACCTTGCTTGCCTTTACACTGGTATGTGCGGCTGTACTCATCGTGCGCAAGACCATGCCCAACGTTCACCGTACGTTCAAGACACCGTTTGTGCCTTTTGTACCTATTATGGGTATCCTAACTTGCCTGTGCATGATGTGTTTCCTGCCTGCTGATACGTGGATACGACTGGTATTATGGATGCTCATCGGTCTGGACGTTTATGCTTCGTATGGAAGGAAACACAGCAAGCTGGAACCGGGACAAGCGCACCGCAAAGGCGACATCGTACTGAATATTTTAGGACTTGCCCTATCTGTATTGTGCATCATCACCGGATTATGGCACCAGCAAACCGTAGGCTGGGATGCTGACAGGACCTTACTGATCATTTCCTTCGTATTTGCATTTACCCATTGTGCATACTATATGCTGCGCATCTGGAAGCAGTCGAAAGAAATAAAACCACTTACTTAAGGTCAACTTCTGCATAAAAGAAGCTACAAACAATGTTGAAGAACAGAAAAAACGAAGATTGAACTACTGACGTTTAGAGAAAAAGTTGTTATTTTACAAAGATTTGGAGAGTATGGACAAAAATATATTATTGACGGCCATCCGTGCGTCTTTAGAAGCCGGAGCCGAAATCATGGACGTATATACCGATCCCAACGCGGATTTTGAGATAGAGAAGAAAGCAGACAACTCACCGCTGACGATTGCCGACCGCAAGTCGCACAAGGTCATCGCAGCCAGTCTGGCTTCGACTCCTTATCCTGTTCTCAGCGAAGAAGGAAAGAAAATCCCGGTTGAAGAACGGCAGAAATGGAACGAGCTCTGGATTGTCGATCCATTGGACGGAACCAAGGAATTCATCAAGCGTAACGGAGAATTTACCGTAAACATTGCTTATGTAAAGAACGGCAAACCGGAAGCAGGAGTAATCTATATTCCTGTAAAGGAAGAATTGTATTTTGCCGACTGCCAGTATGGGGCCTATAAGATAGAGCATATCACCCGACTGGCTGCCGATGAAACGGTAGACAGCCTCATCAGCAAAGCACATCGTCTGCCCTATCAGGAACAAACTCCGCGCAACAATTTCATCGTCGTAGCATCCCGCTCCCACCTGACACCGGAAACGGAAGCCTATATCGAGAAAATGAAACAAGAGCATCAGCACGTAGAAACAGTCTCGAAAGGCAGTTCGCTCAAGCTGTGCCTCATCGCTGAAGGAAAAGCAGATGTGTATCCACGCTTTGCACCGACCATGGAGTGGGATACGGCTGCCGGTCATGCCATTATCCGTGCCATGGGTAAAGAAGTATACCAGGCTGGTACTCAAGAACCTCTGCAATATAATAAGGAAGACTTGTTGAATCCGTGGTTCATAGCCGAATAAGCCATTTATGACAGTAGAAGTGATTATTGTACTCGTGGCGCTTGTCGGAATGCTGGCTGCGCTGATTATGGATAAGATGCGTCCGGGAATGATTCTGTTCTCGGTCGTTGTCCTGTTTCTCTGTACCGGAATCCTTACCCCAAAAGAAATGCTGGAAGGTTTCAGCAACAAGGGAATGATAACCGTTGCCATGTTGTTTCTGGTCAGCGAAGGAATCCGACAGAGCGGAGCCTTGACGCAAGTCATCAAGAAACTGCTGCCACAAACCAAGACTACGGTATTCAAGGCACAGGTGCGCATGCTGCCTACCATTGCCTTTATATCGGCTTTTCTGAACAATACGCCGGTTGTCGTTATCTTTGCTCCTATCATCAAGCGGTGGGCAAACTACGTAAAATTACCTGCCACTTACTTCCTTATCCCATTGTCGTACGTAACGATTCTGGGAGGTATCTGTACCTTGATAGGAACGTCTACCAATCTAGTGGTACACAGCATGATACAAGAAGCCGGCATGAAAGGCTTCAGTATGTTCGAACTGGGAAAGGTAGGTATCTTCATTGCCATTGCAGGTATCATTTACTTGTTTTTGTTTTCCAGCAAGTTGTTGCCTGCCGACCGTCCTGATAATCTCTCGGGCGAAGAAGAAGACAACAACTCTTCGCTCCATCCGGTGGAAGCCGTCCTCGGCGCACGTTTCCCGGGTATCAACAAACGGGTGAGTGATTTCAACTTCAAACGTCACTACGGTGCAGAGATAAAAGAAATCCGGCGCGGTGGTAACACGTACAAAAACCTGAGCGAAATCAGCTTCCGCGAGGGTGATACGCTGATCTTACTCGCCGACGACAGCTTCATCAAAACTTGGGGAGAATCGTCGGTCTTCATCATGCTTGCCAACGGCAAAGACTATGAGCCGGCCGGCAAGAAAAAGCGCTGGTTCGCATTGTTCCTGCTACTTTTCATGATTATCGGAGCCACAGTCGGTGAACTGCCGGGCATACAGAAACTGTTGCCTGAAGGCATCAAGCTGGATATGTTCTTCTTTGTATCCATCACGACGGTTATCATGGCATGGACCAAGATATTTCCTCCCCGGAAGTATACCAAATATATATCATGGGATATCCTGATTACCATCGCATGTGCCTTTGCCATCAGCAAGGCCATGGAAAATTCCGGAGTAGCTGACCTGCTGGCGGGTTACATCATCGAGTTGAGCCGCAGCCATGGTCCGTATATCCTGTTGGCTGTATTGTTTATCATCACCAATATCTTTACGGAACTGATCACCAATAATGCCGCAGCCGCTCTCTCCTTCCCGCTTGCACTCTCGCTGTCGCAGCAACTGGGAGTAAACCCCATGCCGTTCTTTGTGGTAATCTGCATGGCGGCTTCTGCCAGTTTCTCTACTCCGATAGGCTATCAGACCAACCTGATTGTGCAAGGTATCGGAAACTATAAGTTTACCGACTTCGTACGAATCGGATTACCGCTGAACATTATTACTTTTTTGATTTCAATATTTGTCATACCTCAGATATGGCCTTTTTAATTAACTAACAACGATATGGAAGAAACCAAACATATTTACCCGATATTCGACCGCATGCTGACTCGTGCCGACAAGGAGGAATTGTTGAAGCAACACAGCGTCATGATCTGGTTTACCGGACTGAGTGGTTCAGGTAAAAGTACCATTGCTATCGCGCTGGAGCGGGAACTGCAAAAGCGAGGACTGCTCTGCCGCATACTCGACGGCGACAACATTCGCAGCGGTATCAACAATAACCTGGGATTCTCGGCCGAAGACCGTGTGGAAAATATCCGCCGCATTGCAGAAATAGGCAAGTTATTCGTCGACACAGGTATCATTACCCTTGCAGCCTTCATCAGTCCGAACAACAATATCCGCGAAATGGCCGCAAACATCATCGGTAAGGAAGATTTTATGGAAATCTATGTCAGTACCCCGATAGAAGAATGCGAACGCCGCGACGTAAAAGGCTTGTATGCCAAGGCACGTAAAGGAGAAATCAAGAACTTCACCGGCATATCGGCCCCCTTCGAGGCACCGGAACATCCTGCTCTGTCGCTGGATACTTCGAAGCTTTCGGTAGAAGAATCGGTCAATAAACTATTGGACTTAATCTTACCCAGAGTAAAACGGTAAGCGGAAACCATACTGCCACTTTAACAAAAGGAATCACTTGTTTATGAAATAATATGAGTAATTTTGCGCAAGTTTTTGGGATTCATGCTATTTTATATCCATTCGTTCCGTATACCGACAGCTTATAAAACAAGTAACCAGCAACAGTCTGTGTAACCCTAATAAAAAACATTCATAATTCAGATATGAAAGAAGAATATAAATTAAGTCACCTGAAAGAACTCGAAGCCGAGTCTATTCATATTATCCGTGAGGTGGCTTCCGAATTTGAGAATCCGGTCATGCTGTACAGCATCGGAAAAGACTCTTCAGTAATGGTACGCCTTGCCGAAAAGGCCTTTGCTCCAGGCAAAGTTCCATTTCCTTTGATGCACATCGATTCTAAATGGAAATTCAAGGAAATGATTCAATTCCGCGATGAATATGCCAAGAAATACGGCTGGAACCTGATAGTAGAAAGCAACATGGAAGCTTTCCGTGCCGGTGTAGGTCCTTTTACTCATGGAAGTAAAGTACACACCGACCTGATGAAGACACAGGCTCTGCTGCATGCACTCGACAAATATAAGTTTGATGCAGCCTTTGGAGGTGCACGCCGCGACGAAGAAAAATCACGTGCCAAAGAACGTATCTTCTCGTTCCGTAACGAGTTCCATCAGTGGGACCCGAAGAACCAGCGTCCGGAACTCTGGGATATCTACAATACCCGTATCCGCAAAGGAGAAAGTATCCGTGTGTTCCCGTTAAGTAACTGGACCGAACTGGATATCTGGCAGTATATCCGACTGGAGAACATTCCTATCGTTCCGTTGTATTTTGCCAAAGTACGACCGGTTGTCAACATCGACGGACAGCTCATTATGCCGGACGATGACCGCCTGCCGGAAAAATACCGCGATAAGATAGAGATGAAAAAAATCCGTTTCCGTACATTGGGCTGCTGGCCGCTGACCGGAGCCATCGAAAGCGAAGCCGATACGATTGAAAAAATCGTAGAAGAGATGATGACTACTACCAAGAGTGAACGTACAACCCGTGTCATCGACTTCGACCAGGAAGCAAGTATGGAACAGAAAAAACGTGAAGGATACTTCTAACAAAACAAACGATCATGGAAGAACTAGATAAAAATAAATCAGGAAACCCGATGGAAGGCGAAGCCAGAGGGACTATGTCTATCGAAGAATTTCTGAAGAAAGACGAGCAAAAGGACTTGCTCCGCTTCCTTACAGCAGGTTCGGTAGACGACGGAAAGTCTACACTTATCGGACGCCTGCTTTTCGATAGCAAGAAATTATACGAAGACCAACTCGATGCTTTGGAACGCGACAGCAAGAGAATGGGTAATGCGGGAGAGCATATCGACTATGCCTTGCTGCTGGACGGACTGAAGGCTGAACGCGAACAGGGTATTACCATCGATGTGGCTTACCGTTATTTCTCTACCAACAACCGTAAGTTTATCATTGCCGATACTCCGGGACACGAACAATATACCCGTAACATGATTACCGGCGGCTCGACGGCTAACCTTGCCATTATTCTTGTCGATGCGCGTACAGGAGTCATCACACAGACACGCCGCCACACTTATTTGGTTTCTTTACTGGGAATCAAGCATGTAGTTCTGGCTGTCAACAAGATGGATTTGGTCGACTTCTCCAAGGAAGTATTCGACAAGATTGTTGCCGACTACAAGGCATTTATCGATCCGCTGGGCGTACCCGACGTAAACTGCATTCCGCTGTCAGCACTCGACGGTGACAATGTAGTAGAAAAATCCGACCGTACCCCGTGGTACAGCGGCCCGTCATTGCTGGAATTCCTCGAAACCGTACATATCGGCAACGACCATAACCTGACAGACTTCCGCTATCCGGTACAGTATGTACTCCGACCGAACCTCGACTTCCGCGGATTCTGTGCCAAGGTTGCTTCGGGAGTTGTACATAAGGGAGATGAAGTTGTGGCACTTCCTTCAGGAAAGAAGTCACATGTAAAGAGCATCGTTACTTACGACGGTGAACTGGATTATGCTTTCCCGCCCATGTCGGTTACATTGACACTGGAAGATGAAATAGACGTTTCCCGCGGTGAAATGCTGGTTCACCCTGACAATATGCCTATGATTGGCCGTAACTTCGAAGCCATGCTGGTATGGATGGACGAAGAAAAGATGGACATGGAAAAGTCATTCTTCCTGAAACAAACGACCAACACCAGCCGTACCCGTATAGACAGCATTAAATACAAGGTAGACATCAATACGATGGAACACCTGAGTGTGGAAAACGGACGCCTGAAAAAAGAGGATCTTCCGATGCAGTTGAACCAGATTGCCCGCGTAGTACTGACTTCTTCCAAGGAATTGTTCTTCGATCCGTATACCAAGAACAAGGCAACCGGCTCATTTATCCTGATCGACCCGATTACCAACAACACCAGTGCCGTAGGTATGATTCTGGATCGTGTGGAAGATAAGGATATGCACAATACCATGGAACTGCCGGTACTCGACTTGCCGAAACTGGGTATTGAACCGGAGCACTACGAAGCAATCGACAAAGCTGTCAAGGAACTGTCCAGACAAGGTATCGCCATCGAAGTGAAAAAATAAGTTTTAAACAGTATCAACTAAATATATACAATGGGATTACTCGAATTCAGTAAATTGCCAATCAATACTCTGGTAGGTGCAGACTGGAAGACATTCAACCAGATTACAAAAGGTAGAACGATCGACCAGGCATATCAAGGGAAATATCGCCTCACCAAAGCGGTATGTCGCCTGCTTTCTACCTTGAAACCGCTGCAAGACAAGCGTTACGAAAAGCTGCTTGCCAATCAGCCGCTGGAACACGATCCGGTATTTATCCTGGGACACTGGAGAAGTGGAACCACCTTTATGCACAATGTCTTTTCATGCGACAAGCATTTTGGTTACAACACGACATACCAGACGGTATTTCCACACCTGATGATGTGGGGACAACCGTTCTTCAAGAAGAACATGAGCTGGCTGATGCCCGACAAGCGTCCGACAGACAATATGGAACTGGCTGTCGACCTGCCGCAGGAAGAAGAATTTGCGCTGGCTAACATGATGCCGTATACGTATTATAATTTCTGGTTCTTGCCCAAACACATGCAGGAGTATGCCGACAAATACCTGTTGTTCGATGATATCAGTGATGAAGAACTGAAAGTATTTGAAGAAACATTTACCAAACTGATCAAAATCTCGTTGTGGAACACTCACGGAACTCAGTTCCTGAGCAAGAATCCTCCACATACGGGACGTGTGAAAGAACTGGTAAAGATGTTCCCCAATGCCAAGTTCATTTACCTGATGCGTAATCCGTATACGGTTTTCGAATCAACACGAAGCTTCTTTACCAATACCATCCAGCCACTGAAATTGCAGGATATCAGCAATGAACAGTTGCAGGAAAACATACTTTCAATATATGCTAAATTGTATCACAAGTATGAAGCCGATAAGAAATACATTCCGGAAGGCAACCTGGTAGAAGTAAAATTCGAAGACTACGAGAAAAATGCTTTCGATCTGACACAGGAAATCTATCAGAAGCTTTCTATTCCGGGATTTGACGAAGCTCGTCCTGCCATAGAAGCTTATGTAAATAAAAAGAAAGGTTATAAGAAAAACCAATACCAGTACAAGCCTGAAACGGTGAAACTGGTAGAAAAGAACTGGTCGTTCGCACTCGATCAGTGGGGATATAAGCTGTAACCAGCCGGACACAGACTTTACGCATACGGCAATTCTGCATTCATAGTAGAGAAATAAAATGCCGTACTTTTCGTAAAGTCTGTGTTTTTACATACATATTCATGCAGTTTTGACCCATTTTTGCATATTTCGCCTGCTAATACTGCATATTTAAACAGAATTATTATATCTTTGTGCCCGCAAATAATAATGATATAATGAATTCAACAAAAAGATTTCCCTCTCCACTGGTATCTTTCCTTCCGATTATCATCCTGATATGCATGCTGGTTGCGACCATCAGTACTTTCGGAAGTGACTCACTGAACGGCGGAAGCCAAGTTTCTCTGCTAGTAACCACCGCAGTCTGCATATTTATAGGAATGGCTTTTTATCGTATTCCGTGGAAAGATTATGAACTGGCCATTACAAATAACATCAGCGGTGTAGCCACGGCCGTCATCATCCTGCTCATCATTGGCGCACTGAGCGGCACATGGATGATCAGCGGTATCGTACCTACACTTATCTACTACGGAATGCAAATCATTCATCCGACATTCTTTCTGACTTCTACCTGCATCATCTGCGTGCTGATATCGGTCATGACTGGCAGTTCGTGGACAACCATTCTACAATTGGAATCGCCCTGCTGGGCATAGGTAAAGCACAAGGATTCAACGAAGGCTGGATAGCCGGTGCCATCATCTCGGGAGCTTACTTCGGCGACAAGATTTCTCCACTGTCGGAAACAACCGTTCTGGCTTCTTCCATCACAGAAACCCCGTTATTCCGACATATCCGCTACATGCTTATTACTACCATTCCTTCACTGGTCATCACACTGATCCTGTTTACCATTATGGGATTCACACACAGTACCCACAACATGGAGCACATGACCGAAGTAGCGACCAGCCTAGAAAGCAAATTCAATATCACTCCCTGGCTGCTGGTTGTCCCTGTAGTAACCGGTATTCTCATAGCGCGCAAAGTTCCTTCCATCATCACTCTTGCCATTTCGACCTTCCTTGCCTGCATAGCAGCTGTCATCTTCCAGCCCGACCTGCTGAACGAAATAGCCGGAGAACAAAATCTGTTTAAAGGAGTTATGATAACCTGTTACGGAAGCACTAGCCTCCAGACCGACAATGCCGCTCTGACAGAACTAGTCGCTACTCGAGGCATGGCAGGTATGACTAACACCATCTGGCTGATACTTTGTGCAATGTGTTTCGGAGGGGCCATGACGGCCAGCGGTATGCTGGGAAGCATTACATCTGTCTTTGTACGCTTTATGAAAAATCGTTTCAGTCTGGTTTCATCGACCGTATGTTCCGGATTATTCATGAACCTGACTACTGCCGACCAGTATATAAGCATCATCCTGACAGGTAGTATGTTTGGCAGCATTTACAAGAAACAGGGATACGAAAGCCGACTGTTAAGCCGTACAACCGAAGATTCGGTAACAGTGACCTCCGTACTGATTCCCTGGAACTCATGCGGTATGACACAGGCTACAATCCTGAATGTCCCTACACTGACTTATCTGCCTTATTGTTTCTTCAATATACTCAGTCCGATCATGAGTATCGTTGTTGCAGCAATCGGATATAAAATCTTCAAGCGGCCGCCTGAAGAACACGAAGAAGTCATTCCATTTATCGACTAAAACAAGATTGCATACCCGATAAACGGCATATTTTATCGAAGGCTATAGATTTTATACAGCGTAGCATCCTGCAAAGTCAGCGGCTGATTATGAGCAAAGAAGACAACACCGTTATCCGGAGCATAAATTTCCTCCAAGATATTTCCCTCTATCGGATGAATGATACGTGCGAGCAACTCACCTTTCCGCACGTCCTCACGTGCCGTCTTCAGCCGATAAAAGAGGCCCGAAACAGGCGCTTTTACGTCAGTCAGGTCCGACTCATGGATAACTTGCGAATTATAGTCAGGATGGGCAGATGCAAAATGTGAAACAATACCCACACGCTGCATAAAACGTAAAATGGAACTGATAATATAAAAAGGCATAGTTCCTTCCACCTGTCCGTTTTGCCCTCCGTAAATCGAATACGCCTTCGTATTCCAGATTTGCCAGTTATAATTCAGCAAAGTCGTATCGAAAGGCAATGATTTTCGCAAACAGACATAAGGAAAGCCAAAAAGACCTGCTGTCTGCACATCCTCGTACCCGGTTTCTATGATTCGTACATGAGGAATAAAATCGCCGGGAACGTAAAAGCTGGCAAATTGTATACCGTACGTATATCCCTGTATCGCCTCAAAAAGCGATGCGGCGATACGTTGTGTTGTTTCTCCCTGATCGTATCCTGGAAACATCCGGTTGATATCTGTATTATCCATGGGCCAGAACCGCTTGCCGATATTCATGGAATAAGGATTGGCAGAAGGAATGAGCAGTATCTCATGTCCCGGTACCAGTCTGCCCTCCGCTTCCAGCTGAGCAAGATGCCGGACAAGCTGCGAGCAGATATATTGTTGTTGTATTTCATCCCCTCGCATAGCTCCTACAATAGCGAGGCTCTTTTCTCCCGATCCGAAACGAAAACCCTGAATACGAAAAGTATCTCGGAAGGAAGATTTCATACTAAATAGAATCTCTTTTTTCATACATTCTCTCCACGTAAAGTATTCTTCTTTTCATCTTATCAAAGCATTTAAAAGAAAAGCCGGCATAGCCTGTTTATCACGCCGTATCTATTTACGACTCATCCAACTGATGTATGCGGGCCAGCAACGAACCTTGATACACCACCGGATAGGCACGAAGCGTAAACAGCAAGCCATGTACGGTAGCTGTTACCTCCTGGAGCACTTTGCCCGTAAGCGGATTCACTATGCAACCTATCTCTTCTCCCTTGTCTACAATGATATTGTTCCGAATCTCGGTAAGGAAGATACCCGAAGCCTCAGCATTCAGAAAACTTACTTTATCGGCTACCGACACCACCGGGCGGCTAATGAGATGAGATTCGTCTTGTTCACTCCACATTCCCAGCTCATGCATCAGATTAAAGATGCCCGTTACCAACCGGTTTCCATATCCATGATTAATGCGCATACCCACCCCCATTTCTACCACAAGTGTAGGAGTGCCGGCAGTGTTGAGCGAATGTGCCAAGGTAGCCTCAAGAACCGTCGCCGCTTCGTGTACCCAGATAAAATCAGTATTGAGCAGCTTAGCGTAAGGTACCAGACGTTCTGCCGTATTGACATTTACCCGTACCTGAGGAATCTCACGCAAGAAGATGTTACTCGAATGAATATCGATTACCATATCTGCCCCCTGCAAATCTTGAAAAATGGCGTATGCAACCCGTTCGGCCATCGTTCCATCAGGGTTTCCCGGAAAAATACGATTCATATCAAGATCGAAATTGGGAATGCCACGAGTAATGGAATCAATCCCCAACGGGTTAAGTGCCGGATATATTTCAATCGTACCATTCAGTTTGTCAAGATTTCCCTGTACAATCTTATTAAGTTGAAAGCATACATACTGACCTTCCAGTTCATCCCCATGGGTACCTGTCACGATACAGATACGCTTCTTGCCCGTACCATGGCTAATAACATTTTTTTGTATCAACAAGCGCTCGTCAACAGGAAGCGCAATAGAAATAACCGTTCTTATCATATTTCTTCTACTATAACACGAATATCAGTTTGCTGAGTAGCCATGCCCGTAAACACTCCCCGGTTGACCGGACAATCCATGGCATCGCGTCCATGAGCCACCTTGATATATCCATATTCTATCCGACAATTGTGCGTAGGGTCTATCCCCCACCAGCATCCATTATCCAGCACTTCCACCCAGGCATGAGTAGCACCAATACCGGCTATGAATCCATTTACATAACGCGCAGCTATGCCCGACGCCCGACAAAGAGCAATAAGAATATGTGCATAATCCTGACACACTCCTTCCCGAAGCTCGAATGCCTCGGCTGCCGAAGTCTCGGGACCTGTCTTTCCAGAAGCATAGTGCATGTAGTCATGAATATTCCGTGCAAGTAACACGGCACGTTCCAGCGGATAGCCTGCCTCCGTACCAGCCAGCAATTGCTTCATCGGTACCGAAAGTGCCGTCAGCCGAGACGATACCCTGAACATGTCGGTAAAATCATCTTCGGCAATACGGTAAGGACTAAGCCTTATTTCTCCGCTACTTACAAACACAAACGAATCATGCTCTTCCATCCGGCAGCCATATTGAATCGGATTTTTCCATGCGTCGGCACCATAAATCACGCTTCCTCCCGGGTGAATGAAAAGCTCCCGTTTACCCGTTTGCTGACAAGCATTGACACATGGCATACATCGCAACAGAAAATAATGCCTGTCGACAGGTTTGCTGAAACGGGTAATTGCCTGATAATTATAAAAGTATTTTTTCATTGTACTATCAGTTGTAAAGCATCAAAGCAAAACAAGATGATTGAGGTATTTCAGAAGTTTCGCCTTATATTCCATATTTTGTACGTGATACAAATCATACACGTCCTCCACCAGCAGTTCACCCAAATGTTTTTCGATCATGTGGTCGAACAGTTCTTCTTCATTTTCACCACATTTTATCAGAGATTCGTATGCCTCTCTAATTCGGAAGAACGGATAATCGAACCGGATATGCATGTCGATATTTTCCACCAGTTTCCCAATCTTCAGGATATTGTACACCTGTTCATTGAAAACCCGTTCATCTACCGATCCCCAGAAAGCAAGCAGATAGTCGGTAATAAGCTGCAAATCGGTAATGTTTGCGTCCTTCTTTTCGGCCGACTTCCGCAGGAAGTTGAGCGAAAGCTCTATATAAGAAAAGGTTTCACTGGTGATCTCCTCGCGTAAAACAACCGCATTGTCATAAGCGGCAGTCAATCCCGAAATCAGCGAGCAAGGATTCTTGTCGTCATACATATATCCCAACCGGAAACTTTCCATATCAGGATAAGGATTATTAGCATCCAGCTTTTCATAGAATCCTTCGTAGTCCTCCGGTAGTCCATCTATCATTTTATCATAATACCGACGCAACAAATGCAGGCTGATATACACTCTTTCAGCATATCGCCCCAGCCAGTAAAGGCGATTTGCCTTCGTGGCAGATATAGTATAACATGTCATCATAAGTCTATAGTTTTTAGTTGTTTATCATTTTTCCATCACCCATGTATCCTTAAACCCTCCTCCTTGTGAAGAATTTACCACAAATGAATCGGGGTTCCGGGAAAAACGAGTCAGCCCGCTTTTCCAGACCTTGGTCTGTTTGCCACTGATGACAAAAGCACGTAAGTCGGCCTTACGTTCTACCCGTTCGTTTCCTTCCAGTATCTCAAGATCCTTGAAGTCAATCACCTCCTGCGCAATCCACCGTCGCGGTTCATCCACAATCATTTGCTTCAGTTCCGCCAGTTTCTCAGGAGACAAATCGCGACCGAATACGACACCATATCCTCCTGCCTCACTCACTTCCTTAATCACCAATTTGGGAAGATTGGCAAGCACATACTCATAATCCTCCTTATAGTAAGGAAGATAAGTAGGAGCATTACGAAGTACAGGTTCCTCACGCAAATAATAATCTATCATCTTGGGTACGAAATAATAGATACCTTTATCGTCTGCCACCCCGTTTCCCAAAGCATTGACCAATGCGACATTTCCTTTGCGATAAGCTTGTACCAGATTAGGAACCCCTAGCAGAGAAGACGGTTCAAAGACTAGCGGATCAAGATATTCATCACTGACACGTCGGTAAATACATCCTACCCGCTGCTTCTCCTTAAACAATCCGACATAGTAAACACTATCGTTCTCCACAATCAAGTCACCCGGAAAAGCAAGTACAGCTCCCGTCTTCTCGGCCAAATACGAATGTTCGAAAAAAGCAGAATTATAACGTCCGGGCGTGAGAATAACCGAAATACCCCGCCCGTCGTTCATATAATCCATCATGTCACGCAGCAAGTCATTATAATTCCGGTTATCTGCCACAGCATGATTCCGAAAAGTCTGAGGCGACACTTTGCGCGTAATAGTACGTGCTATCATCGGGTAAGAAGCCCCTGAAGGAATACGCAAGTTATCTTCAAGAATGAACCATTCTCCCTCCTTACTTTGCACCAGATCGATGCCTGCTATATGGGCATATACACCATGAACAGGTGAGATTCCTTCACATTCGGGCAAGTATCCTTTCGATGAATAGATAAACTCTGCAGGAATAATCCCGTCTTTGATAATCTTTTTTTCATGATAAATGTCATAAAGAAAAAGGTTCAGCGCATCGACACGCTGAATAAGTCCTTTTTCCAGTTTGTCCCAATCTGTTTTGCAGATGATACGCGGGATAGAATCAAAAGGAAACAATTGTTCCTTAAATACTCCGTTTTTATACACTCCAAAGCGTACTCCAAACCTTTCCATCCACTTGTTCACGTTATCTCTGCTCTCAATCAATGCATCCATAACGTTGTCAATTTATATTGTATATTGTAGCTGTAGTTTTATTTTATCTTGTATTCAATTGCAAAGAAAAACAAAAAATCAATACATTGTTCACTTTCTCATAATATTTTGCTATAAAATATCACATAACACTTTCATTTTAATATAATATACAATATTCACATTTCTATATGAATACATTTTCTCTATAATATAATCATAACGTTATATCTCCATTCATACAACTCAAGAATAAACATCTTTCACGTTAACTTGCACGAAAATGCTAATCTTCTCCACAAAAATTGCGGTAAGATAAAAACCAAACAAAAAAGAATGATAATCAAGACACGATTGAAAAGGAATAAACATTTGTACAAAAGTTTTTATTTTTTGTACAAAATTCTAATAAGTGTCGAGAGAAATATCCTGAAACAGGCAAACGCCCCTTAAAAACGAACATCATTTATGCTTTTTTGCCCTTCACATCCTTCACAGTCTATTATATTAAAATATATAAATACGCTTATTTCTTATAACGTGAAGGATGTGAAGGGTAAAAAAAGAAAGAAAGAAAAACAGGCAATTACGATTCAAACATGCTTCTACGAGATAGCATGCAAGCCCCGATCACTCCTGCTTTGTCTAACAATTTTGATAGAGTAATGACCGAATCCTTATTGACCAAATTCAACGAATACTTGCGCACTGCACTCTTTATCGGTTGCAGAATGTAGTCTCCCGTCTGCGCCAGTACACCTCCGATAATGACCAGTTCAGGATTCAGCAGATTGATCAATCCTGCCAGATAGCGTCCTAATTTCTGACCGATTTCCTCAACGAGTTCAATGCAAAGCAAATCCTCACGATTGGTTGCTGATATTATTTCATCCAAAGTCAAAGGTGCATCTCCATGCAAAATCCGCTTCGATAGAATCGATTGCTTACCATCCTGTACGCATTGTATCAATTTACGATGTAAAGCTGCGCCAGAAACCTCCGTTTCCAGACATCCGCGCTTTCCGCAATGGCAGAGTATTTCGTTATCGAACACATTGAAATGCCCGAATTCTCCAGAAAATCCAGATTTGCCGGTAAATATATCTCCATTGATTATTAATCCAGCCCCGAGCCCCCAACTCAGGTTAATGAAAATGATGTTCTTCTCACCTTTTACAAGTCCTTTCACCATTTCTCCATACGTCATGGCACGGGTATCATTGTCAATTGTCACCTTATAACCTATTTTTTCGGTCATTATTTCGGCTAGCGGGCGCTCTTCAAAATTAAACAGGCTGAAACTATACCCCAGTTCCGGATTTACCCGACCGGAGATATTGACTCCGATATTCAGAATCTTCTCCTTGTCAATATTTGCCTGCGCTATAAAATCGACAATATACCCACATAGCCGATTTAATCCCTCCGGACTGTTATCAGCTTCATAAGGTATTCCCATCTTTAGGTCAACAAAGTCGCCTACAAAATTCATTAGCCCAATGTTCAGACTAAATTTCTTTACATCCACCCCTATAAAATAACCTGAATCCAATGTCAAGCCATACAGAGTGGGAGGACGTCCTTCACTTGTTTCTTGTTTTCCGTAGTTCATAATGTATCCTTCCTCACACATCTCCATGATAAACTTGGTTACGGTAGGGACACTTAAATCGAGCTCTTTTGACAAATCAGGAATAGTCGACGAACGGTTATACATATAATAAGTTATAATCCGTTTTTTGGTCAGCGCATTCTTCGACCCCCTTTCTATTTCTTCCAATAACTTTCGAGTCATATTTTCTTTTAATTATTTCTCCCTCCAAATATAATAACATTTTTCAGAAAGCACCGCTTCCATCCATAATAATTCTACTTACTTTTCAAAGAAATTTATCCTCAACTAATTCACTAAGAAGCTATTAAAAGAACACGAACCTATAAAAAAGATTAAACTATCAATCAATGCATTCTTTAAACAAAATAAATTATATATTTGCAGCATTTAATAATTAATTTTATTAACTATATACTAAGTTACCACATTATGAAAAGACGCACAATCTCCATTTTTTGCCTAATACCACTTTTGATAGTACTTTTATCCTGCCAAAAAGAAAGCATAGAAGCCGATTATCAAATCATTCCGCTACCTCAACAGATACAAATAGTATCTAACGAAAAACCATTTATCCTCAACGAGCGGACACGTATCCTATACCCAGAAGAAAACAAAGGGCTTAAAGATTGTGCGCAATTGCTGGCACAATATATAAAAGACAAGACTCACAAAGAAATAACAATAGGCTCAGGAAAGGATACAAACAACGCCATACTCCTTCAAATTCTCCCAAAAGACAAGAATCCGGAAGGATACCAGTTGGAAGTAAGTCGCCAACACATCATTATCAACGGAAACAGTGAGGCCGGCGTCTTTTATGGCATACAGAACCTGAGAAAGTCATTGCCCATAGCCCAAGATAACGAAAACATTATACTCCCGGCAGTACATATCAATGATTTTCCCCGCTTTCCATACCGTGGGGCACACTTTGACGTAAGTAGACATTTTTTCAGTGTAAATGAAGTTAAAACCTATCTCGACATGATGGCCCTGCACAACATGAACACTCTGCACTGGCACCTTACAGACGATCAGGGATGGCGTATAGAAATCAAAAAATATTCGCGCCTGACACAAATCGGCTCCGAAAGAAAAGAAACTCTAATCGGACACCTCAACGACCGACCGGAAAAATACGATGGTAAAATCTATAAAGGATTTTATACTCAGGAACAAATAAAAGAAATAGTCGACTATGCAGCCAAGAATCATATCACGATTATACCGGAAATAGATCTGCCGGGACACATGCAGGCAGCTTTGGCATCATATCCGCAATTAGGTTGTACAGGAGGCCCTTACGAAGTATGGACCAAATGGGGAATTTCGGAGAATGTACTCTGTGCAGGCAACCCTGAAACCTTACAGTTCCTAGATGATGTATTCGATGAAATCATCCAGTTATTTCCTTCTCCATATATACATATAGGAGGAGATGAATGCCCGAAAATGCGATGGGAGCATTGTCCTAAATGCCAATCTCTCATGCAGAAACAAGGAATCAAATCAGACTCAAAATATACAAAAGAACAATATCTACAGAGTTTCATCATGAAACATGTAACCGAATATCTTAAGAAAAAAGGTAGAAAAACAATTGGATGGGACGAAATATTGGAAGGAGATACCGATCCTCAAGTTACGGTCATGTCCTGGAGAGGAGAGGCAGGCGGAGTAAAAGCAGCCCAGCAGGGACATGATGTCATTATGACTCCCAATAGTGTTATGTATTTTGACTTCTATCAGGCACTGGATACCGAAAAAGAACCTTTGGCTATAGGAGGATATATTCCTATTGAAAAGATATACAATTACAATCCAGTTCCCAGCCAACTGACAGACAGCCAGAAGAAACACATATTAGGAGTACAATCTAATCTGTGGACTGAATACATCCCCGATTTCTCACATGTACAATATATGGTACTTCCACGCTGGGCAGCACTAGCCGAAATTCAATGGAGCAATCCGAAACAAAAAAATTACGATAATTTCCTCAACCGGCTGGGTAACATGCTCAAACTATATGATCTGGAGAAATACAACTACGCCAAACATGTATTGAATGTAGATGCCACATATACATCCAACCCAGAAACCGGCTGTACAGAAGTATCCTTGTCTACTTTGGGAAATGCACCGATACACTATACACTCGACGGTAGTATACCTGGTTCACAATCTACTGTATATCAAAAGAAAATAGAAATAAACAAAACATCAACCCTACAGGCCATTGCTATTCGTCCGGAAGGGAATAGTGAAATCTACAAACAGCAACTTTATTTCAACAAGGCAACCAACAAACCTCTTACACTGCGCGATTCCGCAGATAAGAAATATAACGGACAAGGGAACGGTACATTAGTAGACGGAATTTCAGGAAATGCAACTTTCGGAAGTGGCAAATGGCTAGGATTCAGCAATGGAAAGGATATGATTGCCACAATCGACTTAAAGAGAGAAATGCCCATTACATCGGCATCTCTCCACACATGTATAGCTACAGGAGACGGAGTATTCGACGCACGTGAAATCTGTGTAGAATTGTCAACCGACGGAAAAGTCTATCACAAGGTGGCATCCGAAACCTGCCCCATGCCAACAGAGCATCAGAAAGGGGTCAAACTACATACGCTCACTTTTCTGACTCAAACTGCCCGATATATCAGAGTTTCTGTCATATCCGTAAAACAAATGCCGGCATGGAGTGGCTTCCCTGCTATACCAGCCTTCATCTTTGTAGACGAAATTTCTGTTGACTAAACTCGACTCCATATATAAAAGCCTGTCAGAAGAAATATCTATTTTTCTTCTGCACAGACAGTTTTTTTCTTCACAAAACAACAAAAAACTTCACAGAAAGCAATAAAATAAATAATTTATCACAATAAGCAGACATATTCTATCATAAAGAAATAAATATCACAATTTTGATTACAAATTGAAATAATTAAATAAAAATAAAATAAAACGATACATAAATGCAATATTAAATAAATTATTTTATATATTTGCGACATAAGAGTACTCTATATTTATTAATATGATTAAATCGATAAATAAAGTATTATGGCCGATTTAAAACAATTAAAAGAACAATACAAGGAAGAACTACTCAATAACGTACTTCCCTTTTGGATCCAACATTCTCAAGACAAAGAATGCGGTGGTTACTTTACTTGCCTGGACCGAACTGGAAAAGTGTTCGATACAGACAAATTTATCTGGCTACAGGGCAGAGAAGTCTGGATGTTTTCCATGTTATATAACAAGTTGGAGAAAAACCAAGAATGGCTAGACTGTGCCATACAAGGTGGAGAGTTCTTGAAGAAATACGGACATGACGGTAACTACAACTGGTACTTTTCATTGAACAGACAAGGACAACCTTTAGTAGAGCCATACAATATTTTTTCATATACATTCGCAACCATGGCCTTCGGTCAGTTAAGTCTAGCGACCGGACGTGAAGAATATGCCGAAATTGCAAAGAAAACATTCGACATCATTCTTTCCAAAACAGACAACCCCAAAGGGAAATGGAATAAGCTCCATCCAGGAACACGCGACTTAAAGAATTTTGCCCTTCCGATGATTCTGTGCAACCTAGCTCTGGAAATAGAACATCTACTCGATAAAGATTACTTGCAAAGTACCATAGATACTTGTATTCACGAAGTAATGGATGTTTTTTATCGGCCAGAATTAGGAGGTATCATTGTTGAAAATGTAAACAGCGACGGAACATTGGCCGATTGCTTCGAAGGACGGCAAATCACTCCAGGACATGCTATCGAAGCCATGTGGTTCATTATGGATTTGGGAGAACGCCTGAACCGTCCAGACCTGATAACGAAAGCCAAAGACACAGCCCTAAAAATGTTCGAGTATGGCTGGGATAAAGAATTTGGAGGAATCTACTATTTCATGGACCGCAAGGGCTTCCCTCCTCAGCAACTGGAATGGGACCAAAAACTATGGTGGGTTCACATTGAAACACTGATAGCCATGATAAAAGGTTATCAACTTACCAAAGACAGCCGATGCCTGGAAGTATTCGAAAAAGTCCATCAATACACCTGGAGTCATTTCAAGGACCCAGAATATCCTGAATGGTTCGGTTATCTGAACCGAAGAGGTGAAGTTTTGCTTCCACTCAAAGGAGGCAAATGGAAAGGATGTTTCCATGTACCTAGAGGACTTTATCAATGTTGGAAGACATTGGAAAAGTTATAATGCACAATCCTCTTTACCGTAACCTTTAAAACACATTCTTATGAGAAAAAATCTTAAACGCGAAAAATGGATTTCAAGGATATCACTTGTTACCATTGCATTAGCCTGCCAAAATGCAGTCTATGCTGATGATGTTCCATCCAGTTCAACAATAGCATCATCCATCGTACAACAGGAAAGCCGTACGGTATCGGGTACTATAACCGATGAGCAAGGAAACAGTATTCCTGGTGCAAACATTCTTGTAAAAGGAACTTCTATAGGAACTATTTCCGACATGAATGGAAACTTCGAACTGCAAGTTCCTGCCGGAAAGAACATACTGCAAATTTCTTTCATAGGATATAAGGAAAAAGAAATAACTATTGAGAATAACAGAAAGTTCAATGTCCAACTGAGTGTTGAATCAGAACAACTTAACGAAGTCGTTGTTACGGCACTGGGTATCAAACGAGAAAAGAAAGCATTAGGATATGCCATGCAGGAAGTCAATACAGACAACCTGACAGAAAACAAATCTATTAGCCTCAGCAACATGCTGCAAGGTAAGATTGCCGGTGTACAAATAGCACAGTCAGGTTCCGGTATGGGTGGTTCAACACGTATCATCCTGCGCGGTCTGAACTCATTGAGTGGAAAGAACCAGCCACTTTGGGTTATCGACGGAATTCCTATCAACGATGATTCAAGCGGTGATGCAGATGAATACGGAGGTACCGACCTTGCTAGCGCAGCTTCGCAGATTAACCCCGAAGACGTTGAAAGCATTTCTATTCTGAAAGGTGCCAACGCCGCCGCACTTTACGGTTCCAGAGCTCAGAGTGGAGCCATTATCATCACGACTAAGAAAGGTAAACAAGGACAGCCTCTACAATTAGAATACAACGGTAATATCCAATTCAGCAAAGTATATAATCCATACGACTATCAGAACGTTTACGGACAAGGTTCCAGCGGTGTGTTCAGTACTTCTGCCAAAGGTAGCTGGGGACCGAAGATGGAAGGTCAGATGGTCGACAACTGGAAAAATGTCATCTATGGCAATACAGACTACGGTCAATACGCATTACTTCCACAAGATGACTACATCAAGGAATTCTACGACACCGGCGTACAATACTCGAATACAGTGACAGCATCTGCCGGAAGCGATAAACTCACCGGACGTTTGTCATTCACCGACAGCCGAAACAGTGGTATAGTACCTAACCATTCTATCAACCGTCAATACTTCGACTTGAATACCGAATTCAAGAACGATTTTCTTACCATCGGAGCAAAAGCCAACTACATGATAGAAAAGACTAACAACTCTCCGGCACAAGGTAGTTACGGATTAATGTCTCAGTTCATTACCATGCCACGTGGTATCCGTTTGTCCGACCTTAGCACCGATATGTTTAAATCAAACGGACAGGTACAAAACTGGACCGGACCGGCAGAAAACTATACCAACCCTTATGGAATGATATTGCCCGATAACGGAAATAAAAATACCAGAAACCGTTTCTTAGGACAAATCAAGGCATCGTTAAAGCTGACTAGTTACCTGAACCTGACTGGACGAGTAGGTGTAGACTGGTACAACGACCAATACCGGAAATACGCTATTCATCAATCTGATGGATCGACAGCTTCACAATATGTTCATAGTGAAACCTCTCATAAAGACTTTACTGCTGATTTAATATTGAACTTCAACAAGACATTCGGAGATTTCGGCGTTACAGCCAACCTCGGTACTTCTGTAGAGAACCAATCATACGAAGGCCTTGCAGGTGATGCTGGTACTTTCCAGATTACCGATTTCATCTGGATGGGTAACGGTGACAAACGAGAAGCATCTGAATCGTTTTATAAAAAAGAAATCCAGTCTGTATTCGGTAACGCATCTCTGAGCTGGAAAAGCATGTTATACTTGGATGTAACCGGACGTAACGACTGGTCTTCTACGTTGCCTAAAGAAAACAGATCGTATTTCTATCCGTCAGTCAGCTTGAGTGGTATTATCTCTGAAATGCTGAAAATGCCGGATTGGACCGACTACATGAAAGTCAGAGCATCATGGGCAAAAGTCGGAAATGACTTGAGTTCAACTGATACTGATCCTTATAAACTGGCTTATGCATACAGCAAATATGGTAGCTTGGTAAATGGAGGAACCATTCTTGAAATGCAGTTGCCAGATGAGCTTCCACTGAGCGATCTGAAACCGGAAAGTACCAATTCATACGAAGCCGGATTGGAATGGCGTATGTTCCAGAACCGATTGGGTGTCGACTTTACTTATTATCAGAGTACAACTACCGACCAGATTCTTGCCATCAATACTCCGGTTCCATCCGGATATACCAGCAAGATGATCAATGCAGGTAAGATTCGCAGTAAAGGTTACGAACTGACTGTAACAGGTACCCCTATTCTGACTAAAGACTGGAAATGGGACATCACTTTGAACTGGGGGTCGAACCGTACCGATTGTATAGAACTGGGTGGAGGTATCAAACGTTATACATTGGGTAGCACCAGCATTGCGTCCGTAGTTGTCAATGAAGGTGGAAAATACGGTGATATTGTCGCAACCAATGCTTATCAGAGAGATGCTAATGGAAATATCCTGATAGGTGACGACGGACTGCCTCTTACCGAAACAGATAAAGTCATTGGTAACATGCTGCCGAAATGGACAGGTTCTATCGGAACTGGATTGCAGTGGAAGAATCTTTCTTTAAACGCATTGATCGATGTACGCTATGGTGGCGACTTTATCTCTATGACCGATGCCAATGCATGTTCAGCCGGAACATCCGCACGAACATTGGAAGGACGTGATGAAATGGTGGTAGACGGAGTTCTCGCATCAACAGGCGAAGTTAACACCATTCCTGTTACTGCTCAAGAGTTCTATACTAAAATAGGTAGCTCAAGTGGTGTTGCCGAAGAATTTATGTACAAAGGAACTTACGTAAAAATGAGAGAATTATCTATCGGATGGAATCTTCCTTCTTCTTGGCTCAAGCCCATCAAGTTGCAGGCTGTAAAAATTTCAGCTGTAGGACGTGATTTGTTCTACTTCTACAAAGATGCTCCGGTAGATCCTGAATCAGCTATATCAAGCGCCGATTATGCTCAGGCATTCGAATATGGTTCAATGCCTCCGACTAGAAGTTTCGGATTCTCGTTAAATGTTAAATTCTAAATTTTGAGCTATGAAACAATCTTTAATATTATCTAGTTTATTCCTGGTTGGCATGGAGCTGTTCAGTAGCTGTACAGATAAGTTTGAATCCATGAATACCAACCCAGGTGCTGTCACAGAGGCAAGTTTAAAATATATCTTACCGTATGTACAGGAAGTAGGTGCTCATGTTGATTGTACTCCTTACCAGAGAGCCGACAATCTGTATGCCCAGATGTACTGCCAATACTTCGCCAATGCCGATGCAGGCTTTGCATCCGACCGTTATGGCTACAATGACTCATGGTCGAACGAAGGTTTCTGGCAGCCTTATTACAAGACTCTGAAACACATGAAGGTAGCCAAACAGACCGCAACAGATAAACCGGAAGAAACCAATATCTGTCAGATGATTCGTATTACACAAGCTTATAACACAGCTGGTATGACAGATACTTTTGGAGATATTCCATATTCTGAAGCTGGATTAGGAGAAACACAGAATAAATACGATTCTCAGGAGTCCATTTATGAAGATATCTTCAAAGAACTGACAGAAGCCGTAAATATCTTAAAAGAGAACCGGGAAGGTCAGACCACCTGTACCTCAGACAACGACCTTGTATTCGGTGGAGATATACAAAAATGGATTCGTTTCGGTAACTCGCTGAGACTGCGCTACGCCTTGAGAATTTCATATATCGACCCTGCACGTGCAAAAACTGAAGGAGAAGCAGCCCTGGCAAGTGGAGTCATGACCAGCAACGACGACAATGCTTATATGACTGCTTCCGCTACCGGTGACTGGGGATGGGGGCATCCGTTGTACATGATGAGCTTATGGAACGGATTCAGCATGAGCAAGACCATGGAGAACATCCTGAAACATGAAAGTACTGTAGTAGACCCACGTATGACTCTCTGGTTTGGTCAGTCACAAGATTATGTCGCTGCAAAAAGAAACAAAGATGACACATACGACGGAGAACAGTTCTCAGGTCTGCCCAATGGAATGAACGCCACTGAAATAGGATTGCCGGAAAATAACGTAAGAAAACATTCCGTATGTTTAGGCTTACAAGCCTATCCGGACTGGAACTCACAGACAGCTCCTTCGGAAGACGTACTGAACATCACAGTTACTCTCCCGTTAAAGATTATGACTTATGGAGAAGTTTGTCTGTTAAAGGCTGAAGCAGCTCTGTTGGGATGGAATGGAGCCGGTGACGCTGGAGAAAATTACAAGGAAGGCATCAAGGCTTCCCTCGCAGATGAACGTTCATTCCTGAGCGATGCATCTCTTTCTCCAACAAGCAACGATGAAACCTATATGACAACCGGCAACGTTGCATGGAACGAAAATGATTCTCAAGAGCAGAAACTGGAAAAAATTGCTACTCAGAAATGGCTAGCTCTCTATCCGAATGGCATAGAAGCATGGGCAGAATGCCGTAGAACTGGATATCCGAAACTTTCTCCAGTACTGCATAGCGAAGATGCCAACATTAATCCAGCCAATCATGAGTTCATCAGAAAATTAAGATATACAGACGATGAACGCCGTGAAAACAGCGAAAATGCAACAAGCTCTTCATTGAATCAGAATCAAGGAGACGGATCTACCGTACACGTATGGTGGGATACTAACCGTCAGCAGGAAGTTCAGCAATAAATAAACCTTTTATAAAGATACAGATTATCAAAAAAGACAGATAATCTGTATCTTTTAAACGGATAATACCTTACCGTTATGGAAAAAGCACAACGCCTCATCTCACTAGATATCTTAAGAGGAATTACAATCGCAGGCATGATTATCGTAAATAATCCTGGCTCTTGGAAACATGTCTATGCACCTTTGACTCATGCCGAATGGAACGGATTGACTCCTACAGACCTGGTATTTCCTTTTTTCATGTTCATAATGGGTATATCCACCTACATATCACTTAAAAAATTTCATTTTTCATATAGTACATCATTAGTTAAAAAGGTAATTAAACGTACCGTATTGTTGTTTCTTATCGGATTATTCCTCAACTGGTGTGCCAAAGGGCTATGCAGCTTTCAGGAGTTAAGAATACCCGGTGTATTACAACGTCTGGCACTTTGTTACTTTTTTACAGTCATTATATGCACAAATATCCGTGAGAAATATATTCCTATTCTTATAGCTGTCTTGCTCATTGCCTATCAAGTTATATTAATGATGGGTAACGGCTTTGTCAAGGGAGCACAAAATATCATAGCCCTCGTCGACCAACAAGTAATGGGAATCTCACATCTTTACAATGACAACGGGCTTGACCCGGAAGGAATATTAAGTACCATTCCTTCCATAGCTCACACACTCATCGGATATTATATCGGCAAGATCTGCATCGAAAAAGAAAATATACACAACAAACTGGAAAAACTCTTCCTGACAGGAACCGTGCTCTTGTTCGCCGGATATCTATTCAGCTATGGATGTCCGATAAACAAGAAAATCTGGTCGCCCACCTTTGTACTCGTAACCTGCGGTGCCGGAATTTTATTGTTGTCCTTGCTTATCTGGCTGATCGACATCCGAAATTATCAAAAAGGATTCAAACTCTTCAACATATATGGCATCAATCCCTTGTTTTGCTATACAGCAGGAGAATTGTTATTTATCGCACTGATACATATCTCTGTAGGAGGAAAGACATTACATACTTGGTATTATCAGCATGTACTGGCATCCTGGTTCGGCGATAATTGTTTTTCTTCCCTGCTCATGGCATTGTCACTGGCAGCCGTTATCGGAATAGTCGGATACATCCTATACAGAAAACATATCTATATCAAAATATAAAACAGCAAAAATTCAAGCACTATGACAAACCGTAGAGATTTTATAAAAAAGACATTACTGACAGGTGCAGCAGCTTTTACAGCCCCTTCCCTTCTGCACTCAG
>ERZ1673698.1031-NODE-1031-length-31850-cov-15.552414_pt1 | contig 31850 bp, 21 predicted proteins | sample MGYA00580228_ERZ1673698 | MGnify/ENA primary metagenome ERZ1673698 (study PRJEB41218, sample SAMN15661768) | gut metagenome | host: Homo sapiens | place: Canada: London | collected 2015-08-20/2019-03-30 | study: EMG produced TPA metagenomics assembly of... | reverse complement strand
TTCGCCCGCAACCCTGGGCTGGGGAAACGCAACTCCTACAGAGTTGCTGCTGCTTGCGGAGGGCCGATTGCGGGGTAAATCCATTAATGGATACTTCTATAATAGGTTGATATAAATACAAAAAGCCGTGGCTGTGGCTGTCGGCTTCGCCTTGGCGTGGATGGCGGTGCCGACAGTCGGAAAACGAGTTTCCCTCCTTGCCGTCTCCACCATCCCCACCGTCATGCACGGCATGACGACAGCCGCCGCGACGGTATAAAAAGCGGCCCTTGGCCGTAAAAAAAGTCCGCCGTTGGCGGTACAAAAACAGCTGTTTATTGGGAGCCCCTCCCCAGCCCCAAGGGGAGGGAGTTCATTCCCGTTGTGTTTGAGGAGGTTGTGGTGCACTCCTTCCCCTTGGGGAAGGCCGGGATGGGGCTTGTGGGTGGATGTCGTTGTCGGCCGGTGGGCATCGCAGTGGGGCGTCACTGCGCCTCTTGCTGTCTGCGCAACTCCCGTAACCCACGCCATGTTGCCCATGGTGATTTCGCGGAGCGTGATGGGCATTGCCGCTACCCTGTTGACCGCCATCCCGACTTGCGCAATCATCACGGCTGGCTCGTAACATATGATACGTGGGCTCGTGCCTTCTGAAACGTGGGCTCGTGACTTATGATGCGAGGGCTCGTGACATAAGGTACGAGCTGGCCATGGTGGTAGAGGTGATGGCGATGACGCCCTCTGGCTGACCCTGCGGCATGAGGGGCGAGGCGGAGCGGGTGGCGGTGCTTGGGTGGCTGGTGGCGGCGACGCAAAAAAGCCATCCCCGCTGCCTGTCGTTGGGCAGGGGGGATGGCTATGGTTGCGCCGTGGTGGCGGTGACGGTGGACTGCTGTCGCAGTGGCTATCGCAGAGGGGCGGCGGTGCGGTGCATGAACCGATAGGTGGTGGTGCGCGCTCCAGCCTCTATCCGCAGGAGGTAGACGCCCTGGGCGAGACCCTGGAGGGAGAGCTCGGCGCGGCGGGCATCGGTGGCTGGTGCCTGGCCGACCATCGTGCCACTCACGCTGTAGAGCCGTATGGCTCTGATCCCCTCGGCGCTCACCGCAAGCTGACCGACGCTGAGGCTCACTGTGGGCGCCGTGGTCGGGGCGTCGTCAATGGCTGTGGCGGTGCCGCTATAGATGGAGAAGATGTTGCCCTCGCGCTTGAGGTAGTAAGCCGGCGCCTTGGGCGAGGTCAGCGCCACATCGTTGCCGTCGGTCTTGCCGGTGACATAGATGCGATAGGTGTGGCCGTCGGCAAAGGGCTGGTTGCTCTGACGCAACCAGTAGCTGAAGAGCGGCACATCAAACGATGAATGGACGCTGACATTATCCTCGATACCCGGTATCTGGATGGTCTCATGGGTCTGCGTGTCTTCGCCAAACATATATACGTAGCCCTCGTAGCTGCGTCCTTCGGTTGCGCGTAGCGACACTCCGAGTTTGAAGAGCGGCATCCTGGTGATGTCGATGCTTCCCGACTCGACCTTGGAGTTGGAGTCGTCGGCCAGGAATATCTCCGCCTTGGCCATAATCGGTCTGTCCTGTCCCTTGACCACATCGATATAGGCGGCATCGCGGTCGTGGATGTTGAGGATGGGGTAGTGGAGCGTCTCTGCCTCGTCGCCCGTCATCTCGAGCTGCACCTCGTAGCGCGCTGGGGCGAGTGAGGCGGGGATGGAGAGGGTGATGGGTATCTCGGTCTCGGTGAAGCCCTCGATTTCGGTCAGTGCGTCCACGCGCGTGTCGAGCACCACTGTCCTGTCGGCATCGAGCAGCCTCACCCTCAGATAACAGTCGCGCGGCACGCCATTGAGATTTTTCACGGGGAAGAACGCCACCACCTTCTCGCCCTGATAGGCTTCGTCGGAGAGGCGGGGCTGGCCCATCAGCTGGAACCGCGCTTCCTCCGAACAGATTTCCGAGATGCGTGCGGAGCCGTTGCTCAGTTCCACCTCGATGATGGGCGCCTTCTTTATGGGGAAGAAATCGTCCCACGAACCGTCGTCCTTGCGGGCGGTGCATACGGCGATGAGGCGGTAGTAGCCATCGGCGAGCTGGGCGAGACTCAGGTGGATGGGCTGGGGCTCGTTGATGAGATAGTCGGTGCCCATATATCCGTCGAGGCCGTCGCCGTAGATTCGCTGGGTGAGTCCGCCGGTGGCGTGGTCGTCAGAATAGGCCACGCGGACGAACTTGCCCTGGGCGTCGTAGACCGCCACGCCGATGTCGCCACGGAAGGGGTTGCCGCGGTTCACAAACGAGCTGACCTCTACGGTCTGCGTCTGCGACGGATTGAAGGTCTTGTCTGCGCCCTTGATGGAGAGCGAGCCGCCCTCGTTGAACATCAGTTGGGGCGAGGTCTCCAGCAGTCCGCGGTCGATGTCGGGATATTTGCCGTTGTTGGGGTGGGCGAGGATGGCGGTGAGGGCGCGGTTGAAGGCCAACGGCTTGCCTTGGAATTCACTTCCGGTCTCGGTCACGTTGAGGTTGGTGAGCGAGTAGTAGGCGTCGCCCTGTCCTTCCCAGCCGAAGTTCATGTGGAAGAGTCCGTTCTAGTCAAATCCGTCGGCCACCCAGGCGTGCCCCGACGCCGTCCCTGCGGGCCGTCCGTCCAGATAGACTGGACACCCGTTGAGCAGTTCCTGCCGCAGTATCTCGGCAAAGCGGCTGGGGCCCTCTATGGCTTTGGTGACATAGGCAGCGGTGTAGTCGAAGTGCTTCTGCAGCGCCTTGTAGGCAAAGAGTCCCTGGGTACCGCTCGCGTCGGGGGTGTACTGCATAAACGAGGCTATGCCCACGTCGCTCATCAGCAGCGCCACGGCGTCTTCCTGCTTCTGCGTGGCGGCGATGGGGTAGCGGTAGTCGGGCAGCATGTTGGCCCAGTCGTAGCGCGACTGGCTGAAGTCGGCGCTCACCGTCGTGTTGTAGTACTTGACGAGATACTCGTTGCTCCCCTTGCCCTGGGCGGGCCACTGGTAGTAGTACATCATCTGCGCCACCGCCGTAGCCACGCATCCGCTGTAGGGGTAGCCGGTCTTGGCGTTGAAGGGGTGCGACTGTCCCCACTTGCTCTTCAGCAGCGGCTCTACGGTCTTGGTGTAGAGTGCGCTGCGGGTTCTGGGGCTGATGGTCACCCACCCCTCCTTGATTGCCTCGTAGGTCTGGCGGTAACCCTCTAAGAGCAGTTTGACGCAGGGGTTGGCTGTCAGCGTGTCGAGCGTGGCCTCCCTGCTGTAGGCCAGGATTTCTCCCATCTCGTCGTCGCCGGCAACGATGATAAATCCCTGTCCCCGCGCGTCGTTATATATATAATAAGGTGGAATGGGCGTCGCCGTGCGGCTCTGCGCCCTGGCTTTGGCGGCACAGTCGTCCGACAGGGTAACCACTCTTCGGGCAATCCTGACAGCCTCCATCGGGCTGATGTCCTTGGCATGCGTCGCAGGGGCAATGGCCGCCAGCATGCTCACCACGGCAGTCACCACAGCCACAGCATGGCTGCGCCACACTGCAAGTCTAAGTATTCGTGCGATATCTTTCATTTCCATTGTTCTATATGTAGATTCAGACATAGGGCATTTGGTTTCAAAAGCATTGTGCTTGGCTTCGGAGGCATCGCGCTTGGTCTCATAATTATTGCGCTTGTCTTCAAAAGCGGTTGCAAAGATAATACTTTTTTGCTGATAAATAGCCGTTTCCGCCGTTTTTTCCATAATGCCACATAGATACATTTATTGGGTCATTTATTGGGTCATTTATTGGGTCATTTATTGGGCCATTGGGCTAACCGAGTATGGCATTGCTTTGAACAAGCTGGTTCAATTAAATCTGTATCGGTTCTGGTTACTCCCGTAGGTAGGGTCTCAAGCAACGCTTCTCATTCCAAGCATTTAATAATAGCGGAAACTCCGAATAGGGTTGTCTCCTCAGCCATTTTGCAGAATATATTATGCTTGTTGCCCACTTCAAGGTATCTCTCTTCTATCCCCACACATACCTTCAGCCAGTCAGTAGTGGTGTCTTCAAATGTAGAGGCTGACAGCCTGCCCATCGGGTGACCATGAGTGATGACTGCGCAGGTAATGGGGGCTTGGGTATACAAACAAAAAAATCCTAACTGCTTGTTGATAAGCAATTAGGATTAGCGGGTGCGCCTGATAGGACTCGAACCTACACGACCTGAGCCACCAGATCCTAAGTCTGGCGCGTCTACCAATTCCGCCACAAGCGCAATAATGGTGCAAAGTTACGATAAAAAAATGAGAAACGTGACGATGCGTGAGTTTTTATTTGCTGTCATTCAATTTTTTACGGGCTTCCTCGATGATGGTGTCGATGCCGCGCTGGAGGTCGCTGTCGGTAATGCTCACCACATGGTCGGGGGCTATGCCGTCTTCGGTGCTCTGGCGGTTGCGGTCGTAGATGGGGCAGGCTGAGAATCTCACGCTCCATCCGCAGGGCAGCTCGCTGCTGAAGGGCATGCCGCCTCCGCCACCGGTGTGGTCGCCCACGGTGATGACGCGTGGACAGCAGCGCATGTACTTGACAAACTCGTTGGCGGCGCTGAAGACGGTGCGGTTGGTGAGTACTGCCACCGGCTTGTGCCAGCGTATGCCGCGGCTCGGGCGCAACCGCTGCTCCTTCATGGCAGAGAAGTCGTTGTGGCCGCGGCCCGTCTTGTGCTGCACATATCCCACGAGGATTTCTTCGTCGGTAAAGCGGGCAGCCAGTTGTTCGGCGGCGCTTATCATTCCACCGGGGTTGCTGCGTATGTCGATGATGAGGGCGCGGCAGGTGAGCAGGTAGGCCATGATGTCGTCGAGGTTGCCTTCGCCGAAACCGTTGGCAAAGGTGGAGCAGCGCATATAGCCTATGTTGTCGTCGAGGATGCGGTAGCTGATGCCCGACGCGATGCGGTAGTCGGTGCCGAGATAGCGTCGGGAGAGTGTGTCGGAGAAGTTGGAGGGATAGTCTTCGCGCCAACTCCAGTTGCGGCCGATGTCGAAGGTGGAGTAGAGATTGACATGGCCGTCGCGCAGTTCGCTGAGCATGTTGCAGAGCACTTCAAACTGCTGGTTCTCGCTCATGTGGTTGTCTATCTGGCGCGAGTAGCGCTGGTAGACCTCGTTCCAGTCTACGCCCTTCTGGCTGAAGAAGCAGTAGTGCTCGTCCATGATGCGCCATAGGGCTTCAAAGTTGCCGCTCGGCGAGTTGGTGTATTCGTCTTCATCTACGCAGCTGGTCATGCTGATGGCGACAAGGCATGTCAGACATAGACGGAACAAGAGAGAAAGGCGTGGAAGGGTCATGGCTGTTTAATCTTTTGGATACTGAACTTGCGCACCACACCGATGACAAACGCATGGGTGTAGATGTGTGACTTGAGGTGGTTGACGCTGGCCTGCTGGTAGTCGCCCAGATAGCCGGCGCGCAGGGTGGTGCCCCACAGGTTGTAATCGACGGTGAGCATCTGCCTCATCGACGGCGCGTTGCCTACCCAGGTGGGCACCACGTTGTGGTCGTAGTTGCCCTTGGAGAATATCTCGTAGTAGGACTGTCCGTAATTGGGCGAGAACATGACGCCGGCGACAGGCAGCCACACCTCGTATCTCACTGCCAGCGGATGGCGCCAGTGCAGGGTGTAGGTGGCGGCGGCTGTGGGCGTAAGGTTGAGATAGGCTCTGGCCTGTGCGGGATTGTTGGAGTTGCGGGTGTTGTAGATGAAACCTATGTTGGCGTCGATGTTTCCACCCACATCGAGTCGCAGGGTGCTTCCCTTGAAATGGAAATCGCATAGATGCCAGTGCCATCCGTACTGGAAATTGTAGCTGCCTGCCATCTCGCCACCGTAGCCGCTCTTGTTTTCAAGAAGAGAGAGGCTGCCCTGGTGGATGATTTCATGGAAGAGGCGCGTGGTGTCGGTCTTCTCGCGCAGGGTGTGTGAGATGTATCTCAGTTCGGTGCCCCTGTAATGGAGCGGGGAGAGATAGGTGTCGAGCACCTCGGCGCCTCCAATGCCCACCATGCGGGCATTGGTGACTATGCGCTCGCTCTGGGCCCAAGCGATGGAGCAGGGCACGACTGCCAGGAGCGCCAGGAGGATGGTTTTAATTGTCGTCATTGGAGAAAAGGCTGAGTTGGCCGGTGATTTCGTCGATGACCTGCTGCTGGCTCTTGCCGGCATCGGGGTCCAGATTGGTGTCGTCGGTGCTGTCGTCGGCGTCACTGGCAGTGGGCTCGGGCTCAGGCTGGCGGGTAGGCTCAAGCTCTTCTACCGTCTTGACCTTGTAGATGGTGAGACGGCGGCCGTGGGCCTTGACCGAGCGAATGGTGGCGAAGTCGGCTGCCTCGACCTCCAGCGGTGGCTGCTTGACATCGACGCCCTCGAAGGTAACCCTCAGACGGGGATAGGGCGTGTCGGTGAGCAGCACCATCTTGCTCTTGAGGTTTTCGCCCATGATGTTGAGCGGCTTGCGCGAGTATTCCAGCGCAAATCGCTTGATGTAGAGCAGACGGTTGTTGTCGGCATCATAGAGCACGGCGGTCCATATCTTCTCGGGATTCCACTTCTCGATGACGACGATGCCCTCGCTATAGTGGTTGTTGGCGTCGAAGTCGGTGAAGTAGTAGCTGTAGTCGTTGAGGATAACCAGTATACGGTCGTCGTCGCTGAACTCTCCGAGGTAGTTGCCCCGCTCTTCATAGTTGATGCGTCGCACATAGGGGTCGTACCACACCTTGCGTCCGCCCAGGGTGGAGTGGCCGCGGCTCTTGAGCGAGATGCGGTGAACGGGCTTCTTGGTGAGGATATTGCCTCGTGCCGTACGGTTCTTGATAAGTATTTCGGAGAAATCCTTTTCGAGGAATATATTAGCCTTCTTCTTGGCTGTACAGTCGGGTTCGAGCGTTATCTTTATCACTTCGGCCTCGCCGTTGGGGTTGGCAGTGAAGTACATGATGCGCGAACCCTCGGTGCCTTGGGTCAGGTCGTACTCGCGGTCACGAGTACAGCCGTTGACGAAGAAACGCTTGATGAAGCACATGCCCTTGCGGCCGTCGCGATAGACCACGTTGAAGATGGTGCGCACATCGTTCTTCTTGAACACCTGCGCCCAGATTACGTTCTTGCCCACGAAGAACTTGTCGGCCACCTTGACGATCTTGTATTTGCCGTCGCGGTAGAAGATGATGATGTCGTCTATCTTGGAGCAGTTGCACACAAACTCGTCTTTCTTGAGTCCGGTGCCCATGAAGCCGTCGCTGCGGTTGATGTAGAGCTTCTCGGTGGCCTCGATTACCTCGGTGGCTTCGATGGTGTCAAAGTTGCGTATCTCAGTGTGGCGTGGATGGTCGGCGCCATATTTCTCGATGATATACTCATACCAGTTGATGGTCACGTCGGTCATGTGGGCCAGGTCGTGCTCTATCTCCTTGAGCTCTTTCTTGATACGCGCCAGCAGTTCGTCGGCCTTGTCCTTGCTGTATTTCAGGATGCGCTGCATCTTGATTTCGAGCAGACGCAGCAGGTCGTCGCGTGTGATGCTGCGCACCAGCTTCTTCTTGAATGGAGCAAACTTCTCGTCGAGGAACTCCACCACGGCGTCCTGGTTGGGAGCCTGCTCGAAGCGGGTCTCCTTGTACATGCGTTCCTCGATGAAGATGCGCTCGAGCGAGATGAAGAACAGCTGCTCGAGCAGCTCGTTGCGGCGTATCTCCAGCTCCATCCTCAGCAGGTCTTTGGTGTGCTCGACCGAGTGGGTCAGCACGTCGCTGATGGTGAGGAAGCAGGGTTTGTTGTCCTTGATTACGCAGCAGTTGGGCGAAATGTTGGTCTCGCAGTCGGTGAAGGCATAGAGCGCGTCGATGGTCTTGTCGGGGCTTGTGCCCGGCGCCAGATGTATCAGTATCTCCACCTCGGCGGCGGTATTGTCGTCGATGCGGCGTATCTTGATTTTACCTTTCTCTATAGCCTTGGTGATGCTGTCTATCAGAGTTGATGTGGTCTTGGTGAAGGGGATGTCGCGTATGGCGAGCGTCTTGCCGTCTACCTGCTCTATCTTGGCTCTTACCTTGACCACTCCGCCTCTCAGTCCGTCGTTATATTTGGATACGTCTATCGAACCGCCGGTGGGGAAGTCGGGGTAGAGGGCAAACTTCTCGCCGCGCAGATAGGCTATGGCAGCCTGGCATATCTCGGTAAAGTTGTGGGGCAGAATCTTGGACGCCAGACCCACGGCTATACCTTCGGCTCCCTGGGCCAGCAGTAGCGGATACTTCACGGGCAGCGTGATAGGCTCCTTGTTGCGGCCGTCGTACGACAGTTGCCAGTCGGTGGTCTTGGGGTTGAACACCGTGTCGAGGGCAAACTTGGTAAGACGGGCTTCGATGTATCGTCCGGCAGCAGCACGGTCGCCGGTCAGTATGTTGCCCCAGTTGCCCTGGGTGTCGATGAGCAGCTCCTTCTGGCCCAGTTGCACCAGCGCGTCGCTTATCGACGCGTCGCCGTGGGGGTGCAGCTTCATCGCCTCGCCCACCACGTTGGCCACCTTATTATATCTGCCGTCGTCCATGCGCTTCATGGTGTGCAGTATGCGTCGCTGCACAGGCTTCAGACCGTCCTCGATATGAGGTACGGCACGTTCCAGGATCACGTAGCTGGCGTAATCCAGAAACCAGTTCTTGTACATTCCCGAAAGGTGATGCACGGCAGAAGCGTCGAAACGGTCGGCAGGGCGATAGTCGGAGTGCTGGTCGTTGTCCAGTATATCGTCTGTTTCCTCTTTGGTCTTGTCGTCGTCCATAGTTATTATCGTTTATTGCAGAAAGTATACAAAATTAGGAGTTTTTTTTGATTTATGCAACGAAAGAATGGCAAAATGCTTGATTTTTCATGATTATGATAGACACGCCGACCCCTGAAACCGAAGAGACGACAACCGGCAGGGCGCTGTGGGGCCCATCGTCGGCTGTCGTCTCTTCAGTAATGGAGTGTCTTGTATCGTTATTGCTTGTCAGCAGCGTCTTCCTTCTCCTTGGGCAGAATCAGATTGAGCACCACGGCCAGGAGGAATACCACAGCCACACAGTTGTCGGCAAATACCGTACGCACAATCTCAGGGAAGATGTTGAACATGTCTGTGGCCTGGGTGAAACCGAGTCCCACGCTCAGCGAGAGGCTCACGATAATCATGTTGCGCTGAGAGAATCCGGAGCGGGCCATCATGCCGAAACCGGCAAAGAGGATGCTGCCAAACATCATGATGGTACAGCCTCCAAGTACGGCCTGGGGTATGGTGGTAAGCACATAGCCTATAGCCGGGAATATGCCGCCCACAATCATTACCACGGCACCCACGCCTATCGTGAAGCGGTTGACTACGCCCGACATGGCAGCCAGACCCACGTTCTGGCTGAACGAGGTGATGGGGGTACAGCCGAAGAGTCCTGATACACTGCTCACAAAACCGTCGCAGCAGATGGCAGACCCCATCTCCTTCTGCTTGGGGTCGCGTCCGAGCGCGCTGTTGCAGAGTGCCGATGTGTCGCCTATCGTCTCTGTCGCCGAGACCAGATAGACCGCCGTCACCGAGAGTATCGCGCCGATGTTGAACTCAGGCGTAAAGGGCAGCAGCTTGGGTAGCGCCACAATCGATATATCGCTGAGTCCGCTGTAATCAATCATACCCATGAAGAGAGCGAGGATATAGCCCGCGATGAGGCCCATGAGTACCGACAGCGACCGCAGGAATCCCTTGGCAAACACCTGGCAGAGCAGACAGGCCAACAGCGTCACGCTGCCCACAATCCAGTTGTCCATGCTGCCGAAGTCGGCTGCGCCCAGTCCGCCGGCAAAGGAGTTGGCTCCCACCGGCAGCAGCGAGAATCCGATGGCTGTCACCACAGTGGCTGCCACGACATGCGGAATCAGTTTTATCCAGTATTTGGCGAAAAGTCCCAGCAGTCCTTCCAGCACGCCGCCCACAATCACCGCTCCGATGAGGGTGCCCATGCCATAGGCTGCGCCAATGCTGATGGCCAGCGAGAGGAAGGTAAAGGAAATACCCATCACGATGGGTAGCCGCGAACCTATTCGCCATACGGGGTAGAGCTGCACCAGCGTACCTATACCCGCTATTACCATACAGTTTTGTACGAGCACCGCACTGACTGATTTGTCCAGCCCTATGGCGCTGGCAAGAATCATGATAGGCGCAATGTTGCTGACAAACATGGCCAGTACATGCTGAAGACCGAATGGGATAGCTTTGCCCAATGGTACTCTACCGTCAAGCTGATAGAGATTCTCTGTAGAATTTGTCATAACTATATCAGTATAAATAGAAATATCGCTTGATAACATTTCTTTCCGCTCCGTATCCATCCCACAGCCATAACTGCTTGCGCCGTCAAGCCCCAGGGTTGCCACAGAGATGCTACAAAGTTACAAAAAAACATTGACCCCCAATCCCTCAATCCCCATTTTTTCTTCTGCCATGCACAAAGGGGCGGGATTGGGCGCGGATATATACCTTATTATATATATAGGAGGCGTCACATCCGCTTTGCCATCCGCTGGTGGAGTCGCTTGGGGGAGAATGGCATCCCGTGTTGTCTGTTCCTACATCAAACCACAACATAGCTGAGAACCGATATTCACATGGAGTTCCTCGTCCGTTTCCTACATCAAACCACAACTGATTGAACACATGCAACAGCTCGTTAAGTGTAGTATATCGTCCGTTTCCTACATCAAACCACAACTGTGTCTATAACCGAGCGTATATTAGAGGGTTGTATATCGTCCGTTTCCTACATCAAACCACAACCATCAAGGCTGCTTTTCTATTCTCATGCCGTTGTATATCGTCCGTTTCCTACATCAAACCACAACTATAGACTCTTTGGTAAAAAGAGAGGTGAGTTGTATATCGTCCGTTTCCTACATCAAACCACAACGGTCCATGCTCCTGTAAAATATGTGCAGTGGTTGTATATCGTCCGTTTCCTACATCAAACCACAATAAGGCAGTAATGCCGAAGGGTAAAACCTATACTCCCGCTTCGGTGGGAGTTTTTTTGTTTTTAGCCCCCTTGACTTTACAAATCCTCCATAATGTTTTGTCTCAGCTTGTCCTGGTTGGCTTTGTCGTAGTAGCTGAGCTGCACGAAGCAGTCGAATTTCTGATGGGTTATCTCGAGGGTTATATCTCCGTTCTTGCAGGCAAAGGTGCTGTGGTATTTGCAGCTGTCAAACTTAACTTCGTACATGCGGCTGTTGTCGTCATCTGCATACTTGTTTTGAAATTCCTCCACACATACTGTGGGCTCGCCGTATTTCTCGGTGAGCATGTCCTTGTAGCTGGAGTAGCAGCTTTCGAGGTCACTCCACTTGTCCATTTTGGGGAACTCTACGCAGACACGGCATATCATGCCACTCTTGTCGGCCACGGCATAGATATGACAATTCTTGTAACCGGCAAATTCGCCTTTCAGCACCGATACGCCGTCTTCGGTGCCTAAGGGCACATATCCTTTGGCCTTGAGTTTGAGGGTAAACGACTGCAGGGTTCCTTCCATAGGGATGCCCTTAAACTTCATGTGTTCGGTCTGGGCTGAGCAGAGGCATACTGTCAATGTCAGCAGCAATGTACATAATAGATGTTTCATAGTTGTATGTGTTAGTTGATTGTTATTGGGTTCTCGGTATACTCTTTTCGGCGATAGACTTGATACGTTTTTCCCTGCCTATGGTTTCGGCAATGTCATATTGCCCCCATCCTTCTTCTCGTGGATTTTTCTTTATCATCTCGTCATACCACCAGTCGTAGTGCTCGCGGCCGATGATGCCCAGATCGTAGGCTTGATGCACCATTGCGGCTATCGAGGTACCATAGACACCGCGCAGGTCGGCCAACTCTGCGAGGGTGATGCTGTTGCGGTGGGCGCCTACCTCTTCTATATATGTGTCAGGAGGGAAGAGAAAGTAGCTGGCAAACTTGCTGCATAGTTTCTCTGTCATCGCAGCCTCTGTGCCGTCGGCAATGGTGAGTATCAGGTGCCCTAACTCGTGACAGGCGGTGAAACGCAGTCTTTCGACGGTAGTCTTCTCCGGGCGCGAGTCGATGATGATGAGCGGATGGATAGCGTCTGCCCAGGTACTGAGCCCGTAGACATCCTTGGGCAGAGGCGTGTCGAGTATCTTTATGCCCTTGCGCTCCATGAGCCGCAGCAGATGGGGCAGGGGACCCTCGCCGCAGCGCCATGACTTGCGTAGCAGTTGTGCTGCCTTGAGTGCTTCATCTTGGGTGCCCACAACGACCGGTGCTATCTCGTTGACAAACGTATGGGCTATGCCAGTCCGCTGTTCTTCAGCCAGATACTGCTCAGCCCAATATGCCACTTGGGCCGATATCATCTCTGTCGCCTCGTCTCCCATGCCGCTTCCTATCCCCGTGCGCAGCATGGGGCGGTCTATCTCTACGCCGTGGCCCATCAGATAGTCAGTACTGATGGCGAGTGCCTCGGCGAGTGCGTGCAGCAGAGGTGGCTTGGGAGTCATCGCCCCTTGCTCATAGCGTGATATGCTCTGCCGCGTCAGCCCGATTCGGCATCGGTCAGCCAGCTGTGCCATGCTGAGGCCGCTCATCAGGCGCGCCGCCCGCAGACGTATGCTAAAGCAGTTGTGTTTCATCTTAATAGAATATTTGTTGACAAATTTAGTGATAATATCTCGAATTGTCAACAAAATCGCCATATTTTTTTTATATCCAGGCGATTATCTGCAGTTTTCCCTCTTCCTCCCAGCCATCACCTCCTCATCATCCGCAAATAAAATACAGGGAAATATAGTTGGTTGTCGTAGGCATAACAAGTGCTCATAACGCTTCCTGCTCTGCGTGTGTCCGAGTCCAGCGGTCCGCATGCTGATTCTGCCCCAATGTCACGGCCGCTTTCAGCCGCTATGGGGCAGAAGAGGTGTCATCTGGTATATTCTTCGGGCAATACAGGCATGGCACCATGCTGTGTGCAGACATATGCCGATACCTTCACCGCCAGTTCGTGGGCTTCCCTTACGTTCTTGCCCTTCAGGATGCTTGCCACAAATGCGCCTGTGAACGAATCGCCGGCGCCCACGGTGTCAGCCACTTCCACTCTGGGTGTCTCGATAAATGATATCTCGCCTGGTGTAAATACGTAGCTGCCGTTTACGCCACAGGTCAGGATGAGCATCTTCAAGTTGTATTTGCCCAGGAGAAGCCAGCATTTGTTCTCCAGGTCTATGCCTGGATAGCCGAAGAGGCGGCTTACGGTGATCAGTTCCTCGTCGTTGATCTTGAGGATATTGCATCGTTTGATGCTCTCGGTGATAATCTCCTTGTTATAGAATCCTTGACGCAGATTGATGTCAAAGATTTTGAGAGTTTCTTTCTCTTCAGGCATATTGTCGAGAAATCGGTAGATGGTATTGCGTGACACCTCGTTGCGCTGGGCCAGCGAGCCATAGCAGACGGCGGTGCAGTTCTTGGCCAATCTGTCCAGGGCGGGGGTATAGGGTATATTGTCCCAGGCTGCTCCTTCCTTGATGTCATAGCAGGGTATTCCATTGGCGTCGAGCGTCACCTGTACGGTGCCGGTAGGGTAGTCTGTCTTTTCTATCTCATAGTTGAGATGGTGGTCATCGAGTTCCTTTTCCAGTTCTTTGCCCAACTCGTCATCACCCATTGCGCTGACAGCCCAACTGTCGAGCCCAAACTGAGAGACATGATAGGCGAAGTTGGCTGGAGCGCCACCGAGTTTCTTTCCACTTGGCAGCATGTCAAAGAGAGCTTCGCCGATACCTATTACTGATTGTTTCTTTTCCATTGTCGTTTTTAGTTTTAGATTGCTGGATATATTGTCTGTCTTCCGTTGCGTGGGCTTCTTTCTGGCGGTGCCCATTGCTGCGGTCCAATCTTTTTGGACAGTCTGCACACGTCAGTACATCCTTTCTCTGTATCTGCCAATGGTGTGCAGACTGTCTCTTCTTGCCTGTCTGCTATTTCTTCTCTTGTGGTTTCTGGTCTAAGTCGATGATAACCTTCATACTCGTCTCGCGATGGCTGTCGATGAATCTGTATGCGTTATCATATTCCTCAAAGGCGAAACGGTTGCTTATGAGAGGCTTGAGGTTGACGATGCCTTTGCTCACATAGTCGATGGCGGTGAGATAATCCTCGTGGCGGTACATCATCGATCCGATCAGGCGCAGTTCGTGTTCGCCCAGGTGAAACATGCTAAGGGCAGGGTCTTTGGCAAAGACAGCCACGACCACGATGTCGCTGCCCTTCTCGATGGTCTCCATCAGCGAGCGGATAGAAACCTCTACGCCAGCCACTTCAAAGCCTACCTGATAGCCTTCTTCGCCGAAGAGTTCTTGGGCAGCTGCCTTGAGGGGCTTCTTGGTGATATTGAGCGTATGCTCGATGCCACACTCGCGGGCTTTGTCCAGACGCAGGTCGCTCACGTCGGTGATCAGTACGTTCTTGGCGCCACGGGCGATACAGAACTGGGCGATGAGGTTGCCGATGGTTCCAGCACCGCTCACCACTACATTCTTGCCTTTCACCTCGGTGCGGTTGCTGGCATGAGCGCCTACGGCGGCAGGTTCTATCATGGCTCCATAGTCGAGGCTCATCCCTTCGGGCAACTTGGCTACGCGGTCATCGTCTACGACGAAGAGGTCCTGGGCTGCGCCGTCAGCCTGGAATGCCTGTACACGCAGATGTTCGCAGACATTATACTGTCCGCGTTTACAGGGGTTGCACTTGCCGCAGACCAGCTGGGGGCGGGCGGTGATGTGGTCACCAGGGCTGCATACGGTTACCTCGCTGCCTACAGCCACTACCACTCCCGAGTACTCATGTCCCTGTACCACTGGATAGAATGTGGCGGGGTGAAGACCGTGGTAAGAGTGAATCTCACTGCCGCAGATGCCGATGCGCTTGATGTTGACGAGCACCTGATGGGCTGTCAGGTCAGCTGCCTTGGGTTCTGCTATTTCCTTAAACTCGATTCGCTTGGGTTCTACTAATATTGCTTGTCTCATAGTTGTATTGTTTTTTTTATGGTTGTTATCGTTAATGTTAGTGTGTTGGGCAATTTTCGCTTGTCTTGTCCCACCCATCGGCCTGATGACCGATGGAGTTTTATTTCTTTTTGTTTTCCAGTTCTGTCATGATCTGGTTGTATTGTTTCTTGTTGAGTCTGTATAGACAGAGACACCCTGCGGTGATGATCCATAGCACTCCTGGTATGGTGCTGAAGGCATGGTGCATGATGCTCAGCACCTCCGGGTTCTGCACAGCGTTGCTTGCATATCCTGCACTGCCCAGAGCAATGGCGAGAAGTGATGTGCCGAGCGCCATGCCTATCTTGTTGCCCAGAGAGATGAAGGCATACTGGAATCCATCGTTTCTGATGCCCGTTTTCCACTCACCATATTCCACGCAGTCTGGGATGATGGCATAGATGGCAGTGTTGAATCCAGAGAAGAAGAACCATGACAATGCAGAGAATAGGTAGAACATGATGGCGCTACCGTTGGGACTGAAGAAGTACAGAGCGATCATCGTGACACCGGTGAGGAAGGCGAAGATGGCTGCAGCCAGACCCTTGTTGCCGGTCTTTCTGAATACCATGGGGAAGCAGGCGGCACCGATGATACTTGGCACGATGATGGCCATCGAATAGAAGGAAAAGAGCGTGGCCGAACCTTCTACATAAGTGAAATAGTAGAGCATGTCGGCGTTGCGTCCATAGTGGATGAAACCGAAGAGCAGCTGGCCTAAGAGAGCGAGCAGATAGGGCTTGTTCTTCATCATGGCACAGAGCTGTACCTTCAGCGGGAGCTTCTGACCCACAGGTATCTCCACTACCTCTCTGGTTTTGCGGAAACAGAACAGATGGCAGGCGGCGAAGATGATGCCATAGAGCACAGCCACGGCGAGATAGCCATATCTGGTGTCGCCGGCGCCAAACCAGCTGATGAGTGGCACGGTTACGATGTTGATTACGCCGATGGCCATCATCGCGCTTACCGAGCGGCTGGTGTTGAGTTTGGCTCTCTCGTCGATATCCTGTGTCATGGCTCCGCAGAGAGTGCCATAAGGCAGGTTGACACAGGTATAGCCCAGTACCAGGATGCAGTAGGTCACTGCCATGTAGATGATCTTGGCGGTCTGGCTCCATTCGGGGTGTGCCCAGAAAGTGAGTATCAGCACCAGTGCCGTGATAGGGGCTCCGAAGAGCAGCCATGGGCGGAATCGTCCCCAGCGAGTATGGGTCTTGTCGGTGAGTGCGCCGATGATTGGGTCGTTGATAGCATCCCAGAATCGGGATATAAGCATCAGTGTGGCTACAGCGCTCATGCTGATTCCAAACACGTCTGTGTAGAATATCATGAGGAAGTTGCCTACAAACATCCAACTGAAGTTGCAGCCCACGTCGCCCATGCCATAGGCGAGCTTGCTGATGAAGGGAACTTTACCCTCTGCATTGTTTTTCTGCGAGCCGTTCAACTGTGAGCAGTTCGCTTGACATTTACTGTCTTGTTCCATCTTTTTTAGGTTTGGGTAGTGTATTGTTGTTTTTAATTCTTAGGCGTTGGGAAGTAGTACTCTCAGAGAGAGCCTGCTCCTCCCTTATCACGCTGTAAAGGTAGCGTGAATTCGCAGGCAATTCAAGAAAAAAAGCATCTTTTTTCCCACAACCGTTCTCGCAACCGTTCCCATTTTCTGCAACCGTTCCCAAAAAGATCCGCATTTTGTTGTTGCTCTCATGGAGAATAAGTATCTTTACAAGCGCATAGACAAAAGACCCAAAGAGATATGGCAAAATACGTCACCATTATGGATATTGCAAGGGTGCTGGGCATCTCCAAGTCCACCGTCTCCCGTGCCCTCTCGGGAGATACCGGCAATGTGAAGGCCGAAACCCTGCAGAAGATTTTGGCAACCGCTGAGCAGATGGGGTATCATCGCAACGAACTGGCAGTACATCTCAGGCAGCAGAGTACCCACAACATCGGCATCATCATCCCCGAAATCATCACTACGTTTTATATGACATTTATCAACGAGGCACAGGCCATCCTGCGCAGACAGGGCTACAAGGTGATGATAGCCATCTCCAATGAGAATACCGAGCAGGAACGTGAGAATATCCTGATGATGGAGCAGTTGCGCGTCGATGGCATCCTGATGAGTGCCTGTGACAAGGAGCGCAACGTAGATCTATATAATAAGGTGATAGAGCGAGGCATCCCCATCGTGTTTTTTGACAGAACCGTGGAGAGGGTCAGGGCTTCCCAGGTGCGCATGGACGATTATATCATGGCGTTTTTCATGGTTGAGGCTTTGCTGCGCAAGGGTTACAAGCACATCATCCATATTCCCGGTCCGTCTTATATCCGCAACAGTTATGAACGGTTGAGAGGTTATCGTGAGGCGCTTGAGAAGTTTCATGTCGAGTACCAGTCGCATGATGTCCTGCTGCCGGCATTGTCGGCCGAAGAGGGCAGTTGGGTGATGGAGCAGTATCTGGCCAAGGGGGTGCCTTTTGACGCCGTCTTCGGATTTACGGAGACCGCTGTCCTGGGAGCCAAGAGCGTCATCCAGAAGCACGGCTTGCGCATCCCTGACGATGTGGCGCTCTGCTGCATGTCGGGTACGACCCTTGCCACCCTGGTACATCCTCAGCTGACGGCTGTCGAACAGCCTATCGCCAAGATGGCGCAGGAGGGGTGCCGACTGCTGTTGGAGCATCTTGCCGATGCAGACAAGCCGATAGAGGAGATTGCTCTGAGAGGCGAAACCGTAATAAGAGAGTCTACATAGAGGCAGCGGGTGTGTCATCCATAGGATATGACACACCCGCAGCTTGTCTTTTCTGCTTCCTTTACGGCTCCAGAGTCTCTGCTTCCGCTTCTGCCATGCAGTTGTAGAAATACAGGAAAATATAGTTGGTTGTCGTGGAAAAATAGTATTTTTGTAACCCGAAGGACAATATATACACTAACAGACAATATGATGAAAGTAATCCATTCTGAACTCGCCCCCAAAGCGGTGGGGCCTTACAGCCAGGCCATTGTGGCCGGTGGCTTCGTTTTTGCGTCAGGCCAGCTGCCCATCGATCCTGCCACAGGTGAATTTGCCGAGGGCGGCATCAAGGAGCAGACCCGCCAGTCGCTCACCAATGTTACCCATGTGCTTGCCGAGGCAGGCATCGACCTGAGCCATGTGGTCAAGACCACGGTATTCCTCTCAGATATGGCCAACTTTGCCGCCATGAACGAGGTCTATGCCACATTCTTCAGCGAGCCTTATCCAGCCCGTTCGGCTGTGGCTGTCAAGACGCTGCCCAAGAATGCCCTCGTAGAGGTAGAGGTTGTGGCTGCTCTCTGATTTCCCTTCCTCAGCGCCCCGATGGCGTGCGAGTCTAATTGACAAGCCGTGTGGTTTCCCGAGGTCATTGTGACTGGTATCGGGTGACCACACGGCTTTTTTCGGGATGTCCGCAGACGATAGCTGCGCCCTTCCTCCTATGCGACGGCCGCCGAAGGCAGAGAGGAGGTTGTCGCGGTTGCTGTCAGTATGCTATAAGATGACAGGAGCATCATGGTTGCAGCGTTCTTCGCTTGCCGCCAGATGCTCCTGTTATTCGTCTTTCGTCGGTTAGGTGTCTTCTTACTTCACCACAAACACCTTTGTCTCATGCGCAGCCACGCTTCCTTTCCAGCTCTTGGCTTTCCGGGCTATGTCTCGGTGCTGCCATACATCGCGCACGGTGTACTTGCCGTTGAGCCCGAGGCTTGCAAAGTTGAGGTTTATGCGTTGGGCTTCGTCCGAGGGGTTGAGGATGGCCACAGCGTGCGAACCGTCTGCGAGCGGTTTGATGTAGACCTGCTGCGCAGGCAGGTTCACGATGCGCTCGGCAGCCTTGCCCAGAGCGTCTTGGTTGATGGCGATAATCTCTTTGTTGAGCAGAATGCGGCGGTCATCGTCGGTCACCTTGCGCAGGTCGTTGGTCATGGCAAGCACCGACGACAGCATACACCACATGCTCATCTGCGTCTGATATTCGGTCGTGGTACAACCTACGCCACCGAGGTCGCTCGACGGGCCGCCCGTTCCGTACAGGCCGACCACCAGCATATCCATGTCGGGCCATTGTCCCGGACGGGCGTGTTTTGCCAGAGGCGCCGTTATGTCGATGATGTCCAGAATACCCATGCCGCCTTGTTTCACGATGTCCTTCCACATATCGCGCACATCGCCTGAGGTACGCCAGAGCTGTCCTCCCACCTCTTCGCACCACTCTTCGCATTGGCGCTGACCCCATTCGCAGATGCCGAGCACGATGTCGCGCCCCGAGTTCTGCAGAGCGTTAGCCATAGTGCGGTAGCGCTGTCGGGCGGTGGCACTGTCGGCAGGAGCGTTGCAGTAGTCGTACTTCAGATAGTCTATGCCCCATGAGGCGAAGGTGCGTGCGTCCTGCTCCTCAAAACCCAGACTCGCTGTCCATCCGCCGCAGGTGAGCTGGGCCGCATCCGAGTAGATGCCGAGCTTCAGTCCTTTGGAGTGTACATAGTCGGCGAGTGCCTTTATGCCCGACGGAAACTTCTCCGGGTCGGGTATGATGTTGTTCTCACGGTCGCGTCCGCCTTGCCAGAGGTCGTCGATGAAGATATATTCGTAGCCGGCGTCGCGGAAACCGCCTTCAACCATGGCGTCAGCGGTTTCGCGTATGAGCTGTTCGTTGATATTGCCTTGGAAGAGGTTCCATGTCATCCATCCCATTGGTGGCTTCGGAGCAAGTTGTCGACGTGGGGTGGGGGTGTTCTCTGCCGAAGCGAAGAGCGACGCGAGGCAGAGCGCTGCCGATAGGATAAGCGATTTGTTCATAATGATTTGTCAATTGGTTGTTTGTTATTGTACATAGACTGTGCCGTGGCGATATAAAGCACGGGGCTACCGTCTGCTTTATATGCCTTGCGCATAGGCTTTTATATTATCACGTACAAATTTAGCAATTATTTCCCGAAGTCCCGTACCAAGTCTCCGATTATTTCATTGTCGTGGCACCAGCCCCTCAGCCCACCGCCGGTATATATGCCGCCCAAAGCACTGCCCAGTATATGATTTTTACCGAAAAACTGCACGCTTGGCGTATTTTTTTGTATTTTTGTGACCATATTATAGTGTTTACCTATGACTATACATCAAATCACATTCAGTCCCACTGGCGGCACGCGACGCGTGAGTGAGTTGCTGTGTGCGGGCATCGGCACCACGGACACCGCCACCGAACTCTGCTCGTGGGAGGACGACATCGCTTATCCCGACATTGCTGCCGATGACCTGGCCGTCATCTCCATGCCCGTCTTTGCCGGACGCGTGCCGATGCTGGCTGTAGAGCGGCTGAAACGCGTCAGCGCCCATGGCGCCCGGTGCGTGATAGTCGCCGTCTATGGCAACCGCGCCTACGACGACGCCCTCGTAGAGATGCAGGACATAGCCACCGCAGCGGGCTTCCGGGTGATGGCAGCCGTGACAGCCATCGCCGAGCACAGCGTGTGCCGGCAGTTTGCCGCCGGACGCCCCGATGCGAGCGACGCCGCGCAGCTTGGTGAGTTTGGTGCCGCCATCCTTGCCCGCGCAGCCCTGTCGGCGCCCATCCCCGAGTTCACTCTGCCGGGTCACCGTCCTTACCGCGAGTACAGCCCATGCGCCGTGCCCGAAGCCGATGACCGCTGTCAGGGCTGCGGAGCATGTGCTGCCCAGTGTCCCACCAGAGCCATCGTGCCAGACCATCCCCAGACCACCGATCCAGCCCTCTGCATCAGTTGTATGCGTTGCGTGCAGGTGTGCCCCGTCCATGCCCGAGGCATCGGACAGCGCCTCGCCATGCTGGCAGCCCATCTCGAACCGCTCTGCCGCGAGCGACAGGAGAATAGACTCTATCTCCCATGATGCCGACTATACAGGGACCGGAATACACCGTGCATGGGGCTGCGGTACGCAAGGTCGTTGCAGCCTTCGACTCGTTCAAGGGCAGTCTCTCTGCCCGGGAGGCATGCGAGGCGTGTGCCCAAGGCATAGGCAGAGTCCTGCCCCACGCCGCTGTAGTTCAGTTGCCGCTGAGCGATGGAGGCGAAGGGCTGGTCGAGTGTGTACGCCGGCTGCTGCCCTCACGCCCTGTGGCCGTCGAGGTGCATGGCCCCCTGATGGAGCCTGTCACCGCCGAATATGCCGTGTCCATGGATGGTCGTACCGCCTATATGGAGATGGCGGCGGCAAGTGGACTGACGCTCGTGCCCGTAGGGCGGCGCGATGTGATGCGTGCCACCACCTATGGCGTGGGCGAGATGATGGCCGACGCCGTAAGCCGAGGCTGCACCGAGATAGTGATGGGTATTGGCGGAAGCGCCACCTGCGATGGCGGCAGGGGCATGATAGAGGCCCTGGGCGACTGTCGGCGCCTGGCGTCACGGTGTAGAGTCACCGTGGCCTGCGATGTAGACAATCCGCTGTATGGCGAGCGTGGTGCCGCCTGCATCTTTGCCCCGCAGAAGGGTGCTTCGCCCGAGCAGGTCAGGGCTCTCGACGCTCGTCTGCGCGACTTTGCCCGCGCCACAGAGCGTGCCGGACTTGCCACGCCACTACTCGCCTTCCACCCGGGGGCTGGTGCGGCCGGAGGACTGGGCTATGCGCTCATGGCATACCTCAACGCCGACCTCCGCTCGGGCATAGACATCATGTTCGAGCTTGCCCATTTCGACGACGCCATCCGTGATGCCGACCTCGTAATCACGGGCGAGGGCAGGTCTGACGCTCAGACACTTATGGGCAAGGTTCCCTATGGGGTGATGGTGCGCTGCCGCCGCGATGGAGTGAAGGCGTGGCTGCTGTCGGGCGCAGTCGACGATATCGAGGGGCAGCTCTCGACAGCGTTTGACCTGGTTGCGGGCATCAACGATGCCGACCCCCGACCGCTCGCCGTGCTGATGCAGCCCGAGGTGGCACGCCACAACCTGGCTGCGACTGTGGCAAGACTCGTTGGTGGGGCGGGATAGACGGAGGTGTGAGAAATCATGTCATCATTTCTCATGAATGTGAACACGTTATTGTATATTCATCCGCATGTGGATGAATGGTTTAAGAAGACAACGCTTCTGAGAAATGACAATTGTCAGACATATTCCGACTTGTTTACATCAAATAGTTCATATATCAAGAAGAAAGCCTGTCGGTAATGAAGAATTCACTACCGACAGGCTTATCTGTATTTTATCTATAAAGTTATCTCCATAGAGGATCCGAAATCCAATTCTTAGGGAATCCCATTGCTGCCGGATCTACCTGGGGATAAGAAACGAGTAAGGATTTGAGTTCATTCTTGAAGTCCAATCCATATCCCATGGAATCAAGCCAGTATGCAATACAACAGGCTATAGCATAAACTTTGTTCGCATCAACACCATTAATGTCAACCCACGCACCACGTAAAGAGGCATTCATTTGTGGAGCGTTGGAAAGATAACGATTCCAAAGTCGTGAGTGGTGAGCGCAACAGTATCTCAGGACAGTTACACTACGCATCCAGCTTTCCAACACCTCATGCTGTGGTAGATTGAATTGACGAGCTACACGCTGTAACTGACCTCTCCAAGAAATGTTGCAGCCTTGGATAAATCAGCAATATTTAAGCCTCTACTTTTTAGTAGTTCTATTTGTTCTAAAATAGAAAGAGTCTGGAGTATAATCTTAAGGTAACCATAAAATGCAAAAGACCCGCTCTGGTTCGCTGTTCAAATGGGAAGCGTGGCGGATTCTGTTGCTGCAACAGGTATGAATAATCATTGATAATGCGAACTTTTTAGCGAGAAAAATCACGCAAAAGTGGAATCCTTTGACATATTTATATTTAATAATGTTAAATCGGATATTGAAACCATACTTTTCCAGCTAAACAAAATGGTTTCCAAGATGAAAGTGTTATCTTTGTATCGTCTATACCCATGCCGAAAGCCTCAATGGGCAGAGGTTGGGCAGACATACATATGGTAAAAGGCGTTTTTGTACGCTTTGGTTTTGACGATCGATGAACTTCGCAAATTCAACTGTAAGTCAAAAACAAAGCAATGCAGAACGCCTCATGAGGTGTATTATATACTGTCCTCATTGGCTGCGGACGATTTTGTCGTTCGTCGTTATGAGTGCATCCTATATACCTACACTGGCGTGGGGCTTTCGGCGTTGCTCGTTTCGACTTACAGGGCAATGCGAAGGCCTATCGATCGTGGAACGAGTGACAAAACAGGCTCTGCGCTTTTTCGTATGTATTAGTGAGTGGATTTCGTCAACAAGGGAGTCGGTTGGCTTTATTGTTTACGGAATTAGAATGAATATACTACAAAACAATCCATATCGTCTGTTAGGAGTCTATTCAAACTCTCCTACAAAGGAAAGACTGGCTAATCACAATCGCATGAAAGCGTTTTTGAAGGTTGGCAAGCCTGTGTCCTTCCCTTTAGACCTGCCCTCATATTTGGGACTCATTAATAGAACAGATGCTACGGTAGCAGATGCTGAAGCAAAACTCACCTTGCCCAAAGACCAAATTTTGTATGCTCAGTTTTGGTTTGTAAAAATGACACCATTAGATGATGTGGCTTTCAAGCATTTGGTTAATGGAGATATTCATGGAGCTATTGAGATATGGCGCAAAAAGGAATGCCCTTCTTCTTTGCAAAACCTTTTCTTATGCTTTTTGATAAACGGATATCTGTTTTTAGCATTGTATTATGCCGAAAAACTATATACTAATATCGAATACGCCAGAGAGTTCGTTGGTTATGTAGTCAATGATTATTCTTTAGAATCTACTGATTTTCTAATAGAAAATTTATTAGATAATATATGTGATGATTTTGGAGCCAAAGAATTGCTAATAGTTAACAAAGCAGACAGAAGTTGGCCGTTGGTCTCTTTTGCAAGAGAACATGGAAAGATGAAAGTGGCCCCTTTTGTTAATAGAGAAACAGGCGATAAGTTTAAGTCGTGTGCTTTTATTGATGATAAAGAAAATATTACCCTTGTCGCTTTTTGGTCAAAATTGGGAGAATTGACACCAAAAGAAATAGCTAATAACAAAGAGTATTTAGATGTTATACAGTTATCTTCTGGGACTTATAAACTTGTATATAGGGAAACTGTTCATGGAAATTGGAGAAAATATATTATTGACAAATGTGCCTCAAAATATATTGCAGACATACAGAATTGTATAGAGTTGGCAAGGAAATCAAAAGGGAAGCAACCCAAAGAAAGACTATTAGCCGGTGAGCAACTGCGAAAACACACAACCGACTCCTTGACCGAGTTGTCATCAATGCTTACTCACACTGATTTGCAATATCAGATGATTGCTGACAAACTAGGACTTGAAATTCTGCAATGTGGAATAGACTATTACAATGATTCTGAAGACCCCGATGCTGCTATAAAGGCAATGTCTCTACAAAAATATGCATTGAGCATTGTCGTAGGACAAGCAGCAAAGGACAGGTGTAAAGAGAATGTTGACATTCTTCAAAAGATTATAGATAACTTGCCCCCATTTGAAGTGTTTACAGAGGACAAGGCCATCAAGGAAGAATTGCATAAATATTGCCAGTTGCCCGATTTGATAAGCCATGCTGTTACACTTCTTGAAAACACCCAACCGTATTTGGTGTCTATAAAGGATAAATTGGGTGCTGACAATGAATACTATCTGAAAATATCTACATTAGTTGTAAATAATGCATTGAACAATGTTATTGCCGAAATTAATGAGGCTCAAAAATACGACCCCGCAGAAGAAAGACGGCAAAGGAATAAAAAATTAATGGAAGAATCAGACCCTCTGTTTCACCCATTATATTCGTCGCTATATAACGATGAGTTTCTATATGAATCAGAAGACAGAAAGACAAAATATGAATATATTAAAAGAGTTGTATTAAAGGCAAAAAAGGCTTTGCTTATAATGGATGTCTTGGATATGGAGAAATCTTTTGAGCAAGAAAGGTATTTACCTAATAGGAAGACAATAAATGATTTCTTATTACAATTAAATGACCCTCTTCCAACCTATAAGCCGCTACCTTTGAAAGAAAAAATTATGAAACAAGTAGAAGATGCCCCTGCTGGTGTTGAAAGAGCAGCAAAAGGTATTTACAACGAGATTAAAGATGAAGAGAATAGAGGCTGTCTTGCGTGTATTTTCTTTTTAATTTTCAACACAGTAATAGGTGCTGTTATGGTTGGTAAAGATGGTGCTACTGTATGCTTTATTATAACATTGGGCATTATATGTTTTATAATTAAATTATCAGATTTATGACTGTAAAGAAAACGTTTTTAAGAATTATGTTTGCTACATTTATTTGTTTGTCAGCAAACGCAAAAACAGTGCCAAATAATGATAGGGTTAAGGCATTGGAAGAAAAATACGAAGTGCTTCAGAGCCAGTATGCTCATTACAGCATCGAGTTGCGTAGTCTAACGGAAAAGCAAAAAATAACAGAACATTGTCTCAAAACCCTCAAAAGTGAGAACTACGAACAAAGTGTAGTCATTGACAGTTTGCGCAATGTTTGCCAGCGACTGGAAGATAAGCAGTCTGCCGATAACAAAAGTATCTGTGGCAAGATAGATAAAATCAATAGCGATGTACAAGAAAACCAAAAAACATTGCAAAATCAGACACTTTGGGCTGGCATGGTGGTTTTGTTGTTGTTAGTAGCCATCATTGGTGTGGCATATAGATTAGCAAAACGTATTAAGTCAGGTAGCACATCTATTGACGAAGTGCGTAAGGCACAAGATGCGTTGCAGGTCGCACAAGGAAAGATGCAAGAAGAGTCAATAAAACTTGACGATAAACTATTGGAATTATTTGACAGGCAAATAGCGAATGCTTCTAAAAATGTAAGTAATGATAAGCCCGACCATTCGCTTGCACTAAAAGTGGCAGACGAAGTTGCTAGAATCGAGCTCAACATGTCACGCATGGATTCATCTATAAGGGGGTATAAGCAGTTGTCTAAGGCAGTAGGTCGCATCAAAGACAATTTCAACGCCAATGGTTATGAAATTGTCGATATGCTTGGGAAGCCGTATAATGAGGGAATGAAAGTAATAGCAGAGTTCGTGCTTAATGAGGATTTGGAGGAAGGACAACAAATCATTACTGGTATAACCAAGCCACAAGTGAACTACAACGGGATAATGATACAAGCAGCCCGAATCACAGTAAGTCAGAACATCTAAAACAATATTATCATGGCAAGAAATAAAATAGACTATGGCATTGACCTCGGAACAACTAATTCCGCAATTTGTCGCATGGAAAAAGGCGTGCCTGTTGCTATCAAAACAGATGTATTGAAGGATACGATGCCTTCGTGCATCTCTGTAAACAAGAAAGGCTCGATAAAAGTAGGTGATGGTGCCTATAATGATATGAAACAAGACAAACGTCGTGCTACAAAGACTTGGCGTGTTGGAGCGTCCAATACATACGTGGAGTTTAAGCGTACAATGGCTACCAATACCAACTATGTATGTACAAACAAAAACTGCAACTATACCTCAGAGGAACTGTCTGCCGAGGTATTGAAAACTCTTAAGTCGTTTGTCACAGACGAAGAATTCGATTCTGTTGTCATCACTGTCCCTGCCAAGTTCACAGTGAACCAAAAAACAGCTACAATTGAGGCTGCTAAGCTGGCTGGTTTTAAGCATTGCGAACTATTGCAGGAGCCGATTGCAGCTTCTATGGCATACGGCTTAACAGCAGAAGAAAAGAACGGACTATGGATGGTATTTGACTTTGGTGGAGGAACTTTTGATGCAGCACTCTTAAAAGTAGAGGACGGCATTATGCAAGTGTTTGACACTGAGGGTGATAACTATCTTGGTGGAAAAAACTTGGATTATGCCCTTGTTGATAATATTATAGTTCCGTATCTAAAACAGAACTATTCTATTGACAACATCTGGATGGATGCGGCAAAGAAGGAAATTCTTCGCGATGCGATGAAGACGTATGCCGAAGATGCAAAGAACCAGCTTTCATTCAAAGACCATGAGGATATTATCTCCAATTTGGGCGAGCTTGGTGAAGATGAAGAGGGAGAGGAGTTTGAACTTGACCTAACCTTGACACAGGCACAAGTATTCGATGTCTTTCGTCCATATTTTCAAAAAGCAGTTGACATCTGCAAGAACCTTATACAGCGCAACAACCTTAAAGGCTCACAAATCACGAAATTGATTCTTGTAGGCGGACCGACACACTGTCCGCTTATTCGTCAGATGCTGCGAGAACAAATTACCCCAAATGTTGACACGAGCATCGATCCGATGACCGCTGTAGCAACAGGCGCGGCTCTCTATGCGTCAACGTTGGATGCGGAGGTCTCGGATGATGAGATACAAGTAGGAACTGTAAAACTTGATGTCAGCTATGAGTCAACCACAGTTGAATCGACAGAACTTGTGCCTGTGTGTCTTGCCGATGGTTCTGCTCTCATCAAGGTTTTCATCGAGTTCGTAAGAGGAGACAAGGCATGGTCAAGCGGTAAGGTAGAGATTAACTCCAATGGCGATGTCGTAGAATTAAATCTTTTGGAGGGCAAGGCAAATTCGTTCAAAATATCATGTTATGATGATAAAGGCAATTCCCTACCTTGCTTCCCTAACGAAATCACAATAATCCAAGGCACTGTTGTAGGAGCTGCACCATTACCTTATAATATAGGTATAGGCATTTGGAGCGAGGAGAAGAAACGTAGCGTAATCGAAATGGTTAAGGGAATGGAGAAAAACAAGCCTCTTCCTGCTATTGGAATTGTTGAAAGAGACTTGAAAACTACAAACCAGCTCCGCCCTGGAGTGGCAAGCGATATTCTGACTGTCCCGGTTTACCAAACTGATGACTTTGAAGAATCCGCAGGTAAGCCAGCCTCGCACTATGAGTATGTAGCAGATGTTGTCATCACGGGTGACGAAGTTGACTCTTTTATTCCAGAGGGCAGCCTTGTGAATATCACATTGAAAGCCGACTCATCCGAACAGATGAGAATGGAAGTGCATTTCCTTGCAACTGATATCACTATTGAGAAAAATTTCGATACAGGCAAGAAACACACTTTGGAGGATTCCAATAATCAAATTAATAAGGGATTTGATGAAGCTGAAGCATCAATTGAGACATTGGAAGAGAGTGGTATCTGCGTAAGTGATTTAAGAGCCGAGCTTGCCTCTTTGCATACTGACAATGAAAATACAACGGAGAAAAAAGAGGTGCTCAAGCATCTGCGCGATTTGCTAAGAAAAATTGAGAAACTTGATGCTGGTACAGAATGGCAGCGTGTTGAAAAGGAGTTGCGCGATGAGTTTGACAATCTCGAAAAGGCACAAAGCGAATTGGGTAATGACAAGTCTGCCCAAATGGTAAACCAACTGCGCACGCAAACAGACAATGCCATTCGAACAAAAGATGTACAAATTGGTCGTCAGGTTTTGGAACAGGTAAAAAGTCTGTATTTTCAACTTACAATGCTTTATCAGTGTATAGGAATTGTTAGATATTGCAACGATCGCTTAGGAACAATCCGTTGGAAAGACTCTTCACGTGCTCGACAACTTGTAAACCGAGGGATGGAGCAAATAAACAACAACCCTACAACCGAGGGACTTAGACAAATTGCAGCGGAACTGTTGGGGCTTATGCCTAAGGAGGACGCAGCAAATGCTGGAGGACTATTAAAATGACAAACGAAGATATATTATCACAATTTCCCGATGGTGATTTGAAAAATATCATGCAAGAGTTAATTGTTGCCAATGATTCATTGGCAAACAAAGAACCTGTGTATGGTTTTCACCATAAGTTTTATGTACCGGGTTGGATTGGATTTATACAAGAATGTATCGTAGAGTCTAAAATGCAAAAGTTTGACAAACAAGTTTTCTATGCAGGTAAAGGGTATATCGACTTTATAAACTGGATAGGAGATAAAGCTGATGCTGTAGCCAAATGTTATTCAGAAATTGAAAATATGGACGAAGCGAAAAGCACTGTTTGCAAAAAACTGATTGTAGCTATTTTTGATTCGACTATAGATAATTGGGCTAAGTGCTGTCCTGAAATTGCAACATATTGCAACATTGATTTTGATGGAAACACGAAGATTAGTCCTATAGGGTGCATTCATTATACGCTGGCTTCAACTCTGCAAAAATTTGAATATCCTCAAATCGACAATTCTTCATCAGAGAGCAGTTTCGTTTCAGAGATAAAAGCACTGGGCTATTTTATAATAGGATACATCTTAAATGCTGCTATTCTTGCCTGTGTTTTTGGAATAATAATAACAATTTTAAAATAACTATATCCATGATAAGAATTATTATTACAGTTTTAGTGTATTGCCTTGTCGGTTGGCTTCTGTGCGATATTAATCCCGACAAGTATTACACATGGTACTCCGGCATTTGGCATGGATTGTTCTTCATACCAAACTTGTTGCGTAGTTGGTTCGGTGATGCTTTATATAAAGCGAACGATTACAGCACAGCATACAATGTGTGGTGGTGGATAGCGACCGTTTGGAGTTGTATAGGATTCGTCTTTGGTGGAAGTAAACAACGAGGTTAAATAATATTTATGTACTTCAAGAAGAACGATAAAATAGGTTCATACACAGTAGCGTTTCCGCATAAGCAAGGGTCTTATGCGGAAACCTATCGTGTAAAAGATACAAGTGGCAAGACCCGCTTCTTGAAACTTATCAATTACTCAAAACTCAATCGTAATCAGATTGATGATAATGGTCGAGTGATAGAGATTGAGATTGCCAAATTGCTGAAACATCATAATCTTTGTCAGTTTATAGACTCTGGCAATATGATGATGAACGGAAGTCAATATGCTTGGCTCGTCACCGAATTTGTAAGCGGAGAAACTTTGTCGCAGAGAATTATCCGTGATGATGAAATCAGCGTATATGAGATAAAAACAATAGCTAAGACTGTATTATCGGCATTGTCTTTCTTGCATACGCTACCTACACCTGTCATTCATAACGAGGTAACAATACAAAACGTTTTTCTTAATCTCGTTGGGGAACTGCAAGACTTGAAACTTATTGATTTTGGTTATGCAAGATTCTTGAATCAACCGCCAGCCAAGCCAGACATGACGGAGTTGAATCCTTTTTATCTTGCGCCAGAACGATTCTCGGGCGTTTGTTCTGTTCAGACAGACCTCTATTCTGTTGGAGCGATGATGTACCATCTTCTTTATGGAGAGTTGCCTTGGTTCTTAGATGTTTCAAGTAAGCGTGGGCAAGATATTATCGATTCCATCTTGGCAGAACGAGACAAAGAACTTTTACTCACAAAAGAGGACAAGTATGAACTTGACGACCAACTGCTGAATGTGATAGCAAAATCTTTAAGCTATGATGCAGAAGACAGGTTTCAAAGCGCAGATGAGTTTATAAAGGCTATTGATGGAGAAGTAAAGATAGAACGCCAATCTACGAAACGTAGGATTTTATCACAACAACAATCCGCCAATCCGTCAGTTCCTTCCGCTATCAAGAAGAAAGGTGAAGGCTTTGCAGCAGTTGCCGGAATGGAAGAGTTGAAGCAACAAATGCGTGAAGAAGTTATCGAACCTCTTCACAATCCCGAAGAATACCATCGTTATGGTGTAACTATTCCAAATGGGATGTTGCTGTATGGTCCTCCTGGTTGTGGAAAGACATTTTTTGCAAAACACTTTGCGGAAGAGGTCGGATTCAACTTTATGTGCATCACGCCAGCTACTCTAAAGAGCCGTTATGTTAATGCTACGCAAGAGAATATTGCCAAGATGTTTAAAGAGGCAGAGGAGAACGCACCAACAGTGATTTTCATTGACGAGATGAATGAACTTGTCCCTAACCGGGATGATGGGAATGTGCATGAAATGTCAAGAAGTGCAGTTAATGAGATGCTGGCCCAAATGGATAGGACTGGAGAAAAAGGCATATTCATTATTGGGGCAACCAATTATCCAAATATGATTGACCCTGCGATTTTGCGTGCGGGACGTTTGGATAAAAAGTATTACATTGGTGTGCCTGACATAGAAGCTCGAATGGCATTGTTCAGGTTGTATTTGAACAAACGCCCTTACGATTTTGGGTTAGACTATCATCAATTAGCTGATATGACCCAAGGTTATGTCTCAGCTGATATACAACTGATAGTCAATGATGCGTCACGAAATGCACTTCTCCAACATAGCAAAATAACGATGGAGCTATTGAAAACTGCAATTACAAACACAACTCCTTCACTTAGCAACAATGAATTACGCAAATACGAGCGCATTCGAGCTATGATGAATGGCGAAGAAGTTAAGAAGTCAGATGATAGACCTCGTATAGGTTTTAACGTTTAAATTATTACTGTTATGACAAAAGAAGAATTATACTTGAAAACCATTTTCTGTTGCATTGCTTGTGATGGAGATGTTGCTACAGAGGAAGTAGATATAGTTAGAGATTTGTGCACAAAAGACAACATCTTTCACGATGTAGATTCGGAGAAGTACCTCAACTCATGGATTACAGAAATCAATGAGCAAGGTGGAATGTTCCTGCAATCTTATCTTAAAGAACTAAATTCTGCGGGTGACTTACCCTAAAAAAACTTGACACTTTTGGATGCCTAAAACAAAAGTGTA
>ERZ1673698.1015-NODE-1015-length-32357-cov-145.331063_pt1 | contig 32357 bp, 31 predicted proteins | sample MGYA00580228_ERZ1673698 | MGnify/ENA primary metagenome ERZ1673698 (study PRJEB41218, sample SAMN15661768) | gut metagenome | host: Homo sapiens | place: Canada: London | collected 2015-08-20/2019-03-30 | study: EMG produced TPA metagenomics assembly of... | reverse complement strand
GTGGCGGAAGGCCTATGCCAGGGTGCAGCTGGTGATGCCGAGCGTGGTGGCTACCGCTATTTTCTAAGTTCCCACAATATAATTAGTTGATTATCAATATATTACAGAAGTGTTAAATAAAATTAATGGATGATGGATTCAAAAAATGCTGTTTACTTATATTTATATAACAAAAATAGAGACCTTGGGGAAGGTTGGAAAAATGCCTTCCGTGTGAAGAAGGGTCTTGGGCGATTTCAGCCCTTTCCCAAATACTCATAAGATACCCCCAGTAAAAAATATTTGCAATAATACAATAAAAGGGAACAACAGACCATTATGTCTCATCATTCCCTTGGATTTGTTTTAGTCTTCATCTTTCCCTTCAAGATGTTTCTGTACTTGTGTCTGAATGTCAATGAGTGAGTTCTTGACAATCAGTGTCAATCCCAATAGTGCCAATGCAGATGCAAGGAACTCACCGCTTGCAGCTATAACTGTAGCACCAACTTGCAATGTCATTAGGAAGCATGTGAAGACAAGGATGACGGCTGCTATTATTAGGAATGCAGCTAGTAGAATCTGGCTTCTTTCCTTCACTGGCAGCTCATTCCATTTCTTTTTTTCCCTTTCAATTATTGTTTTAGGCATTGTTATGATTTATTTTACTAGAAATAAATAGTTCCATTATGATTCAGCTGATTCATACCATCTGCCATCAATATACATATAAGTCCAAAAGACTTGTCCTCCAAGATAATCAAGACTAAGAACTTTTCCATCTCCACCTGTTTTATGATTGACAAGTTTCTTTCCATTTGAATTGATATATGTTTCTTCCAAAGCCTTATCCAATATTCTGAATGTCTGACCTTCATAGGGATTTGGTGGGAATATAATTTTGCAATAGTTTCCTGTGCATAAAACTGTATCAACAGGTTCTTGAACCGTATATGTTGCAGGAGAATTGGAGTTGTCTGTTCCTTTCACTACCTTAACATTTGGGTGATTGTTCCTCCATATTCCATCAGAAGTTATTTTGAACTCATTGATACCATAGCTTGCAATAAATCCGTCAGCACCACAATACACTGTCTTGTTGTTACCGAAGTTGACAGCGAATCCATCATATCCTATCAGCATGTATGAAGGTGTTGGTATCTCATTATTCCATTTTGTTATTGTTGAGATTGTCGGTTGTACTCCTTGCCATAAACTGTCTTTTGCTATCACTTTGAAATTTCCTACAATTCTGACACTTGCATTATCACCTTCCACTGTATAGTCACCTATGTCATCATATGTGAATTGATATTTTTCAATATTGAAGGTTTTTTTCAATACGTCATTCTCATATACTTTGAATACAATGCTAACATCTCCTGTTCCAAGTCCCAATCCTATTTTTTCATCTCCGTTATTTGCGTAAATTGCAGAATTTAGTTTTGTGAATTTCAGATAGCTTCCATTCTTTAATGTACCCAAATCTTGTCCTACATTGAACGTGAAAAGCCAAGTGTCCCATGATGGAGCAGGATTGAACCCTATACCTATATTGTCTTTTGAATAGACTGTTTTTATGACATTGGTTGATTTCTTTTTAAACTCATCATATGTTCCAATTGACTTTGGCGATAATTCTGTTGTCCCACCATCGCCAAGCAACAAGAAACCTTGGTCTTCATCATTAAGTGTCAAAGAGCCGTTCACTTTTGTGTCACCGTTCAATGTTATGTTTCCGTCACCAATTTTCACATAAGTGTTGCTTGCCTTCAAGAGAATCTCATCAGCTGTCTGTTGAATCATGGTATATGTCTCTTGGTTAGATAGGTTTTCCTCTGATATATATCCCTCTTCAAGTTTTGCCTCTGCAATATATACTGTCATGTTGTCATGCAGTCTTCCACATACGCAATTGTATGTGTCACCTACCATATGCGGATGCCAATGTACATAGAACTTCCTCCATGTTGTATCTAGTTCACATAGTGTATATCCGTCTGACTTTGATGAATAGGCTGTCTGTGTTCCTGCACCATTTACATTTTTGTATTGTATATCTTGCACTCCCATGTCATTGATGTTAGGGTATAGGAACGTTTCTATTCCATGTCCGCTTTCTGATGCCTTTGCATAGAATGATAGTGTATAGACCTTCTGTGGTTGAATCTTCATGCTTTTCTGCAAGTTGCTTGCCTTCAAGATGTCAACATATTGACTACCGCTTGGCATGACTTCAATCTTATACGCTTTGGTACTCTTTCCGTTTATTGTCTCATAAACTGTTGTTACTGTTGGATATGTTTCCCAATTGCTGAATGATTCCTTGTTTCCATAGTTGTTTCTGTCCGCATCTGATAGAGTGAAATTACTTGATGGTATTGTTCCCCTTTCCAACATGAAATTGGCTACATACAACTGATTGGTCTCATCTGTTGTTTTCGGCTCAAAGTCAATGAATCCGTTATATATAGCCTTATTTAAATAGTCTGTATGTACATTCTTGAAGTGCAATACGTAATGTTTGAATGCTGTTGTCAATGCTATATCACCGTTATTCTCTTCCGCTTCTATATCACAGAAGTTCACATTGACAGTTGTATTCTTCAAAACTCTTGCGTCAAATGAAACTACAAAGTCTCCACCTTCATTGTTAGTTCCAAGGTTTTGTAGCCTATACAATCCTTGATTCAACTTCAAAGTAAAGAATCCGTTCATCTGTATTGCGCTTCTGCAATATCCGTCTTGGAAGTTGGTGTTTGTGAAGGAGAACAGGTTTGTTCCATAACTCTTTGTCATATTTGACACTGTTGATTCAATACCGTCTGCCTTGATTGTCAGATTTGCAATATCAGTTTTATTGGTAGTTACTTGACCATTGATGTTGTTTATTGTTGTTGTGTTTGAAGTTACCTTTGATTCAATGCTGTCTGCCTTTTCTTCCAACTTTGCAATATCACTTTTATTGGTGGTTACTTGACCGTTTATGTTGTTTATTGTTGTTGTATTTGAAGTTACCTTTGCCTCTATTGAATCAGCCTTCTGTGTCAATGTTGCAACATTATTGTTGATGGTTGTTATTGTATTGTCAATATCTGTTTTCTTCTCTGTCCATTCTGTGACGTTTGCCCCTTCCTCTATCTTAGGTTTTGTTATTGTGACATTCCAACTTGTAACACCGCTTTGGTCACTGTTCTTTGGGAATTGGAAGTAGATGTAGCTTGGCAATCTTTTCATGAATTTGAAGTGTACCCATATCTTCTTCTCCCTTTCAATGTCACTATCAGTTAACAGTGTTGTATATGCTTCATTTGTTCCGTCTCCATACTGTACATCCATTGGTTTGCCAATGGCTTCATTTAAAAGCATATAAGGCGTTTTTGTCATCGGATAGTAAGCATGTACACCTATGTACTTTGCGTCGCCTCTAGCCTCAAAAGAAAGCGTATAATCAGTATCTAATTTGAAGTTGGTAGCATTAATTCTATAGAATGTATTGTAATCATCTGAACCTCTATACGTGAGTTCATAAGCATCACCCACAAGAGCCTTCTGACCCTTTGCTTCCACTGTGTTTCCGCCAACTTCAAACGTTCTAGAATTGTCAATCAAGTTTGCGCCAATATAGTCATTGTCCTCATCTGATACAGTCCAACCGTAATAGGTATCACCTTCCTCAACCATTGGTCTTGATATATAGGCTTCAATCCTTCCGCTTTCATTATGGCAGCTCTCCCAAAAGTTGAATGCAATATAATCAGATTCTGCATCAGTTGTGTCAATTACGGTTGTAAACAATTCCCATTGACTGTATTTAGGATTGAACATATTATTTGAGAGATATTTTGGTCTTCCCAATCTCTTTGCATTTGTTTCCTTGTCTGTATAGATTGCTTCAAGTGAAAATTTTGCCTTGGTATCATTTGTCTTATAATAACATGATATTGTGTATTTTTTACCCTTTTCAATCTTTACGCTTCTTCCACCTTGTGAGCCATCCCAATATACACCAATGTAGTGTGAAGTACCGTCCGTATCATCAATGACCTTGATACAGTTAGTTCCATTGTAGCCACTGTTCATTTCAATTCTTGCTGTACTTGAAATTGAGAAGTTATCTAGTTGCCTATGAAATGTAGTTCCTTTGAGAAGGTTTCTTCTTTCTTTTGTCTTCTCTGATACTGAAAGTACAATGTTCTTGGTATCAAGTTTAATGGATGCTTCTGCTTCTGCTATCTTATTGTTGATGATGTCAATGATGTTCTGTCCGTCTGTTGCTTCAAATTCGCCTATAAATTTTGCGCTTACGGCATCATAATAGCTCTTCCTATGTGATTGTAGGTTGAAGTCATTAATACCTTGATATTGGGCAAATAAAGGTGCTTTAAGACCATTATCCAATGATGTATATGCTGATATGTAAATTGCAGACTGTCTATCTGCATCATCTGTACCTCTATATCCGCACATTACAATAGAATCACCAAACTCAGGATTCAATGTTCCATCAAACGTTGTCTTTGACAGTGTTATATAGTTGTATTTTACCCCATCAATTACAGTAGGTTCATTTACAGGATTTACCGATGTAACCAATGCCCAATAATATTTATTGCTTACGTTGTGTGTTGTACCCACTTTTGCTTGGTTGAATGACATGCAAAGTGCTTGGTCATTGACTTTCCACATATTGTCACGTTGTTTGCCATCTTCATCTTGACATTGCCATAACAATTTGACCTCATTTTCTGAATCTTGTACAATGTCAACGTCAAAGCCATCTGCAGGAGTTATCAGCATTGAACCGCCAACTGACTTGACCCTATCTATTATTAGTTCAAAGAAATGCGCTGAACTTGTCACTTTCAAGTTCTTTGTTGTGATTGTCTCAGAGTTGTTTATGTTCTTTGACGTTATCTCATTGAGTGTTGCATTTTGGCTTGTTATCTCATTTGCTTTTATATCACTGCTTGATAGGGTTTGTGAAGTTACTGAGGTGAATGCGGCTGTTTCTGATGTCAATGTTGTTGCTGATAGGTTATTGAAGTTTGCTGTATTACCGCTTATCTCATTTGTCACATATGCGTTTTCAGCCTTTATGTTTCCCTTTGATGTCAAATCACCGTTGATGTCTTGCGTACCGTTGAATTTGTTTCCCCAAAGTTCATGCGTTTCAAGTTCCGTCTTTATTGTAGTGGTGGCATTAGCAAATCCGCTTGTGCCACCGTTGTTACTTGTATTGGAATCTGATTCCTTATTCTTAGAATAGCTTTCAATCTTAATCATTCCATTTATAGTTCCTTTAATGTCATTTCAGCTTCATTGTACTTCAATCCCATTGATATTGACTGAGGATAGAAGGTCTTGTTAAGCGTATTTGACTTATATATGTTATTGAAGGATATGTCATTGCCTCCTTGTAGCGTTGTCTCTAGGAGTATTCTTGGAACGCTGTATTCCTTATAGTATTGGTCAATGTAGTGTTCCTCAGCTTTTGCAGTTTCCTTTGTTATGGCATTGTATATCTTTCCCAATGGTATATCCTTGGAATTGTCAACAACTGCATTCAAGTTTATTGACGGTGTTATTCCCTTCTGTAGGCATTCATCAGTTGTAGGCTGTGTTATGAACTTGAACTCAATGTCATCTTTCTTGTTGATGTATGTTTCTTTCTCAGCTGACATGTAAATCAAGTCCTTTTCTTGTCCGTTCACAGCACCTCCGTTGTCGGTATATACCTTGCATTCAAAGTTCTTGACATAAATGTTTTCAATATGTGATAGAAGGAATACGGCTTTGCTTGACATTTTTGAACCACGCCAGAAGGATGGGTGTCGTCTTGTAATGTCATCCCAAGTTAAGTTTATTACTCCAAGTATTCTGAACATCACCGTTCCGTTTACTGCGTCTTCCTTTGTGATTGGTATTGCAGTTCCCTTTGTATCAAGGTTCATGGTATAATGTACTGTGTTCTGAATGTCATATTCTTCTCCAAGGATATAGTCTCCTATTTTAGGGTTTATTCCAAGCGAGAATGTTGTTATCTTATATCCTTCATCGGTTATTGGTTCTTCTCCAAGTCTTACCCATTGGAAGGTACTGTATCCGAACTTGTCAATATTGGTTTCTATCAGTCTCTTGTTTCCTATTATGAGCTCACATTCAAGTATTGGAAGTTTCAGATACTTGTCCGTTTTCTCACCATATGGTTTAAACATGCCTGGTACAATCTCGGAATAGTTGTATTGGTATGACTTATTTACCATATCCGTATTCAACGGTTGGAATGATGTTTTTCCTATGAGATATGAAGCTGTTGTCTTTTCATCTTCCTTCACATTGTCTTGTGAGTAGAATTTCCTTGTATAGTATTTATGACCGTCACTTGTGTCAATATAGTCATTGAAGTAATCTCCACCCACTGTAGAGCCTTCCTCAGTCTTTGCCGTTTCATACATGACGCTATACAATGCCGTTTCCTTCTGCTTTGGCATAAGGCACATTCTTCCGCTGAATACAATATAGTTTGTTGTCTTATCATCTGGCGGTGAATACACTCCACCACTGTTGTTTCCCACATATTCTATTGAAGGGCTTAACGTCCTTATTGTCTCATCTGACGGTGAATGGTTCTCTTCTGAATCATCTTCATTTCCATTGATTGATATTACAAGATAGTCATTCATGTCAATTTTTGCAATTGGAGTATTGTCTTGCTTGTTTGGTACATTGTCAACCTTTCCCATTCTGAATATGGAAGGAATCAATTGATGTTCCTTGAGATAAAGAGGAATCTTCCATTGGTTGATATAGCCATTATTGTTTTTTTCATAAATGTCTTCAATTGTCTTACCACTTCCAATATTGAACTTCCAATTATTGTTTAACATTGGCTGAATGTACCAGTCATAAGATTTGCTTTCACCTATATCAGTCTTTCCAATCAGCATCTGCTCAAAATAGTAATAGCCATTCTTCTGATTCCTTGTTATATATTCCGTCATATACAGCTGTCTGTTATACTTGGAATACAAGTCACTTGATTCAAGCGGTGACTTGATGACGGAATCTTGATTTTCCAAGTCGCATTTGACTTGAATCTGATTATATACGTCACCAACGTTTATTGAAGTTGAATCACTTGCAAACATATTCTCATTCATGGTTATTATCCTAGGGTTTGGAATGGAAACTGTGGTCTTTGTTATTATATCATACCATATGTCCCTTTTTCTCTTTATTGTCTCCCAATCAAATATGTAATAGTCAAAACCCTCTTGGATGATGTGAAGGTTTAGGAACTTCATCATTTCTTGCAATACTTTCTCATAAGTCCATACATCATCAACATCATCACCAATCATGTACAGTTCTGATTCCGACAGGTCATCAAATATGCTATCAGTCCTTGCGCTGTCAATTCCCTTTGATAGGTCATAGAGTATTCTTGACTTTGAGTTGTTGACAATATCCATTGACGTTAGTTCACTGAACATGCTGTCAATTATGCCCTTGAATGAAATTGATGCTGCATTCTTCTTAGCTTCATCAAACGTATGTATGTTGATGTTCTTGTATGGGAAGTATTGAAGGGAAGAAAGACCGTCAATGCAGTTCACCTCAAATTCATCATGAGGTGCTACAAACGGCTGTGAGAATGAGTTTGGCTCAATGAATCCGCTGAATACGCATTCATTTCCCTTGAATACGTTTACGTTGTTGTGTCTTGCATTTGGAGACCACAACATATCACCAATGTAATTGTCAGTAACAAGGCTAAGTGTGCATGATTTCCTTATTATTGTCTCAAACGTATCATCATTATTGGATTCAATCCTCACTGGGTCATCACCGAAATATATTCCGTCCTTTCCAATCTCAACCCTTTTTGTCTTGTCATTATTTGTAACAATGTGGACTGTTATATCCACATTGTTAATATCCTTGAATGTTCCGTATATATACATTATATCTTCAATATCTTTCCGCTCTTGGACTTGACCTTTCCGTAGTTCTTCAAACTGCCGTACAAGTCTGAACCCCTTAGCTTAAATTCAACAACTCCACCATTGACTAATATTCCACCCTCATTGAGAAGGTCAAAGAGTCTTGCTTGCTGTGTTCCGTTCAATATGAGTTCTCCACCGTTTACCCTTGCAAATTGCATGTCACCATGTGTCGCCCTTCCTCCAATGATACCACCGTTTGCAAAGTTTCCAATCATGGCAAAGGCTGCCACAACTGCTGCAATTCCTGCTGCAATGGCTGCCAAGTTTGCAGGGAACGGTAACTTTGCACCTTGCTTTGTTGCAGATGATATGGATTCCGCTTGGTCTGCTGCAACCTTTACTCCTGATGCTGCAATCTCTGTTTGTGTTGCTGCCACCTCTGTTGCTGACGCTGCTGCTGACTTTGCTGCTTCTGCTTGTTTTGCAGCACCAATCATGTCAATGATTTCCTTGAAGGTGCTGTATGCGTCCATAGCTGTCTGTATGATTGATATTCCCTCATTGATTGCTGTTGAGAAATAGTCCCATGCAGTTTCACAACTGTCAAATGCGTCTTCCAATCCTGCTAGTGAATCACCAAGGTATGTTATATCTTGAAGTCCATTTACAGTTAAATCAAATTCTTTCTTTTTTCTGACCTCTTCTGAAAGTTTGCTAGCATCATTTCCTAACTGTCCCAATTGTGCCTTTGCCTTGTCATATTCTTCTTGACTGATTGTAACACCAATATTCACCTTGTTGTCTTCCAAGTATCTTTTAAGTGAATCATACTGTTTAACAATCTCATTGTATTGTGATTCAATACTTTTTTTACTTGGGAAGAATTTGTCATCAATGGATTCTTGATTTGACGTTATATCCTTGACATTATCCTTAAATTCATTTGTGCCATTTCTCAATTTTTCATCATTCAAATAATTGATGGTATCTTCTAGGCTCTTATTTTGCTGTTCTGTCAAATTGCCAAGTTGAATGAGTTTTTCAACATAATCACTTTTTGCTTGGTTCATCTTGTTGTTATATTCCTCATCCGTTATCATGCCTTTTTCCAAAAGTTTTGTGGCATTCAAGTATGCGGATGAATATTCACTTTCAGCATCTTCAATCATGTCTTTATGGACTGCCTCTTTCACATTTCCAAGTTCCTTGACCAATGCTGCCATTTCAGAACTGTTCCTAACCGTATTCCCTTCCTTGTAATATGCTTGAATCAAACTATCCAACGCTGACTTCTTCTTGTTGTCAAACTCCTTTGTTGTTATCATACCGTCTTGCAATTGGTTATTCAATTGATTGATGGTGTCAACATAATCACTGTTTGCTTGTTTTATCTTGTCAACATTATTAACGTTTGTACCTCCATGTGTGCTATGTGTGTTGTTGTTGGTTATAACTGTATTACCGTTTGGTGTTTGCTTATATGGATTTTCTTTTAATGCGTTTTCATAATCTTTTATCCTTCCTTTTGTAAGTTTCCACTTATGTATCAGTTTAGGTTGTTCACGTCTCAAATAATCAAGTGACTCCCTCTGTCCGCTTAATGTAGGATTTGGTTTCTTTCCTTCCTTTGGGTGTGTCCACGCATTCTGTTTCCTTGCATTCTCAGAAATTCTCTTATCATACAGAGCCAACATTCTCTTCTCAAATGCAATTCCCTTCTGAATGGTCTTTTTCCTAATTCTTTCCTTCTCCTTTTCGTCCTTTCCTTCCTTGTCGCCTTTTGTCTCAGCATACTTCAATGCGTTTGATGTCTTTGAATTGTATCTTCCGTCTCCTACAGTAACGTCTCCAAGTGCTGCTTTCAGTTGCTCTATTGCGTTAGTTAGCTTTTGAATGCCCCATGTTGTCATGTCAATTGCTACTGTTACAACAGGACTTGACAAACCGCCAATTGCAGCTTTCAAGTTCTCCCATTCATCAGCCATTGAAGCAATCTTTCCTTCCAAAGAGTTTGACATGTTGTTGACCATGTTATGAAACTTTCCACCTTCGGAAGTTGCATCAATGAAGGCTTGTTCAATCTGATTGACGGAAATCTTACCTTCTGATAACTCATCATTCAGTTCACCAATAGATTTTCCTGTTTTTTCTGCAATGATTTGCAATGGGTTGAAGCCTGCATTAACCATCTGATTCAAGTCTTGTTTGTAAACCCTTCCACTTGCTGACATCTGTGAAAAAGCCAATGCCAAAGACTGTAGTTTTTCCTTGTCACCCATAGCTATGTCACCAAGGACTTTCAGCATTGGCATAACCTTGTTTGCTGACATACCATAGGACAACATCAATCTTGCTGCTTGCGCTAAACCCTCCGTATCATAAGGTGTTACCGTTCCATAGCTTTTCAGTTCTGCCAACAGTGAATTTGCTTTTTCTTGGCTTCCCAAAAGGGTAGAGAATGATATTTCAAGCTGTTCAACCTTTGACCTTGCGTCAATTGCAGCCTTTCCAAACTCATAAACTGATGTTGCAATTGCTCCACCTATGAAAAGTCTTGCACTTGTAGCTAACCCACCTAAACTGCCAAGTAAGCCACTTTTTCCACCACTTATTTGCGATTTGTTTGATACCCTAGTGATTTCTTGAAGTTCATTCTTTGTTGCTTGAAGTTCTCTGATTGTAGCTGCTGCCTTCTGCTTTATATCCAAGAGTTTGCGTCCACCATCTGTTTTCCGTCCTTCATCACCTAGTTTCTTGTAGTTGTAGGCTGCTGATAAAAACTCCCTTTTTGCCTTATTGAGTTCCTTGTTTAAATTGAATAGTTTGCTATTGGTGATACCTTCCCTTTTGTTGAACTTATCAATTTCAGCTTGTGCCGATTGTATGCCACTGGTGAAATTGGAATCATCCAATCCTAATTTTATGATTGCGTCTGCCATTATATAATATGATTCTTGATTAATAGTTCCTTATTAGCTTCCATTTCCCTAATCATTCTATCTCTCATTTCCTTTGTAACCTTTACATCTTGCATCCTTGGTTTATCCTTGTAGTCTTTGTCCCATGGAAATTGCATAATGTCGGAAGGCTTTATTTTCTTGCTTGACTGTGATTGCACAACTGAATAACAAATCTGTCTTGCAATCTCCCAATCATTCTTTACTGATACATTTAGATTCTTCAATATTGGTTTTAACTCATAATATCTCATATTATCCATGAAATAGTGAATGGAACAAACTTTATATTCAAGACAAAGAAGGCTCATCAAATCAGTATAACTTATTTCTTTGTCTTCTTGACTGCTGTTTTTTTTTCTTCCTTGTCTTCAAATATGCCATTCTGTTTACCAAGTTGAGTTAGCCATGTTGTGAAGTCAGTCAGCAACTCTTGATGCTCATCTAAATAATCCATGAACTCTTCAAATGTCATTGGCTCGTCAAACTCCTTTGATGATATAATGACACAATAGAAATAGAGAATCATGTCTGTAATTGTTGAAGGGTTGAATGTCTCATTTGTAATCTGCTCATAAGCAATCAATGCCCTAAATGACTGCTTTAGGGTAATTTCCTTGTCTTTAATAGTTACTTTCATTACTACAATAATTTATTATATAATTATAAATATAGAGATGAATTAAAAAAAGAAAGGATATACCCAAAAATAATTGGATATATCCTCATTAAAAATTTATCTTATGTTATGGCTCTTATCCTGCTGATATGCCACCCTTAACCAATGCACCGACACCTGTGAAGCTAGCATCAAATGTGGCAACCTCTCCGTTGTTCGCTGAGAGTGATACGCTGTTTACAATACACTTTCCATGATACATGTCATCAGATGATTCCCATACACCAGGAGTTCCTTCAAACAAACCTTCTGAATCAGTATTTCCAGATGTTACGGTATCATAGTTCCTAACCGTTGCAAATACAATTTCTATAGGAGTGTTTGCAACCATGACATCAATCAGTTTTGAATAGTCTGCAACAGTGAATAAGTTGCTTGCACTTGCAGTCCATGAAATCTTACCTAGCAAAGAAGATGCCCAACGTCCACTATCCTTAGAAGATATGTCTGTAGCATCTGCCGATACCTCTACGGAAAGTGAAGTTGCCATTGCTAAACAAGTAGGTGTTGCACCGCTCTTATCCTTTACCCATAACTGGACTTTCTCGCCCATAATTATCTTACCCATTAATATAATATATTATACTTAGTTATTTATCTTTTAAATCATTGCTGAAAATTGAAGTGTCTGCTTGTATGCGTCATTCATAAAATCCTCATAACAATTTGAAAATTCAATTCTTTTGAAATAGTCGGAATGTCTCAATTCCAACAATTCCCTAACCCTTTCAGCTATATTGACAGTTCTAAAATAGTCAACATCTTCAATAACAACTTGGAATGTAACCTTATCAACAGCAACACCTGTCTTGAAGGTTATTGGTGTTATTGAAGTCCTTGTTACTAATATAAACGGAAAGGTAATGTCATTCTCCGCAATAATAGGGAAAATCTTATTCCCAACCATTTCATTCAAAGTCTTGTCACTTGACAAAATTCTGAATATGTGTTTTATTACTGATATGCTACTTTCCATTTATTATGTCAGTTATTCTTTTTATTATCTCATTAATTGAAACCTCAGTCGCTTTCGGTAATATTGACTTTGCGTTTGTGAAGAAATTTGTTGGTGTTATCTGACCTCTATAGCCTTTGCGTGTTCCGCTTCTGTAAAGTGCTTCCATCTTGCTTCCTCGGTTCTTTCTGCTTCCCTTTACATTGATGTATCTTGGTATTGTTCCTTTGTCATACCATAGAAGCCTGTAATCTCCCTTGATTCCATGATAACCTCCTCCACGGTGATAGACAATACCTTCATTTGCCATTGGAGCAACGTCTCTTTTGATACCATCAATCATTCTAGAAGAAACATTAATTCCTGTGGATTTCAAGTTGCTTATTGCCTTATCTTGAATTATCTTCAAGCCTTCGTCAATTGCCTTTCCCTTCGCCTCATGGAGTTCATATCCCAATGACTTGTCAAAAGCATTCTTTACCTCAGAAAAATCAAACTCAACACCTGTCATTTATTCATCTATTAATTCAGTCATTATCACCTTCTTCATCTGAGTTCTGTCCAAGTCTATAGATAATATTCTGTACCTCTTGTCCTTCCAATGAATTATATCCGTATCCTTCACGTCAACATATTGGTGAATCTCAAATATCTTCCTGTATGGATAGAATATCTCATTATTCATCAGTTCCCTTGAGCCACCGTTGCTGACAACTCTAGAACGTGTGCAATACCAAGGTTTGTACTCTTGTATCATCTCACCAAATTCATTCTGTGAAGTGATAGGTCTGTAGATGTCAATCTTGTCCTTTAATAGTCCACATCTCATTTGCTTGCCTCCTTAATATTCACCTTGGTCAACGTCATCAACATTGATAACATGTGTATAACCCTCATCTTGTGTGTTGTCAATGTCAATTGATGTTCCACCGCTCAACTTATGCTTCTTGATGTCTTCAATGTTCTCAGTATTCTTGTCAATCTTTTGGTTAATCTTGTTGAACTGATTGTAGAAATACAGTCTGTCAAGACCCTCGCTTCCATAGTTCTGATATAGACTGAGAAGGTAGGAATATGACTGAGGAATCTCACTTGAACTTGTGAAGGCTACATTCTCCCTATTGCTGTAGTAATTTCCGCATAATAGCAACATTGCCTGCATCAAGGTTGGTGGGAATACACCGTTGTTCTCAAATTTGATAAGCGCAAATGAACTATCAATGTGCCTTTCCGTAACTTGCTCCACTACATTACCAAGCATGGTCAGATACTCATCATCATCATGGAAATCAGAATCAATGTTAAGATGTTTCTTTATTAAATCCAAATTTAGATATTCCATTTTGTCTTGGTATTAAAAAGGGTCTGCTGCCTAATGAAACAGCAACAAACCCCATAATTTTATCAATGAAAGTAATTAGGCTCCAAACTTACCTGCTGTCAAACCACTTGGTCTTGCAATCTTAGCGTCAACATATAAGTTAACAACCAATCTGATGCAACCCTTAGCTGCTTGGGTATAGATGTCATTTACCATGTCAATACCTGCCCAAACACCAATTACAATGTTTGACATATCACCATACAAATAGTTAGTATCCTTTACATGGCTTGTGTTATATGCAGGAGTTCCGTCAACTTCGCCGTTCTCGTAAACCAACTGGGTTGACTTTGTACCCTTTGCCATTGCCCTCAAAGCTGCCTTTGCCTTGTTAGAAAGTATATAACATGGAGTACCGTTTACGTTTGCATCCTCTATGTCTGCTTCCTTGTCAACCAATGCCTTGAAGTCTGCTACTGCTGTTGGCTTAACTGCTGCAAATACACCCTTGAACTGAGTTGTTGAACCACTGAAATCAGAAAGAACTGCCTCTTCAATCTTACCGTTGATGGCATTAATCAAATCCTCACGGATTGCATTTTCAATGTCAACAGAATCTTGGGCCAACATTTGTTTAGATATATCAACATAGGCCGTCAACCTCTTTGGGGATAGTGTTATGCTTGTAAACTCAGGAGCACCGTCCTTTGCTTCACCGTTCTCAGCCTCAAATGTTACATTTGAACCATTCATTACAGGAATCTTAACGTCACCTACCAAGTTGGTATAGAACTTTGCTCCTGCTTGTGCCAATACGTTCTTTGCTCTCAATGGAGTAAGCAAATCAAATACGTCTGTAGCAACAACATCTTCTCCCTCTGCTGTAACTGAAACTACTGCTCTCTGCTCTGTTGGAAGAACAATCTGACCTTGTGCGCTCAGACCACTCTTTCTCATTTCTGACCTACCTTGCTCTATCAAAGCTTTGGTATTGTCATCTAATGGCTTGTTCTCAGCCAGTGACCTAATGGTCTTTAACAATGAAAATTTCTTTTCCATTCTTCTAGTACTAGTTGTTTTATTTTCCTTATATTCTTTATCTTTGTCATCAGATGGTTCTTCATCACTCTCACTTGATGGCTCTTCATCTGAATCCTCTTTGTCAACTTCCATAGGCTCATCCTCTTCTGCTGACTTCTCTTCCTTTGGCTCTTCCTCTTTAGGGTCTTCCTTTGGCTCATCTTCCTTTTGAGTATCAGAAGGTTCATCAATCTTATCATCTTCCTCAGTCAATGACCTAAGTTCCTCATCTGTCAAATCCCTGTTTTCAGATTTTGCCCTTTTAACCAAATCAAATACTTTTACAAGATTCTTCTTCATTAAAAATCTATTATCTACTATAAATATACGCTCATTTTGTTTTTTAGGTAAAAATGGAATATTTTTTTTTATTCCATTGCCAAAATCTCATCACATAGATTCTGAATGTCTGACTGCTTTGACTTTTCTTCCTTGTACTTGTCATAACTCCTGCAGCTGACTTCCGTCTCTTGATATGCTCCGTTATAACATAATGCAATGTCAAATAACCTGTCAATCTTCAATATTCTTCTGTGGTCAATTCCGTTTTCATCTGTCGTCCATTCATCTTTAGCAACAGTGAAAGCAAAAGAACAACTGTCAATGATGTTTGCATCAACATATGATTTTGCAGTTCTTGACAACTCATTATCCAACAATGGGAATGAGAATTTCATTCCATGCTCATCCAATGACAATTCAAGATTTCCCTTTCCAAACTTCCTCCTTGCCAATACCTTATCTTCATCATGGTTGATGTTGGCAAATATATCACTGTTGTCAATTGTAGCTTCATCCAATGCCTCTGGCGCAATCTCCTCAAAGAAACCTCCCAACCACTGTGATTCAGAATTGAAGACAACCGCATAACCCTCAACCTTGTTACCGTCAGCTGACCTCAATTCACTTATGCTTCTATATTCCTTATCCATTTCAATAACGTTATTACATATAATAAATATACACTTATTCTGTTATTATCTCATCCTTGTTGTTGATGGTATTCTGATTAACGTCAGTAAATGGAATAATCAATGAATCAGCACCATCTATAGATGGAAGTCCTAGTTGCTGTCTAGCTTCATTTGCAGTCATCAAACCGTTTGAAACCAATTTGGTATAATAGTCGGCCAATGCTGTTTTGTTTGTCCTCAGAATGCTCTCAGAATCAAATATAATCTTTAGGTTTGTTTCATTATCATTTAATAACTTCTTATCCAGTTCTGTTTCCATCATTTTGATATATGGCAATAGGGTTGTTGTTAAAAAGAAGTTTTGGGTATCTTCAAGACTTGAATAACTGCTAAATCCCTTGATATTAAGCATGGCAGCAGGAACTCCGAAGAATGTGGCTATATCAGTGTTGTTCAACTGCCTTGCCTCTACCATCTGACTGTCAGCTGCATTCAGTGATATTGGTTGATATGACAAATTGCCTTGAAGTACTGCAATACCTCTGCCTCCATTGGAGTAAGTGGTGTTCCAACTGCTCAATATCTCTTGACGTTGCTTTGCAGAAAGCTGCGTTGTTGAATTGATAATGCCGTTCAATGAAGCACCATTTTCAAAGAAAGACTTAGCTTGGGAATCTGTTGCTGCTGCCAAGCTCAATGTACGTCTTGCATTTGCCAATAATGAGATACCTTGAACCCCATTGTTTGAAAACATCTTGAAATGGAGCATATTATATGGTTCAATCCTGCTTCCATTCTTGATGAATCCAACTTGATAATATAGTGTATCAGTCTCCTTCATGTAATTGATTGTAACATCACTGCTTTCAAGAAATATCAGTTTCATAGGTGTTCCGTCTTGTGCTCTCTTGATGTATGCAAAACCATTACCTTTGCAAATGACAGACTGTATGAGCATCTTGATAAATGTGAACTTGTCCGTTCTACTGTTCTTGTCAGCAAATAATAGATTGATAGGGTGGTTCTTCACCTCCAATGTCTTTCCCTTTGCACTTCTCTTCTTTACAGCTATAGGCATTGAAGCAATTGTATCAGATATGAGATTGATACATCTGTAGGCTGTTGGAAGGTTTGTTGCTGAATACTGTGAGTTTGACAATGAGCCGAACATTAGGCTACCATCTGCATAATAGCCTGGAACAAACCCATCATCAACGCTTCTCTTTTCCTTCTTTCCGAAATTAAAAATTCCTCTAAATCCTTTATCCATTTTCTAAATATCCTTATTCAAATAAATAGTTTTAAAGTGAAATTCCTTCAATCAATGACCCATCATAATGATTTTCATCTTGGAATCCGCCATAATTCATAATGATTGCAACCACTCCGTCAATTTTGTTTTCATAAGATTCCTTTATTATCTTGATATTGTCATTATAATCAGGTTTTGGGACTGAGTTTTCAAAACAAAACAATGTAATTGGATTCTTGTCAATTACAATATTCTTTCCTTCCATTATCAACCTTTCAATGGCTTTGGTAGGTCTGTTCATGCTTCCGATACTTTGGGAATATGGCTTCATGTTAAATCCACTTTCTGTCAGTCTGATTGTGAAGTCTGTTGCGTTCCAACTGTCATAAGAGATTCTAACAATACCTTCTGAATTGTCTTGAAGTTTCTGAATGTCATTCATCACATAATCATAATCTGTTACGTTTCCTTGTGTGACTGTCAGAAAGCCTTGTCTTTGCCATTTCTTGTAATTGTCCTTATTGGTTGAAGTCTTCAATGCTTCTTGCGGCAAATAATACCAATTCTTGAAGTAATATGTTCCGTTATCCTCATACATTGCAGAAAGACATGTTAAATCAGAAGTAGAAGCTAAGTCAAATGAAAGATATAGTAACTTATCCTTAAAATCATCCATCCTAACTTTATCCATAACCTTGAAGGTATAAGATTGAGGAATCCAAACATTGCTTGTTGAAGTCCATACATTGAATACCTTTGTCATTATGGCTGTTGTCTGTGAAGGGTTGTTCTTCATCTTTGTTATCTGCTGCCTATAGAAATCTTCTGATACACTGATACCCAAGTTTGGCGAACACTTCTTCCATACCTTTTCATCTTCACAATCATCACCATCATCTAAGGTATAAACCAAACAGAAAACAGAATCATCTTGTTTCAAACCCCTCAGAACATCTATACCACTCTGTTCAAGTTCCTTGTAGAATCCACTTTGGTTATTGCTTCTTGTAGTACAACAACACATCAAAGGCTGCTGTCTGCTACCCATTGATGATTCAAGTACATCATATACGTCACTGTTAGGTGCTTGGGAAATCTCATCAACAACAGCAAAGTTACAGTTCAATCCGTCCAATCTTGATGCGTCTGCTGAAACTACCCTCATTGATGAATCAGTCTTGTCAAACATGATTCTATCCCTAAATCTTCTGAATAGTTTGTCAACCTTACCGCCAAGTGATTTAAGATATGATGAAGCCATCTTGAAAAGGATAGATGCTTGGGAAGCTGAGTTGGCTGCAACAATGACTTGGGCATTATTTTCTTCCAAAAGGGCTTTTATTGCCATAATTGATATACAACTCGTCTTTCCCTGTTTTCTAGATACTGATAAAATGAAGGTTCTTGTTACCCTTGTATTGTCCTTCTTCCACTTGAAACCATATATTCCGCATATCATAAACTTCTGCCATTCTTGAAGAATGAAAGGCTTGTTGTTGTATTGCCCAGTAAAATGTCGGAAACGTTCAAAAAACCTTATTGTCCTTTCAACGTCTTCCACATCAAAATATCTGTCTTCCATATCCAAGAAATCCATGAATCTTTTACATGCCAACTTTATATTTTCACATGCTAAAATTTTTCCTTCCAAAACGTCCCAAGGATATGTTGTTATCTTTTCCCTTATCTCTTTCTCAATTTCATTCATTCATATAATCATCCTTAAACTTCCAAATAAAGCCTCCTGCAGTCTTCCTGTAACCTCTACAGCACTTGATGATGCCGCTGTTCAACTTGGGATTTCCAAGTGCTTGTGCTGCATAATATCCGCTTTTGTATGTATTGAGATAGTCTCCATCCAAAGAAAGTTGAACAACGCTCTTGCCTCTCACATCATCTTGATTCATCACCTTATATTGATTCATCACATTCTCAACATATTCGCTTAACAGCATCCATCTATAACCTTTATATATTACATTTTTCCAATTATTTATGGCTTTTATCAGATTGCACTCTCTCATATTGGTTGATGATATTGAAGGGTATGTTGCAACATATTTCCATTCTCTTGTCAGTTGAACAATCGGTTTTGGTTTTTGTTTTGGCTTCTTCCTTTTCACATGAACCAATGACAGATTTCCCAACCTACAATCCGTTTCATTGTCATTCTTGTAATATATCTCCTTGTTCTTCATATTAATACCCAAGAATGTCTCCAATACCATTACAGCAACGTTTCTGAATCTTCCGTTTATGACAACAATATTGAATGTTTTTCTAAGTAGTTTTTTAGTCTCTTTATTCCGTACCCTTCCTAAATCACTTACCTCATAATTGGGATATTTTGTGTCTTTCCATTTTTCTTCCATTACTTTGTCAATGCCGTGAGGAAATCATCAGTGTCATCACTTGCTTCAATCTTCAACTTTGATTCTGCCATCGGAGATATACCAAGAGACTGTACCAACTTCTGAACTTGGATTGATGAATCATTCAATATCTTCAAACTGGGATTTGCTGTCAAACCCCTGCTTGTATGTGTTACAAGACCATTCTCAGCAACTGCAACCTTTGCCAATTGGAATAGGTCATATTGGAATGCCAATGAATCTAGAAGACCAATCCATTGCGGTTTAATCTCACCGTATTTCTCCTTCAAATAATTCTCAACGTTCCTGATGTATATCTGTGTGTTCTTTGTATATGTCTCTGTGTTAATCATTATTTTTTTCCTCCTTTTTATTCCTTATAACTTCCCATTTATATCCTTTATAGACGCTTTCTTTTTTCAAATGCAATATGCTTTCCTTTCTATAACCCTTCTTTATTAGTTCATCAAAACCGTTGTAAACGGCAATGCAAGCATTATTCTGTAACTTCTGCTTGATAATGTAGTTGTATTTCTCTCTGTTTACCTTCTTAAACCTCTTGTTTGTCACAGGTCTCTCATAAGCCAAGTTGGAAACCATATTATTCAGCTTGTCCCCATCCTTGTGTGTAACTGTCTTTATATCATCATTAGGTTTCAAGAATGCCTCTGCAACCAATCTGTGAATGTATAGCAACTTCCTCTTTTCCCCTTTGTTGCCAATCATTATCTGTACATAACCGTTTTTCTTGTTTATCTGAGGCTTTAATATTTTCTCACGCATAACCCTATCATGTGTTTTCCTATCACCAAAAACGGTCAATGTATGCTCCTTCAACTTAACTCTTCCTAAATTGGATATTTGGTAGTTGGGAAAACCATTTATATCAACCCATCTTTCCCTCATTCTCATTTTCCTTTCTATATAACTCCCTAAACTTCAATAAAAGCCAATATATCACATTCAAAGAACCCAAACAGAAGATTCCAAACAACAATATGGCTATCAACTTCAAAATGCTGTATAACGCAATTACTTCCATTATCTTATTACTTTTTTATATAAATATAGCCATCATTAAAAAAATACAAAGAAATAGAATAAAAAAAGAGATAAATGATATTTTTTTTATCATTTATCCCTTATATGTTGTTATGCCTTAGCCTTTAATGCCTTTTCAAGACTTGATATTCTCTTCTTCAAGGTCTCAATTGATAACCTTAAAGCGTCAATGTTGATTTTCTGCTCTTGGAAGGCTGCTGCTATTGTCTTCTCATCATCTGTCAGTTCCTCTGTTGATACTCCACCGCTTGAAGAACCTCCACCACCTTGTATCAGTCCTTCAACTCTTGTTATCTCTGACTTCCTATCACTTATCTCTTTGGTAAGTGCTGTTGATACTTGTGTTAAGGCTGAACTGTCTGCCTTTGCTTCTACAGACTTTGATACTTCTGTCAGTGCTGTTGTGTCTGCCTTTGATTCAATAGCTTCTGATACTTGTGTTAAGGCTGTTGTGTCTGCCTTTGTTGACAGGTCAATGTTTGCAATCTTGTTTGCTACAACTGAAACACCATCTACCTTTACATCATCAACCTTTCCACCACATTGATTTTTGCTTGCTTCTTGAACCTTCTTCTTCAAGTTGTTTATGGTCAACTGTTGTGCGTCATAGTTTATCTTTATCTCTTGTAAGGCTGCTGCAATTGCCTTTTCATCCTTTGTCAGTTCATCAGCCGATAACGTTTCACTTGGTATCTTTCCTTCAACTCTTGCAATCTCTGACTTCCTATCCTCAATCTCTTTTGATAATGCGGTATTGTCAGCCTTTGATTCAACAGCTGTTGATACTTCTGTCAGTGCTGTGGTATCTGCCTTTGATGTTAGGTCAATGTTTGCAATCTTGTTTGCTACAACTGAAACACCATCAACCTTCACATCTTGAACCTTTCCTCCATTCTCCTTCAAGTCATTTATTGAAGTGGTAAGGTCATTTACGGCATTCTCCCTTGCTGTTGTCTCATCAGTTATCTTTCCCTCAATCCTTGCGTCTTCTTGCTTCCTATCACTTATCTCTTGGGTCAGTGCTGTTGTGTCAGCCTTGTTTGATAGGTCAATGTTTTTGATGGAATCCTTTATTGCATTGTCAGCCTCTTGCCTTGCTGTTGCTTCCGCTTGAATCTTGGTGTTTATCTCATCTTCTGCAATCAACTTGACCATTCCACCATCAGAAGTCTTGGTTGATAGAAATGGTCTCTCAGCATTGGCATTGATGTATATCTCTCCAATCTTTGAAGTCTCAGGATTTGGCATTTTATCCTTTACAACAGAATTGAAAAGCCTTATTCTTGGTATCTTTGTCATTATTATCCAATAATTTATTTATGTTATTCTGTTATGATGGTTGCACTTGATGGTTTAACCGCTTTTATCTTGTTAATGGTATCTTCTGAGCAACCAACCATTCTAATTGTTGTTAATTCGTAACAATAATAAAACATAAAGTTTGTGTCTGTTACCTTTGTCATATCCAAACCACTTAAATCTAATGAAGTAAGACTTCTACACTCACCAAACATACCACTCATATCAGTTACATTACTAGTATCAAAACTACTAACGTCTAATGATGTAATACCTCTACAACCATAAAACATAGTACTCATACTAGTTACATTACTAGTATTGAAATTACTAACGTCCAATGATGTAAGATTTCTGCAATTTCTAAACATACCATCACCCAAACGTTTTGAACCCATATCTGTTACATTACTAGTATCAACTGTTCTTATGTCTAATGAAGTAACATCAACATATCCAGTTTCATCCCCAAACTTACCGCCAAGAATATCACAATTATAATAACTTACCTTATCAACCTTCTTCCAATTTTGTGCATATGCTTCATCACAGTTGACAATGGCTTCCTTGATATAATCAAGGTTTGTAACACTGCTTAATGTCTTTCCATTTGGAATGTTATGTGTGTACCATTTGTTAGGCTCTTGGATTGATACCGTATCACTTGTTTCACCGCTATAGTTAATGACTACAGTTTGGTCAGTCTTTCCGCTTAAATCACCGACATAGAACATAACGGAATTGGAAGGCATGTAATGAACCTCATTTTCCTTCTCACAATAAGACAGTGAAGGGTATTCCAATTCACCTTTGCTTGCCTCATAAATGGAATGCTCCTTAAAAATTTTGATGTATTTCATTTATTATTCAATTTATTACTCTGTTATTATTGTTGCGGTTGATGGTTTTACCGCTTTTATCTTGTTAATGGTATCAGTATTGCAACCAACCATTCTAATTGTGGTTAACTTTGAACAACCTTCAAACATATAATTTGTGCTTGTTACATTTGTCATATCCCATCCGCTTAAATCCAATGATGTAAGACTTCTACAATAAGCAAACATAAAATCCATAGAAGTTATCTTATTTGTATTGAAATTACTTAAATCCAATGATGTAAGATTTCTACAGCTACTAAACATACCACCAATAGTAATCACATTACTAGTATCAAAATTACTTAAATCCAATGATGTAAAATTATTATCAGAAAACATTTGATTCATTTCAATTACCTTACTAGTATCAAAACTACTAACGTCTAATGATGTAAGACTATGACAATTATAAAACATACTATTCATATTAGTTACGTTACTAGTATTGAAATTACTAACGTCTAATGATGTAAGATTTGTGCAATTTTTAAACATACTCCGCATATTAGTGACGTTACTAGTATTGAAATTACTTACGTCTAATGAAGTAAGACAACTACAATCATTAAACATATAACTTATATCAGTTACATTACTAGTATTGAAATTACTAACGTCTAATGAAGTAAGACCATTGCAACTAGCAAACATACCACCCATATCAGTCACTTTACTTGTATTGAAACTACTAACGTCTAATGATGTAAGGCCTGTACTATAATTAAACATATTCTTCATATTAGTTACATTACTAGTATCAACCGTTCTCACATCTAATGAAGTAAATTTAGAAATAAAAGCATTACCACCAAGAAACTTGCAATTGAAATAACTTACCTTATCCACATTATCCCATGGTTGAAAATATGCTTTATCACAGTTGACAATGGCTTCCTTAATATAATCAAGGTTTGTAACACTGCTCAATGCCTTTCCACTTGAAAGGTTATGAGAATACCATTTATTACTTTCTTGTATTGGAATTGTCTCACTTGTTCCACCACTATAGTTAATAGTTACAACTTGGTCAGTCTTTCCACTTAAATCACCGACATAGAATCTTATATTTCCAAAATTGCTTCCATAATGAACCTCATTTTCCTTCACACAGTAAGATACAGAAGGATAGACCAATTCATTCTTGTTTTCCTCATACACCGAATGCTCAGTAAATTTCCGAATATACTTCATTTATAATATACAATTTATCTATTATAAATATCAACAACAAATAAAAATCCCAACTCATATCACTATGAATTGGGATAAAATAATGAAAAAAATAAATAAATAATTAAACTTAAACAAAGCTTACTAAGCAAGCCGTATAGAATATAACAAAATTGCCTCTTTAATGCTGTTTATTTGCGTTCTAATCCACTTTCTAACCAAGGATGGATAACTATACCATTTGAAGAAAATAACGTCTTAAAACGCAAATTTTAAAAAAGCTGTCTATCTTCCCAGACTGACAGCTTTAATCTTTTTAAAATAACAAATAATAATATTTCAATTTATCAATGAAAAAAACTAATTTCTCTTTTTTATATTTCCATGTATTTTTTCGTGGCATTCTCTACATAAAGCTATGAAATTATTTTCATCTCTTAGTAGATTGTATCTTTCTTCAATTTTCATATCACCTTGAAATGGTGATATTTTATGGTGAATATCCTTGCTTGGAACTACTGTCTTGTTCTCCTTCAAACACATTTCACATAATGGATGCGTTTGGTAGTACCAATCTCTTATCTTTCTGTATTGCGTATCGGAATAGAGTTTTCTTCTTAACTTGGATTTGTCGCTATTCCTTGATTTCCTTTTTGGTTTGTATATTGTCGGCACTGATTTATCTATAATTTACTTCTAGTTTATCGTCTTGTGAAATTGAAGGGCATAGAACGCTTCCTATAACCCTTCAAAAAAAATAATAATAAAAATTATAAATTTATTAACTAATCATCCCAACCATCATCTTCATAATATAATGTGTAATCAAGTCCCATTAAATTATCTAGGTTCTTGTTGTTTTCTTCTCTAATTAATTCGTCTTTCATTGTATTTTAATTTTTTAAAATATTATTATTATTTATTTTATATATAAATATATGCTACTTTCAAAAATTACTTGAAATTGCAATATTTTTTTATTTTTTTTTTTCTTGAACCATATCCTTTAACCTAACAATGCAAAGATATAGATAATAAAATTAATTCGGAAATAATTGAAGAACTTTTTTCAATTATTTTTTGGTATATCCGCTTATTGAACATTTGTCGGTATTTAACCATATTGTAGGTTGCGGTACTTTGACACTTTCCCTTGTTGAATAGTTCTCCAATGGTATCAACCAATTGGTCATGTTCAAGTCCTTCATTGGAATATCCGTTATAACCTTATCCACATTGAAACATATGAATGAATTTGGTAGAAGGTAGATGATTATCAACCTTTCGTCTTGTTTTCTTTCCTTCTGCATTGAAATGTACTTGTCAACCTTCAATGGAAGGGTCTTGTTGCTTATATACTTGCCATTATTGCGCTTTATCTCAACCGCATACTTTATGACCTTGCCCTTCTTATTAAGTGCTTCAAACCTCAAGTCAACGCTTGTACCGCTTGGTGTTGGTCTTAGATTTCGTAACCTTCCTTGGAATAACCTTTCAAGAATCTCACTGGTTCTTTGGAAGTCCTCACTTTCAGACCGTGACATAAGTTCAATATTTGTATATTTTATCATTATTTGTTTGTTATATATATAAATATAACATTGAATTAAAAAATATCACTAAAATAAGAAAAAAATAGAAAATAATATATTACACAATACAAACTATATAAATAAGGTATAATACTTTTTTCATATTGAAATATTTTGTTTTATATAATATTTTCTATATATTTGCACTATAAGAAAAAATATCAAAAAAATATTCAATTTTGAAGTATTTTTTAATTTAGCCATATATTTATAATTGAAGGGGAGACATTGCAAGGTCTTTTAAAGAAGTAGTTTTTTGTGTGTGTTTAATGCTTCTTTATTAACCCCTTTTTTTTTTTATTGGAAACACACAATATTATAATAATTGATAACAAACATACATTTTTTAATGGAAGAGAAAAAACAATCTGTTCAAGAAGAACAAACTAGAGAAATCTTTGATGAATTAAGGGGTTGGAATGATGATGATTTCAATGAAGCCTTCCAAGAACTTGAAATAGAAAATTGTAACATATCAACCGAAAAGAAGAAATTGTTGGTAATGCTCAATATGCTTGATGGTGTTAAACAAAAGGGATGGTTCTTTGCTACTAACCAGCTGTTATGTGAACTAAGTGGAATGAAAGATAGAACACTAACAAGAACAAAAAAATACTTCAAAGATTTAAAAATAATCAACTTTAGAAGAGGATGCAAAGAACACTCTACAGACTATAAATTCAATAGAAAAAACATAATCAATCTGCCAAAAATAAAATGTGGCGTATTGCCAAATAAAAGTGGCGACTCGCCAATAGTAAAAAGTGGTATAAGAAATTCAATATCAGATAGTTACCAAGTTCAACACGCCACTTTTTTTAATACAATTGAAAATGGCGTACCATATACAGATACATATACAGAAAAATATTCAAATTCAAATTCAGAAACATATTCAAAAAAAGAATCATATACAGATTCAAATACAGATAATAATATTAATAAAAAAGATAATAATATAATGGATAATTTAATTAATATATTAATAGAAAATAATAAAGAGTTAATTGAAAATATTAATAGAAATAATAAAGAGTTAACCACTTCTATTTTATCATTAAAAAATGGCAATGAAACAAACCTTTCAATAGAAACTTATAAAAAAGAAATTGAAGAAAAAGATAATAGAATAAAAACTCTTCAAGATGAAATTAATAAGATTCAATATGAAGTTTCCACTTTGGTAGAAAAGAAAGATATTGAAATAGAAAACCTTAAAACAAGGTTAAACAATTCCATTGAATACTTCAAGAAAATTAGGCAATACATTCCAAAGGAATTAAGAACAACAAACGGCAAAGAAACAAACAATTCTTCTTCAACTTCAATTGAAAGTAAGATTATTTCCCATAGTTTAGATGTAGTTACCAAGTACCCAACAAAAGATAAGGCTTGGAAACAAGAAAAAGCACTTCAAGAGGCAAAGCAAGAGCAATCACCAAAGGTTGATACCAAGACAACAGTTCAAGAAAACAATTCCAAGGGTGGTGAAAGAAACTACGTTCTCCAAAAACTTGATAACTTGAAGAATGGTTGGATTGAAAAGATAAACACTGTTACAACAGAAGAACAACTCTATGAATATAGTAATGAATCACTTTATCAATTTAGTGATTTTGCAAAAATCCATGTTGAATTTCAAAAAGAATCAGATGAAACCTTCAAGGAACTTCAACCACTCTTTGAAGCAAAGTACAATCAGTTTCAATCTAACAAGGAAACCACTCCAAAGGCTGAGAATTGTGAAGAGAAGAAAGAAACTACCGCAGAACCAAATACAGCTAATAGCAAGAATGTTGAAGTTTCCAAGACTGATACACCTAATGACAAAGAGAAAACCCAAGAAGAAATAGATAAGGAATTTGAGAAGGAAACTTCAAGCATGTTCTTAACAGATACCAAGCAAGCGGTTTCAACCAAGAAGAGTGAAGAAGTTAAATTCCCAGAGACTAAAGTGATTCCACTTATGGAAGGAGAAGAGAAAAGACAATTCCAAGAACTTGTTGACAACCAAACCATAAACATATTACTTAAAGACTACAGTGAAAAAAGAAACTTTGATGAGATTCTAACTGAGATTAGGAAGGCTATCACCAAGGGAAACTATCCAAAGAAAATTGTAAACGCATACATTGAATACGCATGGCACACCTACACTTTTGACTGCGAAGTTCAAGACGCAATGAAACCGCTTGAAGACACCAAAGAAGAGAAGGAAACAACAGCTGAGACAACTTCAACACCAAAAGGAGATAGTCTTGAGGAGTTTCTAAAGGACAAAGTTGACAACATAAAAAAGAATGCAGAAGAAAATGGTAATGAGCTTCCATTCGGAAAGAACCATAAGAGCAGATACCAAGATGTTGATGAATCAAACTACTATCAGTCAGAAGATGAAAAGGTGGCAATGTCTGCTACTTGTTCTTATGATGAAACCCAAGATGCTGTATTTTAATACCAAGACATAACAAAACAATCTAAAATAAGCTGTGCAGGATGCTCTCTAAACAACTTTTTTCTTCAAGGTGGATAACTATACCACCAAGGAGATTTGAAGGCTTCCTGCACCATATACTAAACTAATAATAAGAAATGAAACGGTTTAATTATGACGGTAACTTGAGACCAACCGAATCAAGGAAATTTTCATTTGGAATAACTAAAATAAATGTTGAAATCGGAAATAGTGAAGATGATAATTTCTATATGAGGATTTCAAACGGTTATCTTTCCAAGATAGATATGTTTGTAGGTACAAACCGTTTAAATGGTGAAGACTACGTTATAATGAGAGGAAAAGGTAAGGAAGAAAAAGAAAACATGATTCAATGCTTTAGATGGTTAGCTGACGAAATGGAGAAAAGTCTAGGTAATCAATCCAATTGAATGTTTTAACGGATATAGAATAAATTGATTCTAAAACCATTTCTTGACGTTCTGAGACGTTATCTCTATTAAGATGATAAACTATACCATTCAAGAAAAATAACGTCTTAGAACGCAAAATTTAAATAAGCATATCTTTCATTGTTTAATTTAATAAATTTAATTGTATTATTATTGTGGGACTATCCAATTTTGGGTAGTCCCTTTTTAATTTCTTCAATCTTATCATTTGCCATATCAACATATGCTTGGAACTTCTCAAATCCTATGTAATCACAATTATTCTCAATTGCTGATATTGCAACAGTACCACTTCCCATGAATGGGTCTAAGACGGTTATCCTTTCACCTTGTGCTACATTATGAATGATGTTGTTTGGCAATTCAATTGGAAATGGTGCTGGATGCTCAGTTCCTTTCTCCGCATTGAATCTCCATATTTCATTCTTGAACATTGTATCCCTTTTTCTATCAAATCTGACCTTGCTACCTTTTGTCAACCAAAATATCAGTTCTGATGACGGAATGTATCTGCATCTGTTCACATTCTGAGAGCTTCCTCTATCCCATATGATTTCTTGGCGAATCTTAAACGGAGATTTAAGTAGCCATTTGTATGGAGATATAATCTCACCATTGTGAATCCTATTCTTGTGATTGTAGAAAAGACTTCCGTCATCCTTCAATACCCTAAACAGTTCATTCAATATGTCAAGTTGCCATTTCTCATATTCATCTTCATTCATGTTGTCGTTTTGTGGGTCTCCATTATAATCAATCGTCTTGTTCCATTTCCTACCTTTCTGAATGCCACTCAAACCAACCTTATTGTATGGCGGTGATGTAATTATTAAATCAATTGAACAGTCATCTAGTTTCTTTAGACCTTCCAAGACATCAATGCAGTATATTTTGTTTAATTCTAGCATTATATATTATTTTGTAGTGTAAGTATGCTCATAGGATTTGATTTAAGGCTATTTATTCGCTCACAGGAGCGTTATCTTACCTTTGGTGGTATAATTGTCAACCTTAAAGTTTTTAAAGCCTTAGAACGCAATTCCTGAGGTTATTGCTTTTGGAACTTTAAACTGTTTAATCTGTTCATCCATCCATTGAGGAATACCTTCTGTGATGGATTGTTCTTGACGAGTGACTCATAGAACTGTTTTCTCCTATTCCATATCATCTTGAATGCCTCCTCTTGGTTCTGTGAGTTGATGCAAGATATGGTCTTTGAACCTACTATTCCATCAACCTTCAATCCAAACAGTTCTTGAACCTTCTTAACACCAATGTTGCCGCTCATCCAATACCAATCTACTAGGATATTTGCTATTGACTGATTCTTTATATCATCTCCTTTCCACTTGTCCCAATAGTATATCTTGAAGATATGTTCCCATTCCTTGTCACTCATGTTCTTCAAATCATCAACCGTCTTGTTCTTTCCATATACCATCCTATAGGTTGCCAATGTAACACCTTTATTTGTTGCACCGCCTTTGTCTTTCGGATTGTTGCTGAATCCACCTTCCCATTTTCTTATGAATGGAACTAATTTTGTGTAATCTGCCATTATTATAATATTATATTATATATAACTACATGAAGGATTTGATTTAAGGCTATTTCCTGACGTTCTGAGACGTTTTCTACCAAAGGGTGATAAATTATACCATTTGAAGAAAATAACGCTTTAGAGAGCAAAATTTGAATATTATATATAATAATGTAATATAAATTTATTTTCCGATAAATAGTTAAAAGACGTTAACTCATTTTGATTTTCCAGATTTTTTTAGTATCTTTGCATTGTTCACCAAGGTTACAGATTGAACAACTGTTAAAGCACTTACCTTGGTTTAAGAATTAGAATTGATTTCCTTCAAGTGCTTGGGAAATAAACAATTAAATACAGTAAATAATGACTGCAATTGATATTGAAATTATTGCCTTTGCAAAGGCTTGGTTCAAGGAAATGAACACAACAAAAATTAACGTTTTGAAGGTTTGCCTTGAAAGTGTTTGGAATGTAAAGCCAACAATTGTTGAAAAAAGTGATTACAATGACTTCTTCACTTTGAACCCACAGAGTGAAGTCTTGATGGAAGTTGGGGAACTTAAATTTATCAAGAATGGTGAGGAACTGATTATCTTTGAATTGGTCTAAGAAGGTTGGTATAACCAAGATTTTTTTTTTTCATAAGACATATTTTTTTTTTGTTAAATTGAAGGGAACGGTTTTAATTGCCGCTCCCTTCTTCCATTTACTTATCCAATAATTCATCATAAATGCCACCATCTAACATCTTATATGTTACAACAGTTCCCATCAACTCATTGTCAGTTGTTCTACCCCATGGTGTCAATGTTCCATCTTTATTTAACTTATATAACTTGATGACGTTCTTTCTTGGGTCATGACCGAAGTATAGGAACTGCCATTCAATACCTCTTGTGTCTAAAATGTGGATATGCTTGCAACTTCTCCCTGCAACCTTCTCAGAATAGAACCATATCTTTCTTATATGCTGATTCACAATTTCCTTCATCTTCTTCTTCTCAGATTCCAATAAATCACCGCTATACTCCAACAAAGCTTCAAATGATGGATTCTTAGCTGATTCAATCTGCATCTTCAACTTCTCCATATCATTCTTATAACCATTCATGTTGCTAACAGCCTCAGACTTCTCTACTTCAAACTTTCCCAATCTGTCCTTGAATCTCTTCTTATCTATTAATCCGTCAATATATAAATCTGCAACCTTCAACTTCTTTTCTTCCGTCTCTTTGATAATGTTTGAAGAAGCTTCCATCTTCTGTTCCAAGACCTTCACATCTTCTTCAAGTTTCTCCACCAAGTCATTGTTAGGTGTCTGTAAGAACTCCAAATGATTTATACAAGATATCTCATAAACCAGTGAATCTATGGTCTTGATACTAATGTACTCTTTGGTATCACACCTTCCATCTTTACGTTTGGCATTGTAACATCTGTAATATCTTGCTGAGGCCATATAGTTACCACCGCATTTTTGACACTTCATAAGACCAACACACATGTAGGTATGCTTGGATTCCCTTGTTACTTTCTTGTCTGTTCCCCTGCCTCTTGAAGCTTTCAACGCCTGAACCTCGTCCCATTTCTCCTTGGACATTATTGGAATGAACTTTCTATGGGAACGTCTGTTATCATTCCAATCCGTAAAACCAATATAAGCAGTTTCAGCTAATACCTTTCTTATCCATTCATCAGTCACTTTCCGTCCCCTTGGTCTAAAACCTCTATCTCTAAGTTCTATTGTCAATGTAGAAAGGGAATACTTACCGCTTAGATACAAGTCATATATCTCATTGACCATATCAGCCTCTTTGGGATTTGGTACAACATAATTGTTGGAATCAACCATGTAACCATAACGGCTTTCAACACAACCGTTGCTTTTGCCTAATTCTGCATTTCTCTTCTTGCCCCTTGACATCTTGGTAAACATCTCCTCTGTATCAAGTTTCACCATTGCAGCGTAAACACTGAACATCATGCTCCCTGCGGTATCTTCACTTCCATCTTCTTTCAACAACTTGAAGGATGGCTCTTTACAATATACTTGAATCTTATTCTTAACAAAAAACTCCTTCATTTCATGTAACTTACTTTCTACTCTTCCAAGACGGTTCAACGCCCACAATGCGACAGCCTTTATCTCAGAGTAATTCAAAATTGTTGACTTAATATCTTCCAACATCTTGATATACTTCTTATTCAAAGACCGTGCTGACGCTCCTTGGGCCTCTATAAAAACCATGTCACCATCATTAAAGCCTTTTGTCCTTGCAAACTCAATTAGTTCCTTCTTCTGAGTTTCAATCTCCTGTGCTACAGTTGAAGAACGTACAATACATAAAATCTTTGTCATAATCTATACTTTTAAACGTTTACGCTTGCAAAGATACAACAAAAATATTATATAACAATGGTTGGAACTTTGTATATTGTGGTAGC
>ERZ1673698.1003-NODE-1003-length-32716-cov-12.121827_pt1 | contig 32716 bp, 26 predicted proteins | sample MGYA00580228_ERZ1673698 | MGnify/ENA primary metagenome ERZ1673698 (study PRJEB41218, sample SAMN15661768) | gut metagenome | host: Homo sapiens | place: Canada: London | collected 2015-08-20/2019-03-30 | study: EMG produced TPA metagenomics assembly of... | reverse complement strand
GGCTGTTCATTTACTTCCTGCTTTACCTGATACCTGGAAAAATGGAGAGATTAGAGGCCTTCGTGCACGTGGTGGTTTCGAAATTGTTTCTCTGAAATGGAAGGGCGGTAAGATAGAATCGGCAGTTATCAAATCTACTATCGGTGGTAATCTTCGCTTGCGCGTGCACAATGTTTTAATGGTGGATGGTATGACATTAGGCAAAGCTAAAGGGGATAATCCTAACCCCTTGTTTGGAAAGCAGGAAATCAGTCGTCCGCTGATTAGCGAGAAAGCTCCATTGCGTGGAGTGGAACTGAAAGATTCCTATTTATATGATGTACCCACTGAAGCAGGGCAGACTTATACATTTACTTATTTATAAAAACAATTTTTAAGCTTTTGACTTGATAACAGTATAAGAAAGATGCGGGACAAATCAGCCCCGCATCTTTCTTTCAGTTTCTACCGGCGCATCCCGCCGCTGTATTCCGCCTCTTGTAGCTCCGCCTGATATTCCTCCATGTTATTCAGCTTCTCGTTCACAGCTTGCAAATTGGCGTCCAGCGTCGCGTTGTGGTCGTAGGAGAAACGATGCCGTACAGCAAGCCCTGCGTTAGTCATCATCCCGACATCGAGCGTATCGGCCTCCTTGTTATAATCAACATAAAGTACATCACCGTTCGGCATCTCGAATGCAGGAATTTTTTGCCGTGTCATGGCAGCGAACTGCTCCGCCGCCATCTCTCTGGCAACCCCTTTCAAGGTATCCCCGGCATGGTCAATGCCGTAACGTCGGACATGGTCGTGTACTTCCTGCTCCGTGAATTTCAACATCACCTCGTAAGTACCTCCGACGTTCCCGTTGTACACCACGGCGAAATCCTTATCCTCAATCAGCAGGTCATCGCCCCGGTTCTGTATGGGGGAGGGATAGGTATGTTCCTCGTTGATGCCGTTGCCGTCGTAATACTCCTTGGCTAACGTCAGCAGCCCCTCGTAGTCCCTTTTGTCCTTGAAGGCGTCCAAGCGCATCGTGTCATCGGTGGACTGGAGATAAGCCACGGAAGAATAGTACACTTTCTCTTTCGGGGCTGTCGCTTGCTGTTCGCTGACGTTCTGTTCCAACTCCTGTGCGATCTTGTCCACCTTTTGGGTAACCAGCGAAGACGCCCGCTTCACGTCCAGCAGCGTCGTCTTGATGAACTGCGGCGACTCCTTCAACTCGTCGAGCCACCCTTTGAGATAGGGACAACTGTCCTCCTTGATGTACTTCATCATGCCGTAGCGCTGGGCGACCAGTGCGCTGCCCAGTTCGGCCACCAGTTCCTCGCGTATATACTCCGAGGACCCGAACGAAGCCGGTTTGAAACGGTCGAGTACCCCCTCCGTACCGGTAGAGTGTATCATCTCGTGGAAGAGCGTCCCGTAGAACGATTCCCCGGACTTGAACTGCCCCTTTTCTGGAACGACAATCACGTTCTTCGATATGGAATAATAGGCATCGTTCTGGTACAGCGGTTTGATGGGGCAAATCCACAGGTTGTCCCGAATCATCGTATCGACGGGAGCGAAGCTGAAATGTTCCCCGTTTCCGATTTTCGGTCGCGAGTTCTCAGCTTCCAGCTTTTTCCACAGTTCCGGGCGTGCCTCCTGTAAATTCGTCTGTAGGCTCGGTATGCAGCGCCTTACCGCCTTACGGCGGCAGGTTTCCGCATACCTGCCCCTAAACCGTACGTACACGTCTCCGTGTATACGGCTTGCCATTAGTAAGCTCACATTATTTTCCCATTAAGCTGAATTTTAGTATAACAAGATTCACACATTACAAGCGTCTTACGATGTTTCGATAACATCAACTTGCCCCATGGTGTATCTCCTTTTAACCCAACAAGAGTACGTATATGATGCATTACGGCATTAGTGTCCGTTGCACCACACATTTCACAGGTTTGTTGTTTCAACCTCTCTGCGAGGCTCGGTTTGGGAACATGCATAGTGCATGGGGTACGGTCGAGAAAATCGTCCGTTAATGCGCTTTTACGTTTGAATCCCTCTTTATAGAGTATTCTGAACCGTTCTTTGCCTTTTGCATCCTTATATGGAATTACAAAGTCTTTGCCTTTGCGGTACTTGTCTCTGATTTGCCCTACATGTCTTCTTAATTTCTGACCAAGAGTCATATAGAGACTATACTCCATAATGTAGCCAAAATCGGCACATGTTGACGAAACATTGTTGGCTATGCAGTAATAGTTGTAGAAGCCCTTGATTTCCAAGTTGAATTGTGCAAGGATATCCTCGGGTTTCATACCGACCATTTTCTCCCGTGATTTGGGCTTCCATACATCTTTGCCGTTTGCGTTCGCAAACTTTACAGCATCGTAACTGAGAAGTGTATTTCTCACTGTTTCAGAAGATAGCATAAGCATGACCTTGCCAACAAATTCTCGTTTCTTGATTCCATTGCTGTTTCTTTTGAAAACATCCAATGTACTGACGGTGATGTCAAAACCGAGGAATTTAGCATTCCCTTTTGCATGAGTTATGAGTGTCTTTTCAGCAGAAAGTTCAAGTTTAAGGCTTCTCATCATATATTCCGTGATGTCTGCCTTGATTCGTTCACAATCTGCTTTTGACCCTATAACACCTATCAGAAAATCGTCTGCGTACCTCACATATTTCAATCTCCGATAATTTTCGTCCATTGGAAGTCTGTATGGCATCTTATTTTTCTTTTCCTGCATGGCTTTTATTTTCGCCGATAGTTCAGCTTTTACAGTTTCATCCGTTTCCGTTCTCCATTTCTTCCTTAGGTTTACTGTTTTCGTGTTGAGACAACAGTATTTTTTGTTGTAAGCCCTTTCTCTTCCTTTGCCGAAGCGTGAAATATACTCTTTCATGTATTTGTCGAATTTATCAAGATAGATGTTTGCCAAAATTGGGCTGATTATTCCACCTTGAGGGGTTCCCGAATACGTGTTGTTATACTTCCAGTCTTCGACGTACCCCGCTTTGAGAAACTTTCTGATAAGGCGAAGAAACCTTTCATCGGCAATACGCTCTTGCATAGTGCTAATGAGCACATCGTGATCTATGTTGTCGAAAAAGCCTTTTATATCTCCCTCGATAAACCACTTTGTACCAGTAAAAGTCCTTTGAATACTTGTCAGAGCGGTGTGGCAGCTCTTGTGAGGTCTGAAACCGTGAGAGGTACTTTCAAAGTGCCCCTCATAGATGGCTTCAAGAATCATTCGGACTACCTCTTGCACAAGTTTGTCCTCCACGGATGGTACACCAAGAGGGCGTTTCTTGCCATTCTTCTTTGGTATATACATCCTCTTAGCAGGATGCGGTTTGTAGGATTCATTCCTAAGTGTTTCAATGAGACGTTCGATTCTTCCAATGCTCATTTGGTCAATGGTCTGACCATCCGCTCCTGGAGTCATATTGCCTGGTTTTGCATAAATGTGCTGATAGGCAATGAAGAACATCTCTTTGTTGAACAGAATACGGTACAGTCGCTCGAACTTATAGTCCGAGACCTTACTGTGCTGGCATAATGTGTTTAATACAATCTCCGGATTTCTCATAACGAATCTCTCGTTTTCTTTTATTTGTATTAAAGTTACTAACTACTCCCCTTCGCCATGTACAAGGCTTTCCCTTGCTCGGACTACTATGGGAGTTCCGTTACCATGTCGGATATTCAGAGGCTGATCCTCATAGCCAATTACTTGGCGTTCCGGTTTAGGCAATCTCCGTTTAATCACGTAACAACTTCTATCTTTCGATAGGCGACAGATTGTCGGATGCGACTTTTGTTCTTTTCTCCGCTTACTGCGGTCGTGTCATGGTTTGTTCTTGCTACTCGCTTTGGCTCAATAGGCGGTAGTACCACGATGTGGCGTATATAACAGCCTTCCGTCACAACTTCAACTTGTGTCACTGAACTATCGTTTAACCAATCAGGCTTCATCCTTATATCTGTCTTTCCCCTTGCAATTCAGTTGCAACATGGCTATTAGTTGACTTATCGCTTTACTGACGTGCTATGTTCCTCCTTGAGTTTCCTCTCCAAGTAAGTCAGTCGGGGATAGGTCTTTTGTTTATCTCTAAACTTTGAACACTAACCTAATCTCTTATTATCGAGATATTTATTACGCAACCATTACGGACGCACGCGCCACGTTGAATACGCGGAATACCTGCATCTTAGGATAGACGTTATACTCTTTCTTTTCGTCGTCAGAGAGTCTCTTGTAGTCGTCGTACTTGATTTTCTCTTTCGTCTCCTTGTGTATGCAGGTAAAGGTAGTTAACATGACGGGGAAGGATTTCTCGCCGCGCAATATTGACACGCGGGGGAGTTCCTGCCCGTCCTTGTCGGGCTTGTTGAGTCGTTGCACACAGTCGAACGTGCAGAAACGGGGAATCGTGTACCCCTTGTTCTCACAGTGGATCAGCAGTAGGCTCGGTATGAGACGCCTTGTCGCCTTTCGGCGATAGGTTTTCCCATACCTGCCCCCAAACCGAACGTACACGTCTCCATGTATTCGGCTTTCCATTGGTAATATCAATTTTCTGTTAATCATAGCTTTGAATCAGTGTATTGCATTTTTCGCATACCGCCAATGTCTTGCGCCCTTTCTTCAGCATCAATTTATTCCACTCTGTACCAGTTTTCAACTTACTAAATGTTCTGACATGGTGTATTGTCAGTGGCGCTTTGTTTCCGCGGAGTTCACACACGCCAATCTTTAGTCTTTCTACAAGCGATGCTTGTGGAAGAAAGAAAGTATTGGGTATATGGTCACATTCGGCATAATCATTGACTGGTTTTCTTTTGAACCCCTCATTGTACAGTACCCTGCATCTTTCTTGACCTTCTTTATCCCTAAATCGGACAACGAAATTTTGTCCCTCACGATAACGTTTCCATTCTTTACGCATGGTACTGTTATGCTTGTGTGCAAGGGTTTTAATGCAACTGCGTTTCAAGATACATCCGAAGGTATCTTCGACAGCGGAGATGTTATTGGCTATCGAATAGTAGTTATAGGACCCTCTTATTTCAAGGTTGTATCGGGCTATGATATCCTCTTCTTTCATGCTTGTTAAGAAACCTCTGGATTCAGCCCACCATACTTCTTTGCCATTGACTTGTTTTATTACCATAGCATTCATAGCAAGCAGTTTCTCCCTTGCAATTTCAGTAGGGACATGTTGCCTTACATTTCCGTTGAACATTCGATTCGTTCTACCGAGGCTATTCTTTAGCTTGCTTTCGGAATGTTGTACATAGATTTCATATCCGAGAAATTTTGCCTTGTCCTGTGCGTTTGTGATTAAGGTCTTTTCCTCAGACAGCTCAAGTTTTAGTTGTTCTTGCATGTACTTTTTGAGGTCTGCCTTTATCGCTTCACAGTCGGCTTTACTGCCGATAACCCCTATAAGGAAGTCGTCAGCATATCTCACGTATTTTAGTCGTCTGTACTGTTCGTCCATGTCATTCCCATACGGGAGTTGTTGCATTTCTGTACGCATGTTTCTGATTTGCGAGATAAGGATTTTCCTTTTCTCCACGTCAATTTCGGCGTTCAGTTTACGTTTCAGCGAGTTTCTTTTGTTGCAAATACGGTTGTAGGCTGGATTTACCCGTCTCTTGTTACCCTTGTCGAACCTCTTGGCATACTCGTTCATGAACTTATCAAACTTGTCAAGATAGATATTCGCCAGTATTGGACTGATGATTCCACCTTGAGGTGTTCCCGAATAAGTATGATTGAACTGCCAGTGTTCTACATATCCGGCTTTAAGGAACTTTCTAATCAAGCGAATAAAGCGAACATCGTTTATTCTTTCTTCAAGTATGCTTATCAGTACGCTATGGTCTATGTTGTCGAAGAATCCTTTAATGTCTCCCTCGATGAACCATTTAGCCCCGACAAACCTTTTCTGAATGCTTGATAGTGCGGTGTGGCAGCTTTTGAAAGGTCTAAACCCATGTGAGGTGTATTCAAAATACCCTTCATATATGGCTTCAAGTATCATTCTTACCACCTCCTGTACAAGTTTGTCTTCAAAGGAGGGTATGCCCAACGGACGCATTTTACCGTTCTTCTTGGGAATATATACCCTCTTTGCCGGATTAGGTTGATATGTCTCGTTTTTGAGACTTGCTATAAGAGATTCTATTCTTTGAATGCTCATTTGGTCAATGGTCTTGCCGTCAGTACCAGGTGTCATATTGCCTTGCTTAGTGTAAATACGTTGATAGGCAACATAAAACATCTGTTCATTGAATAGATTTCGATACAGCCTTTCGAACCTGTAGCCCGAAACTTTGCTGTGTTCACATAAATTGTTTAATACTTGCTTTGGATTTCTCATAATGTCTCTCACATTATCCGTTGTTTGTATTAAAATTACCAACTGCTTCCCTTCGCCATGTACAAGGCTTTCCCTTGCTCGGACTACTACGGAAGCTCCGTTGCCATGTCGGGTATTCAGAGCCTTTGCCCATAGCCTTTCGGCTTCCCGATTTAGGAATCTCCAGTTAGCACGCATAGTAACTATTGGCACGACAGATTGTCGGATGCGACTTTCGTTCTTTTCTTGCTTATTGCAAGTGCGTCGTGATTGATACCTTTTGCTCATATTCCTAATGTTTTGGAATTGAGTATCACGAAAGGGCGTAGATATAACTGTCTTTCCGCCCATGCCACGCATTATGCCGCTGAACTATCGTTGAACCAGTGTAGGTTTCATCCTCATATCTGTCTTTCCCCCTCACGGAACTGTGCCGCATGACAGTTAGCCGCACATTCCGTTTTACTGAAATGCTATTTTCACCTTTTGCTTTCGCTCGTGGCTTATTCAGTTGGGAGTAGAACATATTGTATCCTATTCTAATCTCTTGCCATAGAGATATTTACTATGCGACCATTCTGGACGCACACATCAGAGCGTTCATACCGTTGTACTCGCGCCCCGAGAGGTTGCGGGGCCATTGCAACGCTCCCTCCATGAACCACGGCTTTTCCCAGTCTCCCCGGATGCTCTCGATTTTCTCGATCATCATTTCAGCGAAGAGGTCCAACGCCTTGTCCTCGCTGTTCGGTCCGTCGGTATTTCGTTTTCTATATCCTGCCATAACTCTTACTCATTGGAGTTAGACGAATCCGCCACATGCTGCGCGAGCTCTTCCGCCCTGCAGGAGACATTCACTTTCCCGTTGTGTGCCGAGAGCGTCATCTCGCCTCTGGCTTCCACTCTCACGCCCGGCTGTAACCACGCCTCACGCTCCTTGCCGAAGCAGAAGAAGCGCACCCACTGGTACTCGAAGCCGTCCTCGACTTTCTCCGCGCTGAACGCCGAGAACATCGTGTAGGGCTGCTCTTTCCTGTCCCTCTTTTCCTCGATGTTCTGACCGACCTTGCCTCGAAAGGACAGCTTCCCCTCGACCTTATCGGTCGCATCAGCCGCAGCCGTGCGGATTTCGTCGGCGAATAGGTTGAAGTAGAGTTTGTCGCCCCTGCGTTTGAAGTACATCGTACCCAAGACCTCGACACGTGAGCCGTTCCGATAACCGGCGGCGTCCTCTCCGGCGGCTTCTTTGCTGACATCCACCACGATAGGAGTAGCCTGCCCGTCAGTAACGGGGATTTGGACCCGGAGCGGGAAAGCCAAAAACGATTTTTCCTCCTTGTTCGTGCGTATCGACGCGTCACGACCGATAGCACCGCATACCGTAACATTACATTTTATCATTTCTATTGTCTTTTAAGTGATACATAATCACCCGACAACCGTGCTTCTATTGATTGTTGTTGAACTGCTGTATAGCCCTCCTTAATCGGGTGCTCGTATCATCGCCCAGACCAGCCATCCGGCAACGGCCAGTTGCACGCCCACGATGACGAGCGTCGCCACCCAGCCCAGCAGCAGATAGCAGAACCGGACGTACAACGCAAGGTAGGACAGTCCGAACAGACATTTGCATAGCTCCATTATCACGCGTTTTTTCATACCAGTCATGTCTTTATCTTTTTAGGTTTTCCGCCTGTCCCTGCTGTGCGGACATTTCCCGCTCGAAATTCTGCGAAGCCGCTTCCGAAAGAATAACCGTATTCAGCATACCGGTTACACGCAAACGCTTGGCTTCTTCCGTAAGGGTACTGTCGTTCAGTGTTACCGACAGACGGTTCAGTTCAGCGGGGGTCAGCTCACGTGATACGCGCAGCTCTCCATTGTCCGCCCGCAGGGTGGCTTTCCCGTTCCCGCCGATGGTCAGGTCACAGTTCTTCATGCCCGGTAACAATGATTTCAGGTCGATACGCCGTCCGTCCATAGCTTCCGAGATGGCCGCCTTTTGTTCCTCCTCGTTCTTATTGTCAATCTGCACGGCCAGCAGCATCAGCGAGGTAAAGGCCGTCATCGCCATCTCCACGATCGGGTCGTTGCATCCCGACATTCCCACGCCGCTGTCCTCCGACGAGAGTAGCTTCTTCATCCAGCCGTCGGGCGAAAGGCTTTTGTTTGCGGTCTGTTCTTCCGTTCCCTTATATCGGGCAAGCAGGTCGTTACCGTTGCGGAGCAGCTGCAATTTGATGTTGCCTTTCTGCGCGATTTCGGCCATGTATGCCGCGGGATCGATGTCCCGTCTGGTTCCGTCCGTGTAGAGGTTCGCCACGCCGAAGTGCAGGTGCTCGCCGGTCGTCCGTGTCCCCGTGTTGCCCGATATGCCGAGCTTTTGTCCAGCCTGCACCGTGTCGCCGGCTTTCACGGAGATTTCGCCGAGGTGCATGTAGGTACACTGCACCTTGCTGCCGTCCGCTCGGTCGTACTCTACCGTCAGCGACTTGCCTCCGGGCGTGCTCTTGTTCTGATTGACTGCGACGACCTTGCCTTCGTTTTCCGTGGCCAGTACCGCGTCGCCGTTACAGCGGATGTCGATGCCCTTGTGCATCTGTTGTTTCGTTTCGTCCATAGGGTTCTGACGCATACCGAAAGGTGAGGTGACGAAAAGAAACTCCTCGCGTTCCACTGGAAACGAGTAACCTTCGCCGTTTTCCGTGCCTCCGGATGTGCGGAGCGGGTTGTTTTCCACTCCGAACTCCCGGCCCTGTGCCGCCATCTCCTGCATCACCTGCCGGTCGTACTGCTGCAGGCCGTTCCGCTCGATGACCTTTTGCAGGCTCTCGGCATACTTGCCGCCCGTGGCATAGCCGGCCTGTGCGATTTCCCGCGTCCAGCCTTTGTAATCGTCGGGTGCGAGCGTGAAGCATCGGGCATAGCGGCTGTTCTCCTTCAGGAAACGGGAGTGGTGTTCGTAGGAATCACCCACGCTGTCATAGCTGCAAAACTTTTCGTCCGGCTTGTCGTCGGTATATACCCCGTACCGGCCGCCCCCGGCAATCCACGCGGGTGTCGCCTTGATGCCGAAATGGTTGTTCTCGTTCCGTGCCAGACGGCTCTGCCCGTTGCTGCTTTCCAGTATGCCTTGTGCCAGCGTTACCGAGGCGGGTATTCCGTACCGGCGCATCTGTAACATCGCGTATTCTGCATACTGCTCTGCGTACTGTTGATTCTTGCTTGCCATGTTTCTACCTCCTGAAAGTCGTGTGTTGTTCATTCTCGTTTTGCTCGCCGGTTTCCTGTTGTAATTCAGGTGCGGCGCAATCTATTGTATATGCCCGTAGTGCGAGAATCTGCTTTCCCGTTTCCTCGTTGTCATGTCCAAATACAAGTATCATTTTGTCTGGATCATAAGAAAGACGCTCCTTTTGCGGAGGCAGGTCCAATTCGTTGGCTATGGTTTCCGCGTCATACATGGAAGCATAATAACTGCCTTCATGTTTGAAGAGGACAATCGCTTCCGGCTGTTTGTCCTTTATTTCCTTGTATCTGCCGTACAGTTGTTCGGACAGGTTTTCTATGGACAGCCCATTTCTCGGCGAAGCGGGTTCTTGGACAACCTCGTCTGTACGTTTGGTCGTTGTCTCTCTGCCTTGCCGTTGCAAATTCTCTTTCTCCTGTTTCTCACCCGCATGTTCCTCCTGCGACTGTCCTTTTTGCAGCACGTCGGCGAACAGCGTGGCCGCCAGATGCCGCTTGTATTCCGTTTTGTTTTCCGCCACCATCACCCGCTGCCACTGTTGCGGGGTAACACTCCGGGGTTGCATCTTCTTGCCGTCGATGGTCGCGACGCACTGTCTGCCGTCCTGATTGGTATTGAATACCGAAACACGCTGGATGCGGTTCAGGTCGATCTCCCGCGTATCGCTGCCGAACAGGTCCACCTTCAAATCGGGCTGCACCTCCGCCAGCGCGTAATACTTGTGTGCCAGTTCCATACGCACCTTACCCATGTTATCCATAGCCTGTTTGAGCGTGGAAAAGAACAGGTTCACGTCTTCCTTGTCGGGATAGACGCTGTATCCTTTCCTGTTCTCCGGCTTGATGTACAACGCCCAGCGCTTCTTGTCGTCCTGAATCATCTCCGCCCGGTCGATATTCACTTCGTTCGCCCGTCTGACAGCGGGAGCCACGTCCAGCGTGGAGAGCATCTCCAGCGTCCAGTTCTTCAGCCGGGCCAGGGACACCTGTTTCTCGGCGAAATAGCTGTCGTCGGGTCTGTACCCCCATGTGCCGTCGGGATTGAAGAAACGCACGTTCTCGATGCCCTCTCTCCGCAAGGCCCTTCCGATACGGGCTTTGTTCATGCCCGGAACCTCGTTGTCCACCTCCGGCGATGCACCGGCAGGGAGTATCACGTCCGCCGATTTCGAGGACGGGTCGATAACCAGGACAATGGTCTTGTCCTCCTTGTTCGGGTGCTGCCGTATCTCGTTGGCCACGAAGAAATGCTTGGGCATCTGCTCCTTCATCTCCGAAGTCTGCCGCCGGTTGCGCATTGTGGCGTACTCGATTCTCTCGCCACGTTCCGCCTTACGGATCACTTCGAGGGCGTTGTTCACATCGCTCTCCAACGCGTCGATCAGGCAGGGGTTCTCACGCAGTTCCCGGTTCCAGTAGTCCACTAATTTAAGGCTTTCACCGGACAGCCGTGCCGGTAGCCCCAATTCCAGCATTTTGATTCCCGAAGCAATTTCCACGACCAGACGCTCCTGTTTGACGGCATCTTCCGAGGGGGCCACACCGTTCTTCATCACCATGCCCTCTCGGGCGAGACGCTGCTGGTGTCCCGTGGCACTTACGATTTGCCGCAGGGCTTCCTGCACGTAGTCGTTGTAGTGCTCGAAATCCCTTTGGCGCGGCATATAGACCGCATCCTTATCCGTTTCGTAGTGTGGTACGCCGCTACCGTCCGAACGGACAGGTACGAGGTTGTCCCGCATTTTCAGCAGGAAGTCATTGAACCGGATGTGCAACCGGCGGTCGTCGGTCTCCGTATATCCCCTTTCCACGGCACTACCGTATCGTTGCAATGCCGCCTCATACCGTTCCCTGTCCACGTAGGGCAGTGTCGTCTGGTCGATGTTGAAGAGCGTGCGGATCTCACGGTTGTGTACGCCCTTGTACTGCTTCTGCTCGCCTTCATCCAGTTTCATGTAGTCGTCCCGGCTGATGATCCGTTCCGGGTGGTTGCGGTGTACATACCTGTTCCAGTTATAGAACAGGAAAGGCACGCCCTGCTCATGCTCGCATACCGCTGCACCCTGCGCCTTGACTTCGCTGAAGGGCGTGAACAGGTTTGTCTTGCACCCGTTTTTGTCCGAGTGCAACGCCATGAACAGCGCGTTGAACGCGCTGACCGATACCCCTCTCGGGTAGAAACGGGGATAGCCCTTGCCCGATGCGTTGAGCCAGTGTCCGCCTGCGTTCGAGGCTTCACTCAAAGCTGCGGAGAGTAGGGTAACTTGTTTCTCCCCGGCTTTCTTTTCTATTTGCGATTTCTCTTTCATATCGTAATTTCTGTAATCTCCTTTTTTGATTGCGGGTTATTGAATGCCCCGTGTCCGCACGACAGTCTCCTGCTGCCCGTTGTCGTAGTTCTGCGCAGCGGCCTGACGGAGCTGGTCGCTCTTGGCAAGCACAGCGTTCGCCAGCGTGTTCAGCGGCAATGCCCCGGCACGGTAGACTTCCGTCACGGCCATCGGAAGCTGTATGGTGCAGGGCACGCGGTCGATTGTAGCGATCAGCATACCGCCTTGCAGCACCAGGTTCGCGATACGTGGGTTAAGAGGCTCGTCGGGATAACGGCGATACTGCACATCGTTCCCGCGTGTGATATTTACCTTTTCCTCCGTTCGCCCCTGTAATGCCTCGTGTCCCGCCTTGTTCAGCAGGTTTGCACCACCCAGACCAACCAGAAGCATTTTCAGCAACGGGTTACGCACGAATATACCCGCCGCGATACTCGCTATCGGTAGCAGGTTGTCCCCGAAGCGCAGCGAGGGCGACTTGCCCGTGAATGCACCCAGCAACACATCGGGCAGCATGGCCATCACGTAACCGAGATTACCGAAAGTATCACCCATGCCCTCCAGTCCCAGCGTGCCGAACAGACCGTCCCAGCCGTTCGCACCAGACTGTGCCGGCTGCCCTCCTTGTGCCATCTCTTCACAGGGAACTACGGTTTGCCGTCCCTCTTTTCCCACCTTTTCCCCCTGTTCCGCTTCCGGTCGCATTTGTTTCTGCTGTAATCTGGCAGTCGCCGTGCCGTTCTTTTTCGCCAAGTCGTTCAGGTAGGCTTCCTCCTGTCCGGGCGCGACGACCAGCGGCACGTCCTTGTACCGTTCCGCACGTTTCCGTTGTTCCTCTTCCTGCCCGTCCCGCCACAATAAGGCTACATTCGTTTTTTGCATCCATTCCATAAAATTGAAGTTCAAAACGGGTATTTTGTTTTTCAGTTGTTCGTTGGCTGCGGCAATCGTCGCGTTCTCCTTGGTAGGTATCTTTGCCGCCTCTTGGCGGAACTCCTCGAACACGTTCTCTTCGCTGCCGAACACACCCTTACTGATGCACTGCTCGACCGAAAGCGTTTCCGGTTCCTTTGACCCGAAGCGGGAGGCGACAGCCGAGACAGCCATATCCGCACCGGCAAGTTTCGCCAGTGCCGTCCACGAACTCGCACCGCCCAGCACCACGGTGTCCGCCGCCGTACCCAGCAGCCATCCCGCGCCTTTCTCTATCTTGCCGGGACGATAGGCGGCTTCGCCACGTCTCTCGATCTCCTCGGCCAGCGGCGAGCGGTTCAAGGTCTGCGACAGTCCCAGCAGGCTCGACTCGGCGGCCCTGCGGATGATGTAGTCGGCCGAAGACTTGGGCATACGCTCCTTTACCAACCGGTCTATCATCAGTTCCTCCACGCGATAGTCCATGTAGGCGTAGGCAAGGTCGCCGCCCAGCCGTTCCGACAGCTCGTCGTAACGCTCGCGCCCGATTTCCTGCACGACAGTATCGCGCCACTGCCCGGCCATGTACGCCAGATCCTGCTGCATCGCTTCTGAGGCGGTGATTTCCGCCTTGCACATTTCGATATAGTCCTCCGTCGTCTTCGAGTTCCATTCGCCCGTTACCTTGAGTACCTGGTACGGGTCGCCCATCGGTTGCGTCGAGGATGCCATCATGTTTAGTATGCCGCCCAGCGAGGTGGAATACTCCTTCATCTCCTCGCCTTGCTTGTGTGCGAGGTAATCCTGCGTTTTTGACATGACGGGGACGATATGAAAGTTGAAATAGTCGCTCACGAGGCGTTCCATTTCCGCGAACCGTCCGCTATGTTTGATTCCGTCCATTGCGTCTATATGTTTATCTTGTTCAACAAGAGTTGTTCTTTCGTCTGTTCGATGGCGTTGTGGTACACCTCCATCTGTTTTGGAAAATACTCTTCCAGCCACGCGTCTTTCTCTACACGGCCGTGGATGAAGCGGATAGCCTGCTCCCGTTCAATCTCCACCGACGCCTCGCCCTTTTCCCGGTTGTTGAACCAGGCCTTCGTCCAGAATCTGACACCGGCGCGATCGGGATAGACCGTGACCTCTCTGGGTATGTCGAAACTCTGGATGTCGATGTCCAGTTCTGCCAACGGGTCGATGACACCGCCGCGGCTTACGGCTTCGTCATAGAGTTTTTTTTTACGTCTCCGCTCATCGTGGAGAGGTACACCTCGTGCCGCAGGGCGAGATAATGCAGGAAATCCGCTATCAGCAGGTTCTGCACCTTGCAGGCAAGCGGTATGGCTTTACGTCCCAAGCCGAGGGGGTTGGCCATGCTCGGCATGGTTTCGTAGAAGTATTCCTTCATCGCGCCCACGGAGAAGATGTGTCGGAGCGACTGCTCCGTGTGTTCGGGCAGCCGGTACGTTCCCCGTTGCAAATCCTCCATGTAGTGTGGCAGGAAGCGTAGCATTAGTTCCTCAATTTCCCGTTTGTCCTTCTCGTAATCGGTCTGAAGATTCATTTCCATGTCGGGAAAGACGACCGTTCCGTGCCCGCCGGCCTGACTCAACGCCCGGATATTGCCGTACAGCATGGTCAGGAACTCCAGCGGGTTCAACTCCTCGCCCTTGAAACGCACCCCGATGTGCAGTTTGTCACCGCTCAAAGCCACCGTCTGCCCGGCTTTGACACGCTGCCCGAACTGGGCGAAGACGTTCGACAGGTGCCCGTAAGTCATTTCGTACTCCCCGTAGCGGATAGTCTGGCAGATGCCATGTACGGGGTCATTCCCCACACCCGACACGATGCCGCTGGCCACGGCGGACAGTGTGTAGCACCGCACGTCGAAGTCGATGCCGTGATGAAAGTATTTCTCGCCCGTTGCAGGATCGGTCTGCTCGCCGTAACCGAGTGACAGTTCCACGTCTTTGCCCGGTTGTTCCTCGAACGGCATACAATAGCCGCTATCGGATTGCAGGATCATTTCTTCCGTATATTTCATTGCTGTTTCTATATTGATTCGTATTCCTATCTTCTCATCCCTCCGCAATGTGTATGTTCCTCGACCGGAACGGTAGGTGTCTGTTCACGCTGTACACTTCCCGCCTCCGGCGTACGGAAGATACCCGCGTTGTTGCCGATAAGCATCATGCCGAGGAACGCCCCGGCGATTTTGCCCAGCCACCCGAAACGTCCGAATATGAGCATTGCCGCCGCGACCAGTCCCGCGATGCTTAATCCCGACACGTTGCCCTGCCCGAGGTTGCAGAAGAAGTTGCCGAACATGTTCATGCCGCCGCCGTTGGCGGTCTCATGCAGGAAATTCGACACGCCGTCCAGCTTCGAGTTGATGCCCGACACCGCGCCGACGGCTTCTCCGGCCTTACCCGTCAGCTCGCGCACGCCGTCGGCCGTACCGGCGAGGGTGTCCGTTGCTTGTTTGCCGATAACCGCATCGCTCACGATACGCGCCACGCTTTCGTCGGTCGTCAGCTTCTTCCAGCCCACGTAGCCGACAGCACCGCCGAGGGTCGCCGTCTTAGCCGCCTGACCCGCTCCCCGGAGGGTCTGTGAGGGGTGCAGTATCGCGTTTCCCATACTTTTGCCGGTAGCGGCAGTAGCTTTACTCGCGCCTTTCATGGCCTTGCCGCCGTATTTCAATATTGAATCCCAAACTCCCATGTCGTTATATCTGTTAAGGTCTTACATTTTTTCCTATCTGTCGCCAGCGTCGCTTGGCCACGTCCACGATGTCCCGTTTGTCGACTGTCGGGCGTGCCCCCTCGTCGATTTCCCGCCAGATGTCGCCCATCGTCGTGTACTTCACCGCTTTGGTCAGCCGTTGCAGTTTTTTGTTCATCAGCTTGAGCTTCGGCCGGATGCCGAAGACGATTTCCATGCGCTCCTTCTCCGTCATCTTGTTGTTCTCTACGCAGGCCATGCGGATGTCGTTCACGATTTCCACGCTGTTCATTATCAGTTCCCGGTAAATCTTGTTCCGCTGCGCGGAGAGGGCGACGGCCAGCGCATTAGCCGAATGGTGGTTTACCTGTCTGGTAAAGTCGCCCATGTTGTCCGTCAGACGCGATATTTCGTGATAGAAGCCGTACACTTGTGCCGCGTAGCAGACAATCGACCGGAAAGAGTCCAGGTAGTTGTTGAACTCCCGTTGCAGGTCGGTCGTGGCTTCCACTTCCTCTTTCGTCCACAGGTGCCCGGTGGTCTGCATCAGCATGACCTTCTCCTGGTTCTTCAGTTCTTTCTCCGCCTTGTCGGTGTAGGCCAGAATCATCCCGGCCAGCACGGGGTCGTTCTGTGCCTGTATCTTGCCGGTGCTGATGCATAGCAGTAGTATAATTGTCCAAACTATCCGTTTCATGATTTACACGTTTTTACCGGGCGAGGGCTGCCGCCCTGCGCCAGTGGGACAGGGCCATGCGTGCCGCCTCGCCGTTGTCGCGGTCGAGCATTCCCGCCGTCACGTTGTTCCACACGTCATTGAAAGTATAGTAGCGTATGCTCAAATAGAGCAGGTGCAGCTTCCGGCTGAAAGCCGATAGCCGGTCGTTCAGCGTCCACAGGGTTTTGCTGCGCTCCGCTCCCGTCAGCATATTGTCGGTGCCGCCTGCGGCCACCGCATCGTTCAGCAGTGTGAAGACCGAGACCAGCTCCGTCGCCGTCTCGATGTAGAGGTTGTTCATACTCATGCTCGCGACAATGCCCTGCGGGTTGTTTTGGATGGCCTTGCCCAACTTGCCCAGCGTGAGGAAAATCCGTACGCCGTCGTTGTAGAGGTGCGTGCAGGCTTTCAGTGACGAAGCGTATCCGCTGGCCGTCTTGAGGTAACTGTTGTACTGCTTCTCCCATTTATGGATCTGGTTGAACTCGGCGGCGATGCTGTTCTGTAGCAGGGCCGTTCGTGTCTGTCCCTTTATCTGCTTTTCGATCTGCCCGTTTATCTGTTCGTTGCCCTCAGCCAGCGCCGCCCATTCGAGCGGGTTGGAGGCGGAGACCTGTGCTCCTGCCACTTGCGGGAGGAGGTACGCCAGTACGGCGACCAAACTCCAACTAATGATTCGTGATTTCATATATTCCCTTTTTTCGTTTGTTAAGCTCCACCCGTTCACGGATAACCGCCACGAGGTCGTCCTTGCGCCGGATGCCGGTAAGATCGAGCCGGGGCGTGTTCCGGTCCATGGAGAGGACGCGTACCGTCTTCAGCCCGTAAAGTTGCTGCAGGAGGCTCTGGTGTTCCTGAAAGTCCACGATACGGTACAGTTCCATGTAGTCTGTTTCGCGGCAGACAATCCCGTGTTCGCTGATTAGCTGCTCCGCGTTGATGCGGTAGCGTGTACGCCGCAGGTAGAGGTAGCGGTAGAGCAACAGCAACGTGAGCAGCCCGGCGACCGCCACGGCGACAGCCCTTAGCGGCAGTCCTTCCATGCCCCCGTACCCCCACATCGCGCAACACAGTACCAGTGTGGGCAGTTCGTTGATGACGAACTGTCCGGTGTGTGGTCGCAGGACGATACTCCGGTTATTCCCTATGGTCCGCGCTGCTATCATCGGTGAAAATGTGTTTGCTGTTCCTGATCGGGTTGCTGTTCTCTCTCCCGCGATTTATCAAGGACTTCTTTCAGTTTTTGCACATGTAAAAGCTGCTCGTTCCAGTCCTTGTTGGGGTGGTTAGGCTGTTCCCGAATAAAAGAAGCGTCGTTTGCCTTATCAAGGGCGAGGAACTCCCGCAGTCCTTCCCGGAACTTCCGGTAATGTTTGTTTATTACATCCACTTGGCCCTCTATGTCATCGGGATGGCTCAGACCGCTCGAACGCATTGACATGGCTTCTTCCCATGCGGATTCATATTTCCCGTAGCTCGACCGCAAGGCATCGGGCAGCAGCTCGATTTCACCGCTGTCCAGATTCTCGTCATCAGATACGGTGTCGAGGTAAGGCTTCCGTTCGGGTGTCACCTCAATGGTGGAGCGCGTTGCACGGTACAGTTCCTTTTCCAAGTTTTTGGTAAACTCGATTCCCGCTTGATCCGTGTCGAAACAGATATGCTGTCGGGCCGAGAGAGTAAGTGCAATCACTCCTCGCGTCTGTTTCTCGGTGGGGGTACCGCCTGTCGAAATGAACACGGCCTTGCGCAGTTCTTTGTCCAGTGATGGACGAAGCTGGTAATAGGCCATCGCGTCATAGGCACTCTCGAACCAGTAGATATGTTTGGCCTCTGTGAGTGGAGTTTTGGCAGGACTGGCAATCCACAGCCCCTCGCTCGAATTACTTCCCTCGGCCTTTCCCTTGTAGCTGCCGCTCCCGTCCATGCGGGGACGGCCGCGTTCCTCCAGACCGACAACCTTTTCCACGTCGTTAGGCAGGGTCAGCGGGAAGGAGAGGTTCGTGTAGACCGCGCCGTCCTCCCGGTGTTTCGTCGCCAGGCAGAAATGCCGGTGAAAGGCGTACTGCGTGTAAAGGTCAATGCCCCGGTTCTTGAAATAGGGATAGAACTTCTTTTGCGTCTCCCGGTCCTGCGGATTGAACTTGTGGATGTCGTAGTCCGAGATGTTGAAAGGCTTCACGTCACGCTTGGGCTGGATAATCCGTGTCTCACGGTCGGTGACGGGATGGTTCAGCAGCCTGTTGCACACGAGGTTCACCAGGCGGTCGGGAGACATGCCCGCGTGGTACTCCGTGAAGAAGTGCGGATGCTCCTTGATAAAGGAGATGATGTTATAGACCTTCTGCTGTTGCGCGTGGAAACAGCACTTGCCCTGTTGCGTCACGATAAACTTGTCGCCACGGATACGCCGCCCGTCGCTGTCCAGACGGACATACGAGGGATAGCGCAGGCCGTCGCGCTTGTTCAGGTGGTATCTCGCGTCGATCAGCACGTCCTGGATGTTCAGCCGTTGCAGAAAGTCGTCGTATGTAAGGTCTCCGTCTCTCATAGGCTTACCTCCCCATCCTCATTTCACCGATTTCATGGTTCATTTGCGCCTCGAAGTTGCGGATGGCCACATCTCTGGGTGTGTCCACACCGGGCTTGAAGTACGGGTGCGGCGGTCCGCCGAAACGCTCGCCGTAGAACTCCGGCCCGTGATGATGGTGGAAGCCGTGCGTCACATCCGAGGCGACCACCGCGCCGGCGGTAAGGACGGCGAAGATCTTCACGCCGAGACTCTTACTCGCCTCCGGGCGTATCTTCATGTCCACTTCGCTGAATACCTTCGAGAAGAGCTTCATGCGGTGATAATCGTCCACCGCGAGGAATTTGTCATATTCCTTCTGGGTGATCTCGTGGCTGATGACCCGTCCGTCGATAACGGCGGTCATCCTGTACTTTCCCTCCGTTTGCGCCGGTTGCACGGCAATCCCGCTGACTTCCACTTCACGACCGTGTTTCCCTTCCCGGTACCAGCCTTTGTTCTCGTTCAGCAGTTGCAGGTCGCGCCCGTCCACGACCGCCCCGACACTGCCTTGTATGGATTCTTGTTGTACCTGGGCTTCCAGCGGCATGAACACTTCCTGTTCCTGCCGTTGCCGTTCTTCCAGTTCCTGCCGCACTTCCGGATGCAGGCCGATGGCGATGCGCTTGTCGCTGTTAAGCTGTTCCATCGTTACCTTGTCGGCAAAGTCCGTCCTGATAATGCCGTTCAGCAGTTCCAGACGCTTCTCCACGGGTTGCTCCTCGACGGGAGCGGTGACCAGTGTCTTCACTTCCTCCTCCGTCAGGTCATAGACCATATCGGCAGGAACGCTTTCCGATTGCACGGTCAGTGTCCGCCGCTCCGCGTCCACGATAAGGCCGTGAGAGGCGAGGCACTCCTGCCATTTCTCGTTGGAGAAATAGACCGGTGAGGCGATCAGCTCCTTGTACGGTCGTGCCGGTTCCACGCTGCGCGGATGGCTGACCATCGGCGTGATGACCGCCTGCAAGTCCTGCAACACGTCCCGCTGTCCGGCGGATTGTCCGGATTGCTCCGCTCGTCCGCCCTTGTAGTAAAAGCCGTAACCGCCCGATTGCAGCTCGCCGGGCTTCATGCGTCCGTCCCACCGTTCGGGAACGACGGACGGTCCTGGAAAGAAAAGCTGACCGCCGACCCTCCGCAGGTGGAAGCCCCACTGCTGGCGTGGCGTCCAACCCAGAAACGGCGGGGGCATACCCAGCCGTCCCGTGCGCCCGTACTCGCCGATACCGATGCGGTAACCGTGCAGCCCCATGGCCACCCGACCGTTCGCGTTACGGGCATGTACGAAGTTCTTGGGCATGTAGAAGTCCTTTCCCACGATGCTCGTGAGCACGTTGTAGGCTTTCTTGTTGGTCGTGTTCGTTCCCCAATCGGTCAGGGCCAACATCTGACGCTCGGTGAGCGGGTAGGTCAGCAGCGGTGAATCGTGCCCTTGAACGATCAGCCGGTAGCCCCCTCCGTCAAACGCGATATGGGCTTGAAGCCCGTTGCGCATCAGCATGTCGCGCATCTCGAGCTGCAAGTCCATCTGCCGGGGATTGGTATTTTTTCGTATCGCCATAGTCTGATAGTATGATTGTTTTCGTTATGCGTCGCCGCGCTCCATCGCGGTCTCCAGCTGTTCGTCCTTGTAACGAACAAACGCCTCGGCGGAATCGTTGCCGACCATAAGCCCTTTCTCCTCGCAGTAACGGGCGTACTCCTCCTGCCACTCGGCGGAGAAGTGGTTCACGTAGTCGAGCCAGCCGTACTGACCGTTTTGTATCTTCTCGACAAGTACCTCTTCAGGATAATATTTCTGTTGTGCCATATTATATGCTTGGGATAAGGTAGTTTTTACTTGTGAAGGCCTGCCGTGCGGTTACGTTCGGCGCTCTTCTTCTGTTCGTTCCACAGTTCCCCGGTGTACTCCTCTTCCGGGACGTAGCCGAGGTTGCCGTCGTCGTCCATTACCCAGCAGCCGTAGCAGCCGAACGTGTACTTGTCCCACTCGCGTTTGGGCTGCTCGCGCCATTGCTGTGTGTCGCCTGCGCAGAAGCGGATGCCGGTCTTGTTGTGCAGGTCGATACCCACCGTAACGGGTTCATCGTCCACGACCACTGTCAACGGGTCGCCGTTCTGCATCCCGTTCACTTCCACCGCCCCGAGGTGTATCACCTCGGCCAGTACTTTCAGGTTGCGGGCGATGATGGGAGTGGGAACGTACATTACCTGCTTCGTTTCCCCGTCAATCTGCACGAAAGCCTTGCTGTGCCGTCCGTTCGCCATTTCCACGTCCGCGACAATGGCCTTGCCGTCGAGCAGCTGCTTCTGTTGCGCCTCGTTGTAACGTTCCAGCGGCGAGGATTTTAGCGCGGGATAGAAGACCACGTCCACTTCGCCGCTCTCCATGCGGATGAAGGCGAAACGGCTGCGGCTCTCGATCACTTCACCGTTCTCATCGGTAACACGCACGGGAAGCACGGGCGAGTAGCCCCCTTGCCCGATCTCTTCCAGAACACGCATGGGTAAGTCCTCTATCATCTCCTGTGTCAGCCCGAAACGGGCAAGTGCCGGATAGGGCAGCTCGTTAAATTCAAATTGTTCCTTTTTCATATTCCGATTTATATTGTAAATTATACCCCGCAAATATAAAGTGATTTTACTTGTATAATCAAAAACGCATGTTTATAAGTGTTTATAACACCTATTTTTGATGTTTGGAATATGATTTCAGATAAATAATCATATTTCAACTTATAAAATTATTCATATTTTGAAAGAAAACGGGCGACGGAGCCATGCCGCAAGAAGAGTGTGCTAATTTTGCTGCATGAGAAAATTTTTATGGATGATAATGGCGGGTGTTTCGCTATGTACCGTGCCCGCCAAAGCGCAATTCAATACCGTTGCTGCGATACCCGATCGCTACAAGGTGGAAGTATCGCGCGCGGGTACGGGCAAAACGGAAACGGTGCCCGAATACGCGGTTCCCGTGCAGGATACATCGGCGGCCCCGCCCGTCGATGCGGACAGGAAAATGTGGTTGGAGCGTTACTTGAGCGTGAGCTACCCGTTGCGCCGTATCAGGATTACTTCACCCTACGGCTACCGCAAAGATCCCTTCACGGGAAAGAAAAGGTTTCACGGTGGTCTGGACTTGCACGCGCGGGGTGATGAAGTGCTGGCTATGATGGAAGGGGTGGTCGTGAAAGTCGGGCAGGACAAGGTTTCCGGCAAGTATGTAACCCTACGGCACGGCAGGTACACTGTCAGCTACTGCCATCTCTCGAAAATCCTTACCATCAAAGGGGCTGTGGTACGCCCGCGTGATGTGGTCGGTGTAACCGGCTCGACGGGCCGCAGCACAGGCGAACACCTGCACATCACCTGCAAGTTCGATGGCAAGAGTGTCGACCCGGCGGTGATACTCGGCTACATCGAATCCACGCGGAAAGAGTGCGTGGCGGCATTAGCCGTGTTGTAAGGATCAACACTGCCGACAACTTCCGGAAGTGAGATGCTTCCACCAGACCGCCGCCTTTACTAGGAACAACGATGGTACGGTAACGGTCCTGCCGTAGAATATCGCCGCTACCACCTTGCCGCCACACCGTTCGATTTCCTCCTTGTAGTCGGCCACGCTCTGCTCGGTCGTCAGCACGTCGTCTATGATGATAATCTCTTTTCCCTTGATATTCCTGATGATGTTGTAATTACGTTCGAGGACACGGTTCTCCGCACCCTTGGCCTCGTGCAGGCTCTCGCGGGACTCGAACACGTCCACGTCGTACAGCCCCGAGGTCAAATCCGGCCTGTGCGTGCAGATGTACCAGTCGAGCCGTTTGAACCTCTGGCCGTATTTTATCCAGTTACTGCACGGCATGAACATGATATGATAAGGCTTCTTTTCCAGTTGTAAGGCGCCCATGCAAGCCTTGAAGAACTCGATACCGTGTATCTCGCCATCCTTGAACTGGTAGAGCGAACGGCAGAACGCCCGTTGTTCATCGTTAAGCAAGGGCCTGTACCGCGACGGGTAATAATGCCCGTAAAAGGCCATCCGGATACCGCGTGACTTGAACGGCTTGAGCGGCGGATGGTCCTCGAACAGGTCGGGACGCGAGAAGCAGAACATACGGCAGGCGTCCCGGTGACCGGCCATCACTGCCAGACGGGAGTAACTGTCGCGTTCCTCGCCCTTGTCGGCAATCCGTGCGGCGGTAAACGCCGCTTCCCCGGTTTTCCGCCGCCAGTAAGCGATGATATGCAACAGCCCTCCGATAAGACAGAGTAGGATCAGGAACACAAGTCTTTCGTTCGTCATTATTCGTTTGAATGATTTTTATAGTGTTTTCACTCGTCTATTATGTAAAAAACATTACACGCAACATATTATAATACTGAATTTTATGTTTGTCTTGTCGCAAAGAACAACTTTTTTTGCGACAAGATGGAGATTACATGGAACTTTGTCGGGTTTTATAATTCCAATGAATTGTCCTTTAACAAGAAATCATAAATGCTTATGGTCGTGATACCGGCTTCATCTCTGGTAACGGGGCTTTCTTCTCCCATGATGATGATCTTTTTGAATGAATCATCTACTTTAAGTAAAGATGCGCGTTCCTGTCTTATCTTTTCGTCTGACTCCATACGATAGGCTGACTGTATATAGTAACGCCGGCTTCCAAGATTGCAGATAAAGTCCACTTCGAGGTTGGAACGCTGTTGCTTTCCGTCCTCACCTTTCACCACGATCGGAATAACCCCCACATCCACATTAAACCCGCGTATCCTCAATTCGTTGTAGATCATATTTTCCATTAAATGACTTTTCTCCGATTGCCTGAAATTGATACGCGCATTACGCAGTCCCAAATCCATGAAATAATACTTGTAAGGGGAATTGACATACCGCTTGCCCTTGATGTCATAACGGGTGGACTTTTCAACCAGGAATGAATCGCAGAGATAGTCGATATAATCCTTGACCGTATCGTAGGATATGACTGACTTCTTTTCGCTTCGGAACGTGTTTGCCAATTTGTTCGGATTGGTCAAAGCGCCGATGCCGGAGGCCATGATGTTGATGAGTTCTTCCAAGTCATCATCCTTACGTATGTCGTAGCGGTCCTTGATGTCCTTGATGTAGGTTTCGTCAAACAGCGTTTTCAGAAAGCGTACTTTTTGCTCTTCGGTTTCATACGACAATATCTGCGGAAGTCCGCCATACAGCATGTATTCATTGAATCCGGCCTGCATTGTACCGGAATAGGCGGACATATATTCCTTAAAGCTCAATGGGTACATTTTTACCTCAAAACCGCGTCCGCGAAACTCCGTGATAATATCTTTGGACAGAAATTTCGCGTTACTGCCGGTGACATAGACATCCACGTTCCGCATCTTCAGGAAGCCGTTCAGCACATCTTCGAAGTTGTCGAGCATCTGAACCTCGTCCAACAGGATATAATACATTCCATCATCAATAATACGGCTTTCCACGAAAGCATAAAGGTTGTCGGGATTCCTCATGGTCCGGTTCTTGTAATCCTCCAAATCTACTTTTATGATATGATCCGGAGCTGTACCGCTTGTTTCGAGATACGAAGTGAATATCTCAAAAAGCAGATAGGACTTGCCGCATCTGCGCATTCCCGTTATAATCTTGATCATTCCGTTATTTCGCAGAGAAATGAGTTCATTCAGGTATTTTTTCCGTTTAATACTTTTCATCGCTAATCGAATTTTATGTCACTGGGTGACGGGGTTTTCGATTACAAAGGTAGATGTTTTTCTTTAGCCAGCCAATATCTAATCGAAAAAAATGTCATTAGGTGACGGGATTTTCGATTATCCCCATCCCGTAATCCCGGTTTTATCCGCGCTATCCCTGTTTTATCATTATTTTTTTCTTATCCTCGCCAGATTCCGTTCTCCCTTTTCGTCGGCGAATGTAGGGTGGAAGCACGTCGATACCAAACCGGTGTAAAAACAGAGAGTGCACGAAACTCTACCATGGCGACACAGCAATCTGTTATCTTGGTAATGTTACCCCCTCGTCAAGCAAATGTTGGAAAAATAGTCTCTTCAGAAGAAATGACTTTCCCGAATGGCGTAACCCGGTAATGATTTTGATAAGTCCATTGCCTTTTGACCGGTGGAGAGCTTTTCAATATAGGTATTACTGTCTACTATCATGCTTTACGAATTAATGTCACTTGTGACAGTTTCCTGGGGGCAAAATCAGCAGTTTCTGTTGAAAGAGCAATCATCTCGAAATAAAAAATTACATTACTGAATATTTTACCGGATAATCGGTTAAGGCGGTGCTCCAACTTCGTCAAATCCTTGTCGATTTTCTTGGTGGTTATCTTCGCGTATTTCCGTGTCGTGATAATGTTCGTATGCCTCGATATTTTTGCTCTGCTTGGTCTGATTGAAGGTGTGTCTTTCGGCAGGATTATACCGTATCGAAACCGAATGGTTTGGGAATTTGTCCGTGAATTTTGCACGCGGTGAATTACCCCGTTGCGAGATGAAAGAAAATAAGATAATCATATACACGGCCAATGATGGCAAAACAAAGATTGATGTAAAGTTTGAAGAGAAAACATTGTGGCTTACACGAGTTCAGGCGTACGGGTTGTACCAAACGGACAAATCGAATGTAAGCGGGCATATCAGTTCAAATGGAAGGAACGCTTAGCGTAGGGTGTGAAGTGGAATACTACAATCTGGAAATGATTATCGCTCTTGGTTATCGCGTCCGCTCCTGATTCCTCATTAATATAGTTGGAAGTCCAATCTTTATTTTAGCAGAAATCTCCTCTTGTGTCATTCAGGCGACCGAAGAGGGGAAGAATCTCGAATAAACCTGCTTCGTGTAATCGAGATTCTTCGCTGACACTCTGAATGACAAAACGTTTTAGATTTTTCGCTTTCTTCTGAATCGACGAAGGCCCTTTCATCCGGTGTAACGAAGAAAGCAGTGTGTTCTAAGCCGTCTTACCGTATGTTTATCTTTTCGACGGGCTGCATCTTCGTTTCATCCAAGGGCTTCGCGTGGTATTTCACCCCGTCGAAATCGATCTCTTTCAGGTCGATGTACCGGATGTTGCTGTTGTACATGGTCCGGTAATAAATCATCCGGTTGCGGGTGTCCGATGCGACGGTGAACTGGGTGGCACTGGGCATATCGGCGGGAGCCTTTCCCCAGGCGAGTTCGGTTCCCGTCGGGATGTCGAAGTTGTTCAGGATATGAAAGGCCTGAAAGACACTTTCCTGCGCGTCCGGTTGTTCCGGCGCGGTAAGCTGGAAGAAAGCGGCACGGACGAAACGGGATGGAGGGGTGAAGTCACCGGGCAATCCCAGCATGCCGCTTCCATGTCCGAAATTCTTCATCTCCAACGGACCGAACGGGTGTTCGGGAGCATTGCCCGGTTGGAGGTTGATGTAGTTGTTCAGGTTGGTCCAATGCCATTCGATACCCGGTGAGTTGGTCAATACTCCTAGCGGGTTATCGTAAAAGTGCATCTGCCCGTTCACGATTTCCAACACCGTTTGTCTGCCCGAGGACTCGGTGAACCGCCAATGCACGGTGGACGAACGGGGGTCGATATGGATGACGCGGACTTTCTCCAGTGTCCCTTTCACTTCGTCCAGGGTGCCGCATTCCGCCAGGACGTAGGATACCACCTGGAAGTCGGCCAGACACTTGTCTTTCAGGGAAGCGTCGTAGGGCTGGTATTTGCCATAGCCGGGAAAGTAGAAGAGTCCGGCGGAAAGGCCTTTCTCGTTGATTCCTTCCACCATGAATTCCTTCTGTTCTACCGCCACTCCCACGTACCCGTGCTTGCTCCTGAACTTGATCCCGTCCATTCCCGTGGGAGTGAGCGACTGGAGTTCCTGGTTCCGGGGAACCACTACATACATGCTGTTCATGACGCTTTCCGCCCATTCGATGGTACGTGCCGCGACGATGGCCCCGTCCTTGCTTTTGAGAGTGATGCCCGTGCAGGCGCCGGCTGGCACTTGCGACACGATGCCGATGCTTGCCAGCAGAAATGTGGATAGTTTAGTATTCATAATTATTGTTTTTGATGATTATCGAAAGAGATAACGTCCAAATGGAGAATTATGTTTGTTAAACACGCGGGAAAATACGCGATATGCCATAATCTGTTCCTGTCTAATGCCTATTTTACCAGCACGATCACGGCCCTACCGTCATTTCTTCCTTTTTTCCGCCGGCTCTGCTCTCTCTTTTCGTCGGCGAATGTAGGACGAAGTACATCGATGCCAAACCGCATTGCCATTCGGATGACAGAAACAGGCTATATTGCATGGCCGGTTTCCTGTCCGGGTTTGGCTTATGATGCCACCCGCTTCATCCTTTGTTTGCCTCAAAATAGAGAATACAGCCCCGCGGCACGAAAGCAGGGAAAAAGGTTTAATGATTAAAACAAAGCGAGATGAAAGAAGAAATCAGGCAGAACGGGAAAGTAATATTGTCAAGCGACGACGGGGTTTCGATACCCATGTTTTTCAACAACCTGTGCGGTAAGAATTTTTCAGGTGAGAAATACCGTATCTATCTCCAAAGCGTAGCGTTCGGGGATATGGGGTTTGAACCGGGAGAAATCGGATTATACCACAACGGCATATTGGTTAGAACCGGCACAATTCCGAAACTCTGAACCGTAAGCCCGACAGTTTTTAACAAGATGAACAGAACTTAAAATTAGTAAATATGGGAACACTTACCATTCATCCGGCGGAAGCCTATCTTCGCAACGAAAAGAACCCCACGTCATTGTACGTAAAGATTGAGGGGAAACGCAGACGTTTGTTTATCAACCGTGACGAAAATGTCATTGGCATTGTCGCACCGGGAAAACGAAAAAGAGGTTATATCTTCACTGATTGGGCGAGTATCGAGAAGATATACTACCCATCTCAAAATCAAGAACAGGAAAGGAATACGGACAGGAAGCTGGTCCTGAAATACCAAAAACTCGCCCGGCTTGCCACGCACACGAACGACTGGCTTCGCAAAATCGCTGAAGCGGATTTGGATAAGTCCCTTTACGAGAACCGCATCACGACCGGCACACGCATTGACGGCAAGTGCATCGGACTTGCCACAATCGAAAAGTATTGCGGTGCGACAGAGATGTATCTCTTCCGACAGGCTATAAAGGACAAGAAAAAATTTACCACTTGCCGCTTCGACTTTTGCGGTTATGACGGTACGTTATGGTGTGAGCCTCGGGACAATGGTGACATGGTAGCGGGCTTCAGTAAAGAGTACAGGGGGTGTCTCAATGGCTATTACTATCTGCTTATCAATAACGAATACATGATAGGTTACGATGTAGACTGATTCGCATCTCATCGGGAATCATGCGCATCGGGCGGAAGCCCGGTGCGTTTTCTGCTCCGGTCTGCCGACGGCCATACCCACTTGTAACCGGCACACAGATGTGCCGATTCTCTTTTACATAGCCGGAACTCCGGTCGTTATCTTTTTATTCTCCCTTCTCCCTCTTTTAGCGTTCCGTTCCACTCCTCTGCCGTGCAACCTCTGTGGAGTTATTTTTCCGCAAAGGTAACCGGCCGTTCCAATCCTGCCAATGCCGGCTGCCGCCGCGAGTGAATCCGCAAAAATCTTCCTCTCCACCTTGTCGAGCGTATTTTTCCGTCCCAGCCTTGTCCGGTTGTCCCCGCCACCTTTTCGAGGCAGAAAAATAAATCCCTGCGGTCGCAAACAGGCCGAAAAGAGGGAAATAAAAACACGGTTAAATATGAGTTACAACAAATTGAAAGCACTGACGGCGAACGTGGAAGCCATAGAAACGGCAATGAAAATCCATGTGCAGGGCAGGCAGGCCACAGCGCAAGAGAAAGAAATTTTATCCTTATACTCCGGTTTCGGGGGCATCAAGGAAGTGTTGAACATCGGTACGGAAAAGCCCACGGGCGGCGGCATGGAAGAACAGGTACAACGATTGCAGGAGTTAATCGACACCTATCCCCATTTCACCGAACCCATGCGGCAAAATGTCATGGAGAGTATCAAAGCCTCCGTACTGACAGCATTCTATACGCCAAAATTCCTTGTCGATGCGGTAGTAAGGCAGATACACGCCACATTCAGCGGAAACGGTCTCACGATGCGCTCGTTCCTAGAACCGAGTGCAGGCATAGGCGGCTTCCTACCGGTTGCCATGTCCGGCACGTATGACTATGCCATTGAGAAAGACCTCGTTTCGGGACTGATACTCTCTCTCCTGCATGAAAACACAATTACACGGACAACAGGATTCGAGACGATAGACAGGCAGGACTTTGAACACACGAAATTCGATGTCATTGCCTCCAATATCCCTTTCGGCAATTTTCGTGTCTTCGATGCAGAACTGTGGAAGAAAGGCGGCATGTACGAACAAGCCACCAAGACCATACACAATTACTTCTTTGTCAAGGCGGTGGAGCTGTTGAACGAGGGCGGACTGCTGGCTTTCGTCACATCAAGGGGCATAGCCGATACACCGGGCAACAAGTTCGTGCGCGAATACCTCGTAAACCACGCCGACCTGATAAGTGCCGTCCGTCTGCCCGACATGCTTTTCATGCAGACAAGCGGCATCGAGGTAGGCAGCGACCTGCTGATATTCCAGAAGCACACGCAAAAGGCGGTACTATCACAACGGGAACAACTGTTTCTGCAGGTAAGCAGGGAAAAAGCGGACACCACAGGCACAATGACCGAACATGCCAACAAAATTTTCACCCTGCCGAAAACCACCCTTGCCACGGGTAGCCGCATTGTACAGAACCAGTACGGCAAGTATGTACGCAAATACCAGTGGCAGGGCGATGAAAACGCCATGTCGCAGTATCTCGCCGCATTGCTCAAACTTGACTTTGGCCGTTACTTCCGGAAAAGCCTTTTTACGGGTGGCGGACAGGACGGAGTGTACACGCAGATGTCCCTTTTCGGAAATGTGGCAGCTATCAAGCAGCCTCCAAAAGGTAAACGAGCCTACACGGACGAATTGAAACCGTGGATGAAAGATGGCGCGATGGTACTTTTCGAGGAACAGGTGGGCGTTGTCCGATACCGCAAATCCGACCATTATCAGGAAGTAGCCACCGACTTTGTGCCCGTGGACGAGGGCAAGGTGAACACGGAAAGGGCGAGAGACTATTTCCCTATACGCGAGGCGTACTTTGAACTGTCAGCCAAAGAGAGGGAGGAACAAACGGAACAGGTGGCGTTACGTGAGGAACTGAACACACGGTACGATGCTTTCATTCGCAAATGGGGACACTTCCACGAGAACGACAACAGGGAGTTTATCATGCTCGACAGCCTCGGTGTGGAAGTGTACACGATAGAAATGCAGGTCGGAAAGGACATATACAAATCAGACATTATGCGCGAACCCGTAGCGTTCAAGAAGATAGACACCACCGTACAACTGACATCGGCAGAGGCGTTGGCAGGCAGCCTGAATTTCCACGGCAGGGTCGATATGGATTACCTGACACAGGCCACCGGCAAGGGCGAGGAAGAGGTTGTCGGTGACCTCAAAGGAGAGATATTCTACAATCCCGTCAGCGAAGAGTGGGAACACCAGGGCAAGTTCATTGCCGGAAACGTCATTGCCAAACGCAAAGAGCTTGTTTCCTGCCTGCCCGACCTCACGGACAAGGAAAAGGAGTACACGGAAGAATCGATAAAGGCATTGGAAACGGTAATCCCCGAAATGATCCCTTACGAGGAACTCGACATCAACATGGGCGAGCGGTGGATCGAGCCGGAACTGTACGCCGAATTTGCAACCGAGCTTTTCGGGGTCGAGACGAGTGTGATGTACCTTGACGTGAACGATTCCTATCTGGTTCGCCTGCAAGGTTATTCGGCGGTCGCCTACAACACCTATACCACGGGCAACTGCAACGGCGAGGACTTGTTTACACACGCCCTGCAGGATACCGTTCCCGAAATCACGAAAGAGATAGAACGTAACGGTGAAAAAGTGCGTGTGCCCGACGAGGATGCCATACAGGTAGCCGCCACCAAGATACAGGAAATACGCGACCGCTTCAACCAGTGGCTCGACAACCGGCCCGTGGAGGTTCGGGACGAACTGGCAAGAGGATATAACGAGCGTTTCAATTGCTACGTGCGCCCCGCCTATGACGGTTCGGCACAGACATTTCCGCATCTTACGTTCGAGCACTTTGCTTATGACAGTCTCTATCCCTCGCAAAAGAACGCCATTTGGATGATAAAGCAGAACGGCGGTGGTATCTGCTGGCATGAGGTAGGCACGGGCAAGACGATGATTATGTGCGTGGCGGCATACGAGATGAAACGCCTCGGGCTGGTGAACAAGCCGCTCATTATCGGACTAAAAGCCAACGTGCACGAGATAGCCGACACGTTCCGCAAGGCGTACCCCACGGCGAAAGTGCTTTACCCGGGCAAGGAGGACTTTACCCCTGTCAACCGTCAGGAGGTATTCTCCAAAATCAAGAACAACAACTGGGACTGTATCATACTGACACACGACCAGTTCGCCAAGATACCGCAGTCGGAGGAGACGATGATTGACATTTTCACGGAAGAACTTGACGACGTGGAGCGTTCTCTTGAAGTGCTGGAAGGGTTCACCATGCGCTACCGCAGCGGAAAGATGCAGGAGGGGCTGGAAAAGAGAAAACAGAACCTCAATGCCAAGCTGCAGGAGTTGAGCATGAAAATCGGCAAGCGAAAAGACGATGCCGTGGATTTCCGCACGATGGGAATAGACCATATTTTTGTCGATGAATGCCACATTTTCAAGAACTTAATGTTCCAGACGCGCCACACGAGGGTAGCCGGTATCGGCAACACCAGAGGTTCCCAAAGGGCGATGAACCTCCTGTTCGCCATCCGCGACATCCAACGCCGTACGGGGCGTGACCTTGGGGCTACGTTTCTTTCGGGTACGGTGGTCGTAAACGCCTTGACCGAGCTGTACGTGATGTTCAAGTACCTGCGTCCGCAGGAGTTACAACGGCAAAAGATTAACTGTTTCGACGCTTGGGCGGCGATATTCTGCAAGAAGTCCGCAGATTACGAGCTGAACGTGACCGGTGCAATCAAACGCAAAGAGCGTTTCCGTACCTACATTAAGGTCCCGGAACTGGCGATGTTCCTGCGTGAGATTACCGACTATCGCACCGCCGACATGATAAACCTCGACGTGCCGGAGAAAAATGTGCGTTTCCTTTCCAATGCCCCGACAATCCAGCAGGAAGAAATGATAGGCCGGCTCGTGGCTTTTGCCCACAGTGGCAAATGGGAAGACTTGGGGCTTGACATGCCCGAACCGGACAACCTCGACAAGGCGAAAATGCTCGTGGCTACCAACGTGGCCCGGAAAATGGCTCTCGATATGCGCCTGCTAGGGGACAAGTTCAGCGATGATGCCGGAAACAAGGCTTCCATTTGCGCGAGGACGGTTTATGATTACTACACGCGCTCTGGCGAAAACCGGGGAACGCAGTTCGTGTTCAGTGACCTTTCCACTTACAAGCCGAACGAGTGGAACATCTACATTGATATCAAGGATAAGTTGGTGGCAATGGGAATTCCGGCAGACGAGATACAGTTTATCCAGTGTGCCACCACGGAGAGGGCGAGAAAACGCCTGTTCGATGATATGAACAACGGCAAGGTACGTGTGTTGCTCGGTTCGACCAGTATGTTGGGTACTGGAGTGAATGCCCAGCAGAGGGCTGTGGCGGTACATCATCTGGAGATTCCTTGGGTGCGACATGAAGTCGCATAGATAATTGTTGGAATGATACTTACGGGTA